>WNGK01009902.1_pt1 | contig 11814 bp, 11 predicted proteins | sample 5400601 | NCBI WGS metagenome assembly WNGK01 (sample SAMN13153376, study PRJNA577476) | soil metagenome | isolation source: 60 cm soil or saprolite under Garry oak tree replicate 1 | place: USA:California | collected 2016-06-15
TGCGGCCGCGGTGATGCACCAGGACCAGCGGAGCGCCCTCGAAGACCCCGCCAACCCTGCCCTCGTTCGCTCGGAACTCCGCGATGGTCTTCGCGTTCCAGTCGAGCGGCTCGCTCATGTCGAACTCCTGTCGTTCACGGTTCCTGGGTATGCGCTGGGACGGGGTGATGGACGGTGCGACGCGGACGACCTCGCGGTCGTGGCTGAAGCCCGCCCCGTCGAGGTTCCAGCTCCACGAGACCTCTCCTCATCTCGACTGCCTGCTTGCGGAGCCGAATAAACAATTCGTGCCGTGTACCTTGTTCCAGTGCCGAGACGACCTGGCGGATGCGGGTCCATGCGGCCATGGTCCAGCGTGACCAGGTGAGTCCGCATCGCCAGGATGTGGTGACCCCGCGCGCCTGACACGTAACGTGTATAGGGTGCTAAGAGGCGGAGGGCGCAGGCTAGCGCGCTGGGATCGGGTTCAGGCGTGGTAGCTAGGGCAGATCAGCGAAAGCCAGATCCGGCAGCTCCGCGGCTGATTCAGCGCGCGGAACTTCTCGCATCCCTGGATCGTGCGGCGCAAGCCAAGGTAACGCTTATCTCGGGCCCCGCAGGCAGCGGCAAGACCTCGCTGTTGCGGGCCTGGGCGGACGGGCCGGGTCAGCCGTACCGGCTGGCAGTCGTCCAGGTGCGGCGCGACCAGCAGGACTCCCAGCAGTTCTGGCTCGCCGTCCTCAGCGCCATCCGGCAGGCCCACGGCGCGCCCGGCGAAGGCGGACAGCTGGCAGCGACACCCGACTTCAACCAAGGGGCGATCGTCGACAGAGTGCGTTCGGAGTTCGCTGAGCATCGCGACCGCATCTTCCTGATCATCGATGATCTGCACGAGCTGACCTCGCCGGAAGCGCTCACGCAGCTGACCCGGCTGCTGGAGAAGCTCCCCCGGCATGTGCACGCGATCCTGACGACGCGGCGTGATCTGCCGCTACGGCTGCACAAGCTTCGCCTCGCCGGCGAGCTGGCCGAGATCCGTACCGCAGATCTGCGTTTTACGCAGCGCGAGACCCGCGAGTTCCTGGAGACTTCGGGCATCGCCCTGTCGGAAGCCGGGGCCGCGATCCTGCACCAGCGCACGGAAGGCTGGGCCGCGGGCCTGCGGCTCGCGGCGATCTCACTGGCCAGCAGCCCTGACCCCGAACGATTTGTCGCGGAATTCTCCGGTAGCAGCCGGACCGTTGCCGAGTACCTGCTCGCCGAGATGCTGGAGCGCCAGCCGGCCGAGGTCCAGCAGCTGCTTCTGCGTACCTCCCTGCTCGACCGCGTCAACGGCGAGCTGGCGGATCTGCTGACTGGTCACCCTGGCTCCGAACGGATCCTGCTCGGCCTCGAAGACGCCAACGCGTTTGTCGTATCGCTCGACCCGGCCCGGACCTGGTTCCGGTATCACCACCTCTTCGCTGACCTGCTCCGGCTTGAGCTGCGCCGGAGGCTGCCCGGACAACTGCCGGCCCTGCACCGGCTGGCCGCCGGATGGCTCAGCGAGCACGGCGAGATCACCGACGCCATCCGGCATACCCAGGCCGCGGGTGACTGGTCCGGCGCGGCGCGGCTGCTCGCCGACCACTCGTTCGGCCTGACGCTTGACGGACACGCCCAGACGATCCGGACGCTGCTGCGGGCCTTCCCGCCAGGTGCCGTCACCGAGGGCCCGGATATCCCTCTCGCGCGGGCCACCAGCGAACTTGCCCGGGGACGCCTCGACGAGGCTGCCGCCCACCTGACAGTGGCCGAAACCTCGATCACATCGACGCCGCCAGGCCGCCAGCACCGCCTCGAAGTGGCGACCGCGGCGCTGAGACTGTCGCTGGCGCGCAAGCGCGGCCAGCTCGCGGGGGTAGTCGAGCAGGTCAGGTTCCTTGCCTCCCCGGTAACCGGCCAGTCCGATGAGGACATCGCGCTCGGCAGCGACCTGCGCGCGGTGGCGCTCATGAACCTCGGAACCGTCGAAGCGTGGTCACTGGGAAACCAGGACAGCCAGCGGCACCTGCAAGAGGGCGCCGATCTTGCCCGGAGGATCGGACGTCCCTACCTCGAAGTGGCCTGCCTGGCTGAGCTCGCCTTCGCATCGAAGATCGAGCCCTTCGCAACTACGCGGCGGCGGTGCCGAGAGGCGATAGCCCTTGCCGAGCAACATGGCTGGGGCGCGGAGCCGGTCATCACGCCGGCGCTCGTGAACCTCGCGGGCACTCTCATCTGGGCGGGTGAATTCGACGAGGCCGATCGCTGGCTGCGCCGCGCCGCCCGCGCCCTGGAGACAGACACCGGGCCCCCCATCAGGCTGCTGCTGCACATGGGCAGGGGCATGCTGATGTCCGGCCGCCGCAGGCAGCGCGAGGCGCTCGCGGAATACAGCGCGGCCGAGCACCTGCAGGCGCAACTGGAAGGCTCACACGCACTGATGCGTCAGCTGACCAGCTGGAGGCTGGCCACCCAGGCTCGGCTCGGGCAGCTCAGCGAGGCCCGGGCGTCGCTCGCAGCACTTGATGCGGAACTGGCAGGTTCTGGCGAGATCGGTAATGCCCGCGCGGCCATCTGCCTCGCCGAGGGCAACCCGGCCGCCGCTCTCTCCACAGCCCAAGATGTCCTGAACGGCATAGCTCCGGCCATCGGCTACATGACAGTCGTTGAGGCAAACCTCCTGGCAGCGCTCGCGCACCGCGAACTCGGCGACCAGCGCGCTGCCACCGCAGCCACCGAGAGCGCACTGGCCCTAGCGGAGGCGGACCGGCTCGTCCTGCCGTTCGCGGTGACAGGCTCACTCGAGCTGCTCAAGGCCACCTCGCCACATAAGGCGGCTCACAGGGCCCTGCTAACTGACATCCTCGGTGTAATGCGCGGATCATCCGTGCCACCGGGCAAAGAGTCTTCACTGGCAGAGATCGAACAACTCAGTCCGAGTGAGCTGCGGGTGCTGCGGTATCTCCCGACTAACCTGTCCCGTCCGGAGATCGCCCGCGAACTATCGGTCTCGGTGAACACTGTCAACACCCACATCCGCAACATCTACGCGAAGCTCCAGACTCAGGATCGTTTCTCGGCAGTGCGGCGCGCACGAGAGATGCGGCTGCTCTCGGCTGGCCTACAGCTGGACCGCTAGCCAGACATCGCCAGGCGGCCAGCCCCGCAGAAGCACAATCACCGGAACTAGGTGACGGCCGCTCACCCGGCTGCTGCCTAGCGATGGCCGAAGCGATTCCTGCTATGAAGCCGATGACGCCAATGACCAGCGCTATCGCCTGGTGCCGGTAACGGTGTCAGGCATTGGCTTCGGCCCACGCGGCCCGGCGGGAATCACCAGGATCCGGTGAGGACCGTTCACCTGTGCGGTGGCAATCCTGGGGTACGGCAGCGGGCCCTGATCAGGATAAGGCGCTGCTACGACGAATCACTCCACTCGCCTAGCTGAGCTCCACCCGAGCAGAAGCAGCAGAGGACAACGATGACGAGGGACCTGGGTATCTGGACCGCTCCGGCCTGCGCCTTGGTGCTGATCGACTGGTTGTCGATGAACGCGTTCGAGGACCAGGCCTTCCGGCAGGCCGTGGAGGCGACAGGGCGCAAGCGGCTGATCGTGGGCGGACTCCACCGCCAAGGCCGCCGGTCACCCGCTGACCGCCGCGACGCAGACCCAGATACAACACCACGCCCTGGCGACCGGGTTCTCGCAAGGCTTCCTGGTCTGCGCGGCGATCGGCCTGCTCGCGCTGATCATCGCGCTGGGCGCGATCCGCGTCACCCGAGAGGACCTGTCCGGCGTGGACCCGCTGCCGCTGCGCCAATTGGACGCCGTTGCACCATGGCCAGACGATCCGTCTCGAGCGGTATGAGGCCATGACCACCGCACTGGATTCGCTGCGTGGACGGATCGCGGTCGTCACCGGCGGCGCGGGCGCGATCGGGACCGCGATCACCAAAGCATTGCAAGAGGCAGGACATCGTACCGTCGTCCTCGACCGCGACGCGGACATCGCCTGCGACCTGGGGTCCGAGGCGTCAACCCGGGCCGCCGCAGCCGCGGTGCTCGAGCGCTACGGGCGCTGCGACGTGTTCGTCCACTGCGCCGCAGCATTCGACCAGGTGACCATCAGCGATTTCGACGCTGCGACCTGGCGCCATGTCCAGGCCGTCAATGTCGAATCGGCATTGTGGCTCGTCCAGGCGTTCACCCCCGGCATGGCGGAACGGCGCTTCGGCCGCATCGTATTCATCACCTCCGACACGTTCTGGGCCCCGCCAACCTCGGCGCTGCTCGCCTATGTCGCCAGCAAGGGCGCGCTGCTCGGAGTCATGCGCACCCTGGCCGTCACCCTCGGCGCCGACGGCATCGCCGTGTCCGCCGTGGCACCCGGCCTAACCGACACCCCGGCCTCCCGCGTCGTGAACACCGACGAACAGTTCGACGCAACGGTGGACCGCCAGGCGCTCAGGCGGCGGCTCACACCCGATGACACCGCAGCCGCTGTCGCCTACTTGGTCTCCGATGCGGCTGCGGCGATGACCGGCCAGGTGCTGTGCGCCGACGGCGGCCTCATCATGAGGTAGCTGGCACAGTTCCACCTCCACTCGGCCAAGGCATGCGAGCAGATCGGTTCTGCGGTGCTCGGGTCGCGCGAATCACCGTGATCAGGTGACGCCTCCTCACCTGCCTGGCGGCAAGCCTGGTAGTGGCCCGCCTCTCCGGCAGGAAATTTCAGCAGCGGATTTACATGGGAGAGTCCCCCTGGGGGCGCTGCCACGCTAACCCCAACCGAAGGGAGCTCCTCCGTGAGCACCGAGCAGCGAGAGACCCTCGACGCGATCCTGCGGCAGTCAGCCTTCCCCGCCGGCATCGACGTCAGCGAGCAGCGGCGGCTGCTCCGGGAGCTGGTATCGGCGCAGCCGCTGCCCGCCGGGGTGACCGTGACCGCAGCCGCGCTGGGCGGCGTCCCGGCCGCCGAGATCACAGTCGACGGAGTCGAACCCCGCCATACTGTCCTGTACTTCCACGGCGGCGTGTACGTGCTGGGGGACGCCTTCCAGGCCGCCGGCCTGGCCGCGCAGGTCGGCCGGCGGACCCGCGCCAAGGTCATCTCCGTCGACTACCGGCTCGCCCCCGAGCACCCGTACCCGGCCGCGGTCGAGGACGCTCTTGCCGCCTACGAAGCCCTCCTGCGGGGCGGCACAGCCCCGTCGGACATCGCCTTCGCGGGAGAGTCCGCCGGCGGCGGGCTCGCCATCGCCACCTTGGTCAACGCCCGCGATCACGAGCTGCCCCTGCCCGCCGCGGCCTTCGTCATGTCACCGTATGCCGACCTCACCCTGGCCGGGGCGACCATGGACACCAAGAGCAAGGCCGACCCGCTGCTCAGCCGGGAAAACCTCCAGGCCCGGGTCAGCGACTACACGGCGGGGCAAGACGCCGCGCTCGGCCTCATCAGCCCCGTATTCGCCGGCCTGTCCGGCCTGCCGCCCCTGATCATCCAGGCCGGAACCCACGAGGTCCTCCTCGACGACGCCGTCCGCCTCGCCCGGCAGGCCGCCACCGCCGACGTCCAGGTCACCCTCGACATCACGCCCGGGGTGCCGCACGTCTTCCAGGCCTATTACCCGATCCTCGACGAAGCGGCCGCGGCACTGGACAGAGCCGGACAGCTCCTGTCGGCGCATCTCGCCGGCGCAGAACTCGTCACCGGATAGCGAAAGTCGGAATCGGTCAACCCGCCAGACACCGCGCCGGAGCACAGTGACCACTTGAATCATCGAGTGATCGGTATCGTGGACCTATGTCCGAAGGAGCCCGCCAGGGTGCCGAGAAGCCGCCGGTGAAGTGGCTGACCGCCGCGGAGGTGGACTCCTGGCTGTCCGTGGTGCGGTTGATGACCTGGCTTCCCTGGTCGATCGATCAGCAGCTGCGGCGCGACTCGAACCTGGGGATGGTCGAGTACCAGGTCCTGGCCAGGCTGTCCAACAGTCCCGAGCGAACCCTGCGGATGAGCTCGCTGGCTGACCTCGCCAACGCGTCCCTGTCCCGGCTGTCGCACCTGGTAAAGCGCCTCGAGGAGCGAGGCCTGGTGCGCCGCGAGCCTGATCCTGCCGACGGGCGATTCACCAATGCCATCCTGACCGACGAAGGCTTCCAGACACTCGCCGACGCCGCACCCGGACACGTTTCCCATGTGCGATCGCTCGTCATCGACGTCCTGTCGCCCGAGCAGCTGCGACGCCTCGGCCTCGCCGCAGACCGCATCATGTCGCGCATCGACACCTCTGAGATCAACTAGCGATACCACGTCCCCGCGTCAGCTGTGGCAGCCGCCCCGCCGTCACGGCGAGCAGCCGCGCGAGCGGGTGGTCGGCAAGCGGGCTCACCCTCATGACACCAGTGCAGGCACATTGATGACTTGAGTGGTCAAGTTCATGCATGCGCGACTCAGGGACCAGCGATGTCACTTATTGCTGCTCCAGACCGGGCCTCGATCTGTGACGTGAGATAAATTACTTGACAGTTCAAGTCATAATGATATAGGACTTGAACTGTCAAATGACTCGCGTGCATGCCTCAGCAAAGGAGCCCTCACATGAGCGAGATCGCCAAGCACTGGATCGACGGCGAATGGACTGGGTCCGGCACCGTCTCGGAGTCGGTCAACCCCGCTACCGGAGCAGTGCTGGGCGAGTGGGCCGACGGCGGCGAAGCCGAGGCTCGCGCGGCCATCGCGGCCGCCCGCCGAGCGTTCGGCACCTCGCCCTGGTCCCGGGACCGGAGTCTGCGCCACCGAGCCCTGAGCGAGATGGCCGACCGGTTCGACGCCCACGCCGAAGAGCTTGGTGTGCTGGTGACGAAGGAGAACGGCAAGAAGATTGCAGAAGGCATGTTCGAAGGGGGATCCCCCGGCCCGACCCTCCGGCACACCGCGGGCCAGGCCCTGACCGAGACCGGCAGCTCTGCCGAGGTCGCGCCGGGGCAGTGGTTCAGCACCTACGGCGAGCCGGCCGGCGTCGTCGCCATCATCGTGCCGTGGAACTCTCCCGTCGCCCTGCTGATCCGGTCCCTTGCTCCTGCCCTTTCCGCGGGGAACACCGTCGCGGTCAAGATGCCGGGGCAGACCGCGCTCGTCGCCAATCTGGTCTCGCAGATCATCGCCGAGGTCAAATCGCTGCCTCGCGGGGTGGTCAACATCTTCACCGAATCCGGCAATACGGGTGCTCCCTACCTGGTCGCCTCACCCGATGTCCAGGTCGTCAGCTACACCGGCAGCACCACAGTCGGGCGCATGATTGCCGCGGGCGGCGCCGCCACCCTGAAGCGGATGAACCTCGAACTCGGGGGCAAGACGCCGATGATCGTGTTCGACGACGCCGACCTCTACACCACCGTTCCGCTCCTCGCGGCGGGGATCACGACCTTCGCCGGGGAGTTCTGCATGACAGGCTCGCGGATCCTGGCGCAGCGCGGGGTGGCAGATGAGGTGCGCTCTCGCCTGGCCGGCATGCTCGAAAACGTTCGCGTCGGCGATGGACTGGACCCGGAGACGGATATGGGCCCGCTTATTGACAAGGCCAGCGTCGCCCGGGTCGACGGGATGGTCGAGGCGGCCCTCGCCTATGCCAAGCCGGTCGTGCGCGGTGGCCCGGCGACGGATGGCACCCTCGCCGCCGGAGCGTTCTACCGGCCAACCCTGCTCGAGGTCGAGGACGTCAACACCGACATCGTCCAGAAGGAAGTCTTCGGCCCGGTCGCGACCTTCGAAGTGTTCGACACCGAAACCGACGCCATATCCCGCGCCAACGCCACCGAATACGGCCTCGCGGCGGGCATCTTCACCAGCAACATCAACATCAGCCGCCGGGTCAGCCGCGAGATCCACGCCGGCACCATCTGGACGAACACCTGGGCGGCGATCAACGACGGCTTCGCCGAGGGCGGCTACAAGCAAAGCGGCACCGGCCGCCTGCGCGGCCCCCTTGCCATCACGGAGTTCCAGGAAGCCAAGACCGTCGTCCACTCCATTCCGCCGTTCCAGGGCTAACCGCCCAACACAAGATTCCATGCCGGAGAACCCGGACCCCCGCGCGGGTATCGGGTACCAGCACAAAAGGAGAATGACATGTCCGCCAGTCCGATCGAGGTCGTCGGCCAGTGGCTGCAGAACCTGCTGGACCCCGATGTCGTCAACAGCGTGGTAGCCCCGGACGCCACCTACGTCTCGCTCAACGCCGAGAACGCCGAGCTGAACAAGATCATGCCGTGGGCCGGCACCTCACACGGCCCGCAGGCGTTCCTCGACAATCTCGACCAGGTCTTCACCCGCTGGGAAACCCAGGCGTTCAACGTGACCACGATGTTCGCCTTCAACGAGAACGTGGCCGTGTTCGGCGACTTCCGCTACAAGTCGAACTCGCTGGGCAAAGTGGTGAGCTCACCGTTCTCGATCCTGGTGAAGGTCGTTGACGGAAAGGTGACCTACCTGCAGTTCCTCGAGGACAGCTACGCCACCGCGGCCAGCTTCCGCAAGGACGGCTCCTGGACCGTCCAGACGGAAGCCGGCGCCGAGCCCTTCGATGTCTGAGGTTGACCATCACGGACAGTGCTCCGGCTCGGGCGGGCACCGCGCCGGAGCACAGTTGCCACTTGAATCATCCACTGATCGGTATCCTGGGTCTATGACCGAAGGAGCCCGCCGGGGGGCCGAGGAGCCGCCGGTGAAGTGGCTGACCGCCGCGGAAGTGAACTCCTGGCTATCCGTAGCCCGGTTGATGACCTGGCTTCCCTGGTCGATCGATCAGCAGCTGCAGCGCGACTCGAACCTGGCAATCGTGGAGTACCAGGTCCTGGCCATGCTCTCCGAGAGCCCAGAGCGAACCATGCGGATGAGCTCCCTGGCCGAGGTCACCAACGCGTCGCTGTCCCGGCTGTCGCACCTGGTCAAGCGCCTCGAAGGGCGAGGCCTTGTGCGCCGTGAGCCTGACCCCGCCGACGGGCGGTTCACCAATGCCATCCTGACCGGCAAGGGCTTCCAGACCCTCGCCGACGCCGCACCCGGACACGTGGCACATGTGCGATCGCTCGTCATCGACGTCCTGTCGCCCGAGCAGCTGCGGCGCCTCGGCCTGGCCGCGGACCGCATCATGTCGCGCATCGACACCTCTGCGATCAACTAGCGATACCACGTTCCCGGGTCAACTCCACCAGGCCGGTGCGCAGGCGACGGCGGCCTCGATCAGGTCCGTTTTGGTCACCGAGTCGCCGCTGAGCCAGGCCTTTATGGCTCCGGCGAACCCGTGGGCGACGAACTGCGCGATGACCTGATGGTTGGCGTCGGGGAGGTCGGGATGGGTGCACCGGGAGATGAACGCCAGGCCGTAGTCGGTGAAGTGGCGTACCAGCGCCTCGTATACCCCGTTGTCCGCCGGATCGTGCAGGGCGTGCTGGTACACGGCCATGAACCGCTCGACGTGATCGGCGACATCGCCGGTGGCCAGGCGCAGCATCTGCGGGTCCGAGTATCGACCTTCGGCCCGGCGCGCCTCCTCCAGGCGGTGGCCGCGCTCCAAGTCAGCGTAGAGCACCTGGATGAGCAGCTCGAGGGGGCTGCCATAGCGGTTGTAGAACGTCGCCCGGGTCACCCCGGCGCGGTCGGCCAGATCAGCGACGGTGACCTGGGAGACGGGCCGCTGTGAGGCGAGTTCCACGATCGCCTGCGTAAGGGCCTGGTCCGTCCGGGTGATACGCGGATCGGTGCGGTCAGCCATCGCATTGCGCTCCCACGCAGATGGCACTGTTCACTGAAGACACCCGGTTCATCGTGTTCATGGACGCGACTGCCGCGGAACCGACGCAGCAGTTGCACGGGCGCGAGTCGCTAGCGCCGGTGTTCGACAACCTCAACACCTACGCCGCCACCATGCACTTCAACGGGCAGAGCACCGTGTCCCTGGACGGGGACCGGGCGGCCGGCGAGAGCTATTGCCTGGCCCATCACCTGTCGGTCGGCGAGGACGGGCAGCGCACGATGATGATCGCGTCCATCCGTTATCTCGACGAATTCGTCAAGCAGGACGGCGAGTGGTTCTTCGCCGAGCGCCGGCTGATGGTCAACTGGACCGAAACGCGGCCGTTCGCCGCCTGACCACCGGGCCGGGACCCGGACACGGGCGTCCTGGCGGGCCTGGGTGGTGTCACGCAAGGAGCCGAACCGGATGCAGGATCAATCAGGCAGGCCCGGCCAGGCGGCGGGCCCGGCCCGGGCATCTGGTCCGCCACCGCCCGGTACCGGCGTAGCTGCTCGCGGGGAGCGGTGGGCCCGGCTGCGCCGGTCCCTGTGGCAGCCGCCCCGCCCACACGGCGAGCAGCCGCGCGAGCGGGTGGTCGGCCCGCTTGAACTCTTCTATGACCTGGCCGTGGTCGCGCTGGTCGCCCAGGCCGCCCATCGGCTGGCCGGGCACCTGACCTGGCGAGGCCTGGGCGAGTTCACGGTGGTGTTCACGCTGGTGTGGATCGCCTGGGCTAACGGCAGCCTGCACCACGAGCTGCACGGCCACGACGACGCCCGCGCCCGCAGCACATTCCTGCTGCAGATCCTGGTGCTCGCCGCAATGGGCGCCTTCATCCCGCAGGCGGGCGGGGCGCGAGGCGCAGCGTTCGCCGTCACCGCAGCGGTCCTGTTCGCGGTACTGGCCGTCCTGTGGCTGCTGGCCGCACGCGGTGACCGCCCCGAATACCGCCGAACGAGCGGGCTGTTCGTCATCGGCACAGCGGCCTGCGCCATCCTGCTGGCCGCCACCGCGCTGCTGCCGGCCAGCGCCCGCGTGCTGGCCTGGGGCCTGCTCGACGCCGCCTACCTGGCCGGATTCACCGCCGTGATCCTCACGGCAGGCCCGGCGCAGGCCGCGCTGATCGTCACCGACGCGCTCACCGTACGGTTCGGCGCGTTCATCATCATCGTGCTTGGCGAAACCCTCACCGGTGTCGTCGCCGGATTGTCCAGCCAGCCGATCAGCGGGCTCACCCTGGCTGTCGGGCTGGTCGCCGTCGTGGTCGGCTTCGGCGCCTGGTGGACATACTTCGACTTCGCCGGAGGTCGCCACCCCAGCACGGAATGCTCGGCCATCTGCCGCTCACCGCCGCCCTGGCCGCGATGGGCGCCGCGATGGTCAGCCTCGTCGACCACGCCCATGACGGTCGCACCCCCGCCGCCACGGCGTGGCTGCTGTGCGCGGGCGCCGCCGTCGTGCTGGGCGCGACCATGCTGGTCGCCGCGAGCCTGCAAGCCTGGCACCGCGACCGCGGCTTGTACCGGCCGCTCGGCCGCACGTGCGCCGCGGCGGCCGTGGCCTGCCTTGGTCTCGGCGCCGCACGGCCGGCGCCGCTCGTCCTCGGCCTCGCGCTCGTTCTCCTGCTCGCCATCCCCTGGGGACTCGCCGTCGCACGCCGCCTGGCCAACAGAACCGATTCACCCGCCCAGTAACGCTGCCCGTGATGCGGATGGTGCCGGACGCTGGCGCGCGGGTGGCGTTGGGTCTGGCCGGGGTTAGCTGGCCTTCAGCGCCTCGGGCGTTGCGTCAGTTGGCGAGGGCGGGGGTGTTCTTCCGGCACGGGTTTGTGTGGACTGGCCGCGACTCAGGTCAGTGCTCGAGCGCGGCGCTGAGGTTACCGATCACGCCGAGCTGGGTGAGGATGACCGAGCCTTCGGGGTAGCAGTCGAAGCGCTTGATCTTGCCGTCGACCAGTTCGAAGACGTCGCAGCACGGTGCGTCCATCCGCTTGCCGGTCGGCCGCAGCGTCCCGGC
>WNGK01015523.1_pt1 | contig 11814 bp, 9 predicted proteins | sample 5400601 | NCBI WGS metagenome assembly WNGK01 (sample SAMN13153376, study PRJNA577476) | soil metagenome | isolation source: 60 cm soil or saprolite under Garry oak tree replicate 1 | place: USA:California | collected 2016-06-15
GAGCGCCATCGACGGACGCACCATGGCTGCGCCCCGGTTTCCCGGGCTCGCCAAGCTCTTCCTCGGACGCAACCGTGGCCGCGGCATGGGCGAGATCGAGCGCGTGCTGAGCTTCTATGCCGATCGCGGCGAGATCGATCTGACGCACCCACTGCCGTTGTTATCGCGACGCAGTGCTGGTATTGTCGCCAATAAACTCCCTTCCTGGCGCAACCGCAGGTAGGGAAACGAGTGATGTTGGTCGTTGGTTGAAAAAGACGTCCGCCCCGATCGCTACTCTCGTATCTTTTCAGAGCACGGGATCAACGCGGACGTGTTGCGCGAAGTGACGGATAGTGAGCTTCAAGCACGCGGGATTCCGTTGATGATCGCAAGCGCATCTTAGCGACCTACACATCGAAGTGCATAGAATGCCATCTGAGCACGACGAATCCCGAGCGAGAGGCGGCATCCGAGCCTGGCGTAAGGGTGCCGAGCGTCGCCATCTCACGATTCTCTTCGTGGACATTGTCGAGTCGACCTCGTTTGCCCAGCGACTGGATCCGGAGGATCTGGCCAATCTCCTGAACGCCTTTCATGCCACCTGCAACCGATCCGTAGAGCGGTTCGGCGGCTATGTGGCGAAGAACCTGGGCGACGGACTCGGTGCGTACTTCGGCTGGCCCGAATCCCATGAACATGATGCCGAACGCGCCGTTCTGGCGGGCTTGGAGATGATCGAAGCCGTCAAGGTGATTCCTACCGGCGCTCCCGACCGCATCCGGATCCATGTGGGCATTGCCACGGGCGAGGTAGTGGTCGGCGACGTTCTGCGGATGGATAGTGCACGCGTTCACGAAGTATTCGGAGAATTGCCGAATCTCGCCGCTCGACTCCAGTCAGCCAGTCCCCCGGATAGTGTCCTGGTCTCCGCGGAGACGCATGAGCTCATTCGCCACAAGTTTGTCTGCGTCGATGCCGGTCGGAAGAAACTGAGAGGTTTTCACGAACTGATACCGGTGTCTCGGGTGATCGGCTCGCGCGAGCTATCGTTGAATTTCGACGCTCGAAGCGCAACCGGCTTGTCCCCCCTCATCGCCAGGACTGCAGAACTCGAGCTACTGAAGACTCGCTGGCAGCAAGCAGCGGCCGGCGATGGGCAGATTGTCCTGCTCGGCGGTGAACCCGGCATCGGCAAGTCCCGGCTCTGCGCCGAGCTGCGCTCCTCGTTGCGCGAGCAGAACTTTTCGAGTTTGGCGTTCCAATGCTCGCCGCTGCACGGGGACAGCCCGCTGTATCCGGTGACGCGGTCCCTCTCGCAGATTGCCGAGCTTTCCGAAGGCGACTCGCTCGAAGTGAAGCGGCGAAAGCTTGCGCACCTGTTCAGCGATGTGGGTGACGATCGCCTCGAAGGTATTTCGCTGCTTGCCGCTCACTTGGGAATACCTACTGGAACCAACAATCAACCGGCACTCGCAAGTTCTGAGAGTCCCGAACGCCGACGCATGATCCTGCATCGGCTGCTTACCGACTTCCTTCTCACGCTGGCCCTGCGTCGTCCGGTCTTGCTTATCTTCGAAGACGTTCACTGGATGGACCCGACGACCAGCGAGTTTCTGGATACGCTAATAAATCGACTGGAGCGGCACGCAGTCCTCTTGATTCTCACTTTCAGATCGATGTTCTCACCACCGTGGCATGGTTCCGAGCGTCAAACGTTTTTGAGCTTGGAGCGGCTGACCCCGAGCCAAACCGCACAATTCATCAAAGTGTTCACGAATGCCGAGGGATTACCGCATGATCTTGTTGCGGAATTGATCGAACGGTCGGACGGCAACCCGTTGTATATTGAGGAATTGACCGCCGCCGTGCTCAGCGAGCGCCGAACGGAGAAACCACGCCCCCTCCCGGACCGCGGAGTTAGGACTCGAATTCGGATACCTTCAACGCTGCAAGACTCTTTGCTCGCTCGAATCGACCGAACGTCGCCACAAGCGAGGGAGTTGATACAGGTCTGCGCCGTGGTAGGAAGGAGATTCGCTCGCGAGCAAATTGCAACGATTGCCGACATCAACGGTAGACAGCTCGATGACGCCCTTGGCGAACTCGTTAACTCCGGGTTGCTGCATTCATTTGGGCGGTCTCCCGATAGCGAGTACGAGTTCAAACACGCACTGATCCAGGACGCCGCCTATTCCGTGATTCTTCGGGAAAAACGGCAGCGATTACATGCAAGGTGCGCGGCAGCATGGGAGGCGCATTTCCCGTCCGTCTGCCAGCGTGATCCCGGCGTTCTCGGCCGCCATTGTGAAATTGCCGGTAATACGCAAGCCGCCGTGTTGTACTTTCTCGCCGCGGGGCAGCTGGCAATCGAACGCTCCGCGTTGAGGGAGGCCAATACGTATCTCGAGAAAGGTTTGGCGTTACTGGCGACCCTGCCGGAATCCGAGTGGCGAAATGGCGAGGAGCTGAGATTTCGTTCTTTGCTCGGCCGGGTGCGCATCTTCACCGATGGCTGGGCCCATCCGTCGGTGAAGAAGGAATACGGAAGAGCTTTGGAGCTTGCTAAATCTCTCGGAAACAAAAAGGAGCTGGTCCCTCTCGAATGGGCGCTGACGACGTACCACCTGCTTCGTGGCGAGATTCGTGAAGCTGTTCTTGGTGGTCAGCGCGTCCTCGGACTTGCCGAACACGTAATGGATCAGGGTCTACTGCTCGTCGCGCACTCGGCGTTGACGATATACGAGTTCTACAGTGGAAATTTCCTCGCAGTCGTAAACCACAAGGAGCAGGCGCTGCACTTCTATCGGGCCCAGGCGAGCGGGGAGCTGCAGAAGAGTTTCGGCACCGATCGACGCTTGCAGGCGCTTCGAGGTGCCGCTCTGTCGCACTGGTGCCTCGGTAATCACCGGCTGGCAATCGATCTGGATGAAGAGCAACGTTCGATCGCCGAGAACAGTGGCCATCTGTTCGATCACGCCTATGCGTTGACGATCAGCTGCATTTTGCACAGCCTGCGCCGTGATGCGAACGTGACGTATTCTTGTGCGGAAGCTGCAATCACGATTGCGCAGGATCAAGGGTTCAATTTTCTGGGAGCGAACGCCACAAACTTTCAAGCCATTGCGCTCGCCCTATTGGATCCTCGCGACCGCACGCTGCAGGGCTGCGATAGGGCCATTGAGACGTACCAGACAGCCGGAAATCGAATGGGTATTTCGGGGATGCTGGCGATAATGGCTGAACTCTGCGGCCGAATAGGCAGGCCCGAACGCGGACTTCTCTATGTGGACAGGGCTTTGGACTACGTACGGCGCTCGGGCGAGCGTTTCGCGCAGGCGGACCTGTATCGGGTAAAGGGGGAATTACTGGCGGCCGTGAATCGTATCGGTGATGCACAACGCTTCCTGAGCCGAGCCCTGCTGTTGGCTCGGAAGCAACGTGCAAAAACCTGGGAATTGGGGGCCGCTATTCCTCTGGCTCAGATCTTGGTCGATCAGTCCCAGTTCGAAAAGGCTCGCGGGCTGCTGCAGCCATTGTGCCGGGAGTTCAAGGATTCGGTCTTCGTGTCCGACCAACTGGCCCGAGCGCAGACCCTATGCGCGCGATGTTCGACTGGGGAGCGTTCCGGGAAGTTGCTGCCGGAAAGGCTGTACTGAATCCACATCGAGGCTGGGGGACGGCCGTTGGACCCGAATGTTGAGCGAGCGCGCACCGACGCCGCCCCGGTTCATCGGGCACAGCACCTGGAATCGCGGATGGGATCAAGGCCGAAGCGGCGTGGAATGCGAATCTTTACCAGCTCGACAATGCGGGGAACCGCAGCTTCAGGGCCATCCGCCTCGACAAAATATAGAAGTCACTCTCGGCCTCCGGCTTGCGCAGATCGAGAAACACGCCCTCATTGATGCGGTGCGCGTTCACGATGATCTGGCTCCTAGCCGCCTGACGGAACACCTCGGTCAAGCGCACCACCGGCGTGGCCCCACTCGCGATCATGTCGGCGAGCACCTGGCCGGGGCCGACCGAAGGCAGTTGGTCGACGTCCCCGACCACCAGCAGGGCCGCCGTGCGCGGCATCGCCTTAAGCAGCGCATGCATCAGCAGCACATCGACAATGGATGTTTCGTCGATGACGAGCAGGTCGCAGTCGAGGGGGTTCTGGCTATCCCGCCGAAAGCCGCCGGTCCTGGGATTAGAACCGCGACCGACTGCAGAACGGCGAGGTGTTTACCAAATTCATGACCAAGCTTCTCAACCACCCGCAGGTCAAGCCGCTGTTGTCGGACGAGCATTTTTCGGTGGACGGAACGCTGATCGAGGCGTGGGCCTCGCACAAGAGCTTCCGAAATGAATAGATACCATGCGTCCGTACATCGCCGGATGCCGGCCCGTCGGGATACCAAACGTAATCACGCATAGCCACGCTGTGCAGGAGATCGCCTCTGCTCAACCATCCCGGTACAATCACCCGCCATGCGCGATACGCAATGATCTCCCCGACGCGAATACCCTCATGCCGGATTCGCCTTGCAAGCTCGTTGTTGTTGGCCACGGATCGCTGCGATTCTACGGCACTGGCTGCGGCTCAGGTTTCGTTACCGGTTGCGTGGGACTGGGGGTCTTATTCGGGGGCGGTGGCGTGACAGGTTCGTTCGTTGGCGACACCGGCTCTTCCAGCGGAATGACGGTGTACCTCGTGACCGGCTCTCCAATCTGACCCACGGCGCACTCCTACGATAGAACTACGCCGCCGATTCCACGCATCCCGCCCGTCTTCGTCAACCGGAAAGCGGAGGTATGTTGTTCTTGAAAAGGGCCCGGAGATCGCTCCGGACTTCGTCCCTACCCCGACGACGAACTACCCGGAACCAGCTGCAGCAGTCGGAGCCTGTGGTCGGCGAGGGCAAGGCGCCGTTCAAAGGCGGTACCGCCGGCAAAATTCCTGGCGCGAGATCGCCGCCTCGACGACGGACTGTCTCTCCAACAACACGCGCCGGGAGCCACCCGGATGAAATGCCAGCACACTCTTAGATAACCAGGGGGAGCCCCACGAAGCTGCCCTCGTGGTCCCGATGCGCGCGGGAAGAGGGGGCGGCCACTGCTAACAGCGGGGGTAACAGGACAGAGTGTGGACAGATCGTAAGTACGGGGACGGCATAGCAGCACGGTGCGTTCCCGCGGCAAACGGGGAATTGAGTGTCGAGCAATCCGTGGAAGGGGACCAAGTCGCCGCCCTGGCAAAAGCCGGGAGCGAGATTGGACACTGGACGGCTGCAGCGCGGAATCCTTCGGGCGTTTCAGGCCAGGGGCGAGCACAGTCTCGCGACCCATGACTTCTACCAGTACTGCTACCCGGAGCGCTGGGCGACCACCCCACGGCAACGGGACAACCGACGCCGAGCGGTGCAGAGGGCTGCCGAGCGATATTGCGTGAAGGTGTCGGACGGGTGGGGATGGTTCCGCTGGGTATTGCGGCCCGAATATGCGCCCGCCAAACCGGAGAAATAGCGGCTATCTCCCCTGTCGCGACAATCTCCCGGAGTGGCTACCACAAAGATATCGAGCAATATCACGTGGTTGGGAATTAAAATAACGGGTTTCGGCAGCAAACTCGCAGACCAGAAACCGGCGGTGCCGAGGCGAGCGCCGCCGGCTTCGTTTTTGGTGCTAGGGATCATGCCGCCGCCGATCTTGCAGGGCACCGCGGCCCAGCCGATGCTCGGGGCCGCCGCATGAGCCCCGTGAGCAAACAAGCTTTGTCCGTCGCGGCCATGCCCTGCTGGCTGATCCTCCTTGCGACAATTAAAGTTCGTCAAAACTCGAGGTTGTCAAATGGCCGTGGCCGACCTCCTTGCTCGCGCAACAACCTCCTCCGGTGTTGGCGGGTTCGGCGGATGAAAGGAGAGGCAGATCGGCGTCTTAAGCTTGAACGGCTTACCGCTCTTCTCCGTCTTGAAGTAAAACTCCCCTGCCGCGAGCTTGCCGACGTCGTCGGCCGATCCGCCGGTAGCGGCGATCATACTTTTCACAGACTGCTGATCGGTGGGCGAGTTCTGCTTGCCCAGAAACTGCGTTGTGCAGTTCGAGACCACCTTGTTATCGATACCCTTAGGCGCCTGGGTCACCGCGATCATGCCCAGCCCATACTTACGTGCCTGGGCGACGAGTTGTACGCCACTGGTCTTCGACCGTGCCCCTGTCCCCGAGGGAATAAACACTTGCGCCTCGTCGATGACATATAGCAGCCCGCGCGGCGAAGGATGTTTCTTAACCCAGCCGAACAGCGTCATCTGCAGCCGGTTAACGAAGTCCTCCTTGGCATCGTCCGACGCCAAGCCGGAAAGATTGATGACCGAGATGCGTGTCTTCGATGAATCCCTGCCGAAGAACAGCAGTTTCGGGTCAAGCACTGGACCAGTAGCCTTGAGCAGCGGGTTGGTGGCGACGGCAGCCTTGAGCTCATCGGCCATCTTGGCGGCAAGCTTTCCAGCGTTCCCGATCTCGCTGACGTCCTCGGGCAGATCGGCGAGTAGAGTCGTCATCGCCTTGAGGTCTCCTCCGCCCTTGTTCGCGAACGCGCGCAGTGCGTCAGCCAGCACGCCTTTCTGCAGGTTGGACTTCGCACCCGCCAGCGGCCCAAGCGTGTCAGCAGCCATGATAACTGCCTGTGCACGCTCGTCAGCGTCGTCGCCAACCGCGGCGAAGTCAGGTAGCACCGAGAGGAACAACGGATTGCCGGCGTGGACGCCAGGCGTCCAAACTACCACCTCGACAGTGTTGGCGTAGCGTTTGGCTTTGGCTTCATCCTCGTCCGTGAAGCTGGCCGGCCGTTCGGGCCAGGCGTCACCCAGCCGCGACAAATCGTTGTTGGGGTCGATCACAATCGCCGGAATGCCCGCCAGTGCTGCCTCCTCGACGATGCGTCGGAGCAGGACGGTTTTGCCCGATCCGGCGCCGGCGATGATCGCGGTGTGGCGCGGCAACAAACTGGTTGACAGCTCCACCGCATCGCCACCTACCGAACGGCGGCCGACGGGGACGCCCGGGGAAGGTGGGTTACCTGCGACTGATGGGGTCGCAACGGGGTTTGGTGTCGCCTCCGCCCTCTTTTCGAGCTCAGTTGGTCGGCGACCGTCTTCAGGAGCAAGCGCTCTAGGGCCTGCGCTTGCATCTGTGCTATCCTCACGCTGCGAGACGTCATTCACGATTCCGGAGCGGCGACTCTCGCGCGCTCCCCCGTTCCACGGTGGCAGAGGCGGGGGGCACAAACCCGCCGTCTTGAAGAAAGCGATCTTGCAAAGCGGCTTGTGCGCGACCAACCAGCGCTCGAACGCGTCAAAGTCGCTGCCGGCTAGCGCTGTGTCGCGCATCTGGCACAGACCGACGAATTTCCGTAGGTCAGCGTCGCTGGGATCGATCTCGATCCCGCCCGCAGCACGAAACGCGTCGAAAAGCTCCTGTGTCTTCGGGCCGCTCGACGGCGGGCCACGTCGTACGATGATCAGCTTCCGGTCAGGGATTTTGGCTGAAACACCAGAGGCGGTCAGTGCTGCGCGAAAGCGAGAGCACAACGCCACTGCATTGCTGTGTTGGAGCGCCCTAAAACAGAAGTGTAACTCGCGATCCCCGGCGCGGTGGTCGGTGAAGGTAAGCCGACCATGAAGCGGCGGAGTCTTCTGCTTAGGATCAGCCCTAGCCACGACGTCGTAATCGTCGTGCGGCGGGATTTGCTTGGCATAGAGATCGAAGACATCGCGCAGCAGCATGCCCAGCTTGCCATCGTCCTTGTTGTCGAGAAGGCCATCGAGATCGGCGGCCGCGGCCGCGGCTGCAAATCTGACGTCGAGACCCTCAGGATCCGGCAGCGGGACGGGAGGGCAAGGCGGCTCTTCGACGAGCGTTTCGCATAGCACGATGTTGCCCGCGGTGAGGCATCTCTTTCGGTGTTCATCACAGCGCATCAAGATGCTTCGCGGTGTCATGCCAGCTGAAGCGCTACGGATTGCTGTATCCGTGAACGGGTGTGTCGGGGTCTTCGGCGCGATGCCGGACTTGGCATAAGCCGGGCCGAGCCTGTCGGCAATCAGCTTCCGCACGAACGAGTCGCTCTGCGCGAGCCGCAAAGGAGTAGGCGCCGTAAACCGTTGCTCAAGCGGGGTCGGGCCGTGGGTCCTTATGATCTCCCAAGAACTTAGCAAACATGTGAGCACGATCATGCCACGGTTGATCACGGCTGCAAGATCGAGCAGTCCGGCGGTCAGTAGCTTGGTGAAATCTGGCGCATCACCGAAATCCGACCTTCCGCCCACACTTAGCACACCATCGATCTGGTCGACGGCGATCAACGTGGGACCAGCGAGACTCATGACCCACATCAGCCCACGAACTATTTCCACAGGCGTTGGGGGCGGCGTCAGGAAACCAAGACTTCTTCGCATCGCCTCATTAGCGTCGTAGCCCTGTAGCCAGGCGTGAGCGATGCCGACCGTCGTGAGATCGTGCGAGCGCAACAGCGCCAGGGCGCGGAACACGTCCTGATGCTTCAACGCATTCGCCGGCTCCTTCTGACAAAGCACCCCGACCAACAGAGTCACAATCTTTGTCGAATCGACCTCAGGATTGGCGAACGCCGCGTTGACCGGCTTTTCAATGTTGAAACGACGCGCAACGCCACCTATTACCGCCTCATACTGGCGCTGCCCGTCTGGCATTTCCTGAAGCAACGAAGTGACAAAGCTCAGCGCGGCGCTCTTCCAGAAGTCCGTAATGCCGACTACGTCGAGCATCACGAACCAGCATCCCTCGGCCCATGCCCCGCGGCGTAGCACGGCCATTAGATGGGTCTTGCCGATTCCGGCCTGACCAAGAAAGACCCGCCCCGGCGGGTTTGGTGATTTCGTTAGCTTGGCAAGCTCAGTGATAAGGCCGTCAGCCAAGTCCTGATTGGGACCGGAGTCCTCCGCCTCGTCGCTCCAGACGCTGTCGAGCGACCGTGCCCAGCCGAAATCCGCGTCTTGCAGCGCCTGTAGTTCGGGGCTCATGACGATATCCAGATCACGTGGAAGGGCTCGCCCGCCGGGCTGAACGCGGCCTCGTGGTCTGCTTGATCGAGCTGGCGGGGATCGTCGTGGCGCATAAGCGCCGCCTTCTTGTCACCCTTGAGAATACGGCTGAGTGCCGCATCCACGGTAGCGCGATCGAGGTCGGAGAGTTCGGCGCGTAGGCGCGCCAGGCGCACGGGTTGGTTCTTGCGACCGTCGGTGGCCGCCAGATAGGCTTCCTCGATCCGCTTGCGCAGCGTAAGCGGCGACGGCGGTTTGGGTTTCGCCGGCTTGGCTCCGCCTCTGCTGCGCTTCAGTGCAGGTGATTCCGGAGGCGGAATCTCGTCCGGCTTGCTGCCGATGAAATCTGCCAGCGTCTCGCCGCTCGTCGCCAAGTGCTCCCTCAGCCTTGCGCAGAGATCGCCCAATGTGCGTTGAGCCGGTGGCAAGTTAGCCGTCCCAAGGTTTTCGGCGGCCCATGACCAACCGAGATCCTCTAAAGTTAGGCACAGCGGGCGCTTCGGCGTGGAGGTGATCAGCTTCTCCTTAACCAGTGCTTCGCGGTCGGCCTTCTTTACCTTAGGCATCAACTCGGCCTGCGCACACGCGCCGTGGCGGGCGAGGAGGCCAAAGAGCAGCAGAGCCTGGGAGGGCGTCGGATTGTAACTCAAGGCCTTCCTCTCCTCATATTGACAACGCGGCGCACCTTCTCTAACGAGCGACGAAGGTCCAGCTCCACTTCGGCATTGGTAAGCCGCAACACGAGGTATCCTGCTACGAGAAGTTCGTAGTCCCTGTGACGGTCGGCACCGTAGTTCGGGTCGCGCTCGTGCTCGGCACCGTCGAGCTCCACCACGACCTTGCCCTCACGCCACAGTAGGTCGACGCGAGGCGTAAACCCGAGCGCGTCAAGCTGCAAGGTGACCTCATCCTCGAATAGGCCTGCAAGGTCGGGCGCGGCGCGCAGCGCTTCGCGCATTCGCCGCTCTATGGCGCTCCCGCGTGACGTTATGGCGGAGGATGGCAAGATCAGGCGGCGCGCCGCCGGCTCGGCGGGCGACTGCTCTACTATGATCGCACTGTGCAGCAGGAGATCCCACGGCGTCTTGCACGGCGGCTCCTCGGCCAGCAGAGCGACGACAGCGGCGCCATAGCGACGACACCAATCAAGCGCAGCGATAATGGGTGCCGCGCGCTCGCATCGCAGCGAGTCTACCTCACCAAGAAGCACAAGCCCTGGGAGCACGGACAGCAGATGGGAAAGTTCCGTTTCGCGTGCGAGCCGCCGAAACCGTGGACGTCGGCCTACCGACGCAAAGCGTATCGCGGCGCGACGCCACGCTGGTAACAATCGCCCCGATAGCTGTGGCGGCTCGGTATCATCCCAATCTGGCCACAGGGCTGTAGCGAGGTCCGCTAGGTCGTCAAGAATCCGGTCAATCGCAAGGGCCGTAGTGGTGACGTCAGCGAAGTCCAGTCGCAGCATACGAGGCGCCGATGGCGTCTGGGGCAGGACCTCACGAAGCTGAGCTGCGCCGAGGCCAATGAGAGTCAAAGCCGCGCCGGGGCGCAGTGCCATCAGCTTTGTCGCGAGCTCGCCATTTCGAGCTAACGATCCTAGGGGATGCGCCTGATGTGCTTGGGGCATTGCGCACTCGGGCCAGGCTCGACCGCCCTGGCAGTTTTCTTCTCCGGAAAGCGTGCAGTTGAAAAGGGAAAGGGTCCCCTGGTGCTCGGGTCTCAAGAGCGGGCTGGATCTGGGCCAAATTGTGATCGCTCGGGCCGACATCGACGCCTGCGCCAACGGGGAGGCTTCCCGTGGGGCCCGGAAGTGGCGGGAGGCGCCGCGGCAGGCTCGGTTAATTACTCGGTAACGAGCGGTAGTGGCCGGTCACGCTTTCTCACCGGCGTTGCCGCCGGGGCGGCCCTCTTCCACTGCGGCTGTTCCGGGATGCGCGACACTGTCGGCGAATCGTCGCACGATGCCCCACTGGGCGCCGGGTAAAACTCCCGCTCTACGGACTACTCGGGCGGCCGCTTTTGACATGGCGTTTGCGCGATTGGACCTACGCCCTGCGCAACTGACTTTCCTTCGCCATTCTCAGGTGCGGCTCATCTACCGACTTGATCTTATAATGGTACTCCCCATCGCTTTCCGGAAGCTGCTGAACGATCTCATAGATCTCGGAAGTCGCAAGTCGAACGCCCAGTCCGGCCAGGAACTGAACTTTCTCGCCGACTCGGAATTTGTGCGTCGCCATCCCAGCACACGCTGTGCGAACGCCCGCCGACTGCTTCCGTTGATTCACCGCGGGCATCCCGATGAGAGCATAGCACGCCGCCGGACCGGGCCGCGGGCCATCTCCTGCACACCGGCTCGCGCAGATTTTCTTTTAGGTATCCCGAGGCGGCTTTTAGGTATTCCAAGGCGGATTGCCAGCATGGCGCCGACTGGTACGCTACCAGTGCCGTTCGGTTATTCCCTCTCCGGGGATTTGCACCACGAACGGCGCGACCCCGGCTTTAGACCTCCAGGCAAAGCCGGGGTTTGACTTTGTTTCAAGACGCGCCCCGCTCTCATCCGCGCCACTCCGGAGCGAAGGGAATCTGGTCGTCGAGATCGTCTCGATACGACGGGCGAGCACCGCCCGCAGGCTTGGGGTCCAAGCTGCTTACTGGGTCGTCGAGCGGCCTCTCTTTGGGCTTACGGCCCAAATCAGGTGCGGCCGACGACCGGCAGGCGGCGCCGCCGGAGCTTACGGTCTAGCGTGATCCTGATGGTCCTGAGGGG
>WNGK01007033.1_pt1 | contig 11813 bp, 7 predicted proteins | sample 5400601 | NCBI WGS metagenome assembly WNGK01 (sample SAMN13153376, study PRJNA577476) | soil metagenome | isolation source: 60 cm soil or saprolite under Garry oak tree replicate 1 | place: USA:California | collected 2016-06-15
TAGGATTACAAAGGAGAGAATACTGACCCCTTCCAACCGCGAGCTTAGACACGTCGTTCGTCGTGAGCTGATTGAGAAATGATTCGGCGCCTTTTCCTTCGGCCAGGACCCGTCCCATGTGCGAGACATCGAATATTCCGCAGTTGTTCCTGACGCTGTGGCATTCCGGGATTATGCCTTCGAACCAGACAGACAGGTCGAAACCGGCATACTCGACAATGTTGCTATGTTCGCGGTTCAAGGTCCGAGGGCAGGTACGGTGCTCTGGAATGTATCCGGTGTCAAGCTCGAAGAGGTAGAAAAGTATGGGACCAGGGAGGTGAAGGTTGCAGGGAGCCCGTGTCTCTTGACGCGTAGCGGGTACACTGGCGAGGATGGTTTCGAGATCTACGTCTGGAACACGAGTGTGAAGGAGCCGTCAAACGCCGTGAAGATCTGGGAGAAGCTGTTGTCTGGTGGTAGGGAGTTGGGGATCTGTCCTGTTGGGCTTGGTGCGAGAGATGTTTTGAGACTTGAGGCCGGTATGTGTCTCTATGGGAACGATATTGACGAGAACACCTCTCCCGTTGAAGCGAAGCTGAACTGGGTTGTCCGTGTGGAAAAACCGGATTTTGTGGGCAAGAATGGGATCATAGACTTGAAGGAAAAAGGGCCAAGGCGCGTGAGAGTTGGTTTTAAGATGAGGGAGAAAGGAATCCCACGACAAGGTCAGGACATTTTTGTTGATGCTGAGGCCGTTGGAAAGGTTTCGAGCGGAACATTTTCTCCAACGCTCAGTGTCGGGATTGGAATGGGCTATGTCCCTCCCTCGCTGGCGGCTGTCGGGGAGACGTTTAGTGTGGGAATACGGGACCGGAGGGTCCGAGCGGAGATCGTTAAGCTTCCCTTCTACCAGCGACGATCGGAGAGTCAGGTTGTGGTGTTCGGAGAGGAGATGGGGTTGAAGGATTTCAGGAAGAAATACAGCTCGTCAGGTAAGCCGACAGTAGCAACTGCGACTCATTGAGTAAAATGGCGCGAGCTATTCTCCAGGACGAAGAATCCTAATTCGGGTCAATGAGCGTGCGATACTTAGTTAGCCGGCTACTTCGAAACTTCGGGCTTTGAGCCGGTCGCATTCGTGCTGTGCGCTGTGCTTTTCGCACAGGTCTCGACTGCAGTGGGGGCAGTTCTCTACTGCGAGAATTTGGCAGTCTGTGCATACCGTTCCCCAAACGAGTGCCATTTCTTGTTTTCATGTCTCCGGGAATTCTCAACCTATTAGCATTGGTTACTAAAGCCGTTTGGACATTTCTTACTCAAAAAGATAAGTAAACTGGTACCGAACCTACACGGACACATGTATCGAAACAAAGACCGGGCTGTAACCTTTCAGTATCAATCGAACTAACGACGAGGCTTCTCTTTCTTGCCCTTCAATAAGGCGTCAAGGCTTACACCGTTGACAGTAAAGACACGATAGCGTGTCCCTGGAAGGTCACCATAGGCTTTCCCTTCAGCGCCTCCAATTCCCTCGATCTCAACCTCATCGTGTTCGTCTATGAAGTTCAATGCTCCATCGCCTGGTAGGAACGCGGTCACGGTCTTTCCGTTCTTGATAATCTGGGCTCGCACGCAGTTGGAGGTGAGGAAACCGTTGGCAAAGAAATTGTGACAGGTGCTACGTGTAGTAATGTCCCGCAAATCCTTCGAGTCTCTTGCCTCGACTCGCGAAACTGTCTCCCATACCAAACCTTCAGGTAAATCTTTGTTACGGGCTACAAACTCTTGGAAGGAAGTCGCCCTACGTGTCGTAGTGCCAAGCTTCTCCGGGTGGCGAACCCCCACAGAAAGCCAGCGGCTTACCGCTCCAAAAGTTACAGGGTATCCAGACTGGACGACCTTTCTATGGACCTCCCTTATTGTTAGGCCTTCTTCCCTCAACGTCTTGGCCAGAGAATGCGCAGCAATTGTCTGCAGAATACGATGATGCCGAGCAAGCAAGTATTCGTAGGCGTGCCGCGCGAGGCGTTCCCGTTTTCTATTGTACTTGTACCCGATTTTCCCGTAGAGATGCAGAAGGTTCGTAATACCAGACGCGATGTAGGCAGTCAGCTTGAATGACCTCTCTCCCTTGGTGCGAACAATAAAAGGCTGGACTCTTGCCGAGGCTATTCTCACTCCAAACTCAAGGAGTAGCTGCTGAATTCCGCCCAGAAGGCGCTGAGCACCTTCAATCCTTCCTTCTGCCTTGCATATTGCGAACGAGGGTGGCATGAAGGTCCCGTGACTTGAACTGACTCTCGGCTTCTCCAGCTCGCTTCCAAAATAAGACGCGAGAAACTCCCTCTTGACCGACAATGGACTCGCAAGGACCCAGGCTGGAACCGTGTATGAAGAGTCGGATTTTCTACCAACTGGTGCACCCAGAGCCTTCAGAAGCGTGAAAAGAGCTATGGATGTACAGGATGCGGAATTATACGACCCGGAAATTATCTGCTGGGTCCCGTCGGTCATGGTGATTACGCTTGTAGCGTTTCCCACATAAACAGGGGAAACATGGAAACCCAGCGACTCGATATCGGCGCTGATAACTCTAAGATCCTCAGGAGACCCCGTCGCGACGAGCTTGGCACTAAATCCATTACCACCTTCGGCATAGCTGAGACTTCCGTCCCCATATAGATGGCCGAGGAGTCGTGCAATCGGTCCTATTCGGGCACTAGCATAGGTTAAGGGCAGGATACGATGCTCTCTAAGCTGGTCGATGATTCGGTCAAGTTTTGACGAGACAGGAGCATTCTGCCGAATATCGTCCTCGGTTATGATAGTATCGTCGCGATATTCCTTTTTCACTGGTTCCGACGGAAGCACGATGAGTGTGTCTCCCGCGTTAAGCTGTCGTGCTTCCACAATGCCCTTTGACGTGTAGAAGGGGTGGTCGCCGCTGGCAACGATTCGCCGACCCGTCTCCGACGTAACAATTTCGAAGGCTCCAACTTGGGCAGCTTCTTCTTGGCTCAGCTTGAAATAGTCAACAAGTCCCGAAGCCTCAGTGTGTTGACCTTTCAAGTCCAGGGTCATGACCTGGCTAGCATGCCACGAACGGGACAAGTCTTCCATCGTTAGATGTGTGCCATCCTCGAGTAGAATCTGACTGTTCGGAGCAATGCATTTACGGACAGCGCTGTTGGGCTGTCGGCATTCCACGCCGACCTTCTCTAGGACGATGGCTTTTCCTTGCGGTGCTCCTTGGAGCGGGTCGGACTTGTAGTCCAGTCCAAGCATTCGTCGTTTGTACGGTGCGTAGGCCCACCTGAACTCTTTACGTCTCTTCCGGAGCTTTTGGGCTGCGAACAGCCCTCGCGATGCCTTGGCCATTCATTCACCGTTACTAGGAAGACAGCTGGCTCGGTGGGTTGCTTTTTAGATTGACGATTGGCATCGGCTTCATGTTACAAGGGTCCACGGAGACACTCATGCTACGCAAAACCGCTACGCGATACCCCCTTTTTCCAAAACACTGTCTGTCTGTTAATGGTTCTGGGCGAGTTTCCTGATTCAGGGTACAATCCTGGCTTAGATGGCAAGGCGAAAATTGCCCGTTTCATCGACCATTCACGAACGATTTCTCGGCGGAGGAAAAACATAGCCCCAGATTCGGGATCAAGGCTGATAATGGGCGTTTGGCTGACAGATTTGGTCTCCGAGTCATTTAATGCAGTACTTTTCGGAATGGTCATTTGTGTATTCCTCGGAATCCAGCGTATCTTGTCTCCGCCTTAAGCAGCAGGTACGGAGGCGGGGGGAGCCGAGTGACCGGAGCGTGGGCTCCACGCGAGGATAGGTGAACTTCACCTGCCCCGCCGGATCGTCGTTCAATGCCTTTCCCGCATGACCGTCCGTTTGGCAGGGAGAGTGCTGTCCGAGGTACTCGATCAAGACAAATGCCTTCTAACGGGGGATAACAGTGAAGTGCGTCACTGCTAGGTGTCCCCAGATGTCCCCAACAACCACCGTGTAAGTACCAGGCGAAAACGGGTGGAACACTCCCTCGTAGTATCCGCCGGGCACGATTGTTCTGCCCGCGGTCCAATAGCCTCTGAACGAGACACTCTTCGTTATGTTTTCTAAAGGTCCAAAGTGAAAGCTGGTCCTGAACGGATCGACAATGATAGGACAGAAGTAGCCTGCAAAATTATTGATTATATTCACGACCGTTCCCTGATCATTGTACACTACAATGCCGGTAGGATACAGCATCTCGCACACGCCCGTGGACATATCATCTGCGCCCCATCGGGCAATATTCGGCAGATCGCTGCTGTGTGTTAGCATGTTCTTCGCGATAATGGTGACTGAGATTGTTTGATCTGGAGTGATTGAGCTCGCGTTCTCGCCAATGTTGAGATTGATCCCGTTCGGCTCGCCACCACCCGTCGTAAACGGGGAGGTCCACTTCTGAGTCCTGCCGAAGTAGACGGGGATTAACCCCAAAACCAGAGCGAGTACAACGCCGATCAACAAGAGACGATACTGCCGCAAAGAACACTCAACTACTATCCATGCCGGCTCACGGATTTATTTCTAGCGCTTAGAATAACTCCTTCAGGAATCAGAACACGACCGCCATGCTTAAGATTCTTATCCGAGAACAGGGCTGAAAGTGGGCGATTTCCACAATCGCATCTGTTTTTCTCAAGGGCCCCCTTTCTTTCTTCAGAAATGGACCCACGCTACAGGCGTTTCAGTTTTGCGGAAAGAGCTGGTTTACTGTACGACTACGTGGTCGATGTCGAAGTATCTCTTCACAAGTAAGCGTGTCTTGTCAATAGTTCGGCCGTTCTTTCCTATAGCGATCGCCTTGTCCTGTGGGTCGACCTCGACTACGACGATTTTCTTGTCGGGCCTTTCTGTTACTCGGATCTCCTTGATCCTCGCTGGCGATAGGCTGTTCCTGATTAGGCCTTCAGGGGTCTCGGCGTACTCGACGACTTCGATCTGGCGGCTTGTCATGCGGCGTAACTGGTTGATGTTCTTCCCGCCCTTTCCGATAGCGAGTCCCATGTCGCCTGGCTTTGCTACGAAAATGATCCGTCCAAGTTTCTCATCGATCACGCAGTCTTGTGTGGTCGCGCCTGTGGTGCTCTCGAAGAGCGCCATGTACTTCATTTCCTCACTGGTCAGCTTGATCTTGGGCTGAAGCATCACTAGTTCTGAACCCTCCAAATGAGATGATGAAAAATATTTCTTACATTCATTAGTGTGTGGCTCCAATCACGAATAAATACCATCATCTCCATTCAAAACCCCAGCAAGATAAGCGATATTACTCATTGTTTTTCTCAGCCAGCTTCAAGACCTCAGAGTCGCCAGGTTCTCTAACCACCATTGATGCGACGGGGAAGGGTTTCTCGCAGAGAGCGCCTAGGTCGAGGCTGCTGCCTTGAAAGACGTAGACAGGAACTTCTGACTGCTCCGCATCGTATACGATATTCTCGCGAAAGTCCACGGGACAATTGCTTGCAAGTATCAACAACTTGGCCTTTCCGAGGGAGGCGCTGGAGAGAGCAACTTTGCTTCCGAACTCGACCTTGCCGGTCTTAACCGCCATGCGAATCTGCTTGTTAACGTCCAACTTGTTCTATTTGCTCCCTTTCCGGGACATGGACATCGAGACCTCGATGAGTCCAGTGCCCATCGGCACTTGTTGACCAACGATCACGTTCTCCGCGACGCCTCTTAGAGTGTCAACGATGCCTTTGACTGCTGCGTCCACGATTGTGGGGATTGTGATCTCGAAGGCTGCTTTGGCGAGGGTGCTCGCTTTCTCTCCGCTGACGCCGTGACGTCCGACTTGGAGGACTTCGCCTGACGAGGTCATCATGTCAGCTACAAGCATCACGTGCCGAACGTCCACGTCTAGACCCTGTTCCTCCAGTACTCCCAATGCTTCTTTGATTACTACGTTGCGGGCTGCCTCGATCCCAAGGACGACAGCTGTTTCGTTTATGTTGTTGCTGACTGTCCGGCTTGTGTCAACGCCGGGGACTTCGAAGGCTAACGCGAGGCTGGATCCTTCTGTTCTGACTATCCATTCGCCTTTTTCCTCGATAACTAGGGCTCGTCGGACGGCTGGCAAGCCTTTGACGTGATGGACCAGGAGCTTGCTCGCTAGTCTTCTGAACTGGGGGATCTCAAGCTCTTTCGATTTGATCTCTACATGGTATCCTTCGACTTTGACTTCGGTGTTCGGCGGTTTCACCGCCTCCCGTACGTCTTGAACCGTGATCTCTCTTTCTTTCATCGCCTGCGGGTTGAGTTTTACATCAATCCTCATCCGTGTGACATCAGACTCGAACGAGCTTGCGATGTCTCCTAACGTAGCGTGGGTGAGCAAGGTGGCGACTTCCTGAGCCTTCTCTCTGCTAGCGCGGTGCTTCGCGTCCAAGTATACGGTCATGTTTGGAGTCGAAGGTATCTTGCGTGCGTCCACGATCTCGATCAGTCTGGGGAGTCCCAAGGTGACGTTTTGCTCTTTCACTCCTGCGAAGTGGAATGTTCGAAGTGTCATTTGCGTACCTGGTTCGCCGATGGACTGGGCGGAGACTATTCCTGCAGCTTCGCCGGGTTCTACTAGAGCGCGCTTGTAGTTCTCGATCGCCTCCAAGACAGTCTCGTCAACAGCGGTCTTTGGCAGCTTCGCGTTTACTAGGCTCTGGCGCAGCTTGTTCAGTATCAACGGCGATAGAGTGTTGTTCGCCTTGTCTACTTCGTCCTCAACGTATTCCTTGGTCGCGGCGACTCCTTTCTTCATCGTAAGCCGGATGCGTTCTATGAGTCGATCAATGTTGACCGCCTTACCATGGTCGCTCTTGGCCGTGTCGACACCGTCTTCTCCGTAGCGGATCTGGATTATGTTGCCTCGGGAATCTCTGACGGTCGAATCATACTCGACTCTGAGATGCTCTAGGGCGTTGATTAGTCGTCGTTGCATGTATCCGCTTTGCTGGGTTCTGACTGCTGTATCTACGAGACCTTCTCTTCCTCCCATGGCGTGGAAGAAGAATTCGATGGGTTCAAGTCCGTCCCGGTACGAGTTGTAGACGAAGCCTCGGGCTGCTGCTCCGGCGTCTCCTGGTTTGAAGAATGATAAGGCTCTGCCACGGTATCCTCTGAGGATTCTTTTTCCTCGGATCGATTGTTGGCCGACGCTTGCCGTCATCTGTGATATGTTAAGGGTTGAGCCTCTGGCTCCTGCCCTGCTCATGATTACGCCGCTGTTGTCCATCTGGAAGTACTGGTCGGCGAACTCGCCTGCCACGTCTCGAGCTCTCGAGAGCTCGTTCATTATGTAGAGCTCCAATGACTCTTCCAGTGACTGTCCTGGCAATCGTTCCAAGGTTTCTTTTCTATAGCTGTCAATGTATTCGTTGACTTTCTCTTCCGCCTTGGCGATCGCCTTCGCGATCTTTTCCTTAGTGGCAGGAGGGATTTCGAGCTCGTCAAACGCGTATGTGAATCCTCGAAGCACCATGTACCGATCGAGAAGTTTTGTGACTGCGTTGAGGAATGTCCTTGCTTCCTCCGCCCCATAGTCTTTGACTATGCGGTGGAAGAGGCTCTCTGATTTTTCAGCACCGATTGAGGCCTTGTCGATAACGCCCTGCTCGAGAACGCCATCTTTGACCACGATGAACGCGTCATATGGGCAATCGTGGAGAACTCCTTTGTCGCAGTCCGCGCACTTGTAGTAGGCGGACAGGTTGGATTTCGACACGAAGTTGAACCCTTTCGGCATGACAATGCTGAAAATCTGTTTTCCGGTCCACTTCTCTTCGGGTTTCGTCACTGCCGGTTCTGGCATAGGTCCCTCGAAGTCGGCAGCGGCTAGTAGCTTCGACACATCTGCGCGGTTTAGAAGGGTTGATTTCTGTGTGAGAAGGAAGGCCGCTGTTAGAGAGTCTCGAATGGCTCCTATGATTGGTCCCCCATATCTGGGGGAGAGTATCTGGTCTTGCACCTGCATGAGCAGCCGTGCTTCGGTGCGGGCTTCTTCTCCTTGTGGGACATGTAGGTTCATCTCGTCACCGTCAAAGTCCGCGTTGTAAGGCGGACAAACGGTTGGGTTGAGCCTGAAGGTCTTGTAGGGGAGGACCCGGACGCGGTGTGCCATTATGGACATTCTGTGTAGACTCGGTTGCCGGTTGAATAGAACAATATCGCCGTCTCGGAGATGTCGCTCGACTATGAAGCCTGGCTGGAGAGCTTCCGCGACAACCTTCCTGTCGGTAACGAATTCTAGTCGGACTCTTCGGCCATCGGGACGAACGATGTACAATGATCCAGGATACGTGTCAGGGCCGTTAGCGATGAGCTTCTTCATCTCGTCGAGATTGTAATCGGTGGCCTTTTCCGGAATAGTTAGTCGGCTAGCGACGTCGAGGGGTACTCCTACTTCGTTGATGTCTAGGTTCGGGTCAGGGGATACGACTGTTCGGGCTGAGAAGTCAACTCTCTTACCTGACAGATTGCCCCTGAATCTTCCCTCTTTTCCTTTCAATCGTTGGACAAGCGTCTTCAATGCCCGTCCTGATCGGTGTCTTGCAGGGGGTAGACCTGAGACTTCGTTGTCGAAGTATGTTGTTACGTGGTATTGTAGCAGTTCGTGTAGTTCTTGAATGATGTTGATAGGAACTCCGGATTCAAGAGCCTCTCGCAGTTTCTGGTTGATCCTTATGATGTCAACTAGCTTGTGGGTCAGATCGTCTTCCGACCTAATGCCGGACTCGAGAGTGATAGAGGGTCTGACCGCGACAGGTGGGACAGGCATTACTTGGAGGACAGCCCACTCCGGCCTTGCCGCTTTAGGATCCATTCCTAGAAGGATCAGGTCGTCATCAGGAATTCTCTCAAGCCTTTCCCGGACCGTGCTTGGTGTAAGGCGTACAGCGCCTCCCTCTGCCACGATCTCGTGGAAGGTTGTAGGTTTACCATGCTCGATTGGGTACTGTTTCTGTCCACAATGAGGGCACTGCTGGGCCTTTTTGGCATCTTTGATGATCTCATCGAGAAAAGCGTCGGGAACGGTGTTGAGTCGTTGTTTGAGGTCTGCGTGGCGTACTTTGAACTTCTCGATCTTCTCCTCGCTGAGAAGTATTCTCCCGCAGTTTCTGCAGGTAATTGAGAGAAGCCGGTGAATTAGCTTGGCGAAACTCACGTGGATTACCGGCTCGGCGAGTTCAATGTGCCCGAAGTGTCCTGGACACGCTGAGGCGGTGTTACCGCAGGTTTTGCATTTTTGACGTGGTTCGAGGGTTCCGAGTCTGCCGTCCATTAGACCGGATACAATTGGGACGCCGTCCTCATCGTACGTATCAGCGGCTTGAACTTCTACGGCTGACAGTTTTCGAAGTTCTGAGGGGGATAATAGAGTGAACCGTATGCTCTGGATTATCTTGTGAGCTTCTTCCATTGTTGCGAGTGCCATGGTTATGCTCGCTCCTCTAGGTTCAGTCGGGGCGCGATTCCAAGTGCCATAAGCTCTTGAACGAGAAGTTTGAATGCGTAGGATATTGCCACGGGAGAAATGACCGCTTTCTCAGCGTCGATCCTGCAGATGTACTTGTTCTGTTTGATGTCGTGGTATGCGAGAGTGCCGCATGTTTCGCAGATATAGGCGATGTACTTGTCCGATTCTTCTAGCAGTCTGTCGCGGAGTAGGGCTGATGCTCCGTGTCCTATGAGGCAGTCTCTTTCCATTTCTCCGAATCGTAATCCTCCTCCTCTGGCTCTCCCTTCGGTGGGTTGTCGGGTGAGCATCTGGACTTGGCCTCTGGCACGGGCATGCATCTTGTCGGCTACCATATGGTGGAGTTTCTGGTAGTAGACTACTCCGATGAATAGGTCTGCGGCAAGCCGTTCTCCAGTGATCCCGTTGTAAAGCGGTTCTCGCCCGCTTTTCGCGAAGCCGAGCTTGGTCAACATGTCGCCGATGGCTTGCGGTCCGATGTTTTCGAAGGCGGTGCCGTCCATGACCTCTCCCACTTGCGACGCTAGTTTTCCGCCGAGTGTCTCTACGAACTGTCCGATCGTCATTCTGGATGGGATAGCATGTGGATTGATGATAACGTCAGGGACAACTCCGTCAACTGTGAAGGGCATGTCTTCTTGTGGTACGAGGAGTCCGATCACTCCCTTTTGTCCGTGGCGTGATGCGAACTTGTCGCCTAGCTCGGGGACTCGGAGGTCTCTTACTTTGACCTTGACGAGTTTGCTTCCTTCGATGGATTCGGTCACGAAGACTTGATCGATGGTTCCCTGTTCCGAGGGTCTCATCGTTACTGAAGAGTCGCGTTTCGTCGGACCCTTTGCTTCGAACTCGCGGTATTCTTCCATGAATCTCGGCGGGCTTGTTCTTCCTACGAGGACCGTGTTGCCGGTGGCTTCTGCCTCAGGCGAGATGATTCCGTCTTCCTCGATGAGTCGGTAGTAGCGATCACCTCGGTATCCTCTGATCCCTGCTTCTGGAATCTCAAACTTGTCTCGTAGTCCTCCGAGGTACTGTCTGCTTTCAGCCTCGTATATTCGGTAGAATGTGGAGCGGAAGAGTCCTCTGTCAACGGAGGATTTGTTAATGATAATCGCGTCCTCCATGTTGTAGCCTTGGAAGGAGAGAATGGCTACGACGACGTTTTGTCCGGAAGGGCGTTCAAGAGCGTTGAAGATTTCCATCGGCTTCGTCTGGACGATCGGGGTCTGTGCATAATGCAAGAGATGCGAACGCGAGTCCACTCTAGTGAAGAAGTTGGTGGAGAATACGCCGAGGGCCTGTTTTGCCATAGCTGATTCGTACGCGTTTCTTGGAGACTGGTTGTGTTCTGGGAACGGGATCATGCTTGCAGCGATTCCGAGCATTACATAGGGGGCGATTTCGAGATGGGTGTGATCTTTTTTGAGGTCGTGTTCGTACATTGCAATGTATGCGTTTTCTTCTTCGTCTGCGTCAAGCATCTCTACGACCCCTGACCGGACTAGGTCCTGCCAGGTGACGCGTCCCTGTTCGAGCTGGATGAGGTGATCCTCGGTCAGCCGTGGTCTGCCGCCCTCAACTATGATCACTGGGCGTCGGACTCTTCCCGCGTCACAGTTGACATGCAGATCTGGGCGCCCGCCTTGCGCTTCTGGAGGGTGGAATGAGACGTTCACTTCAGAGCTTAGTTTTCCTTCACGCCGGAGCTCTCTGAGCTCCCCCGCTAAGGCCTCGGGATCTTTGGAATATCCCGCCAATATTCCGTCGACTATGGCCTTACCTCCTGTGGCTCTGAGTTTCTTGTCGGATTCTTCAATCAAGACTACGCCCATTCTGCGTAGTTTGTCGACCATTTCTCGTGGTTCGACTCCAACTGATATGCTGCTGGAAAGGGCTAGGTTCTTGACAAGCCCGCAGTTCGACCCTTCGGGCGTCTCATCAGGACAGAGTCTTCCATAATGAGTTGGGTGAAGATCTCTAGCTTCGAGGTTAGGTTGGCTGCGGCTGAGCGGTGACTGTAGCCTTCTGAGGTGGCTTAAGGTGCTAACGAAGTTTGTGCGATCTAGCAGCTGTGTTACTCCGATTCTTCCCCTTACCCAGTTCCCTGTTGCTATTGCATGCTGAACTCTTTCGGTGATTATGCCCGGCCTGATAGCATTAGCGATTGAGAATTCTATGTGTCGTCTGATTGTTATCCTCTCAAGTTGGTACTTGAGATCGCGTGTGAGGTTTCGGAAGGATATTCGGAAAAGCTCTGCCAGGAGAGAGCCGGCCAGTTTCAGTCGTTTGTTTGCGTAATGGT
>WNGK01007039.1_pt1 | contig 11809 bp, 9 predicted proteins | sample 5400601 | NCBI WGS metagenome assembly WNGK01 (sample SAMN13153376, study PRJNA577476) | soil metagenome | isolation source: 60 cm soil or saprolite under Garry oak tree replicate 1 | place: USA:California | collected 2016-06-15
CCAGCGCCGCCAGGCGCGCGACCGGTCGCGGGATAAGGCGATCATATTTCAATGCCAGCCAGACCGATCCAATGCTGGCCAGAACCACCGGGAGCCGAAGGGCGTACAGATTCCGGCCAAACAAGGTTTGAGATAAAAATAGGATGTAGAAGTGAAGCGGGCCGTGATAGTTGGTCGGGTCATAGCGATAGAACCCATCCTTGACCATTTGATCGACGAACCATCCGTTGATTCCCTCGTCGAAATGAGGCGGTTTTATTCCGAGGAAAAGGATACGTAAGGCCGCGGCCAAACCGAGAATGCCCCAGAACATCCAGCCGCTTTCCAGCGCATTGAGGATGGTTTGAGCGGCATCCGGCGGGGCCGAGGAAAAATCCGCTCGCGCCCCTTTGCGACCGCTGCTAGTACGCGAGGCGATGCGCATTTTGGTTACGGGCGGCTGCGGTTTCATTGGCAGCAACTTTATTCGCTACATTCTGAAACATTACAAGCCGGCCTACCTCACGAATGTCGATGTTCTGACCTACGCCGGCAACCTCGCCAACCTCGAGGGCGTGACGGAGGAGCACGGCGATCGCTACGAATTTTTCAAGGCCGACATCGCCAATGCCGATCAGATGGACGAGCTCATGACCGAGCATCAGTTTTACGCCGTTATTAATTTCGCGGCCGAGTCCCATGTCGATCGCAGCATTAATTCCCCGCAGAACTTCATCCACACCAATGTGATCGGCACCAGTGTGTTGCTCGATTGCGCCCGCCGGCATGGGGTGCAACGCTTTATTCAAATTTCGACCGACGAAGTTTACGGTTCGTTAGGCGAGACGGGAAAATTTACCGAACAATCGCCGCTCGACCCGAGTTCGCCTTACTCCTCGAGCAAAGCCGGAGCCGATCTTCTCGCGCTCGCTTCTTATAAGACCTACGGCCAGGAAGTGATTGTCACCCGCTGCTCGAACAACTACGGGCGATATCAATTCCCCGAGAAGTTGATTCCGCTCATGATCATTAAGGCGTTGCGGGGCGAAGCCCTGCCGGTTTACGGCGACGGGATGAATGTGCGCGATTGGATTCATGTCGACGATCATTGCGCCGGGATTGTGGCTGCGTTGTTCGAAGGAAAGCCAGGCGCGATCTATAACTTCGGCGGCGGCAAAGAAATGGTAAACCTCGAGGTAGTGAAACTAATCCTCAAGAAACTAAATAAGCCGGAGAATCTGATCTCGTTCGTGACCGACAGGTTGGGGCACGACCGTCGTTACGCCATCGATTCCTCCTTTAGCGCGCGTGAGTTAAACTGGAAGCCGCGCCACAATTTCGAAGCAGGCCTGGCCGAAACGATTCAGTGGTACATCGACAATCAAGCCTGGTGGCAGCCGTTGCTTGAGCGCGCGGGAAGGTACTAGCGGAAGATAGGCCTCAGGTCGGTGCTGGCGGTGCCTAGTCGCTCGTCGCGAGGCGCTGAGTCGCTCTCTCCAGCTCGATTTTGCAGTTAACCTTCTGAAGACCAGTTGTTAGCGATTGGGTCTGCTTCTGCTGCTGACTCAGCCGCGTTGCAAAATCGGTTTGCTGTTGCGCAATTGTTTGCTCCTGTTTCGCCACCGTCGCCTTGAGTTCCTGGACGGTTCGATGCTCTTTGAGGAACTCGTTGAGCAGCATCGCGTTGACCGTGTCATAGCGCACGGTGCTGACTTTTCCGTCTTCGTCGCGCACGACAAGATCCGGATCGCATTCAGACGAATTCTTCATTTCCGCCAGCTCCTAACTGCGCATGCTGCGCGACAGCTCCACCATCGTTGAGCCGGTCTCGCACAATCCACTGGCCGCAAAACTGCCGCCATTTACTAGTCGCTCGCGACACGTCGAGCGGGCCGCGGTGCCTCCACCCGGGCGGCCATCTTCCCAAATCAGCACGGAGGCTGTCGATTCCCCTCTTCATTTCCGCGATAGCCTGTGCTTGTTCCTCAACCTCTCGGTGTTCTTTTAGAAACTCGTTCAGCAGCATCGCGTTTATGGCCTCGTAACGCACGGTACTAGTCTGACCCTCCTCATCCCTTGCTATTAGATCAGGATCCACCTTCTCGACTTCTTCCGCGATCAAGCCAAATTGCGGGATGTGCTCTGGATCTAGTTCCTGCTTGTAGCGCTGACCTTTTCTAATCCGCTGGTCAGCATGTCAATTTGCTTCTGCTGTTGCGAGTTAGCCAGCTTCTGCTCTTGCGACGTTCTTTCAAGAACTCATTCAGCAGCATTGCATTCACTGCTTCATAGCGGACAGTGCTTACCTTTCCGTCTTCGTCACGCACGACCAGATCGGGATTTATTTTCTCTACTTCCTCAGCGATCAAGCCAAACTGTGGAATCCTTTCCGGATCGAGCTCTTCTTTGTAGCGGAAAGTAACCGGCTTCAGCGCCAGGATACCTTCGCTGGCCTTGTCCATTGGCTTAATGTCATCCTTGAAGCGCGCAGATGATTGAACCGTGCCGAGCTGGCCATTGGAGTTGATGATCACACCGACTCCGCTGGCGACCGTTTTGCCAGAGATGCCGGCGATAAACGTTTTCTGCTGAGTACCGGATTTCCCGATCCGGATGGTATTGGCATCGGATGAGTTGCCCGGCACGTTGGCGCCGATAATGATGTTATTGCTGCCGGTGGTTAGGTTCTGGCCCGCGGCGTAGCCCAGCGCGACGTTATTTGAGCCATTGGTGTGATAGAGCGCGTTCGCTCCCATGGCGGTGTTGTTGTTACCAGTGGTGTTTTGCCGCAGCGCGCTAACTCCGCTGGCCGTGTTGTACTGGCCGGAGGTGTTGGAGTAAAGCGCCTGCCAGCCATCGGCCACGTTGCCGCCGCCGTTTGTGTTTGAGGAGAGCGCTTCGAAGCCGGTGCCGGTGTTGTAACTCCCGGTGCCATTGTTAAAGGGCCCATAGAGCGCTCGGGTACCTGTGGCCGTGTTTTGCGTGCCCGTTGTGTTGTGGTGGAGCGCGCCGTACCCGCTAGCGGTATTTTCCGAGCCGGTAGTGTTGTAAAACAGGGTAAACGCACCGATCGCAGTCAAGTTAACGCCGCTATCGTTGTAGTAGAGCGCTTGATAACCATCGGCAGTATTGGCAGAGCCGGTTGAATTAGTGTAGAGCGCCCGGCCGCCGGTGGCTGTATTGTAACTCCCCGCATTGTTGTAAAGCGTCTGAGCGCCCATAGCTGTGTTGTAGGCTGGCGACGTCCGCCCGCCCGTTCCATAGCTGAGGTGAGCTTGGTAGCCGGTTGCCGTGTTGTAACTACCATTGAAGTTAAGGCCAAGCGCCTGTGCGCCGGTACCGGTATTATAGTTACCGCTGATGCTGTAGTTCAGCGCGGAAGTCCCAGTGGCTGTATTATCGGTGCCGTCTTCGTTAAATGGGAGCGTATAGGCACCTGTAGCGGTATTGCGACTTCCTGATGTGTCTCCATGTAATGCGCTTACACCGACGGCGGTGTTGTAATCGCCGCTGGTAATGTTGCTTAGGGCATCAAAACCGTAAGCTGTATTGTCGGTTTGCGCCCGCGCAGCGATTGGAGATATCGCCACGAGAAGGCTGATTTGCAAAGCGAGGTTTATTTTCATGTGAGAATAGCAGATGTGTTTTTACTTCTGATTTGCGGCCAGAATGGGCGCCGATAAGCCGACTTCGAGTTTGTGGTTGATCTTTTGTATGCCGTCGGTCAGCGTTTTGATCTGCTTCTGTTGTTGAGCAACAAGCGCTCGCAACTGTTCGATCATCGCGTCCTGTCGACAGATGTTTTGATCTTGTGTTATTAACTCGCTCCCTTGTTCTTCTACCTTGCGATGCTCTTTGAGAAACTCATTAAGTAGCATCGCGTTCACTGCTTCGTAGCGAACAGTGCTGACCTTGCCCTCCTCGTCGCGCACAACGAGATCGGGATTGACCTTCTCGACCTGCTCCGCAATTAAGCCAAACTGTACCACGCCATCGGGATCGAGTTCCTTTTTGTAGTGGAAGGTAACGGGTCTTAGCTTGAGCAGCGCCTCGCTCGCCTTATCCATTGGCTCGATGTCATCTTTGTAGCGGACAGAAGATTGCACCGTGCCCAGCTGGCCGCTCGAATTGACGATCACACCGACGCCACTTGCCACTGTCTTGCCATAGATGCCGCTGATGAAGGTCTTCTTCTGCGTGCTCTTGCCGATTCGGGTCACGTTCGCGTCGCTAGCAGTGCCTAGCACGCCGGCGCCGATAATGATGTTGTTGCTGCCGGTAGTGAGGTTATTGCCGGCGGTGTAGCCTAGAGCGACATTATAGCTGCCAGTGGTGTTGTTTTGCAGAGCCTGGTGACCGGTAGCGGTGTTACCACCGCCAGTGTTGTAGTAAAGAGCGTTCGCGCCGGTGCCGACGTTGTAGCTGCCATTGGTGTTATTGCCGAGCGCGAAGCCGCCCAAAGCGACATTGTAGAAGCCGCCAACGTTTGTTTCCAATGCTTTGTAGCCATTGGCGACGTTGACGCCCCCGTCCTGATTGGAAAATAACGCCCGCGCGCCACTGGCGGTATTGTAGGAGCCACTGCTGGTGCCGTTGCCATGCAGTGCTTCCGCTCCAACGGCGGTATTTTCGTTTCCGATTTTGTTGCCAATCAGTGCGAAATAACCAATCGCTGTATTCGATTGTCCGTAAGTATTGTACCAGAGAGCACTGTCACCAGTCGCCGTGTTGTTGTTCGCGAGATTACTCCGCAGCGCGCCGGAACCTGTGGCTGTATTGTAATCGCCTTGGGTATTATCGTGGAGTGCGTCGTAACCCAGTGCGGTATTGTCCGTTGCGTAGTTCACATTTATGAGAAATAACGCAAAGTCGCCTTCCGCTGTGTTGGCGTTCGGGTAGCCGCCGTCTGGCTCCGGGGTCAGAGCCTTCAGCGGGAGTGGAGTAGTCACGCCAAGAAGGATAAGCGAAAACAGAAGCGTTGTGCTGATCCGTAATAAGTTTGTTGCGTTCCCGCGATCGAGTAAATTCTTGGGCTGTAATTCCATCGGGTGTTCTCCTCGTCTATTTTGTTTTTACCAACTTTGTGGAAGTCTGAGTGGTCTCCACGCGCGCACTCACGCGTTTCAGTCCGGCGGCAAGAACTTCGATGCGTTTCTGCTGTTCGCGGATGGCCGCCTCGTGTTCGTCAGCTCGCGCGGTCTGGTAAGCGAGCTTTTGTTTCAACGCCGCAATCGCTTCCTGCTGCTCCATTACCTTGCGGTGCTGTTTCAGAAACTCATTGAGCAGCATGGCATTCACTGCTTCGTAGCGAACAGTGCTGACCTTGCCCTCCTCGTCGCGCACAACGAGATCGGGATTGACCTTCTCGACCTGCTCCGCAATTAAGCCAAACTGTGCCACGCCATCGGGATCGAGTTCCTTTTTGTAGTGGAAGGTGACCGGCTCGAACTGGAGAATCGCTTCGCTCGCCTTCTCCATCGGCTTGATGTGGTCCTTATATCTCGCAGAAGAGAGAACGGTGCCTAGTTTGCCGGTTGAATCGATCTTGACCGGGACGCCGGTGGCGCTGGCCACGCCCTTGCTGTAGATGCCGCCGATGTATGCAGCTGCCTGAGTAGTTTTGCCAATGCGTGTGATGCTGGCATCGGTCGCAGCACCGAGAACGCCGGCGCCGATAACGATATTATTGTTGCCGGTCTTGAAGTTGAGCCCGGCTTGGTAACCAAGGGCGACGTTATTGGACCCGGTCGTATTGTTTTGCAGAGCAGCGAGACCGGTAGCCGTATTATTGCTACCATTGTTGTAGTAGAGTGCGTTGACACCCGTGGCGGTGTTTTGATTGCCGCTGCTGTTTTGACTTAGCGCGGTTGTGCCAATGGCGGTGTTGAAACTACCGGTCTTGTTCGAATAGAGAGTCTGCCAACCGATGGCAATGTTGCGATTCCCATTTTGGTTGGAATAGAGCGACTGAAAACCGGTGGCAGTGTTGTAGCTGCCGGTGCTGTTAGGCATGCCATTGGCGTCGAGACTGCCAAAAAAGGCATCGGATCCCACCGCAGTGTTTTCGCTGCCAGTAATATTTCTTTGCAGGGAGTTGGCCCCATCAGCGGTGTTGTTCTGGCCGTTACTGTAAAAAAGCGCGTTGACGCCAGTGGCGGTATTATTGATGCCGGTGGTATTCTGGTGCAGGGCGCCTACGCCAAGCCCGGTGTTGAAGCTGGCCGACGTATTGTTGTAAAGCGCGTGCCATCCATCGGCCACATTATAGGAGCCGCCCGTGTTTGAGAAGAGTGCCTGGCTGCCTGTGGCGGAATTGTAGCTCCCACTGTTCAGGCGCAGCGCTTGACTCCCGATACCGGTATTGGATTCACCTGTGACATTTTGCTGTAAGGCGACGGCACCGAACGCCGTATTTTGCGTTCCGGTTGTGTTTGATAAGAGGGCATTGTCTCCGACCGCCGTGTTGTCAGCTGCAAGATTGTCTCGGAGTGCCAGGTTTCCAACAGCCGTGTTGCCGCCGAGTAATCCATGGAGACTGCTGAGCGCCCCATTGCCTACGGCTGTATTATAAGAACCTCTGTCGGTACTATAGAGCGCGTGATATCCAACAGCTGTATTGCCGTAGTAGCCGCCCAGTAAGAATTTGAAAAGAGCGTCTTCGCCTTCCGCTGTATTTTGGAAGGGATAGCCGCCATCTGGCGCAGGGGTAAGGGCTTGTGCCGAACTCGCCACCACAAGGCAGGCAATTAAAAACGTTGTCCAGCAGAGCTGGGCGCAAGTTAGCAGGCTAAAAAATGCGGCGCGGCTAGCACAAAGAGAATGTCTAATTTCGGCTAATTTTGCATTCATGAGAAGGAGTTGTTTTCCCTTTCCAAAGGAATCTGCGGCGCGGCGCTGCAAAAAATCGCAATGAGTGGCAAAAATTTTTATGGGAAGCTTGAGACGAGGGGTTGGTTATCATCAACGGCGTAGATCATTCTAGCCTGGGGCAATGCCCCAGGAAAAACGGACAGCCAACAACTCAGTTCGGGGGCGGGAGCAAGAGCAAGAGCATGAGCACGAGCACGAGCAGGAATAGAAGCGAGAAGGCTTGTCGGTTTGGGCCGAATTTGATACACCTTTTCCGTGCAAATTGACCCCGGAACGATGCAGAATACTGCCTTCGCACCGACTCACTGGAGCGTCATCGCGGCCGCGGGCGAAACGCAGCTGAACCCGGAGGCGGCCCGGGCGGCCCTGGCCGATCTGTGTAAAACTTACTGGGGGCCGCTTTATGCCTTCGTGCGCAGCTGCGGCTATCCCGTGCACGATGCACAAGACCTCACGCAAGGTTTTTTCGCTTACTTTATTCAGCACAAGGTTTACGCGCGTGCCGACCGCGAGAAGGGCAAGTTCCGTTCTTTCCTGCTGGCTTCATTGAAAAATTTTCTGGCCGACGCGCATGATCGCGAACAGGCGCTCAAGCGTGGTGGCGGCCAGGAGCTTCTACCGTTGAATGAAGAACAGGCCCAAGAGGCGGAATCGCTTTTTCAACGTCAGACCGGCGAGCCGAATGCGGCCGAACATCTTTTTGAGCGGACCTGGGCGGAGACAGTAGTGAACTCGGCGCTGGAGATGATTTCGAAAACCTACAAAGTGGAGGGAAAGCAGAGCCTGTTCGAGGCTTTGCGCATATTTGTGGCCATGGGTGCCGATCCACTGCCGAGTTACGAGCAGCTGGCAGGCAGCTTGAACATGCCGGCTTCGACTCTGCGGAGTCACGTCACGCGGTTGCGGGCGCGTTATCGCGAGGCGCTGCGAGCAGAAGTGCGTCGCACGGTGGGCAATGAGACCGAAGTGAACGAAGAACTGCACGAGCTCCTGCGCGTCCTGACGGCGCAATAAGATGGCAACCACGTCGGCGGCGGCAGCGATTTGTTCGGCTTGCGGCGAACCGTTAGGTTCGCGCGGCGATTGCATACCGTGTTTGTTGCGGGCGGGACTCGACGGAGAAGAGCAACCGACTGACGCGACAGACTCGGCAGCCTCTGCATCACCCTTAAACCGTAGCGCAACCCTCGCACCGGGTCAGCGTGTCGGCCGTTACCGGATCATTCGCGAAATCGGCCGCGGCGGCATGGGTGCCGTCTACCTGGCCGAACGCGCGGATGAACAATACAAGAAGCAGGTTGCGATCAAGCTGATCAAACGTGGCATGGATACCGACGCGGTGCTGCGGCAGTTCTGGAGGGAGCGGCAGATTCTAGCCGGCTTTGATCACCCAAACATCGCGCGCCTGTTTGATGGTGACACGACTGAGGACGGGTTGCCCTACTTTGTGATGGAGTACGTGGAAGGCCAACCGATTAAGGAGTATTGTAGTAGTCACGCTTTGCCGATTTCTGAGCGGCTGAAACTATTCCGCGAAGTTTGCGCGGCGGTCTCCTACGCTCATCGCCGCCTGGTGATTCACCGTGATCTCAAGCCTTCGAATATTCTCATTACTGCGGAAGGCGTACCGAAGCTACTCGACTTTGGCATTGCGAAACTGCTTCAGGGGGATGGTCAGTCGGCCACGCTTCTGACCGCGGTGGGACCACGCGTAATGACGCCGGAATACGCCAGCCCGGAGCAACTGGATGGGCGTTCCGTCACCACCGGAAGTGATGTTTATTCGCTCGGACTGGTTCTGTATGAATTGCTAACGGGACGTAGCGCCTACCGTTTCGAGAGCCGGTCGCCTGAAGATGTCTCGCGCGCCATTCGTGAGACGAAACTGCAGAGGCCAAGCACCGTGATCTCTACGGAGAAAACTCCGAAATCCGCAATCGGAAATCCGAAATTGTTAAGGGGCGACCTGGACAACATCGTGCTGATGGCGTTGCGGAAGGAACCCGAGCGGCGCTACCAATCAGTAGAACAATTTTCTGACGATATCCGGCGGCATCTGGAGGCGCGACCTGTCCTGGCAGGCAGAGACACGGTGACATATCGGGCCACCAAGTTCGTGCGGCGAAATCGCGTCGCGACGGCAGCGGCTCTACTAATTCTCATTAGCCTTGTTGCCGGGCTAATTGGAACAACATGGCAGGCACACCGGGCCCGAGTGCAGGAGGCCGCTGCCAAGGCGGAGAAGGCGCGAGCCGAGCGACGGTTCAACGATGTCCGTCGCTTGGCACACTCAGTGTTGTTCGATTATCACGACGCGATCAAGGACCTGCCCGGTGCGACGCGTGTGCGTGAGAGACTGGTCAAAGATGCGTTGAATTACCTCGACAGCCTTGCGCAGGAAGCAAGTGGCGATCCCGCGCTGCAGCGTGAGCTCGCCGCTGCGTATGAGAGAGTGGGCGACGTACGCGGTCAGGCATACGCCGCAAGTCTCGGAGACCGAGCTGGCGCAATGGATAGCTATGGCAAAGCGTTACGCATTCGCGAAGCTCTGGTCGCCGCCGCCCCGCGAGACGTACAAAACCGGCGTGACCTTGCAGCGATCTATGGCAAGATCGGAAACGAACTGCTCGAAACAAGCGAGGCTGCGCGTGGGCTCGACCATCTGCGAAACTCGCTGGCGCTTTATTCCGCGCTCGCGGCAGAAGAACCCGAAGATGCAGAATTTCGCCGCGATTTGGCCAGCATTTACAACGACGTAGGCCTAGCCCTGGAAAACCGTGGAGACATGGCCGGTGCCTTGGAGCACCAACGCCAAGCGACTGCCCTCCGGGAAGAGCTCACGTCTGCCGATCCGCAGAACGCACAAGCGCGGCGTGATCTCTCGGTGAGCTACGTGAATACAGGCAGAGCGCTGTACTTTAGGGGTGACGTTCCTGCAGCGATCGCTCTAAATCGCAAAGCAATCGACCTCCGCACCGCACTGTGCGCAGAAGATGTGGCCAATGCTGACTACCGGCGCCTCCTGGCCATTGGCTATCAAAATGACGGTGACTACCGAGCTCAGGTCGGCGATCTCAATGGCGCACTCGAGAGTTTCCGCAGGAAAATTGCGCTCGATCGACAGTCCTTGTTAGCCGATCGCGACAACGTGCAAGCTCGGGGTGACTATGCTTACTCGTGCGAACGAATGGGTGTTTTGCTCTCACAGCTCGGTAACTATTCTGATGCCCTGCCGCACCTTGAAAACAACTTACGAACGCGCGAAGAGATCGCGGCACATGATCCGCAAAGTGTCGATGAGCGTTACAAGGTTATTCTGGCGCATAGCGAGATCGCTGCGGCGCAAGCGAGTCTTCATGACAATACGGGCGCGCTCGAACACTCTGGCAAAGCGATGACGCTGCTTCGGCCAATCCCCGTTGATCCGACGAACATGTACCTCCGCGGCCTTGAAGGGCAGGCGTACGGCTGGCTCGGTCGCGCTCAGGTTGAACTTGCCAGATCTGCGGCCACATCTGACAGAAAGCAGCGCTGGCGTGCAGCCCGAGACATGTTTCAGCGGAGCCGGGAAATTTGGGAAGATTTGCGCGCTCGCGGCACCCTAGCAGCCGATGACGTCTCGAAATGGGAAGAAACAGTTCGTGAGATCGCCGACTGCGATGCGGCCCTGGCACAAAAGTGATGGCAGCAGACGCGCGGCATCGAAGTCGAATGGAGCCGTTGTTCGAATTAACTAAACGCGCTCTGAGGGGCTTCTACGGAAGATGAAAATTGGTGTCATTGGCGCAAACGGGCGGCTCGGTGCGGCTCTCGCGCGTGAGTATGCCCCAGATTTCGAGGTGACGAGCTTCGAGCGCAGGCAGCTCGACCTCGGCCAGCTCGATCGCGTCCGATCTGCCCTTGCTGAGACCAAGTGTGAGCTACTCATCAATTGCGCGGCGCTAACCAATGTTGATTACTGCGAATTGCACCGGGAAGACGCCTTTCTAGTTAATGCCGAAGCACCGTGTCTTCTGGCCGAGATAGCTAACGAGAAATCGGCCAAATTAGTTCACTTCAGCACCGACTATGTTTTTGATGGCAAAAAGAGCGACTCCTACGCTGAAGAAGATATGGCGGCTCCGTTGAGTGTTTATGGCGAATCGAAACTGGAAGGCGAGCGTCGTGTACTCGAGGTTTCCTCACAGCATCTGGTAGTTCGTCTTTCCTGGGTCTTCGGGCCGGATAAACCGAGCTTTATTGATCAAATCATTCAGCGTGCTCGCGACAACGATGTGGTCACGGCTGTAGCCGACAAATTTTCTGCGCCTACTTACACCATCGATGTGGCGGGTTGGTTGCGGCTGGCCATGGACAAAAGCGCAAATGGCATTTTGCATCTAGCGAACAACGGTGGATGCAGCTGGCAGGAATGGGCCCAGTATGCGGTCGATGTTTGCCGTGGCCTCGGGATTCGGCTGAAGGCTGAACGAATCGGAGCCGTGTCGCTGGCGGATATGAAGAACTTCATTGCGCGACGCCCGGTGCATACGGTATTATCGACCGCGAAATTCGCCGCTCTTACCGGAGTGCAACCCCGCCATTGGCGCGAAGCGGTTGCTGAATATATTATCGCCCACGTTTTTAAGAAATGAGTATGAACTCTTTGAGATTAATTGGAATTGTCGCGTTAACTGCGCTGGCCCAAGTGGCGCGCGCGGAGCTGAAGTGGGAGCAGACCTCTGTCGATTTGCAGCCGGCGCTGGGCGACAAACAAGCAGTTGCGCATTTCAAGTATGAAAATGTCGGCAAGACCCCGGTCCATTTTACATCGGTCCATGCCTCCTGCGGTTGCACTGCTGCGCAAACGCAAAGAGAGCAGGTTGCTCCCGGTGAAAAAGGCGAGGTCACCGCGACCTTTAACATCGGCGGCCGTACCGGCACCCAAGTCAAGACCGTTACAGTCCAGACCGACGACCCC
>WNGK01043374.1_pt1 | contig 11809 bp, 10 predicted proteins | sample 5400601 | NCBI WGS metagenome assembly WNGK01 (sample SAMN13153376, study PRJNA577476) | soil metagenome | isolation source: 60 cm soil or saprolite under Garry oak tree replicate 1 | place: USA:California | collected 2016-06-15
GGACGCTGAGCATTCGCGTTGCGCATTTGTCCCCCTCCTCCAGTGGCGCGGACGCTCAGTAATCCCTCTTGGAAGGTGATTGTGTCGGCCTCACGTGGCCAATACCTTAAGCCGGGCTCTTTCGAGCCCGGCTTTTTTTTGCGGCGACGCGCTTTTTTTTGCGGCAACGCAATGTCACGCGCTGTGTCGTCATTCCGACGTTGACAGACCAGGCGTCGCCAATCATCATTGCCGAATGATCACAAATATGTGCATCGCAGCGCCGTCGAAAAAAGCTCCCCTTGCGGGGACTGGAGATCGACGCGCGCGATAGACTTCGCCAACATCGATCCGCCAAAACCCCGCCGTCTGGACGGGGTTTTTTATTGTCCCGTCTCCGGCTCAACCTCAAGGAGATGGACCCATGACTGACCTTCGAGCTTCCGATCTTCGAGCTTCCGATCTTCGAGCTTGCTTGCAGGGCCTTTGGTTGCCGCTGGTCACGCCGTTCCGGAATGGCGAACTCGACGAGACGTCGCTGCGGCGGCTGGTGCGGCATTACGCGGCGCTTCCCGTCAATGGATTGATTCTCGCCGCCACCACGGGCGAGAGCCTCACCCTGGAGCCAGCGGAAACCGAACGGCTTGTATTCGCCGTGCGGGACGAAATCGGCAGGGCCGGAAATCTTCCGATCTGCCTCGGCCTGTCCGGCAGCAACACACGCGCGTTGCTGGACACACTGGACAGAACAGCGGCGTGGCCGATCGACGGATACCTGATTTCCTGCCCATATTACTCGCGGCCGTCGCAGCAGGGCCTGCAGCGGCACTTCGGTGCGCTCGCCGATCGCGCGCGCCACCCCGTCATGCTCTACAACATTCCCTACCGGACTGGCGTCAATCTCGGCAATGAGACGATGCTGCGGCTGGCCGATCATCCCGATATCGTCGGACTCAAGGATTGCTCCAATGACCGGGAGCAATCGCTCGAACTCCTGCGCCGGCGCCCGGCCGGCTTCGCCGTTCTCACCGGCGAGGACGCTCAATATCATGAGGCGCTGCTCGATGGCGCCGACGGCGGCATTCTGGCCGCCGCGCATATCGAAACCGAAACGTTCGCGTTGGTTCGGAACCTGGTGGTGGCGGGCGAACGCGATGCCGCGCTGTCTTGCTGGCGGTCGGTTGCGGATCTCACCCGATTGCTGTTCTCCGAACCAAGCCCGGCGCCGATCAAGTACTGGCTGTGGCGCAGCGGATTGATCGACAGCGCGGAAGTACGGCTGCCGATGACGGAAGTGAGCGCCGAGCTTGCCGCGCGCCTCGATCTGGAAATCGAACGCCGAAGGACTGTAGCCACCGCAGGCACAGGCCGTCATCGGGTGGCGTAACGAAGGCGTTAGGTCATGATCCGGAAAAGCATGCCCTCGGACTTGATCCGAGGGTGGGAACCGGTTTTCCCTCGCGACAAACGCGAAGCGTTTGCGCGGAGATCATGCTCAAAGAAAGAGATGAGATCATGGTCCGATTCAATTTAATCGGATCATGATCTAGGTTAATGCGCGGTAATTTCGGCATTTCACATCCGAACGATACGGCGGCGCTGTTCTTAAAATCTTGAGCTCATCAACATCCCACAACAAAAAAAGGGGGAAACGATGACCACTCAAGCCATTCAAAAAGCCAGGTATCCGGTATCCCGTCGCGCCCAGCGAATGCAGGATGTGTTTCTGGTGTCGTCATTCGGTCTGTGGGCGGTTCTGCTGGGCCTGTCGCCGGTTCTGGCGTTCCGCCTGCTGATGGGCGCCTGAGCCATCAGGCGCTGACCTGGTTAACCCGTGGTAGCGCCTGTGTTCAAATGCGAGCGGTCTTGCAACCGGCTTTTTAAAACTCGACGCGTATCAATATCCCGGCAAGGGCAAAAAAACGCGGGGGCGTCGTGAGTATTCAGAACCATTCATTCCCTGAACAACAGGGGTTTTCCACCGAGGACATTCTTTGGGCGGTCGGCATCTGGTCGGTGATTCTAAGCCTGTCGCCGGTCGTCGTCTTCTACGTGCTGATGGTGAATTAAATTAGTCGGTAACGTTATCCCCGCGTATGCGCGATGGCGCCCGCGCGGGGATAACGCTTGATCACAACAATAAGACCGCGCGGAACTCGCGCGTTCTTTATTCGCAGGCCGCTTGGCGAAACTATGCCGCCTGCTTGTGCATCGCGCCGTTGGCCGACACCGTTCCGCGGATCGCCTTCACCGAGCGCTCGATCGCAGACCACAGCCGGGCGATTTCCGCGGCCGCACGGCCTTCCGCATAATATTCCCGTGCGCCCTCGCCGTGGCTCAGCGCCATCAGCAGATCGGCACGGTTGGTGATCTGGCCACCCCACACCGGCGCGCGGAACTTGATCAGCGCTTCACGTGCGATGGTGACGATGGGGCTCTCCGCCTCGTCTCTGCAGGCAGGCGCGCCATTGATCACGACGGCATAGGGCTTGCGCGCCGCGCGGCAGGTCAGAATCGTTTCCTGCACGGCGTTGACGTCGAATACCCCCGGCCGCGCCGGAATAATCACCATCGTGGCGTTCCTGATGGCATCCTCCACGACGGCCGACATATTCGGCGGCGTATCGATGAATACCCATTCGATTCCATCGCGCTTCGCGGCGGCGACGATCCCGCTGACGGAATTGACAGCGGTCTTGATCGCCGGTTCGTTGGTACCCCGCAGCTTGTGCCAGAGTGTCAACGATCCCTGCGGATCAGCATCGATAAGCAGACACGGCTTCGTCGCTTTATGGACGTGCGCAGCAATATGCGCAGCCAGGGTGCTTTTCCCCGAGCCGCCTTTACGCGATGCAAAAACAATGACGTTCATACCTCAGCCTCCAGATTGACCCTGGAGACAAAATGAATCAGCAAGCTGATTCGTGAAAGAAAAATGTTGTGACAATTATGGCCTAGTCCCGAATTATTCAGGGCATTGGCATTTGAGTCACACCTTTCGCGCCAAATGCCGCAACGCCGCAGGGCCGAAAATCGAATCGCGACCGAGGTTGAACAGTCATGGCGCGCTTCTTGCGCGTTGACGCGCGATCCATTTGCGTTCGAACCATCCAAGCATCCTCGCGATCGGCTTTCGCAGCACCGGCACGTCTTGTGCGAACAAAACGAGTCCGAGCGGGAGCATCCATAGCCCAAGCACTGGCAAGAAGCTGAAAATGCCTCCGGCGATCAGCAGGGTTGCGACCGGAATGCGAACCCATCGGGATGAAGGCTTGCGCAGCCATCCAACGAATCTGGCCGGCCGCGGCGACAGCCTGGCTTCAAACCAGGCCAAATGCCGGTCAAGTTCGGCTTTGTGATCTTCGCTCGATGTATCTGTCGTCATGTCTTGATGCAGATGTTGATCGGCGGCGCCGCCGCAAGGCGTCAGCTTGTCGCGCGAGGCTTGCGGAACCATGTGGCCGCGGCAGCCCGCAATAACCCCGCGCTCTTTGCGCTTGTGCTTTCGCAGGCCGCTATAGCGTTTTCGAGCGAAGCATGCCCTCGGACTTGATCCGGGGGTGGATACCGGTCGCGTGAAGAAGACGCGTCAAAATAAAGCCTAGAGCTTCGGTGCTGATTCAATCAGAACCGAATAGGCTCTAGGGTTTGCGCTTTCGCTCGGCCGCCGGGCTGAGGCTGAGAGGCATCCCCGCCCTGACCGCGGGCTCGGCCTCGGACGATTTGAAATACACCCGACAGCCCGGTGTGAGCTGGTCCTGTCGCCGCAGGCCACATCGAAACCGCGAACGCGGTTGCCAGCATCAAAATGAACTGGAGATTCCCGGACCGGATAACAAACATGATTCCCCCCGAAACCGTTGATTTGCAAAGTGTGGGTGAGCGGCGGGGGATTGGCAAGCGATTGGCAGGCTTGGGAGAGCGGCCGCTCTCAGCCTGTGTTGGAAAAGCAACGGCGCGCCACGACATCGAATGCGGCGATTTCGATTGCGAGGCCGCCGAAGGCGCCCGGAAGCCAGAAGCGGTTGAAGATTTATCATCCGTACGGCGGATGCGCGCAAGCGTGCCGGTTGCAATAGTCGCTACACAATCGGTGCGTCATCGATCGCCAGTAGCGGGGGAGACCAGATGTTTCTGGACCCGATGCGAAGAAGTACCCGAATCCAATGCAAAACAACGGCATAGGTCGATCAACCGCGAAGTGAACCGGACGATGGTGGCTCGGCCTTTATCAACCAAGATCATTGCCCGGGGGATCGCGAGCAACGAACTATAGCCCCGACGCGTTCCTTGACGACGGCCCGACAGCCACAATGGTGCGTCAGATCCTCGGCGCCGTGAGCCAGTTCGAGAAGGCGATGCTGGTCGCGAAGCTCAAGGGCGCGCGCGAACGCAAGCGCGCTGCCACCGGCAAGTGCGAGGGCCGCAAGACCTATGCGGAGCGCAGTCCTCAGATGGTGACGCTCGCCAAGCGGCTACATCGCTACACCATCGACAAGCGCCATCGGTCACTGCGCGACATCGCAGCGGAGCTTGAGGCCGCAGGCTACACCGCAGCCGGTGGCAAGAAACACACCGCAGCCGCCATCTCGCGCATGGTCTCTGCGTAACGTCCGGTGGGACGCGCCGGACTGGGCCTCGTCTTGAAAGAAGGTAGTTGGGAAGGCAAACGCGAAGGTAGTGCCGTCGAAGAGGCCGCCGCTGTTCTCTTCCGCCGGTGGCGTCGTCCCTCTCCCCTGGCCGGCCTACCCGTAGACCTGCTTCGAGCGCCCGTACCCGGGGTACTACGGATTTACCGTCAGCCGAGCATCGGGGATGATTGAGACCAAACGTGTAGGAGGCGTACCATGAAATCACCTGTCGTGAAGCGCTCGATCGTGGTTGGCGGCCACAAGACCAGCGTCAGCCTCGAAGAGGCGTTCTGGAACAGCATGAAGGAGATTTCCCAGGAGCGCAGCGTGACGTTGTCCGAGCTAGTTGGCGAGATCGACACCAATCGTAACCAAGGCAACCTGTCGTCCGCGATCCGCCTGTTCGTGCTCAACCACTTCAGGACCCTCGCCGTGGGACCGACCGGCGGGACCATGCCGCGCGCGAGTCACGCTCAAGGTCTGGAAGAGTCGTCTCTTGAAAGAAGGTAGTTGGAAAGGCAAACGCGAAGGTAGTGCCGCCGAAGAGGCCGCCGCTCTTCTCTTCCTCCGGTGGCTGATCTACCTGTAAGGCCAACTTGTTCTCTTGCTCCGACGGTGATCTGCGCGGTCTACGGGTAGAGGCGAATACAATTCTTTCCCGCCCGGCTATTTCCCGAATATGTCGCCGCACATATGGAGCTGGGACTACAGCATGGCGTCCCACGCGAAGGCCGCCGTGTTCGTGCATGAGATGGTGCATGTCTGGCAGTCGGGCCACGGTAGCCACAACCTCTAGAGAGGCGCCTATCTGTAAGTCAGGTATCGCGGTGACTACGAGATAGCCTACAAATACAATCTCGATTCATCGACCAAGCTCAGCGATTTCAACCTGGAGCAGCAGGCGGCGATCATCGAGGATTATTACCTGGTGTCCGAGGGCCTGCCACCGGAGAGCAACGTTGGGACGCGGAAAAGCTCGCCCGATTACGTGCCCTATGTGGCGCAACTGAAAGCAGCGGGGCCGTTCCGCTGGCCGCCCACCAACACCAGCAATCGGGATAACATCGGGAACAAGATCTGACCTACCCCCTCAGCCTGTCGTGGAAAAGCAACGGCTGGCTGCGACATCGAATGCGGCGATTTCGGTTTGGCGGGTGGTACAGTTGGGTGGGCTCGAACCACCGACCTCCTGTTCCACAGACAGGCGCTCTAACCAACTGAGCTACAACTGCATCCCTTATCGGCCCCAAAAAAGGGTCGCCGAACCGGGCGGAAACTAGGTGCAACGCCCAGCTTTGGCAAGGCCGGGGAACGTTGACAACGTCAACATCGCGCTCCGCCAACCGCACCGCCAAAGACAAAAGCCCGGGCTGGCGGCCCGGGCTCTTTTGGACGCGAGAATGCGGCTTTGATCAGGCGGCCGGCTTGAACAGTTTCGACGCGTTGGCCTTGATCGGTTCGACGGTTTCCGTCGCGATCTTCTGGGTCAGTTCAGTAAGCTCCTTGCCATGCGCGGTAAGGGCTTCGAACTGTTTCTTGGCGTGCGAGGTCCACAGCTCCATCGCCTCTGAGGGCGATTTCGCGCCGACCAGCTCCTGGGCGAAGTCCAGGGTCGCGGTGGTGTTGGCTTTCATCATTTCCATCAGCTTGTGGGAATATTCGCTGGCGCCCTTGCTGGCGGTCGAGAACACCGCCTCGATGGTGCCGTTGTGGGTCTCGGCGACATCCTTGAACTTGGCGTAGCTGTCGCGGGCCTGCGAAACGCCCTTCTCGGCGAACGCACGCATCTGCTCGGGAACTTCGAAAGGTATGATCGAGGCAGAGAAAGGATCGGTATTTGCCATGGCATGCATCCTTCGCGGTGGGGTGAAAAAGGAGTGACCCTTGCGAACGCCCGGACGCCAAACCTGCCGGAAACGTCGCCCTGGATCACGCAGACTTTAAGTTAGTGAAAGTCACTGGAGCTGCCCTTCGTCGGGCAACCGACAGATAACACCTATATAGTGTCAATATTGTGCAACGCAACGCGATTTCCGGGTGCAATGCCGCATGGCAGGCTCCCGCAAAACGCGCGTTCCGGCTGAGGAACACCCAGCAGTCAACCTTGAGAAGTTCCGCGATCAGGCTTTCGGCTTGTCAGGTTTTAGGCTTGGCGGCATCGATCGCCGCCCGGCTGACAATCTGGCCCATCTCGCTGGCCTGCTCAGCCAGAGAGCGCATCTGCGCCTGCACGTATTCGCTGTGCAGCTTGATGATTTCGGTCAGATCCTTGGCCTGCGATAGCGACTGCGCATAGTCCAGCGATGCCTGCACGTTCTTTTCGGCATAGAAAATCGCCTTGGCGCCGATGTCCTTGGCGCCAGCGCGAACTGTCGCACCGCGCTCCTCGATGGTTCCAGCGGTCTGCTGCGCGCCGGCGAGGAATTTTTCAAAGGCAGCGCGGGCCTGATTAAGGCTGGCCTCGGCCATCGATCGCATGTCTTTCGGAATCTCGAAACGCTCACTCCCCTGTTCGCTCATGGTCTCACTCCCTGTTGCTTATCGCAGCCCCACAGCTGCCCCCGATTCCGGGTTCGCCACCCACGCGGTCGGCCAAAGCGTTCGCCGGTATGACGCGGAGTCCCCTGGTTCCCATCGTGGACCTTTGGTGACTTTGTTCAACACCCCAACGCGAGAGCCGGCACCGGGGTTGCAGGTCGGGTTCGGAAATTCTCTTTGGTCGCTGTCGCAACTGTCGGCGCTGCTACCGTCGGTAACGCAAGCGAACTTTCGATTCGTGCCGCCAGTCAAATTGGGGTTATCCCCGCCATTGGAGACCTCCTCGACGGCGAGGCCGTGGACCTGCCGTCTGCAGCGGGCGATACTAACGATCCGTTAAGGCTGTCATCGTTTTGGCCGCCGATATCTGAATCTGAGGCCGAGTAACAGCCAAACCAGCCGGTCATGCCACTGCGATGAACCATGCGGAATTCCAGTTGCGAGGCGTCAGCGATCCGCGACTGGCGGTGCATGCCACAAGCGCCGTCGGCGCCAGGCTGTTCAATGCAGCCCATGGCGCAGCGCTCGCGAAGAAGATTTTCGGACCGGCGGATTTGCACCGGCGCCAGGTGACGCGGTTAGCGGTCAGGCTGCCATCGAACGGCGCCATCCGGCTGGAGCGGCTGCGCGGCTTCGGCGCCGCGCGGGGTGCGCTCGTTACCAGCGGCTGCGCACGGCTTGATTTTGCCGATGGCGGCCACGGCATCCTGATTGCGAGCGCCGAAGCGGCCGGCCGCGCGATGCCGCTGGTCGAGCGGTTGCAGCGCCTGGTCGAGGGCATCGATGCGCCGATCGCTGCGCTCACACGCGACGGCATATTCGTCGGCGCCAGCCACGCTGCGCAATCGCTGCTCTGCTTTCGCATTCTCGCCGAGGTTGGCCTCGACGATGCGTGCAGCGAGGCCCTGAAGCAGAGCCGCGCCGAGACGCCCGTCGGCATCGGCCACCTGATCCTGCAACGCGTCGGGACCGGCGCTGACGTCGGCCTCGTTGCACTGATCGCGCCCGGCGCGACGCAAGCCGCGCTCGCCGAACCTGTGCGTCAGCCAATCGTACCCGCGGCGGATCTGCCGCTACCCAACCACGAGCAGTCAGCGATGTCAGGCGAAGCACCGGCGGAGTTTGCGTTGATCGACGAGTTTGCGGAATCGCCCACCGAGGCTGCCGTCGAACCCATGGGCTCGGACCAGCCGCCCGAACCCGACAGCGCGTGTGCCGAAGCATCGGCGCCGTCATGGCCCAAGGAGCCTCCGCCGACCGCGCCCCAGCACCCGCTGCGCTTCCTGTGGCAGATCACCGCCGAAGGCCGCTTCTGGCTCGCCCCCGGCGAATTCGCCTGCCTGATCGGCGCCCGTACTGCCGCGGCCTTCGAACGGCCATGGAGCGAAATCGCCGAGCGGTTCGGGCTCGATCCCGACCAACGTTTCCTCAACGCGATCGCGACGCGCGGCACCTGGACCGGCGTCACCTTGAACTGGCCCGCCGATGGCGGCGGCCGATTGCCGGTGGAATTGTCGGGATTGCCGATCCACGACCGCGCGGCGAATTTTGCCGGCTATCGAGGCTTCGGGATTTGCAGCGATCTCGACGGCATGGCGCGGCTCGCCGCGTTGCGCCACGACGAATTCGTCAGCCATCCGCCGGCACCCCAAACGCTTTCGGCCGTCATCGTCCAGCCAAAATCGGCCGACATCGTTCAGACATATATTGGAGATTCGCTTGCCACGGAGCTGCCTGCGAAGCCTGATGTTGCATCGTCCGATACGCCTGAATCGCCCACGTCGAATGCTCTTGAGCCGAATGCTTCTGAGACATCACCACAAACCGATCTGGAAACCGCAGTGGATACGCCCAAGAACGTCCTTCCGTTTCGGCCGGTGAGCGATCCGAAGTCCCCTGCCCTGACCCAGGTGGAAAACAGCGCCTTCAACGAACTCGCCCGGCAATTGTCGGCGCGGCTCGACAACGAAAACGGCGCTGCTGTCGCGATGCCTGTCGCGACCGAAACCGTCGACGAGCGGCCGTCGACGCCGGAAACACCCGAACCGCCGAGCGAACAACCCGAATGGCTGGCGCCGCCCGAGGAGCCGGCGCGGGGCGAAGCCCGGCGCGACAAGGCGCTGCTCGATTTGCTGCCGGTCGGCGTGCTGATTTACCGGCTCGACCGGCTGCTCTATGCCAACCGCGCGTTTCTGGTGCGGATGGGCTACGAGAGCCTCCACGCACTGGAAGATGCCGGAGGTCTCGACGCGCTCTATGTCGAGCCCGGCGTCTCGAGCGCCAGCAGCACATCGGACGCCGGCAGGCCGGTGAAGATTTCCGGAATGGAGGTTTCCTCCGAACATACGCCGGCGGTGGCGACCGACGCGCGCCTGTTCACGATTTCATGGGACGGCGATCCCGCGCTGGCTCTGATTTTCTCGAGCACACGCACCGAAGCCGCCGCGGTCGCCGCCGCGTTTTCCGAGGCGATCCCTGCCGCCGCTCCGTCGGCCGTCGGCCACGCCAACGCCGAGGAGCTCGGCGCCATCCTCGATACCACCGCCGAAGGCATCGTGATGTTCGACGCCGAGGGCACCATCCATTCGTGCAACCGCAGCGCCGAGGCGCTGTTCGGCTATGATGGCTCGCAGCTCGTGCAACGCAATCTCATTCAGCTGTTCGCGCCGGAAAGCCAGCCTGCGGTGCTGGATTATCTGGAGGGCATCAAGGGCGCCAATGTCGCGAGCCTGCTCGATCATGGCCGCGACCTACTGGGCCGCGCGCGCAAGGGCGGCATCATCCCGCTGTCGATGACCATGGGTCGAACCCGGCCCGACGGCCCGAATTTCTTCGCGGTGTTTCGCGATCTTTCGCGGAGCCGATCGAGCGACAGCGAACCGCAGCAAGCGGGACGGCCGGCCGATCGCGTGGCGAACGCCAAGGCCGACCTGCTGGCGCGGATCAGCCACGAGGTCCGCACCCCGCTCAACGCCATCATCGGATTTTCCGAGGTGATGATCGCCGAGCGTTTCGGCGCGCTCAACGAGCGCTACATCGAATACATGAAGGACATCCGCAGCTCGGGCGAGCGCGTGATCGCCATCGTCAACGACCTGCTCGATCTGTCGCGGATCGAAACCGGCAGGCTCGACCTCACCTTCGCCAACCAGAACCTCAACGACCTGGTCGAACAATGCGTCGCTGTGATGCAGCCGCAGGCCAATCGCGAACGCATCATCATCCGGACATCGCTGGCGCAAATGCTGCCGCCGGTCATCGCCGACGCCCGCGCGTTACGTCAGATCGCGCTGAACCTGATCGGCAACTCCATCCATCTCGCCAAAGCCGGCGGCCAGGTCATCGTTTCCACCGCGCTGTCGGATTTCGACGAGGTGGTGCTGCGGGTCCGAGATACCGGCCAGGGGCTCAACGAGAAAGAAGTCGCCGCAACGATGGAGCCGTTCCGGACCCAGCCGCCGTCAGACCAGGCGACCCTCAGCTCCGGCGTCAACCTTTCCCTGACCAGAGCCCTGGTCGAAGCCAACCGCGCGCATTTTCACATCAAGACCGCTTCGCATGCGGGCACGTTGATCGAAGTGACATTCTCCCACGCAACGGCAAAAGCCTAGAGCCTGATGGCTTTGAGTTGAATCGGCGAGTACTCGGATCACCTCGCCCCGCTTCAAAGAGCGGCACTAGAGCATGATGTGTTGGAGTTGGATCGATTGGTCCCGTAAGCGCGAGGCACTAACGATCTCGTGTCCCGGACCCGGCATAGTGTCCCTTCGGCGGTGCAAGGCAGGGCCTGGACAAAAAATCGCGAAAACAACCCCATGCAAAGTAGAGTGGACCCCGGCTCGCAGCACTCTTGCTGCGCTGCGTCCGGGGCAGGAGAAGAAAGGCCCCAACCTAATCTCATCCCGCTCTAGCCTGCCTATCGGTTTGACGCCTGGCGCTGTAGTCCCGGCGATTTCGGTCAGACTAGCTTTGCGGGGGCTCATACCAAATCGTCACGACGATGCACGGATAAGTACCATCACCAGCTTTCTCGGCTACGTTGGTAACCACGGTATCTGTCTTTACGATCACAGCCGCGTCGATACCGTCGAGCCATGTATTAATCTGCGCTTCGATGGTGCTCGCGCTAGCGTCCATGAAGATTTTTACCTTCATTGGCTTTGGCATCCTACAGCCTTCCGATGGTTGATGACTGATGAGCTGATGATAGGTTCGCGCGCGACCTACCGCTCTACCTTGCCTACCTTAAATCGGCGCTCCGTTAGAGCAGACGCGATTTCAGAAAGTTTTTCTTCTATATCAGAAAGTCTATCTTCCATAGATGAGAGCCTTCGTTCAACACGCAATATCCGCGCTTGCTGCTGTTGCAGGAGAGCGTTGTTGTCGTCAACAATCCCAATTGGCGTCTTACAGTATGTGCACTGTACCGAAATCATTTTGTAATCCAGCCCGCCCTTCAAACTCAGTTCTTGCACCTTGAAGGTACTCTTCTCGCACTTGCCGCACCTCGTCGTAGCGAACCCGAACATAAGAATCTCCAGTTGTTTGCGTGATTCGCCACAACGTGAGTCGTATTTGGACTTTAAGTATTGGCTTTTCCGGGGCGGCTAAAGCCTGCCAAAGCCAGCGAATCTGGCGTATGCGGGCCGTCAAAGACGGCC
>WNGK01014715.1_pt1 | contig 11808 bp, 8 predicted proteins | sample 5400601 | NCBI WGS metagenome assembly WNGK01 (sample SAMN13153376, study PRJNA577476) | soil metagenome | isolation source: 60 cm soil or saprolite under Garry oak tree replicate 1 | place: USA:California | collected 2016-06-15
ACGTGGCGGTTCAAATTGCGACCCCGCGTTGTGTGGCAAGACGGCTCCCCGCTTACATCCGTGGAGGTGCTCTCTGCGCTGGAGGGCATGGCGCCGGGCGGCTCGGTTCGTCTGATAGGCGATACGCTCGAAATCGACATGGGCCGTCCTCGGCCTGAGCTGCTGGTGACTCTTGCCACTGACCCTGGTTTGTGGATTCGTCGCCCCGCCGTGCCAGCACCCGACAGCTTGCCCCTCGGGACGGGACCCTTTCGCCTCGCAGATTGGCAGCCCGGGCGCCGCGCCGTGCTCCAGGCTAACGACGGCTACTGGGACGGGCGGCCCTACATCGACAAGATCGAAGTTCAGATGGGGCGGTCGAGTCGCGATCAATTGCTCGATATGCAATTGGACAGGGCAGACGTTGTCGAGCTTGATCCCAGCGAAGCCCGCCGCGCCCAGCAGGAAGGCAGGCGGGTATGGAGCTCTTCCGCCGTAGAGCTTCTCTACCTTCACTTTGATCTCAATAAGTCCGCCGTCCAGGACCGGCGCCTTCGAGAAGTTGTCGCCGATTCCATCGACCGCTCTGCAATCCAAAAAGTCTTGATTCAGAATTACGGAGAGGTTGCGGGCGGAATTTTTCCACAATGGTTGAGCGGTTACTCGTTTCTCTTTCCGACGGCTTCCGATCTCCGTAAGGCGCAAGAGCTTGCCGCGGAGATCGGTACATCACCCACGCTCAAACTTGGTTACGATTCAAATGACGGGTTGGCTCGACAAACGGCGGAGCGCGTGGCGGTGAACGCGCGAGATGCCGGAATCACGTTGCAGGTTTCACCGTTGCCTCAAGGATGGTGGCGGATGCCCGACACCGGAACTGACATCCAGTTGCAACGCGCGCGAATCGATGGGCCGACACTCGACCATGCCGCACTCGAAGCAGCATCCCGGCTGGGATTCTCGAGCGGCGGCGCGTTTGACAACCCCGAACGAGACTATGGCCGAGAGCAAGAGTTTCTGGCGTCCCTGACGGTGGTTCCGCTGGTCTACGTTTCGGAGCTCGCCGGGGTGGGGCCCCACGTGAAGGACTGGTTGCCTCTGCCTTGGGGCGGCTGGCGCCTTCAGGACGTCTGGCTGCAAGCGGAGAAGCCGTGAGTTTTCGCGCCAAACTGTTGGCCGCTTTCACTCTGGCCGTGGTTCTGGCCGTGAGCTTGGTGGCCTGGATTGTGTCTGCGTCAATGCGCGATGCATTTGAACGCCTCGACAGCCAACGCACGGCCGCGCTGGTGGCGCAGTTCCAGCGCGAGTTTCGCAGGCGCGCAGCCGAGGTGACCGAACGAGTGGAGGGCATTGCCAACTCCGACGACACTCTTCGCATGGCCGTTGCCCTGGGTCGCGCCGCGCCTGATTATTCACCATTCGTAGACGCAGCGGCGGGTCTCGCCCGAGCCCACCAGCTCGACTCCCTCGAACTGATTACCGGGGACGGCGCCATCGTTTCGTCGGCTCAGTGGCCGGCGCGTTTTGGATATAGAGAAGCATGGCTCACCGAACCCGTAGACTGGGCCGACCAGGGTGCATTCCTAAAGCGGGAGGATTTGCCCGACGGCGTGGCGTTGGCGTTGATGGCAGTGCGCGCGGTGCGGGTTGGCGACAAAAAACTTTACATCGCCGGTGGACAAAGGCTGGACAAGGATTTCCTGGCTTCGCTGGTACTGCCGGCCGGGATGCGGGCTTTGCTCTATCAAAACTTTGGGGCAGTCACCGAACGCCCCGGGCCGTATGCGGTTCAGCCCCACAACAATCGTACAGCCGCCCCTTCCGTCGTCGAGGCCTCCGGGCCTATTCCCCACCCGGAAAAGCTCATGCCGCTCATTTCTCGGGTGGAGAATCTGTCCGGCGAATTGTCTTCCACCATTATTTGGACGGATGATCCTGCCAGCGCCGAGACCTTCCAGGTCATACCGCTCACCGGGCGCAACCAGGAAATTCTGGGCATGTTTTTGGTGGGGAGTTCGCGCCGCGAGCAAATCGAGTTGGAGGAGCACATCCGCACGGTTGCCATCATCGTGGGTGCTGCAGGAACATTGCTGGGATTGATCCTCAGCGGGTGGATTGCAGGGCGGGTCACAAAGCCCGTCCGGCAATTGGCCATCGCGTCGCGGCAGGTCGCGGAAGGAAACTGGACCGTGCGCGTTGAGCCGACGTCAAATGACGAGCTTGGCCAGTTGGCGGGCGCATTTAACCAGATGACGCAGCAGTTGGTGGAGCAACGCGACCGCCTGGTACGGTCGGAGCGCGTGGCGGCCTGGCGCGAGTTGGCGCGGCGGCTGGCGCACGAACTGAAAAATCCGCTCTTCCCGCTTCAAATCACCGTGGAGAACCTGTTGCGCGCACGGGAAAGCGATCCGAGCCAGTTCGAAGAAGTGTTTCGCGAAAGCACGACCACTCTGCTCGCCGAGCTTGCCAATCTGAGGATCATCGTCGGACGCTTCAGCGACTTCGCGAAAATGCCGCCGCCCCTGCTCCAACCAGTAAATCTGAATGAAGTGGTGCGCGGCGCTCTCCAGCTCTTTGAAGCGCAATTCAATGCCCCGGGAAAACCGCCGATTACGGCCCAAATGGATTTGTACCCTGAACTGAATCCGGTGCAGGCAGACCCCGACCTGTTGCATCGCGTCGTGCAAAACTTGATTCTGAACGCCCTTGACGCCATGCCCTCAGGTGGCACGCTGACGCTCCGCACGCGACGGAGCGCGCACGGCGTTCGCCTGGAGGTCTCCGATACAGGAAAGGGACTGACGAAGGAGGAGTGCGAGCGCTTGTTTACCCCCTACTACACGACGAAGCAGCACGGTACTGGCCTCGGGCTGGCCATCGTGCAGTCGGTCATCAGCGACCACGGCGGGAATGTCTCAGTGGAAAGTGAGCCCGACGGGGGCACGACGTTTAGGATTGAGCTGCTGGAGCAACCGCCCGCGCCACACGAACACGCAGTGTAGCGGGAGCCGCGCTTGCCCTTGCGCGAGGGCAGCGATTGCTGGTCAAGTACGGCTCGGCCAAACTGGCCTCGATCGCTGGCTCCGGAGAAAGGCATCAAATATCGTGACAGCCAAAGCCCATCTGTTGATCGTCGACGACGAGGCCAACACACTCGCCTCGCTCCTCCGCGCATTTCGCCTGGCGGGGTATGAGGCCACCGTCTGCGACTCCGCCGCCCGCGCGCTCGAGCTCGTGAAGACTCAACAATTCGACTTGATTTTCTCCGACGTGGTGATGCCGGAGAAAGACGGGCTCTCATTTCTGGAAGATTTGAAGAAGATGGAATTGTCAACGCCGGTGGTGATGATTTCCGGGCAGGCGCACATTGAGATGGCGGTTCGCGCTACACGCCTCGGGGCGGCGGATTTTCTGGAAAAGCCGCTCTCTACCGAAAAGCTGTTGCTCACGGCGGAAAACGTCCTGCGCCTTAAACGGCTGCAGCAAGAAAACCAGCAACTGCTCTCTCGACTCGGCAAGCACGAGATTGTGTGGCGAGGCGAAACCATGCGCAGCTTGATGGCACAGATCGATCGTGTCTCGGCAAGCGAAACACGAGTCTCGATTCTTGGTGAAACGGGCACCGGCAAAGAACTGGTCGCCCGCACTTTGCACGAGCGCAGCCCGCGCCGCGCCGGTCCATTCGTCACGCTGAATTGCGCGGCCGTCCCGGCAGAGTTGATTGAGTCGGAACTCTTTGGCCATGAAAAGGGAGCGTTCACCGGCGCGGCAGGCCGCCACCTGGGGAAGTTCGAGCAAGCACAGCGCGGCACGCTTTTCCTGGACGAGATTGGCGACATGCCGCTCCCCATGCAGGCGAAACTCCTGCGCGTTCTCGAACAAGGTGAAATCGAGCGGGTGGGCGGAGATTTTCCGATTCCCGTCGATGTGCGCACCGTCGCGGCCACCCATCGCAACCTTGAAGACTTGGTTAAGCAGGGCAAGTTCCGCCAAGACCTTTACCACCGCGTGTATGTGTTCCCGCTTTTCATTCCCCCGCTTCGCGAGCGGCAGGAGGACATTCCGGTGCTGGTGGACCACTTCGCTCGCCAAGTCGCCGCCCAGAATGGCTGGAAGCCCATAGCCTTTGCGCCCGAGGCCATCGGCGAACTCCAGCGCTACGCGTGGCCAGGCAACGTGCGAGAATTGCGGAACGTGGTTGAACGACTCCTGCTGCTCGCCACTGATGAATTGGTGGACGTCGCGACCGTGCGGATCGCCTTGCCGCAGCCTGGAACTCAGGGTAACGCCCAAGGGCCTGGCCTCGGAACATTGGGCAATCGCGTGGAGGCTTTCGAGCGGGAGACAATCATTGCCGAGCTGCGTCGCCACCAAAACCACATCGCCAAAACCTCCAAGGCGCTTGGCCTCGAGCGCAGCTACCTTTATAAGAAATGCCAGCAGTTGGGAATTGATTTGCGTGCGATGCGGAAAGAAGAATAGAAATTCCCGCGGTGGCTCCGCCAGAAAATGAAAGTGAATGTCCCAGCCGAAGGGCTTCTTAGCTGGCAGCTTGTTCCGGCCAGCCGCGAGGGCTTCCCAGCGAATCGTGGGATGCTGCAAGTGCAACTTGGTTGCGTCCGCTTGCCTTGGCACGGTAAAGCGCCTCGTCGGCGTTGCGAAGAAGGCACATTGGGTCGAGGTATTCTTTTTCTCCGGTCACGGCAACGCCGAGACTGAGTGTGGCGACTATTTTACTGTTGGAGATGTCGATGGGCTCCTTACTGATCGAAGTTCGCAGACTTTCTGCTTTCTCCATTGCCGCGTCCGTGCTGCATCCCGGAAAAATGACCAGAAACTCCTCGCCTCCATACCTCGCAACCGTATCGTAGATTCTTACGCAAGAACGTATCCGCCTTGCGGTTTCACGCAAAGCGGCGTCACCCGCCAAGTGGCCGTGCGTGTCGTTGACTCTCTTAAAGTGGTCCAAGTCCGCCATGACGACAGCCAGTGAACTTTTCGCGCGCTGAGCCCGGGCGACTTCGGAGTGGAGTGCATCGAGAGCCGCCGCGCGGTTCCAAAGACTCGTCAGGGCATCATGGCTCGCCTGGAAGCGGAGCGCTTCGCGCGCAGAAATGAGGCTCTCTTGGAGGGCGAGGATGCGCCTGCCTGCGCGCAAACGGGCTTTTAGCTCGTTCGGGTCAAAGGGCTTGCTCAGGTAATCATCCGCTCCTCCTTCGATCCCTTCAACGATGTCTTCTTTCTGATTTTTCGCGCTAAGAACAATTATGTAGATATAACGCTCCGCCTTAACCTTTCGTAGCGTGCGACATACCTCAACACCGTCTATCTCGGGCATCATCCAGTCCAAGATGGCCAGCCTTGGCCCGTCTTCGGCTTGAAGCGCCTGCAAAGCCGACCGCCCGTCGCGCGTCGCCATCACATCAAAACCCCACTTTTCCAAGAAGGATTCTAGGATGCGGAGCGAGACTGGGTCGTCTTCGGCAATTAGAATCTTCATGGCGAGACACACTCTTACAACGTGGCCAACGCGGGCTCGTTGCGTTTGAATTCTTCTTCGAGAATTCGATAACGTTCTTCGGCCGGTATCGTCCGGCGGGAGAACATCACGGTCGGCATCCCTTCAAAGACCGGGGTTGTCTGAAAACCTCGCAGCTCGAGGTAATTCGAAACCATCCGCACGCGCACGCGGCCGTCGTCCGCAATCAAGAATTTCATGGCCGTACTTCCAGTTCGCTCAAATTAGCGATCGCCGACTTGAGACGATCGATTTCAATCAACAACCCGCGGTAGGCCGGCTCGGCTCCGGCCAGGTTCGCTTCGCGGCCCATCATTTCCAATTTCAGGGCCCCTTCGACGGCCGGTTGAGCGGCGAAATTGCTTACCGCCCCTTTGAGCGTGTGCGCGGCGCGTTCCAAGGCTTTGGCATCGCCCGACGCGACGGCCTCGCGGAGCTTCGTCAACAACTGCGGAAGTTCTTTCAGGAACAACGCCACCATCTCCTTCAGGAGCTCGGCGTCCCCTTCCATGAGTTCCAGGACCTTTTTCGTGTCGAGGGCCTGATCGACTTCGATTTTCGCCGTTGTTTCCTCGCCAACCCGAGTGGCACCGCCCACGTTTTCGATGGCGTCGAGCAGGTCTTCGACTTGGATGGGCTTGGCGACGTAGCCGTCCATGCCGGCAGCCAAGCAGCGCTCGCGGTCACCCTTCATCGCCCGCGCGGTCATCGCAACGATGGGGAGGTGAGCGCCTGTGGTCATCTCGCGCTCACGGATGGCGGCGGTCGCTTCGAGCCCATCCATCTCCGGCATCTGGACGTCCATCAGAACCAGATCGAATCCCTTGAAGCCGGCCTTGTCAAGCAGGTCGAGGGCTTCGCGTCCGTGAGCAGCTAACACCACCGAGTATCCGCGCTTTTCCAGGAGCCGAACTGCCAACCGCTGGTTGACGGCGTTATCTTCCACGAGCAACACGCGCAGGTTCCGCCGCCTTTCGCGAAGTGAGTGGCGGGTGACGAGGGAGCGATCCTGAAGTGGTGCGGACTTGACGCCGAGCACGGTCAAGATGGCTGTGCGCAGCTCGGATTGTCGAATGGGCTTCGTCAGGTAGGCTGCGACGCCCAGCTCCCGGCAGCGCGCCGCGTCTCCGCGTTGGCCTCCCGAAGTCAGCATCATAATGGTCGCACCGGCTAGTGTGGGGTCCTGACGGATGCGTTCGACCAGCCCGAACCCGTCCATGTCTGGCATGTGCGAGTCGGTGAGCACCAGCGGAAAGGGCTCGGCGTGGTCGCGCGCCTGCCGCAAGAGGTCCAGGGCCTTCTCGCCGCCGTCGGCCAGAGCAGGTTTCATGCGCCAGCGCGCTAGCATATCGTCCAGGATGCGCCGGTTGGTGGCATTGTCGTCGACGACCAGGACGGGAATTCCGGCCAGGCTGATCAGGTCAGTGGGCTGGGGCGGGGTGGTGGTTTTCCCGAGCGAGAAGGGGACCGTGAAATGGAAGGTACTGCCCTGGCCCTCAACGCTTTCCACCCAGATGTGCCCGCGCATCATGGCGACCAATTGAGCGGAGATGGTCAAGCCTAAGCCCGTGCCCCCGTATTTTCGGGTGCTGGAACTGTCCGCTTGCGTGAAGGCTTCAAAGATTACTTGCTGCTTTTCTGCGGGAATGCCGATCCCGGTATCGATGACCTCGAAGTGCAACCCGACCGCGTCCTCCAGGTGGGACTCGAGCTCGACGCGCACGACAATCTCGCCTCGGGGAGTAAACTTGATGGCGTTCCCGACCAGGTTGATGATGATTTGGCGCAAGCGGGTGGGATCGCCGATGACCTGGGGAGGCACGCCGGGGCGGATGTCGCAGACCAGTTCCAGGCCCTTCTGCTGGCCGCGCAGCGCCAGAGTCTTGATCGTCTGTTCCAGGTTATCGCGCAAGTTGAATTCGATGAGGTCGAGCTCGAGGCGCCCCGCCATGATCTTGGAGAAGTCCAGAATGTCGTTGATGACGGTAAGCAGGGAATCGGCGGAAGACTTGACCGTCTCGAGATATTCGCGTTGCTCGGAGGTGAGCTCGGTGTCGAGGGCAAGCTCGGTCATTCCCAGGATGCCGTTCATTGGCGTGCGGATCTCGTGGCTCATATTGGCCAGGAATTCGCTCTTGGCGCGGCTGGCGGCTTCTGCGTCTTCCTTGGCCTTCCGCAATTCGACCTCAGCGAGCTTCCGGTCCGTTATGTCACGTGAGATGCCCACAAGGCCCGTGACCTTGCCTTTGGCGTCATAGATGGGCACTTCGGTGGCCGAGAGCCACAGAACCTTCCCGCCGGGTTTGGGAATTTTCTGGATGCCGTCAATGATGGGCTGACCTGTTTGCAGGAGCTTCCGTTCGTCGTCGTAAAACTCCTGAGCGACCTCGGCGGGGAAAAAGTCGAAATCGGTTTCCGGTTGGCTCGACTGAGCTCCTCCGTGCGCGCGGCCACATCCTCTTCCAGGTGTTCGCGATGTCGTTCGAGCTCCTGATCGCGATGTTGAATTTGCGTCAACATCTCATTGAATCCTTCGATGAGCAAGCCCACCTCATCCTCGTTTTGTTTCACGGCGCGAATCGAGTAATTCTTCTCTGCGGAAATAACGCGGGCTGTCTCTGCCAAGTGCAGGATGGGATCGGAAATAACTTGTTGAAGCTTCGAGGCGAGCAGGAAAGCCAGAAACAAAGAAGTGATCAGAATAAGAGTGACGATGGCGAGATATCTATACACGCGAGAACGCATCTCCTTAAGATCTGACTCCAGGTAGACCGTACCGATTTTCTGGCCGTCGAGCGTAATTCGATGAAACACCACCAGCCGGTCATCCTTAAACTCGATTCCCGCCGGCCGGACGCCGGGCGGTGAGACGTTTTGTTGCCCGCCCTCCCGGCGATAGGTTGTGAAAACTTTGCCGTCGCCCGAATAGATGCATGCCGAGACGATGTGAGATTGGGCCTTTAGCCCTTGGAGAATCTCCCGGGCGGCGTTCGGATCGTTGAAGGTTAGCGCCGCGGTGCTATTCGACCCAATGAGGTCCGCCAGGGTTGACAGGCCGTTTTTCATGGTGCTTCGGAACGTCACCAAGTCGTAAGCGAGGAAGGCCACACAAGACACCAGCAACGCCGCACCCGCCGTGAAAAGGATGATCGCCTGCATCTTCGTTCTGATGGACAGAGCCCGATAGGCTCGCATATCAACCCTTCCCTCCGCGCTCCCGTTCTTTGACGCTCTTTGCCAGGCCAAGGAGGTTTGAGCTGATTTTCAGCCTGGCGCGTTCCGCAGCGAGCATCTCGATTTCAAAACGCAGCCTGTTTTCTTCGGCCGTCAAGTTGATGACCCCGCCTTGTGCAGTGACTCTGTCGAATTCCCCGGCGAAATCAATTTCGATATTCATCAAGTCCTCGATATTTGTGTCCAACAGGCATGGAGGGACTCGTTTATCCTGAGCCAGCGCGCGCGTTGAGTTGAAGAGAAGTAGAAGAGAAAATATGACCAGACAAAATGCTCGTTCAACGAGCGGACGGGTGTGACAAGCTCGTTCCAAAACGCTTTATTGTGCCCACGGCCTCCTCGAACGTCCTGATGGACGGCTCGCACGAAACCTTCAATTGGATCGGTTAAATCCGACCCTAACCACACCCTCAGCCCTCTGGGATGCACCAGCAATTGTTCTCTTGAAATATCGGCAGATTCAGAAGTCCAGTTGAAAAGAATTTCGCTGCCAGGGGGCTTTCCAATTAAAGGCTGAAGGTCCGAGGATAGGGCGGAAAACTATCTGCGTGTGGTTTCCAGTGGCGCATTAACAATTGTCTCTCGGTTATTGGCGCGCAGGCCGCGCTTAGCCTTGGACCCTGAGGTCCGCCGTTGCCAGGAATTTCGGTGGCCGACGGCGCCGCGTTGCCTGTTCGAAGCCGCACGCAATTTGAATCAGCATAGGCTCGCTCCACGCGCGGCCGAAAAACGAAATGCCTACGGGAAGTCCGAAGACGAATCCTAGCGGAACACTGATGTTTGGATAGCCCGCGACGGCCGCAAGCGACGAGCTTCCGCCGATGTCGCGATCGCCGTCGACGAGGTCCGTGATACAAGCAGGGCCCGCGGTCGGGGCGACAAGCGCATCGAGGCGGAGCTTGTCCATGGCGGCGTCAATCCCTTCAGTCCGAGCCAGGCGCTGGTCTTTCGCCAAGGCGTCGAGGTAAGCCTTTTCAGTCAGCGGCCCCTTCGCCTCCGCTTTGACGAACAAGTCCTGTCCAAAATACGGCATCTCCTTCGCGCGGTTCTGTTCGTTGAACTCGATGATCTCTTTCAGAGATTTAACGGGCGAGGCGTGGCCGAGGGAAGCGAGATATTTGTTCAAGTCCGCCTTGAACTCGTAAAGAAGCACTTCCATCTCCGCCCCGTCAAACTTCCCGATGCTTTCGATTGCGACGGGGTCCAAGAGTTCGGCGCCCTGTCGCTTCATTTCCTTGATCGCATCATCCATCAATCGGTCGAGTGCGTCGTGGGAACCAAAAAGCTTCCGCACCACGCCGAGCCGCTTGCCGCCAAGACCTTTCGGGTCGAGGAAAGGTGTGTAGTCGGCGCGCCCTTTCGACTGAGCGTTAGCGGTGGCGGGGTCGGACGGGTCCACCCCGGCGAGCGCGCCGAGCAGGAGAGCCGCGTCCGCCACCGTTCGCGCCATCGGCCCCGCCGTGTCCTGGCTGTGCGCGATGGGGACGATGCCCGCGCGGCTCACCAGGCCGAGCGTAGGCTTGATGCCGACAATTCCGTTCACCGACGACGGACAGACGACCGAGCCGTCCGTCTCCGTGCCCACGGCCACGGCGCATAGGTTCGCGGCAACGGCCACCCCTGACCCGGAACTCGATCCGCACGGGTTGCGGTCGAGAGTGTAAGGGCTGCGGGTCAGGCCGCCCCGGCCGCTCCAGCCGCTCGTCGAATGGCTGGAACGGAAATTCGCCCACTCGCTCAGGTTTGTCTTGCCCAGGATCACCGCACCCGCTTCGCGCAGCCGTCGCGCTACAAAGGAGTCCTCGCTCGGAACCGACGCCACCAGTGCGAGCGACCCGGCGGTGGTCATCATTCGGTCGTGAGTGGCGATATTGTCCTTGATGAGCACCGGGAGTCCATGGAGAGGCCCTCGCGGCCCGCCCGCTTTGCCCTTGCGGTCCAGTGCTTCGGCGATGGCCAACGCATCCGGATTGACTTCGATGACGGAATTCAGCTTGGGACCTCTTCGGTCCACACGCTCGATGCGCTCCAGATACGCCGCCGCAATCGCGCGCGCGGTGAAGCGCCCGGACTCGATGCCACTTCGAAGCTCGGCGAGCGTGATTTCCTCAAATTCAAAACGCCCGCTCCCCTCCGCCCGCGAATCGAGCGCCGGCACTAAGGCCGACATCGCGCCGAGCGCCGTGCTCTCGACAAATCCCCGGCGGGAAATTAAAGCTTGGTCATTCTTTTCACGAGGTTTCAAGGCAGGTCTCCTTCGACGGCGGGCCTCCTATGTCCACTTGTGAACGGGCTCAAAGGCCTGAAAACTGAACGGGGCGGCGTTGAGTGCGCCGCCCCAAGGGCAGGAAACGAAATCCAAAAAGCCCGGCGCCTTCCCGGCTCGTCGGGAAGGCGTCGTGGGTGAATCCCCAATCGAAACCTGAAAGGATGGCGTCGCCTCTTATCGCCTTACTGGTTCGCCTGGACCACCCTCCACCGTGGGTGAGCCGCCTGCCAGAGGATTTGCGAATCAGCCGCGTTGTGGGGATAGAATTCTTTCGACCGTTCGCCCTTCGGCATCAGGACCAAGTCCACCCGGCGGTTGTAGGCCCACCAGTTGGCCCGCTTCGCCTTCGCCCGAGTCTTGGGTGGGGCGTTGGGGTTCGCGCCCTCGAGCTCGGTCACTTGTGCCTGGCTTAATTGGTCCTTCTTTCCGAGGGCTTTCGTATCAATCGAACCACCCGAAGCACCCTGGCCGACGAGGTAATCCTTGACGCGTGCTGCGCGCCGTTCGGACAGCGCTTGGTTGAAACGGATCGAACCGCGAACGTCCGCGTGGGCTTCGAGCTCCAGGCGGGCGCTCGGATCGTACTCCAGGTATTTCTTGAACACGGTCGCGAGGCGCGAGAGGGCTGACTGCTGGCTCCTCAAAAGGCCCCCGTCAGGGTGGCGACGTTCGGGATAGTCGGTGGGGAAGAAAACGCTCACCAGCACCAAACCGAGGTCCTTCTCGGCTTCCTCAGCGGTCACGGCCGGCTCGATTGAACCCACGAGGTGTAGTGAAGCGGTGCGAGTCTCCGAGCCGCCGCAGTCAT
>WNGK01007044.1_pt1 | contig 11805 bp, 9 predicted proteins | sample 5400601 | NCBI WGS metagenome assembly WNGK01 (sample SAMN13153376, study PRJNA577476) | soil metagenome | isolation source: 60 cm soil or saprolite under Garry oak tree replicate 1 | place: USA:California | collected 2016-06-15
GTCTGCCTCTCCGCAGGAGCTTGCGCCGATCGTTGATCGACGACAGGAGAGTCCCTTTCCGCAAAAGCGACCTCTCCTCCCAGCCGAGTTACAAGCACGCTCTCGCGTCATTCCACGCGTTGAATATGGAGCTCAGGGCTGTATGACTTCCCTACCTCGTCAGAGGCCCTGTTTCCCAACATCGTGTGACCTTTCAAAAAAAGGTGGACGATCGCAAAAAAGGTCAACCGATTCACAGGGTTCTACGATGTTAGGAAATGCCTCCTCCTACGAGGTTGGGAAGTCATACACCCCTGTTTGAGCAGTGGGAACGTCATCTTTCCCATCAGGGACGACTCGATGAACTCTTCCTTCTGTTCTCAGACTCCACAAAAGCGGGAGAGGATCAGATCCTCGCACGCTCCGGCTGGCACAAAGGTCTCGACAATGAGCAGAAGGAGCTGGCGACTCACTGCCTAAAGGGGACCAACGTGCTCGGTTGAGGACCTGATGAAAGCAGCTCCAGGTGGTCGCCTGCTCGTTGCCGCTGGCTCGCAGGGCTGCTGCAACTGGACGGCGTCCTTGCGAAAGCCTCGTTCCGCTTAACAACGTCATCAGTTTCCTCCATGTCGGGGCAGTAAACCATGGTCGAAAGACCGTCAGAACTTCTCTAAAGGGATCGGGAAAGGGCATGAACATCCTCCTGAGTGAGATAGTGCTTTGGTTAGCTCCTATCTTACCTCAAGAGATTTTCATGCCAGGTTCTTTCCCTCAAATTGTACAAATCAGCATGTCCCTATGGGACACCACCGCCGATGAAATGGCTAATTTCAGAGAAAGTCGAGCTCTGGTCCTCGGCAATAATCCATATGGGCTTTGATGCGATGGCCATCGGCTGACCAACCAGGCGCTGGCGGAAAGGTTCGCGGGACTACTGGTCCCAATTCGTCGGTGCGTGACTCGTCGTCGGCCCCTTGGTAGGTAATATTGCGCATGCCTGGCCGCACGCTTTGAGGTATACTCCTGTTACCGAACATCTGTTATACTGTTCGGTAACAGGATGGTTCGGTACACATCTTCCGGGAGCACAGCTATGGCCAGAAACATGCCCACCGTCACAGGCAACACCCTGCGCTATCAGGAGCAGGGACACGAACAGATCGTGCCAGTCGGCACCCAGGGCTGGTATGCCTGGCTCCGGACCGCGAGGGCATTCACCTTTCGCGCGCCGTCCGGCCAGTTCACGGCGCGTAAGGAGCAGTCTGGCAATGGGCGCGGGGGCTGGTATTGGAAAGCCTACTGCAGGCGAGGTGGGAAGCTCTGCTCTGCCTACCTGGGCAAAGCGGAGCGTCTTTCGCTGGAGCGGCTGCTGGAGATGGCAGCGGTGCTGGAGGTTTCGGGAGCAGGACGTGATGCGCTCGTCGTGCCAGCGGAAGGAGCAAGTCTGCTGCCTGTGGATTCCTCTCGTGCAGGGAGTCGTCAACGCCTCCAAACGCAGGCGGCATGGCAGCAGAGTGGCTACGCCGGGCACCCACCAGTCGTATCAGAGAGCGTGGCTTCCCAGCTCTCCCTTGCTCACCTGCCGTTGTCACCCACCACGCTGATCGGGCGCGAGCAGGAGGGGCAAGCGATCTCTGCCCTCTTGCAACGTCCAGAGATCCGCCTGCTGACCCTCACCGGTCCAGGAGGCGTGGGCAAAACGCGCCTGGCCCTGGCTGCCGCAGCAGCTCTGCGGGCCGACTTCACCGACGGTGTCTGCTTTGTGCCGCTGGCTTCCGTGAGCGAGCCTGAGCGAGTCATCCCTACCATTGCCCAGGCGCTCGGACTGTGGGAAGCTCTTGATCGTCCCTTGCTCAAGCAACTGCAAACGTCTCTGCGTGAGCGCCACCTGCTGCTGCTGCTGGACAACTTCGAGCAGGTGGTGGCTGCCGCGACCACCCTGGCCGATATGCTCGCTTCCTGTCCCCGCCTGCACGTGCTGGTCACCAGCCGCGCCGCCCTGCATCTGTCTGCTGAATACGAGTTCGCCGTGCCTCCTCTGGCCGTCCCCGATCTCCCACAGCTTGGCGAAAGCCAGGACCTGGCGCAGGTAGCAACAGTTGCGACTGTGGCTCTCTTCCTCGAACGCGCTCGGGCCGTCCAATCCGATTTTCAGTTGACCAGAGCCAATGCTCACACCGTGGCGGCGATCTGCACGCGCCTGGAGGGGCTGCCTCTGGCGGTCGAACTGGCGGCGGCTCGCATCAAGCTGCTGCCGCCGCAGGCCTTGTTGCGTCGCCTGGAACGCCGACTTGAGGTGTTAACCAGTGGCGCACAGGACCTGCCTGCTCGCCAGCGGACCCTGCGCGACACCCTCCAGTGGAGCTATGACCTCTTGAGTGCAGAGGAGCAGCGCCTCTTTCGCTGGCTCTCCGTCTTCGCCGGCGGCTTCAGCCTGGAGGCAGCCGCTGCCGTCTGCAACTCCGGCAGTGAGCCGCCGCTCGATGTGTTGACGGGCGTTGCCTCCCTCCTCGACAAGAGTCTGGTGCAGCAGACGGAGCAGGAAGGCGAGGAACCCCGCTTTCGCATGCTGGAGACGCTGTGCGAGTTTGGGCTGGCGTGCCTGCGCACGAACGGGGAAGCAGCAGCAGCCCGGCGGGCGTATGCGGAGTATTATGTGGAGCTGGCCGAGGAAGCCGAGCCGTATCTGGAGGGTCCCGAGTTAGTACGGTGGCTCGACCGGCTGGAACGGGAGCGCGAGAACCTGCTCGCGGTCCTCCAACAGGCAGCGACCGGGAGAGACGAGGAGGTACCGTTGGTCTTGCGTCTCAGCAGTGCCCTGCTCGACTTATGGGTCACACGCTGGTATCCGGGCGAGGGACGCGGCTTTCTGCAACGGGGTCTGGCCCGGAAGCAGGCAGCACCGGCTCCCCTGCGTCTGAAAGCGCTCATCACTGAGGGGCTGCTGATGTGGTATCAAAGGGACTTCCGTGAACTCGCACCAGTGGCTGAAGAAGCCCTGGCACTCGCGCGGGAGTTGGAAGATAGAGAGAATCTGATCTACGCCCTTGTCTTGCAGGGTGTGGCTCTGGTGAACATCCGTGATTATGCAGAAGCCCGATCGGGCTTCAAGGCGGCGCTCGCGCAGGCGAGATCCCATGGAGAGCCGAAGGCAGTGGCCTTTGTGCTCATGCATCTGGGCATCCTGGCGATGTTCCAGCGAGAACACCAGCGAGCCATCGGGTTGTTCGAGGAGAGCCTGGCACTCTACAAAACAACAGGCAGTATTACGTTTACCCCCATGCTCCTGTACTTTCTGTCTCGCACCAGGCTCAGGGAGGGGGAGTTCGCGCAGGCACGTGTCCTCATAGAGGAAGTGCAGTCCCTTGTTCGAATAGTGCGCTCGAAGTGGGAGGTTGCTCTCGCGCTCAATGTGATGGGGGAGATTGCCCTCCTGCAGGGAGAAATGGAGCGGGCAGAGGCGCTCCTCAGCGAGAGCATCCAGCTTTCCCAGGAGATGGGGGACCGGCACAACATGGTGTGCACCCGTTTGATGCTGGCGAGCCTGGCTCTGGCACAGGACAATGATGCGCTCGCCCGTGCCCAGTATGAAGAGGGCCTGACCATCGCTCTCGAACTGGGGGCAACTGGTGCTATCGCTGCCGGGCTGAAAGGACTGGGCTGCGTGGCTACTGCACAGGGACACTTCACCTGTGCGGCACTGCTGTGGGGAGCGGCGGAGAGCTTTCCGGAATCCCTCAATGTTTACATCCCACAGACCCTCTTTGAGCGCGCGCAGGCCGCGACTCGTGCCCACCTGGGAGAAGCGGCCCTGGCCAAAGCCCTGGCGGAAGGACGCGCCATGACGCCCACCCAGGCGCTTGCAGCATACAAGGCGCTTCCCCTGCAGACCGCTCGCCGCGTCAAGCGTCCCCCGGCCTCTCCTGCAGGCTTGACCGCCCGCGAAGTGGAGGTGCTGGGGCTGGTGGCAGCAGGTCTGACCGATGCCCAGGTGGCAGAACGCCTGGTCATTAGCTTGCGCACCGTCAACTCGCATCTCACGTCCATTTACAACAAGCTGGGGGTCAGCTCGCGGGCGGCTGCTACCCGCTTCGCGGTCGAACGCCACCTGGTCTGAGCCGTCTCTCCACGGTTCTCGCACCCTCAGTTCCCATCAAGGCTCCACCCTTTCCGCTAGGCAGTGGCTGTTCCTGCCCCGCCACACCTCCGTCTACAAGGACGGCGCACTCCGCTGCCGAGGCGCTCCCTCATCGCAGCAAAAATACGTAGTCCAATACGTAGTTTCACCGATCTATGGCAGAGCCGCAGCAGGTAGACTTGCAGTCATGAAGTGTTTTGCGTGACCTGCCGTCCTGGTGAAAACCAGCTCGGCGACTGAGAAGAAATGGCTGCGACTTGGTCCGGTCTTTCTGCAGGAGGATATCTATGGGCATGACCACAGATGGCTTGTCCTACTGGCAGGCCGAAACTGAGGGGATCAATCTCCTCGAGATGACGATTGGAGACCTCTTAGATCGTCGAGCCGATGAGCTTGCTACCCAGGAAGCCATCGTCTATTCCTGTTATCCTGAATTCGGCGACGCGCTCAACATCCGCTGGACCTACCAGGACTACCGCGACCGAGCCAATGCCGTTGCCAAAGGGCTGCTGGCCCTCGGACTGACCAAGGGCGATCACATCGCCGTCTGGGCAGCCAATCTCCCCGAGTGGCCTATCCTCATGATGGCCGCCGCCAAAGCGGGGCTGGTGCTGGTAACGATCAACCCGGTCCTGCGCGCGGCTGAGATTGAGTATATTCTCAAGCAAGGAGATGTGCGCGCGCTGTTCTTCATGGCGCGGGTGCGCGACTATGACCACCTGGCAACCATCCGCGCGCTGACCACTCCTGGCAGCAAACATGGTGAGGTGACGAGCGAGCGCTTCCCTCTGCTGCGCCATGTGAGCCTATTGGGGATGCCTCCAGCTGGCCTGATGCAGCAAGAAGGCTGGCGACCCACACTCCTGGGCGAGGTGATTACTGCTGGCGCTCAGTTGAGCGATACAGCATTGGCCGAGCGGCAGGCCTCGGTCAGCCCGTCTAATCCAGCCATCCTCATGTACACCTCCGGCACCACAGGCTTTCCAAAGGGCGCTCTCCTCACCCATGATGGCCTCGTGAACAACGCGGTGGTCTATACAAAGCGTCTGGAACCCTTCGCACAGCGTGAAGGGCTGGCCTTGCAGGAGATCCGCGGGAATACGTGGTTCCCGTTCTTTCATGTGGCCGGCATCGTCACTAGCCTTCTGGCTCCGCTCTATCAGGGCAGTACGGTCTATCCCTTGCTGGCCTTCGATCCCGTCAAAGCGCTCCAGGTCATCAGCCGTGAACGCCTCTTTCAGTCTGGTGGCGTTTCGACCACGATCCAGGCGATGTTGCAGCATCCTGACTGCGCCAGCTATGACCTCTCCTCACTCAAGGTGGTGGGGTCGGGCGGTGCTCCTGTTCCTCTTTTCCTGATGGAGCAGGTGAAAGCACGGCTGGGAGCGGATGTCCTCATCTGTTTTGGGCAGACGGAGGGCAGTTGCTGCATATCGAGATCAAAATCATCGATCCGGCGACCGGCGAGATCGTGCCAGTAGGTGAGCGCGGCGAACTGTGCTATCGCGGCTTCGTGGTCATGGCTGGTTACTACAAGATGCCCGAGAAGACCGACGAGACCATTGATGCTGACGGCTGGGCGCATTCGGGCGACCTGGCGACAATGAACGCGCAGGGCTACCTCAACATCGTAGGTCGGCTCAAAGATATGGTCATTCGCGGTGGTGAGAACCTTTTCCCGGTGGAGATCGAGGAATTCCTCATTCGTCATCCCAAAGTGGCCCAGGTGCAGGTGGTGGGCGTCCCTGATGCCTACTTTGGCGAACAACTGCTCGCAGTGGTGATTCCTAGGGCAGGTGAGCAATTGACCGAGGAAGAGTTGTGCGTGTACTGTCAGGGCCAGATCAGCCACCAGAAGACTCCGCGCTACTTCCAGTTTGTGGAGAGCTATCCTCTGACGGCCAGCGGCAAGGTGCAGAAGTTCGTGCTGCGCGCGCAGGCCATCAAAGCGCTGGGCCTGGAGGATGTGGCGGAAATCAAAACAGCATAACACGAAGAGGCAGCACATGTGATGCAAGAGCTTGTGTACGAGGAACGCGATCGCACGGCCTTTCTCACGCTGAACCGGCCACAGGTACGCAACTGTTTAAGCATGAAGCTTTCTGATGAACTCATTGGGGCCATTGAGCGGATTCGCGCGTCAGAGACACTGCGGTTTCTGGTCATCCGAGGGGCAGGTGAGACGTTCTGCGCCGGCGACGATATCATGGAGATGCCATGGGGGAATGCGAACGAGGTGATGCGCCGCGTGCGCTCCTACCAGAACATGGCCAATCAGCTCGAAGAACTTGACAAGATCACCATCGCCGCGGTGGATGGATACTGTGTCGGTGGCGGCCTGGAGATCACGATGGCCTGCGATTTCGTCATCGCAACGGAACGCGCCATCTGGGGCATGCCCGAGGTCGATCTCGGCATCACCCCTGGATGGGGCGGCACGACTCGTATGGCTCGCTTGATCGGTCGTCGCGTGACGAAGGAGATCAACTTCCTGGGGGCGCTCCATCCGGCGCAGCACGCCGTAGACCTCACCCTCTGGAACCGAGCCGTCCCCAACGATCAACTCGATACAGAGGTTGAGCGCCTGCTGGAGGTGCTGCAGTCAAAGCACCAGCAGGGCCTGCGCCAGCTCAAATTCATCATCAACAAGGGCGTGGAGTGCGATCTCTCTACTGCCCAGGGGTTTGAGGCGCTTTCAGGCGCGCTCACGTCTGCCGTCAATGGGGTCTGGGAGATCGATGATGCCGACAAGGGGGCGGGCATTCAGGGGTTCCAGCAGAAGAACGAGCTGTGGCAGACCCGTCGTCGTCTGGCTATGAACTTCTGGGTCAACTGGCCGAGCAAAACGGAAAACTGATGCAGTCGCTTTCTGCTTTAGAAAGAAGTCACGACAAGAAAGGCTTCGTAGCTGGAAACGCGAACTTTAGATGGTTCTCTTGGAGTCAAAGCGACGCTACATGTGGAGAGAGCAGTCGATGTGTTTCAGACACGCAACGCTCTCGCATGGTCCGTGTGCGTGTACGACGTGCTCACACGACGAAAGGAAAGGCACGGGATCCCATGATTTGCTATCGAGTAGCCATACGAGGGAGCCATTCAGCCATCTGGCGCTGGAAGTCTCCCCTTTTCAACTCGCTCCATGGCGTGCTGGGCGTGCTGAACCTCTATCGCGCGATGCCGGAGGAGCGCGTCCGCGTGTTCCTCTTCACCTCGACGCAGCAGATGGACGCGATGCTCAAGCGAGCCAATCAAGGGAGACTGACCACCGCCATTGCGGTGAAGCAGCTCTGGGATGCCCACCGCACGAATTGGATGGAGGTCAGGCGACTGGAGGTCGAACTGGGGGAAGGAGGCGATCATGATCAGCCCTATGATGGGTACCTGCCCCTTTCCAGTTCGCAGGAGCTCGCCTAGACCACTTTACTCGCCAAGCGAGTGTGTGGGGAACTCCTGCCGTAGTCCGTTTCTGCGACTCAGCGCCGCGCTGATGGTCACCAGGGATGGAGTCGAAAGCAGAAGAGTAAGTTCCAGGCGAGAGGCTCTTTCCTGGCTGTTCGAGAAAATAATTCTACTCTAGCGTGTGCTGGAGAACCCTAGCCCCCAGAAGGAGAGCTTTCATGACTCATTCACAAGCAGCACAGCTTGCACCCGTAGAAATTGCTCTGGCTGTATTCCGACAGAAGTTTCCCACGTTCGACACCACTCAATCTCTTGATACCCTCCGCGCTACAGAGTATGCCCGCCTGGATGCTCAGCAGCACGTCTACCTAGATTACACCGGTGGGGGACTCTATGCCGAATGCCAGGTGCGGGAGCATGCCGAGTTGCTCTGCAGCCACGTGTTCGGCAATCCCCATTCAACCAATCCGGCCTCCCAGGCCATGACCACCCTGGTGGACCGCGCCCGCCGGTTCGTGCTCAGCTCCTTCAAGGCATCCCCCCAGGAGTATGTCGTGATCTTCACACCCAATGCCAGCGGCGCCCTCAAGCTTGTCGGGGAGTCCTACCCCTTCACCTCTGGTGGGCACTATCTGCTCACCTTTGATAATCATAACTCGGTGAACGGCATCCGCGAATTTGCTCACGCCAAGGATGCCGCCATCACCTATGTGCCCCTTGAGCCGCCCGATCTACGCGTCAATGAGGCTCACCTGCACCGCTTGCTGGCGCAGGCCTGCCCGGAACAGCCACACCTGTTTGCCTACCCGGCCCAGTCCAACGTGACCGGTGTGCAGCACCCGCTCGACTGGATTGCTCACGCGCAGGATCTGGGTTGGGATGTCCTCGTCGATTGCGCGGCCTTTGTCCCTTCCAATCGCCTGGATCTCTCCAGATGGCACCCGGATTTCGTCCCCCTCTCCTTCTATAAAATGTTCGGATACCCAACGGGGATTGGATGCTTACTGGCTCGGAAGTCCGCGCTGGCCAAACTGCGCCGTCCCTGGTTTGCCGGAGGAACGATTACCCTTTCCTCGGTTCTGGCCGCCGATGCCACTGGCCAGGGATTTTACCTGACTCCTGGCGAGGCAGGTTTTGAGGATGGCACCATCAATTATCTCATGCTGCCTGCCGTGGAAATCGGGCTGAGGTATCTCGAAGCGATTGGCATGGAGACGATTCATGAGCGCGTCAGGTGCCTGAGCGGCTGGCTCTTAGAACAGTTGCTTGACCTGCGCCATAGCAACGGTCAGCCAGCGGTGCAGATCTATGGTCCAATCACGACGGAGAGGCGCGGCGGGACCATCGCCTTCAATTTCTGTGATCCGTCTGGAGCAGTCTTTGATTGTTATGCGATCCAGGAGGAGGCCAACCGGGCCGGGCTCTCTGTGCGCAGCGGCTGCTTTTGTAATCCAGGCGTGCGTGAAATCGCCCTGGGCCTGGTGCGCGAGGATCTGGCCTCGGCCTTTCGCCAGAAAGAGCGTATGACGTATGAGCAGTTTCTCCACGTCATTGACGATCGCAAGCAAGGAGCGCTCCGTGTTTCGGTCGGACTGGCGACGAATTTTGCCGATGTCTACCACTTTCTGCAGTTTGCCCAGGCCATCATCGACCGGTTTGCTCCTCGATCTCCGGCAGAGCAGAGCAGGCTTTTGCCAGGGTCCTTCCCCAGAGTGTGTGCGTGTGGCTATCGCGATACCCAGCAGGAGAAGCGGTTCTGTCCCCATTGTGGACGATCCGTCCTATCGGTATGATCTCAACGAAAAAGTACTTGTGCTGGCTACTGAGCATATCCGTTCCAAAGAAAGAGCACTCATGATGGCTGTCCTGGCTCCTTCAAGCATCCGTTCTTGAACAGAGAAGTACATCACGATGCGAGTGCCGATCACATCAGCTTCTACAGGTGAGCTTCTTGCTGTCCATGCTCTGGAGGAGCAGCAATACTTACACGTCGTCCTGTCTCATACGAGACGCCATACTCATCTGCAACAGTTCTCAGAGGTTCATGCTTCTCCATGACACGACGGGAGACATGAGGCCATTGTGAAGAGGGAATACCGTGTTTCGGCGTCTTGGGCTGAGGTCGCCGTTGCTCAACGAGAGGAGGTTGTGTTCCATCCTCAGCGAGAAGGTGTTTGAGCTTCTGGGAGAGGGGACTCCTGGGGATTAGGAAGAGAGAGCAAATTGGTGACAGAGGACTGGAAACCCGTCGGTTCCGGTGAAATTATTTATTGATTCTTCTAGTATTAACTTTAACGTTTGTTCTTTCGCCTCGACGTCTCTTCCCTGCGCTAGCTCTCGTGTCTCTGCGTTTTCACACAGGCTCTTCAGAGTTGCCTTGCTGATTCCTCTTCTGCCTATGAACTCAGCAAGAATGGGCTTTTCGTTCGTCCTTGTCTCCCATCATCCTCGAACAGATAGACCAAGTAGCCAGCACACCCCAACGCACTACACCATTCGGGATGGCATCTTGTTGACATGTAAGGGAGAGAATGTCATTTAGCAATTCTAAAGCACAGAGTAGGTATAAATACTTCTTGCAAAAATCCTTGCAAGCGAGCAATATTCAAGAGAGGTAACAAAGGCGCGAGCGGGCGCTCGATCGCCAATGATGCAAGGAGAGCAACCATGAACGAAAAGCAGATAATCGCAGCAAAAGGTATCGCTGGTGTCATAAACGAGCCTGTAGCGCACGTTTGGAAAATTCAGATGGTGTTTCAGGACGCGAACTTACAGGATATGACTGTCGAGACCGCTCTAGAGCGCTTTCAAGAAGTAGCGCAAAAGTGCCAAGACATAGAGCGCATCATTGATGCTATGCTCCCTGACTTAGCGGGTACTTCCCACAAACCCGGCCAGGATCGGTAACAAAAAACACGGTTATGGCAAACTATAGCCGTGGTTTTTCATGTGCTTTTTAGGGTGCTTTTCATTCTACTGTTACTGTAACTGCTTCATTTCATCTCTTTGTATGGGATTACATGTATATTTGGATAGAAGAAGGGGGAGCAGAAATGAACTCAGGACAGTATCCTTCGCCCCAAGAACCGCCACAGCCATTTAATCAACTGCCACAGCAACCATATCCACAACAACCGTATCCGCAGCAGCCACCTCGCAAGAAGAGAGGTCCGCTTTTCTGGCTCCTCGTGATTGGTGGCGTATTGCTCATCTTTATGGTCGGTCTCACCATCTTGAATGCAGCATTCCATTCATCGACAACCACGAGTGCCGATTCAACTCCTATACCTACCACCATTAACTCCCTGGATAAAGATGGGAATAACGACCAGGGGGCGAACGTTCAGTTTACCTGTCAACTGCTGAATTTTGTCAAAGACAATAATCCTTATACTGTTTCCAAGTGAAAATGATATGTTATTTTGCTACGCAACGCGCTAACAAGCCAACTTGCTAAAATAAACATATCATCTCTTTCCTGAAAGAGTATTAGTGCTCAGTTCCTTAAATGCGGTAACAAAAGAGACGTCGGCGATGTCGTGGTGTCTTAGGAGGCCGTCCCCAGACCCAGGGCTTGGCGCGCAGGTTGAGCTGAGCGGTGGCGACGCGGGTAGCTTGTTCGATTTCCTTGGGATTGGCAAAACTTTGTCCTGCCAGCGCATCGCGGCGAAAAAGTCGCCACCAGCCTTCCTGCATATTGAGCCAACATGCCCCTGTGGGAATGAAGACCTGATGGATGCGCGGAGGCTCCTCCAGCCAAGTGCGCGTCTCGAGGCTGTTATGACTGCTGAGATTATCAGTGATGATGAAGATGTCGCCTGTGGGATTGTCGGCTTCGATGGAGGCTCGCAAAGCCCACGAATTGCGCAACGAGGTTGTTGAAGAGTTAATTTCTAACCTGATGAACGAAAGCTGTGCAGAACGGGAAGCCCCGCGCGTGGGAGGTGGCAGAAATCGAAGAATGGAGAGCCAAAGGGGGAGAAGATGAGAGGAATGGAGGAAAAGCTGGGAAAAAAGGCCAGGAGGCCCCGCTCAGAGAGGTATGCCTGTCTGAGAAGAGGGAAGGCCGAGGCAGTCGAGGCAGTGTTAAGCCGTTGACAAACCGAGCGAAGTCGCAAAGCCATTTGGGACACCGAACAACCGGATCGTCACCTAGGACATCGGTCAAGTAATCAAGCAACATTCAAGAGAGCCGTGACACGAGCAAGAACGTGTAAATGGTGAACGACTGCACAGCGTCGCAGGTCAAAGAGATTTTTGCGCAGACCTCGGTAGCGGGCACGCCGTCC
>WNGK01009384.1_pt1 | contig 11805 bp, 8 predicted proteins | sample 5400601 | NCBI WGS metagenome assembly WNGK01 (sample SAMN13153376, study PRJNA577476) | soil metagenome | isolation source: 60 cm soil or saprolite under Garry oak tree replicate 1 | place: USA:California | collected 2016-06-15
CCCCGGCGCGCCCCGCACCCCGTACGCCCCGCTGAACCCCTCATCCTGGCACCAGGCGCCCAGCTCATCACGGGCCCGCATCGCCAGCGACCCCTTCCGGAACGCCCGCCTGGCGATCTTGGCGGTACCGGCCGGCACCGCCGGCCACGGCTGCGGCTGCATCGACATGATGACCCGATTCTGCGACCGGGAACAGGAACAGGGGAAGGCGCCGGCCGCACCCCGGACTATGGCCCTCATCACGGCCGGCGTCCAGCCTAAGAACCCACCCCACGTGCCGCCCAATAAGCCAACAGGGCCTCATGAGGGGCAAAACTACGATGATGCCACCTCGCCGCAGATCAAGCCGACGAGTTAATGACCGCCGCGTCCCAGGTGCATGGCTGGGACGTCCATGCCGTACGAACCGGGCGGCAGAAATCCACTGGGATCAGTCTGGCCGCTCGCCTTACGATCGGACGCATGCCGAGCTACGAGCCAGTAGACCTGTCCGCTGCCTGCAACGCCGGCGTGGAGGTTCTTGGCGATGAGCCGGGTGATGTTCCGCTCGGGCGGGTGGACCTGCGCGGCCTGCCGTTCCTGATCGGGCCCGAGCCGCCGTTGGCGGAGCGGTGCTTGCTGCTGCCCGGCGCCCCGACGTCGGTCGGCATCGGCCGGCTGGCGCGGCGGGTGATCGTCGCCCACCGGCTGCTCGAGCCGGGCTCACCAGCCGGGCACGCCGCCGGCCAGGCTGTCGCCGAGTATGCGTTTCACCTGGCTGGCGGCGAGGTCGTGGTCGCGCCCATCCGGGAGCGGTTCGAGATCCAGGTGGTGCCGCCGGGTTGGGGTCGTCTGCCGTTCCTCGCCGTCTCCGACACCAGCGACCATAACCTGCCGCGTTTTGAGGGCAGGTGGGGCGAGGCCGGGATGCGCCTGGTGGAGCACGCCATGGGATGGCCCGCCGGATACTTCTTGTGGTGCTGGGAAAACCCCCATCCGGAACGCCCGGTCGAACGGATCGAGTTTATCCCGCGCGGCCCGCGGTTCGTCGTCGCCGGCGTAACGACCAGCGACGTTGACGAGCACCCGTTCGTCCGCGCGCCGGCGCGCCCGGTGCGGCTCGCGGCGAAGGACCGGCGGGACGGCGTCCTCGATATCGAGGTGGACCGGGGCGTGGCGACCTATCCGCAGCCGCTGCCCGGCGAGGACGACCGGGCCGGCTGGGGAGCGACCGGAGGAAAGTCCGCGTACACGTCGATCGCCGCGCTGCCGTCGGCCACCGTCGCGGTCCGGCAGGGCGACACCGAGCTCGGCCGGGTGCGGTGGGGCGACGTGGAACGTGACGGGCGGGCGGACGCCGGCCAGATCATGCTCGAGCTGGTGGAAGACGGCCGCAACTGGGTGCATGTCAGCGTCGTCGACGACGCGACCGGGCGGACGGTACCGTGCCGGGTCCATTTCCGTTCGGCCGACGGCATTCCCTACCAGCCGCACGGCCACCACAATCACGTCACGCAAAATCTTGGCAGCTGGCATTACGACGTGGGCGGTGACATCCGTCTGGGGCAGCGCAGCTTTGCCTATATCGACGGCACCTGCCAGGGATGGCTACCACGAGGCGACGTCGTCGTGGACATCGCGCGCGGGTTTGAATACGAGCCGCTCCGGCAGACCGTGCGGATCGAGCCGGGGCAGCGGGACCTGACCCTGCGGATCGGGCGCGTCGCTGACATGGCTTCGGAAGGATGGTGGTCTGGCGACTCGCACGTGCACTTCCTGTCGACCCCGGGCGCTCAGCTCGAGCAGAAGGGCGAGGATTTGCGCGTCGTCAATATGCTGCAGACGCAGTGGGGCGCACTGTTCACCAATACCGAGGATTTCTCCGGCCGGCCCAGTGTCGTCGACGGCGGCGGCTACGTAACCTATGTCGGCCAGGAAAACCGGCAGCACGCGCTCGGCCACATGCTCCTGTGGGGCCTGAAAGAACCGGTCATGCCGTGGTGCAGCGATGGCCCCGACGAGGCCGAACTCGGCGGCGCGCTGGATGTGACGCTGAGCGACTGGGCCGACCGGACGCACGCCCAGGGCGGCACCGTCGTCGCCGCCCATTTCCCGAATCCAAACGGCGAGCCGGCCGTTCTCGTCGCGACCGGCCGAGCCGACGCGGTCGAGATGCTGGCCCATTCCGACGACGCGATGCTCGAGTACTACCGGTACCTGAACAGCGGCTACCGGCTGCCGCTCGTCGGCGGCACGGACAAGATGTCCAGCGCCGTGCCGGTCGGTCTCTACCGCACGTACGCGCGGCTGGACGAGGAGTTCAGCTATGAGGCCTGGTGCCGGGCGGTGCGGGCGGGCCGCACGTTCCTTTCCGGCGGGCCGCTGCTGACGCTCTCGGTCGACGGGTGCGAGCCGGGCGGTACCATCCAGCTTTCCGGGCCGGGAACGGTCAGTGTCCATGCCTCGGTGCGCAGCATTTTCCCGCTCCGCATCCTCGAAGTCGTGCGTAACGGCGAGGTCGTCGCGAGGGCAGAAGCCAACGGCGGACGGCAGGCCGAGATCAGCGAGGAATTGCGGATCGAAGGGAACTCGTGGATAGCCTGCCGGGCGTTCGGCGTCGATTACCACCTCGATGAATGGGGACGCCGGGTCTTCGCGCACACGTCGCCGGTCTACGTCGCCTGCGGCGGCGACTGGACGATGACCGACCCCGAGGGCATCCGCTATATCCGGACGCTCGTCGAGGGTGCCCGCGAATACGTACGGCACACTGCAGTCCGGAGGTCCGACCAGCTCACGACGCACCATCACGGCGAGGCCGACCACCTCGCCTGGCTGGAGCGGCCGTTCGACGAGGCCCTGCAGGCGCTGGAAGAGCGCGGCCGCAGGTGATGACCAGGCCCCGGTCGTTCGGAACGGTGCGATTACTCGGCTCTTAGCACGACGGCAGGCTGGGTGTGCACGTTGTGATCGGCGGGCCTGCGCAGTTGGACCGGGAACAGGGAGCCGCTGCTCGTTCACGTCAACTGGCCTGAGGTGATGGTAGGGCGCGCTGGAGATCCCGGAATGCGGCATGGGAGTACGGCTTCGTCCCTGGCCGGGTATCTGACGTAGTGAGCTGATCAGCTCACCGGGAAATGAGTAGGCGTACTCATGTCCGCGGCGGGTGCGGCGTGGAGGATAAGCACATGAGCACTCCGCTACGGCCACGGACTAGTACGGCCTTCTATACGCAGTCGATGATCTCGTTCGCTGTCTCGCTGGGGATCACGATCACCGGCATCGGCTACCTGCACGACTCACGATGGATCCGCGGGTTCCTCGCGCTCGGCCTGCTCTACGTCGTCACCTCGTCGTTCACGCTGGCCAAATGCGTCCGCGACCGCCAGGAAGAAGCCGCCCTCGTCAGCCGGGTCGACCAGGCCAGGCTAGATAAGCTGCTGACTGAACAAGACCTGCTTCGCGTCGAGGACCACTGACGGCCAATTACCGCCCGAGCCCGCATGCCCGCCATGCGGCATGAGTATGGCCTGACCGTGTGGTGGACCTGCTTCTGGTCTGGGCTCCCGGACCGTCAGGCTGGTCCTCGCCGCCGCGTAAAAACCGTTTGACGGCTCCACACCGGCGATTGAGACTGCCGCCATGACTAGCCGTATATCGCACACGTCGGTCGACGCCCGGGATGCTTACGCACAGTCGGTCTTCTGGTCTGAGGTGCTGAACTTCACCGAGGACCCCGATGATCCGAACGAGCCAGGGCACGACGAATGCCTCATCATGTCGCGCGACCGGAGCCAGCTGCTGCTTTTCATTACCGTCCCGGAGGGCTAGGATACATGTGTTAAGGTCGGATTTAAGCCGATAAGGCAGCGTAGCAGACGCATCCACCTTGGCGAGGCGAGCGACATGGAGCAGCCGCACTCATCAGATGCACCGGCGCAACCGCGCACCCAGGACGCGCCGGCTGCGCATCCGGTGGTGCATCCGGGAGAGCGCCCGGTGCGGGCCCTGATCGCGGCCAGGTTGAGCAAGCTTCAGCGCGGCGGGCAGCAGGGCATCGGGATCGACACCCAGGATGAGAAGTCCCGCGCGTTCTGCGAGCGGGAGGGGATGACGGTCATCGACGTGGTGGCCGACACCAAGTCCGGGACGGTCGCGCCGTGGGACCGCAAGAACCTCAAGCCGTGGGTCACCGAGCCCGAGAAGATGGCCATGTACGACGCGGTGGTGGCGTACAAGACCGACCGCTGGTCCCGGGGTACCCAGGAGGATTTCACCCGGATCGAGTTCTGGGCCACGCAGCACAGCAAGCGGCTGATCATCGTGGACGGCCCCCAGTACCCGGCGCGGGCAGACAGGTTCGATTCGGACTACTGGCAGTGGCAAGCGGAGAAGATGGCCGCGCGCCGGGAATGGGAACTGGGCCGCGAGCGCGTCGTGCGGGCCACCGACGCGCTGCGCCGGGAGAACAAGTTCGTCGGGCGCATCCCGTGGGGATACGTGACCGAGGGTCCCAAGTACGACCGGCGGCTGGCCGCCACCGACCTGGGACGGGAGTACATCCCGCAGATCTACGACAGGGTCATCGCCGGGCACAGCCTCGCGGACATCTGCGGGTGGCTGGACTCGCTGCACCTGTGGCACAAGCGCGATCCGCAGACTGAGGAGCTGGCCGACGTGCCGTGGTGGCCGACCAGGCTGGCCGACCTGATCAGGAGCCCGGTGTACCGGGGGCACTACTGGATGACCCGCGTCGAACGTGACCCGGTGACGGGGAAGGTGGTCTGGTCGGAGAAATGGGAGCACTCGTGCGAGGCGCTGATCGACGCGCGCCGGTTCCGGCTGGCCAACGAAGCCCTGGCGGGCCGGGAGAAGCGCGGCCCGAGGGGGGAGCCGCAGACGCGGGCGATGCTGAAGGGCGCCATTAAATGCCCGGACTGCGAGGGCTCGCCGATGAACAAGCTCACCTGCCGGGCATCGAGCAAGCACGGCGCCGGGACCTACACCTATTACCGGTGCACCGGCACCGGGAGCCGCCGCAAAGGGTGCGGCAACATGGTGCGGATGGAGGTGGTCGACGCGGCCGTCAACGAGATCATGGCCACCACGTTCCGTGTCCCGGTCAAGCGGCTCATCTTGGTCACGGGCACCGACTACCAGGACCAGCTGGACGAGATCAGCTACCGGATCAGGGCACTGGACCCGGACCTCATGTCTGATGAGCAGTTCGACGAGCAGGTGCGCAGGCTGCGTGCCGAACGGGACCGGCTCAAGGCCCTGCCCGCCGAGCCCGACCGGTGGGACGAGCAGCTCACCGGGGAGCTGTATTCAGACATCTACCAAGCGCTCCCCGTGGCCGAGCGCGGCGCGTGGCTGACCTCGCACGGGTTCCTGGTCCATGCCACCAAGAAGGAAGTCAGCGTGATCCAGGGAGACGTGCGAGGGACAGCTCACCTCGGGTAAGCAGTGAACCCTTTCATCCTGCTTGCGGGCCTCCAGTGCTGGCTGCGTCAGCGGCCCCATGTTCTGGCCGCACCCGAACCCATGCGCGAGGACCACCACCGGTGCGCCCGGCCGACTGGGGATCCGTATCCGGTTCCTTCTTCGCAGGCGCAGAATGCCGGGCAGGACCCGGTACCGCCGGGCAAGGCGCGATCGCGTAGTGCGCCGCCCTCCACGTGGCAGGCGACCGGTTCCCGGGTCGCCTGCCTACACTGACGGGCATGGCATGCCGCATCAGTGAGCTGGTCATCGACGCCGCCGATCCCGGCCGGCTCGCCGCGTTCTGGAGCCAGGTCCTCGGCTATGTCGAACTCGGCCGGGAAGACGACGGGAGCATCGAGATCGGGCCGCCGGACGCCGGCTTCGGCGGCCTGCAGCCGACCCTCGTCCTCAGCCCCAGTACCGACCCGCGGGCCGGGAAGCTCCGGCTGCACATCGACGTCAACGCCACCGACCGCGACCAGGACGCCGAGCTAGAGCGGCTGCTCGCTCTCGGCGCCAGACCCGCCGACGTCGGCCAGAGCGGCACCGAGAGCTGGCACGTTCTGGCCGACCCAGAAGGCAACGAATTCTGCCTCCTGCACACCCGGCTCCAGCCCCTCTGACCACAAGCATCCCGGGGGCTGTCCGGGGCCGTCCTGACAACGGCCAGCGGGGAGCACTCAAGTAGCCGCCGACAAGTACGTCCGGGGCCCGCCAAGCTCCGCGGTGGCGGCCCCGATCGGGGATTTCTGCGCTTGGCTCGCCCGCACCGGGCCGGCACCTCCGGCGTACGCGTGTTCCGGGCGGCGCCTGCTGTCAGCTGCCGCCTGATGGATGCCCTCATCTGCGGACAGGGGCGTCGTCCGCAGCACGCAGGAAGCGCCTTTGTCACGCCATGCGGCCGGCAGGAAGCCCGTGAACTCTGCCCAGCCGAGGACAAGCTGACGGGAAAGCCCGTCACGGAGAGCAACCTGACCCTCATGCGCCCGCGCACATCGCCGCTGTTCGGGATGACCGGGCCTGCCTGGCGGCGTGGCCCGCGTAGCGTCAAGATCAGGATGATCGGCGCGATTACACGCTCCCTCATGCATGCCGATGTGCGGATGTACTCAGGTAGGCGTGTGTTCGCCGTAGCATCGACTCATGTCCCGTTGCACAGCACCCGTCTATGGCCATCGCACGGCCAGCGGTGCCGCAAACTGCCCTGCGTGCGGATCCCGGTCGTACCACCGCTCCCCCTCCTACTACACCCCGCCGACCAGGCCCTCCTGGAGTGGTGGCGGTGGGTCGTCCAGTGGCGGGTCGTCCGGCGGTTCGTCCGGCGCCGGGAAGTCTCGGCGGCTGCGCGGAGGGGGGCCGTCTCGTACACGGCTGCTGAATGGCGAACGATCGAGCCCCTCGCCCGCCAGGCCGAGGAGCAGGCGCGGGAACACCCGGAGCGTCGCGACCTCTTCCTCTGCCACGCCTGGGACGACCGGAAGGGTGCCGCGAGGGAGTTGTGTGACCTGCTGGTGTCCCTCGGCGCGACGGTCTGGTTCAGCGAGAAGGACGTCGGCCTCGGCAAGTCGTTGCTCCGCGAGATCGACAAGGGGTTGGCGAACTCCCGAATCGGCATCGTGCTGGTGACCCCGGCGCTGCTCAAGACCCTGGCGGCCGAGGGGATCGCCGACAAGGAACTCTCCGTGCTGCTCGCGACCGACCGGGTCATCCCAGTCGCCCATGACACGACCTTCGACGCCCTCCGGGACGTCAGTCCCCTGCTCGCCGCACGGTCCGGTCTGAGCACCGGCGACTCGTCGATGCGGGACGTCGCGACCAAGGTCGCCGCTGCGGCGGCCGCCGAGTACGACACCTGACGGGAGTGACGACGCCCCGGCCCATTCGGTGCCGGGCGTCGTGCTGCCGGTGCGCAGCCGCACAGCATCCGACGAATCCGCGTCATGATTGAACCGAGACTTGCTGACGGGAGGGCCGGGTCCGAACTACCCCCGCAACCCCAGCAGGTCCCAACGCTCGCACATGCCGCCGATAGGGTCGAGCGCCGCGGCCCCGCAGGGTCGGCCCTGTAACCCGACCGGTCGACAGCCGGGACGGGGCTGACGGGGCGGCCGATCACGCAGAGCAATCTCAGTCTTCGGGCGCCTGCGCAAGTAGCCGCCGATCTGGCGCCGTCTAGGTCGGCTGGGGTTTCACGCTCACGCCGCACCGAGCCTGATGTTCTGTTGCGGCGCGAGTTTCTGCGAGCGATCAAGGTCCCTGACCCGATGCTTGTGGTTGTCCTTCGGTACGGGCTGGAGCGACTGGTGGGAGGTCGGCAGGCCGCCGAGCTGGTAGCTGTATCAGGTCGAGACGGCGAGTATCCGGCCCGCCGTGCGTCATGCCGTTTTCAGCACGCCAGCATGTATGTCGGCCAGGCACTCCTCGGGCTCGGCAGCACTCACGAGAACCCAGTGGGCGGCTTCCCAGCCGGAGCGCTTGGTCCCGTTGCTTACTCGGTGCTGCCTGAGAGGCCCGAACTGCCGACCTGTGATTCACCACCAGGAGGGCGGCTAGGATCCGGGCTCCGGCTTCGGCGGAACACTGCTCAAGCGTGATCTAGCCATTTCCCCGGCTCTGCTGGCTCGCTGGGCTTACGCTGAGGGGACAGGCTGGCTCTCGGCGGTTAGGGGGATGCCATGCCAGGCGACAACGCCTATGCGGCTGACGACATGCGCAGGCTCCGGACCAGGTTCCCCCGGTGGGGTATCGTGTTTGATCCGCTGGAAAGCATGTGGGTCGCGGTCCGTGGCAAGCGGCTGCTGGTCGCGGCCAGCAGCCCGGAGAAGCTGACCGAGCAGGTGGAGGCGGCGACACGGGGCGAGGCCGGGCCGGGCGAGGGCGACAAGACCCAGAGGTGGCGTGCCCTCCGCAGGCATGAGCGGGGCTAGTGGCCGACGGCTCTGCGCAGTTTATTGGAGCAGTCTGACGTCGCTGGCCGATCCGTCTTTTTGGACATATTGGCTGCAAGTGGGACAGTGGCTGGCTAGAGTTGGCAGCTGGAGACGAAGCCAGGAAGTAGGACTGTCCTCAGGCGCATGTTGGCCGGGGGCATCGCGTCCGGGGGTGGGCGGGTTGCTGCGTGAGCCATTCACTCTTGGGTAGTGATCGGCCGGCGGCGGCGGGGTTTTCTTTTCGGCGGCTGATCATGGTGACACGCTCTGCCTCTGACGGCCTGCTGGGGCTGGAACCGGCCGGTCAGCGTCTCCTGCTGGCCGTGGCGCGGCTGCCCGGTGAAGCAACGGCGATCCTGGCGTACCTGAAACGCTGGTCCCGATCAGCGACTGGGCGCGCGGCGGCCCTGTTCGCGGTGATCGCCGCGGCGTACGCGGTGGGCGCGGAGATGGCGTGGCACCACTTCAGCTCGGGCCTGGCGTTCGGTTATCCCCCGTCTGGTGTCGATGTGGCCGTCCTGCTGCTTCTGGCGTGGCGGCGCTGGCCCGTGGTGATCGCCGCGATCGTGGTCAGCGAGACCAGTGTTGACCTGCAGCATCACCTGACGCTCGCGGTGGCGCTGGCATCGGCGCTGGCCAACGTAGTGGAGCCGGTGACCGGCGCGTCGTTCGTCCGCTGGTTCTGCGGAGGACGGCGGCCGGACCTGGGGACCCGTGTCGGTCTGGGCTGGTTCGTATTGGGTGCCGTGGTCATCGGGCCGCTGGTGGGCGGGCTGGTCGGGGCCACGGTGAGCTGGGCGACCAAAGGCGGCTGGTGGCCGGGCCTGGTGCTGCAGTGGTGGGCCGGGGACGGCATCGCGGTGCTGGTGATCGGCGGTCCGTTGCTGCTGTGGGCGCAGCGCCGGGCCCTGGTGTCCTCGCGGTGGCTGGAACTGGTGCTCGTGGTCCTGCTCACGGCCGGGCTTTCGGTCGTGGCGTTCCGCTTCGACACACCTACCAGCCTGCTGTTCTTGCCGGTCCTGGCGTGGGCGGCGCTCCGGCTACGTGACCTGGGCGTGGTTCTTGCTGGCGCGGCGTTTGCGGCGGTGGCCAACTACATGACGGCGGCCGGGTACGGCGAGTTCGCTCATCTGGGGCTGCCGTCCGCGACGTCGGTGGCCGTCACGCAGGCTTATATCGCCCTGGTCGTCCTAGTCGGCTGGGTGCTCGCTCAGGAAGTCGCGGGCCGGATGTCGGCAGTGCAGGATCGGGACAACGCACGGCTGGAGCGAGCGATAGCGGAGGCCCGGCGGGAGGCCGCCGAGCTGGGCGCGGTGCTGGCTGATGCCGCTACGGTCAGCTCCGTCGGTGACCAGGTGTCTGCCGCGGTTCGCGCCCGGCTGGGCGCGGCGCAGGTGGCGATCGGGGTGCTGGCCGCCGACCGGCGCCGGTTCGAGCCGCTTGCGGGTGGTGACGTTGCCGCGCAGGCCGCGGTCATGTCAGCGGAGTGGACGATCGATTCCGACGCGCCGGGACCGCGCGCGGTCCGGGACCGCGCTCCTATATACCTCAGCGACCTGAAGGCACCCGGCGCGGGGATCGGGTCCACGGCTGCGGTTCCGTTGCTCACCGAGGTCGGCGCCCTTGGCTATCTCGGCGTTGGGTGGGCCGGGCAGCATGAGGTGACCGCAGCGGAACGCGAGACGAGCCGTGCCCTGGAGCGGGCCCGGCTCCGCCAGGCCGAGCGGCGCGAGCACGCGCGGGTCGAGACACTTGCCGACCTCACCAGGCTGCTCGCCGCGGCGCTGACCCCCGAGGCGATCGGCGAGGTGGTGGCCGATTGCCTCTGCGCGGCCGCCGGCGGCGCCGACGCGCTATGCCTCGGCGTCATCAGCCAGGAGGGCCGGCGGCTGGCCTGGATCACCACGGCGGGCGACGCCGGGGAGGTCGGCGAACGGTTCCCGGACCTGCCGATGGACGTCCCCGCGGCGGCGACCGATGCGGTCCGGACAGGCCGCCCGGTGATCATCCGGACGCCCGCCGAGTATGAACAGCGGTACCCGGGCCCGGATACCCCGGCGATCCTCGCGCAGGGAACGAGCTGGCTGACCTGGCCGCTGTGGGCGGGCACGGCGCCGGTCGGCGCGATCGGCCTGATGTGGAGGCATCCGCAGCAGTTCGAGCCGGGGCAGCTCGCCTTCGTCGCCGCCGTCGCCGACCTCGTCGCGCAGGCCCTGGTCCGCGCCCGCGTCTACGCCGATGAGCATGCGATCGCCGCCGTCCTGCAGCGCGCGATCATGCCCGCGGCGGCCGCGGTGATTCCCGGCCTTGAGATCGGGGCCAGTTACCGGCAGGCCGGAACGACCCAGCAGATCGGCGGGGACTGGTACGACGCGCTGGCGCTGCCGGGCCAGCGTACCTACCTGGCTGTCGGTGACGTGGTCGGACACGGCCTGACCGCCGCCGAGGACATGACACAGCTGCGCAACGCCGGGCGGACCCTGGCCATCGCCGGCTTCCAGCCCGCCAGCATCCTCGAGGAACTGGCGCGCGTCACCGACTGGGCGACCAGCGGGAAGTTCGCCACCGTGGCGGCTGCGATCATCGAGCCCGACGTGTCCGTGGTCACCTACGCCACCGCGGGCCACCCGCCGATCCTGATCCGCCGCGCCAAGACCGGGATGGTGGAGATCCCGCCGCCGACCGAAGGGCCGGCTCTGTGCCTCCCCGGCGACCACGACTTTCCGCGGTACACCCAGGGCCAGACGGGGTTCGATGTCGGCGACCTCATGCTCATGTACACCGACGGGCTGATCGAACGGCGCGGCGAGGATCTCGAGGAAGGCATAGCCCGTGTCGCCGAACGCTTGCAGGCGTGGCAGCCCGGCGCGGCGTGCTAGCCATCTCCCGGCCAGGACCGGACCGGGCGCGGGGAGAAGTGTTCTGAGCCGCACCACGGGCACCTTCCGGCAGGCTCCGGCTCCCGGCCAATTGCATGCCTGCTATCAGCGCAGTGAGTGGGCCATCAGCAGCGTCCGAGACGCTCACGGCGCTTCGTATACCGGAAGTGGCGCCGTAGGCCGGCAGCACGCGGCGGCGCCTTCGGGGAAATGCGGCCCGCAAGGGCCGCGGCTGCGCGGGAGTACGGTTAGGCAGCCACCATGATCTGGGGTGAAGGTGCCGTCGGCACGCGGCTTGCCAGCGCCGTCCTGCGCGGCGGCGACCGTTGACACCGCCACGAAGGCTTGCGGTCGGCTATCAGAGACCACGGGATGCCTGGCGCTTCCTCCGGGCGCTAGAGGGCTTGGGCGGGGTGTCACTTAAATTTCGAGTCAAGTCTGGTGATCGCGGTCATCTTCTGCAGGCGGTTCAGGCCGCGATTCCGGCACGGTGGGTTAGGTCGTCGATGGCGGCCTGGTAGGCGCGGTCGGCG
>WNGK01007046.1_pt1 | contig 11804 bp, 9 predicted proteins | sample 5400601 | NCBI WGS metagenome assembly WNGK01 (sample SAMN13153376, study PRJNA577476) | soil metagenome | isolation source: 60 cm soil or saprolite under Garry oak tree replicate 1 | place: USA:California | collected 2016-06-15
GCGGTCCACTTCTACCTGAGCCACAAAGTGGAGAGTCTTTCAGCGGTGCGTGAAGAGATGCCGGTGAATTAGGATGGCTGCTTCGATTGGCAGAGGCCAGCGAAATGTTATCGTGCGAAAGCTATAGATAGCCGTCGCCCGAAGCTGCATTTGACGATTACGTGGTGGCGCCAGTCATCCCTTGATGAGGTCTGGCCAGGAGGGAGGCCACAAGACCGCAGGCGGCAGCCAAGGACAACCATAAACCGGGAACCGCCTGATTCCCGGTGAAGTGAATCAGATAAGTGCTGATCGCCGGAGTGAATCCACCGAAGACGGCCGTGGCCAGGCTATAGGCAAGTGCAAAACCTGTGGCCCGCACACTGATCGGCATGATCTCTGTCAAGAAAACGACCATGGCACCGTTATAGCTGCCGAAGAGGAAAGATAGCCAGAGCTCGACCGTCAACAATCTTGAGAAAGAGGGCGCAGCGACCAGCCATAACATCACTGGATAGGCCGTGATCAGCGTCAGGGTAGTGCATACGAGCAATAAGGGTCGGCGGCCTATCCTGTCGGACAGAGCCCCCATTACAGGGAGCCAGAACAGATTGGAGGCTCCCACGCACAAGGTGACGATTAGACTGTCAATGCTCGCTAAATGAAGCACGGAGCTGCCGAAGGTCGGCGTATAAGCAGTAATCATGTAGAAAGACACGGTCGTCATCGTCACCATCATGGTTCCGACGAGCACGATCCTCCAGTTTGCAGTGAGCGAGCGGAGGATTTCAGACCTGCTCGGCCGGTGCTTGCGGGCATTAAATTCGTCAGTCTCCTGAAGCGAACGTCGGAGCCTCAATAGAAACGGAAGTATCGCACAGCCGAGAAGCAGTGGAATGCGCCATCCCCATAGCATCATTTTTTGCGGTGCAAGGCTGGAACTCAAAAGCACCCCGATCAATGCGGCGAACATCACCGCCACTTGCTGGCTTGCCGATTGCCAACTGACGTAAAAACCCTTGTGCCCTGGGGTAGCGATCTCCGCCAAATAAACCGAGACGCCGCCTAATTCCATACCTGCAGAAAAGCCCTGAAGCAGGCGGCCGATCAACACAAGCAGCGGAGCCAACAGCCCGATCGTTTGATATCCGGGCACGCACGCTATGGAAATGATGCCAATGGACATCAGTCCCAACGTCAGAATTAGACCGGAGCGACGCCCATGGCGATCGGTGTACGCCCCCAGGACAATGGCTCCGAGGGGCCGCATCAGAAAACCCGCACCGAAGGTCATGAGCGACAACATCAACGACAAGAATGGATTGCCACTGGGGAAAAAGGCATTGCCGATCGCGGATGCGTAATAACCAAAAACCATAAAGTCATACATCTCCAGAAAATTACCGCTGGAGACACGCACCACCGACCATATCTTCGATTCCCGATCAGTCGGCGGGGTCATGGTTTGAGACGGCACGGTTAGTAATTCCTGGCCTCAAGGCAGGATTGGCGGAGCGCTGACGAGGCGTGATTGTTCTTCCAACTGACTGCAAGATTACAAAGTGCATCTGCTGCTCTGGGTCCAAGTGCACGATCACCGAAGCACAGAGTGACTGACTTCACTCACCTGCGAGGCGATGGCCGCGCCCAAGTCTTTGGTCGTCGCGGTGCCTCCAATGTCGGCAGTGCGAACGTTTGATCGGGCCAATGTCTCAGCAATCGCGTTCTCGACTGCATCGGCAGCGTCGGGAACACCGAGATGCCTTAGCATCATAGCGCCCGACCAGATCTGACCGATGGGATTCGCGATGCCTTTCCCGGCAATGTCCGGGGCTGAGCCGTGAACTGGCTCGAACATGGATGGATATTCCTTTTCTGGGTTGAGATTCGCGGAGGGGGCGATACCTATCGATCCCACGACCGCTGGGCCAAGATCGGAAAGAATGTCCCCGAAAAGATTAGAACCCACGACAACGTCAAACCAATCAGGATGCCGCACGAAATGGGCCGTCAGGATATCGATGTGATATTGATCCGTACGAATTTCCGGATATCCTGCCGCCATTGCCTGGAAACATTCGTCCCAGAACGGCATGGTATGAATGATCCCATTGGATTTGGTAGCAGAGGTCAGGTGCTTCTTTCTGCCGTGAGCCAAATCGAATGCGAAGCGCAAGGCGCGGTTTACTCCCCGTCGCGTGAAAACCGTCTGTTGTATGGCCATTTCCTCATCGGTTCCCTCATAGAGGCGCCCGCCAATGTTTGAATACTCGCCTTCGTTGTTCTCGCGAACGATACAGAAATCAATTTGCCCAGGCTTCCAATTCTTCAGCGGAGTTTCAATCCCTTCAAAGAGGCGCACTGGCCGCAAATTGATGTATTGCCGGAAATGGCGGCGGATAGGAATTAACAGTCCCCACAATGAGACATGATCAGGAACGCTTGGGTGTCCAACGGCGCCCAGGAAGATCGAGTCGAATGGCCGCAGCTGTTGGATACCGTCTGCGGGCATCATCTTTCCGGTTTTAACGTAAGTTTCGCAACTCCAGTCGAACGCGTGCCAGTTGAATCGGAATCCAAAGCGCTGCCCTGCCGCTTCCAGCACGCGAATGCCTTCAGGCACCACTTCTTTCCCGATGCCGTCGCCTGCGATGACCGCGATGTTGAAAGTTTTCATGAGGCCACGCTCTATCCCTTCTCAGCTGACAGCAACGGCGAAAGCGCGCTCACATCCGGAGCCGAATCTAAGGCGCTAACGAAAGCGATGATTTTTTCGGCCTTGGTCTTTGGCCATTTTGCGTATTCAGCACATCCCCGGAATTTGATAGCTGCTTCGTCAAAAGTCATCGGATCCGTGGGGCTGCCTTTCGCAAAATCAGCGCGGCCTGTGATGATCCTTCCTTCCTTCAGGTGGATTTTTAGGATCGATGTCATCTTGTCAAAACCGGCGCTCTCGGCCTCGGGATCAATATAAAAGTTAATTTTTCGAATCATCTCCTGCACGTCAGCTCGCTGAACTACCTGGTCAGAAAACTCGCCCAAGCCAGCCTTTCGTTCCAGTAGCAAAATTGCCAAACAGTATTCCATGCTGAACTTCGCTTCAAGCCCAGTCTCTGGCCGGTGATGCAGAAGTGTTGTGGTCATATTGTGATTGGCACCGACATCGACTTTTTCCACTTGATTGGCTTGTATGTTATTGGCATCAATCAGACGCATCATTTCGGTCATCGCAGGATGAGCAAGGGAGCCCGAAGGATAGGGCTTCAAGGAAATTCCAGGGGACGCGAATGTCCACCGCTTCCCCAGTCGCCCCATGAGCGCAGATGGATCGTAAGATCCTCCGAAGGCATGGAAGAAACCACGATCCGCCTCCAGAATTTGCTCCGCCGCAGTCCAGCCCAGCGCAACAAGGTCAACGGACACAACGCCGCTTTCTGCGGCGTGCCCGGCCTGAAACGGCTTGGTCATGGTGCCGAAGTTTTCTCTCAGCCCGCCCGACTGACTGGCGGCCAGACCAAGAGCATTCTGAACCTTCGATTGATCAAAGCGAAGCAGCTTTGCGCATGCCACCGTCGAACCGAGTGCTCCGCATGTTCCGGTTGAGTGAAATCCATCTTGATAATGACGCGGGGAGATGGCTTCCGCGATTTTGCATTCCACCTCGACTCCCAGATGATAGGAGAGCATCAACTCCTTACCTGAAATATTTCCACGCTCAGAAAGCGCCAGGACCGCTGGAAGGACGGGCACGGTAGGATGGACCAGCAAGCCATACACGCGATCCTTCGCAGCAGAGAGTTGCGTGTCGTCGAAATCATCAGCGTGAATCGAAACTCCGTTTACGAATGCCGCGAAGCGAGGGGAAGTTTTGAGCGCCGATCCTATGACGATGGCTTTCCCCCCGCACATACCAACCTCCTCGAGATACTGTCGGCATATGGTCCCGGTCTGCGCACGTGATCCAGCTAAGGCCAGGCCTAATCCGTCAAGAATCGATTTCTTGCCGAGTTCAATGACGTCTGCCGGAATATCTTCGTAGGTTGTGTTTACGACAAATCTACCAACATAGTCCGTCAGACCGGGAGTTTTGGCAAAAGCGGCAACAGGGGTAACGTCCGCGCCTTTTGCGGATCTAAGGATCGCGCCGGACGCCATCGCCCCGAGAACGGCTTTCCCGAAGTCACGCCGCCTCAACATTTTCAATCCCGATATTGTTTGGATTTATTTCTGATTGCATCCCTTGCCATCCGGAGAGTTCAGATCGTCACGTAACAGCTGCCCGCCCTTCATTACGAATTTTACGCGCTCAAGTTCTGTGATATCGGCCAGCGGATCCCCACACACAGCGACGAAATCGGCGAATTTCCCACGCTCGATCGAGCCGATGTCGGCGCTCCACCCCATCATTTGCGCATCCACGATGGTCGCCGCGCGGATGACCTGCGCTGCAGTCATCCCGAACTTGACCATGTATTCGAATTCCTTTGTTTGGGTACCGTGGGGAAACGGTCCGACTCCGGTCCCGAAACCAATTTTGACTCCGGCGGCAACAGCACGCCGGAAGTTTGGCTCCGATACTTCGGCTACGGTACGACCACCGTATTTTTTGGCGTCGTGTTCCCGCTCTAGTTGGTAGTGATAGAGAGTCGGGATAAGATAGATGCCTTTTGCCTTGAATTGCTGAATATCGTCATCTGAAAGCTGCACTCCGTGTTCAATCGTATCCACCCCCGCGGCGAGGCAGTTGTGCAGTCCCTTCCCGCCAAATGCATGGCAGGAGACTTTATGACCTTTGTCGTGGGCCTCTTCGACGAACGCCTGGACTTCTTCCCGCGTGAACGTGGGCGGAACAACCAGCGTGCCGTCCGGAGCAAATGTGAAATCGTAGGCGGCGTAAAACTTAATCCAGTCGGCGCCGTTCATGAGTTGTTCACGAACCGATTTGCGTGCGTCCCAAGGGTTATCGACCGTTTCCAGCATAGAGGGCAATGGAATATCGCGGGAGTATCCTTTGGGACGAAACCCTCCGGTTGTTTGGAAACCGCGTCCAGAAACCTGCAAGCGAGGGCCTTGCACCAGCCCGTTGTTGATGGCTGTTCGTAGATCAACGTCTCCGTACATTCCCCCCAGGGTCTTCAGATCACGCAGCGTGGTGAAGCCGATGTAAAGGTCACGCTGGGCATTGACCAGCGCTTCCAACGTGCGGTATTGCAGAGATTCCTTCAACATCTGAGCATCCAGGTCCGGGCCACTCGCGAAAATGTGGGTGTGCCCGTCGATCAGGCCGGGTAGCACGGTCGCGTTGGTCAGGTCGAGTACATCGGTGCCTGGCGGTATGTGCACTTCACTCGCTGGCCCTACTTGTACGATGCGCGTGCCTTCGACCAAAATGATCTGTTGTTTGGTGAGAGCGTCCGACTTCCCGTCAAACATACGTCCGGCGCGAATCGCTAGTTGCTCATGCATTCGGGCTTGCGGCGGAGGAAGCGGTGGAGGTGGCGGAGTCTCCAGTTCTTGTTCTTGTGCCCACAAGGAACACGGAGACAAGCACAAAGCCAGAACTAGCATCATCCCGACGCGAATCAATTTTTCAGACAGCCGATTTGCATCACACGACATCGCTCCTCCTAAGATCCGGCTTCCGCACGCCGGGGAGCCGTCTTCACCAGCATGGTGAGTGCGGCGGCAACTAACGTAATCATGCCAAGATAGGTGAATCCCGCCAGGAAACTATCAGTCTTCTTATTGAGATATCCGACGATGAGCGGGGCGAAGTATGCCCCAAGGTTGCCGATAGCGTTCACAAAACCCATTACAGAGCCAACAATTTTTGGCGACAACGTTTCTGTCGGGATAGCCCAGAACGCGCCCATGGGACCGTAAGCTCCCACGCCGCTCAGTGCGATGAATGCAAAAGCGATCAGCAGTGAATGAGGAATAATGGCAACGGCGAGCAGGATGCAAGTTCCCCCAAACAACATGGCTGCACCAGCGTGAAAGCGGCGCTCACGCATTTTGTCCGAATGACGAGAGACAACCAGCACCGAGATAGCGCCCACAATGAAAGGAATTGTGTACAAGATCCCCGTCGAAAGACTACTTAGCTTCCTAAATTTGTCCATGGCACTGGGCAGCCAAAACAACAGACCCATCTGTCCGCTGACGAAGCAAAAATAGATAGCAGCTAGAAGAAACACCTGAGGACGCAGCAGCGCGCGAAGATACGGAACCCTTTCCGATCCCTCGAGCTGAGAAGACTCGCGATGCAAGGTTTCCACAAGGAGAGTGCGCTCATCTTCCGGAAGCCAGGACGCCTGCGCGGGATGATCTTGAATGAATAGAAGCCAGATCGCTAGCCACACAAACGGTAACGAACCTTCGGCGACCAGCATCACACGCCAATTCCAGTGATCCAAGATCCATCCAGAAAAGGGCGAGGCCAATATCACAGCTCCCGGCAAGCAGAGCAGCCAAAATGCGTTGGCACGCGCACGCTCGGTACGGCTAAACCAATGTGAGAGCAGGATCAACGTGGCCGGATAGACTCCGCTCTCCGCCACTCCCAGAAGCAACCGGAGCAGCAAGAGTTCATGATAGGTACGGGCAAAGCCGCAGCCCACCGCGAATACGGCCCATACAACTAATAGAACGCTGATGAATTTCTTCGCACTCCAATGCTTTGCTAGATGCCCTCCGGGAATCTGCAATACCAGGTAGCCCCAGAAGAAGATACCCGCGACCGTCCCCGCTTGTTGCGGATCCAAATGGAGGTCCCGGCTGATATGTGGCAAGGCAAGAGATATGTTTGTGCGATCGATAAAGGCGATCGTGTACATAATAAGAGCGACCGGGATGATGCGGATCCAGCGGATTGACGCTCTGGATCGAGAGGCTCCGATTTTCGCGTCCTGCTGTTCGGCGGTTGTCATTGAGATGGCTGAGCCTCGCGAATGTTGAAAGTTCCACATTGCAGGTTCAGCAAAGTGACTCCAAAAGTATTCGCTATGGTTGCACCTCGTATACACGAACCTCGGCGTTTTTATTCTCGTGATGAGGGATGGCGAGATAGTAGCGATTCAGTTCCGGCACCAGAATGCCCGTCTTTGCACGAAAGCCTCCTGGAACCTTCGCCAATAAAGCGTAATGGTCGGGATCTTTCTGTTCGAAAACGTCCAAAGCTCCGTCGCCGGCCAGATAAAGGCGCTTGTGTTGGACGTCGTAACTCATGTCATCGACCATGCCTACTGCTGGCAAACTCGCGATCACTTTACCGCTGTCCGAGTTAAGGACAATCAACTGTCCAGGATTTCTGGTGACCACAAATAAGCGGTGATCCGGTTCGTCAAGAGCCATCGCAACGTTGAGTTTGTAGCCTGCCGGCAAAGGCCAAGTCGCCTGCAGGGCGGACTTGCTCCGGTCAAGGACCCCGACCGCATTCTTACCCGTAAGGTTGCAAAACATACGCGGCCCAGATTTCTCGGGCACGATCGCTTCTACATGGTTAGTGTCGATTTTGATATCGCGTAACTTCTTGGAGTGATCGGTATCAATAACACTGATCAACGAGTAGGGCGTATGAGCCTCTCGGCCCCCATTGACGACGTACAGGTAATGAGTGGCGGGATCGTAGGCGATGGAATCCGCATCGATCGAGACTTTGACCTGCCCAAGTAATTTATAGCTATCGCTGTCATAAACTTGCACTGCAGAAGCGTCGCCAGCCACGATGAAAAGTTTTTTCAAGTCCTTGCGGAAAAGAATTGCATGCGGCGCTTTCACATCCGTAATGGTGTGAATGAGCTGATTTGTGCTGGTGTTTAAGACCAAAACCTTTGCATTCTCTTCCCCGGTTAAGAAGAGCCTGTGTCCATCGACATCTGGAGCGTAATGATCAAAGTCGCCGTCGTGGAGCCCCGGTAGGGGAATGGTTGCTACCAATTTCAAGGGGGCGTGATCTTGAGCTTCGCAGCCGATTGCCAGCGCGATCGACAGCGCAAAAATGACAAAATGCGTTCGCTTCATAATCTCTCCCAAACGTGTGTGCGGCAACCCGATGAAAATCCTAGCGCTCGACGGCGGATGCTACGCCACCGTAGTTGCTGAGTCAACGTATCCTTTCACCGGTGAATGACAGGCAACCCTTGCCGTGGACCAAAGTAGTGTGTTTTCAAGCAAAACTAATTCTGTGTCGTTTTTTCAGCTAAACGGAAATTAATCTTGGTTTCAGTTCGCATGATGGTGGATGAATTATGCTGTCTGCGCTGGTTCTGGCGCGGTCCGCGGAGTGCACTAAGATCGAACAGCTTCTCGTAAATCTGTTCTGCACATAGAACTCAGTTAGGAGAGAAGATGAAAAAGTGTTTCTTAGTTCTCATGACGGTTTTCATTGCACTAAGCATAAAAGTCCAGAGTCAAGAAACCGCGCCGCTCAAGCTTGTCCAGACCATCACACTGCCTGCCGACGTTAAAGGGCATTTCGATCACTTTGAGGTTGATCTAAAGGGTGGCCGGCTTTTTGCGACTCCAGAGTCTTACAAGGCAGTTCTCGTTTTCGATCTCAAGACTGGCAAACCCATCCACACAATAGCAGGGATCGGCAAGCCCCATGCCGTGCTCTATCGCGAAGACCTCAACCGCATATACGTGACGGACGGGGATGCTGGCGAGGTCAAGATATTTGACGGCAAAACCTACGGTTTGCTCTCCAGCGTGAAACTGCTGGAGGACGCCGATTCCATCGGATACGATCCCGCTACCAAATACCTCTACATCGACAATGGTGGCGGTGATGTCCACCAGACGTATTCCATGCTCAGCGTTGTCGACACCACAGCCGGCAAGAAGCTGGCCGATATGAGAATTGACGGGGACACACTTGAAGCTCTGGCGCTCGAGAAATCGGGCCCGAAAATATACGTCAACAATAAGGCCAAGAATCAGGTTGATGTGGTCGATCGGGAAAAACGGGAGGTAATCGCGAGGTGGCCTGTTACAAAATGCAAGACGAACGTCGCGATGGGCTTCGATGAAGCAGACCATCGTTTATTTGTGGCTTGCCGCAGCGGGGAGATCTCTGTGCTTGACACCGAAACCGGAAAGGAAGTCACCGTCCTGCCAATTACAAAAGGTGTCGACGATATGACGTACGACCCCGCCACCAAACGTGTTTATGCTGCGAGTGACGGCAGCGCCGACGTATATGAGCAGGCTGATCCAGACAACTACAAGCTGCTTGGAAAAGTTCCCACGGGACCGCTTGGGAAAACTGCGCGCCTGGTTCCTGAACTGAATCGATACTTCGTGGCGGTGCCGCAGCACGAAACTAAAAGCGCCGAGATTCTCGTCTTCGAGGTGCACTGAACGAGGAGCCAGGCAGGGCGACTGGTCTCCGGGCCGCGGCGGATCGTAGGTATGCGATGATATTTGCAAAGGCCGTATGCGTATTCTCTTAGTTGAAGACGAACGCAAGGTGGCGAGCTTTATTGCGCGTGCCCTGAGAGAAAATACCTACGCGGTGGATGTAGCCGAGACCGGTGAGAAGGCACTGGAATTGGGGGCCGACGTCCACTACGACGCCATCCTACTCGATGTGCGACTACCTGGCATGAGTGGTATTGAAGTGTGTCGTGAGTTACGGCAGCGGGGGATCGAAGCCCCCGTTCTGGTCCTAACGGCGCGAGGGCTGACGGAGCAGAAGGTGGAGGGACTCGACGCCGGTGCGGACGACTATCTAACCAAGCCCTTTGTCTTGGCGGAATTACTCGCGCGTGTCCGGGCCCTGGTTCGACGGGGTTTCCACAGCGGCAATGCAAAATTAAGCTATGCGGATCTTTCGCTGGACCGTCACCGGCGACGCGCCACGCTTGGCCATGAGGTGATTCCTCTGACCAGCAAGGAATTTGCGCTGCTCGAGCTTTTCCTGCTTCGCGCCCCCGAGCTGGTCACACGCAGCGAAATTGTCGAGCATGTGTGGGATTGCCACTTCGACAGCGAGACAAATCTGGTGGAAGTCTACATCAACCGTTTGCGCAAGAAGCTTGAGCAAGGTCAATCGGTAAAGATGATTCATACCGTTCGTGGCGTCGGATACCGCCTGGGGATGTCCGAATGAAAGCAAAGACCCTTCGTTTTCGCATGATGTTGCTGTTCACCACCGTGGTCGGCGTTCTCCTTGCCGGGTCATATCTTGCTTTCTGGGGCCTCCTGGCCCACGAAGTTCCTAATCAACTCAACCGTCAGTTACTGGAGACGGCTCGCCCTATGATTGCTGACATCATCACGGAACCCAATGCACAGGATGTGAACAGGCTGGACATTCCTGGAGAGTTTTTTGAAGTGCTAGACTCTACCGGACGGGTTCTTCAACGTTCGCGAAATGTTACAGCCCCAATCGATTTGAACGGAATCAACCCCGCGGTTTCACGTCCCACCTTCGGCATTGCAACCATGGGGCAGGCTCAAACCGTCCGCATCGCACTCATTCCTTTTCAACAAGGCAATCGAACGCGTATTTTGATGGTGGCTATCCCCACACTAGGCACCAATAGTGTCCTCGACAGCTTTGGAAGGGTTGCCCTGCTGCTCTTTCCTCTAAGCCTCGTGCTTACGGCCAGCATTTCGGCTTTTTATGTGGGGAGAAGTCTAGCGCCTATTACGGCGCTCACCAAGCATGCGGCCCTGATGGCGAGGAGGGTTACCAATCGGAATGGATTCTGGACACCGCTGCCCGTGTCGTCTCCTTATGACGAATTGAGTCGCCTGGCGGAAACGTTTAACCATCTGTTCGAGGGGGTTGACTCAGCCGTCCGTCAATTGCGTCAATTTGTGACCGATGCTTCGCATGAACTGCGCACACCGCTCTCCGTTCTTCATGGTGAGACTGAACTGCTGCTCTCCAAATCCCGAAGTGCTGAAGAATATCGACAGACTCTGTCCGACTTTAGTGACGAGTTCAAGAAACTGACTCGGATTGTGGAAGGATTGTTCACGCTTTCCATGGCTGACGCTGGACAGCTCCACCTGATGTCCGAGCCTCTTTACATTAACGAGGTTCTGGAAGAGGCTTGTGCTCTCGTGACTTCGCGCGCACTCGCAAAGAATATTGCCATTGTGCGCGAGCTCAACGAGGAGACTACTTACTCTGGAGATGAGGCTTTTCTGCATCAACTATTTCTCATTTTTCTCGATAATGCTCTCAAGTATTCTCCCGATGGCACCCAAGTCCGCGTAACTCTAGAGCAACAGGCTGGTAAGATTCGAGCTCATTTCGAAGACCAGGGCATGGGAATCTCAAGCGAGCACATGGCCTTCATATTTGAGCGGTTCTATCGTGCTAGCCCGCACAGCAGCGGGGAAGCTCATAGCGGGGGGCTAGGCTTGGCCATCGCTCAGGCCATCGTGCGTGCTCAGGGTGGCTTCATCGAGTGTCAGAGCACACCCGGCGTCGGCTCAACCTTCACGGTGGTTCTGCCTGCAACTCATTCTGCAAGCAATCTCGAAAGTAAACCTGAACAGAAATTAATCTTGGGTTAAGGTGCCAAAGGCGTACATTGGCATCCGCCACAAGTCTGGAGGTGATCCCGTGTCCTCCGGAAGAAAGCCTATAGCATATTCGAGCCGCAGGGCGCGGCGCTAAGCGAGATGAGGTCGAAGAGAAAAGACCAAAAAAATCGTTCGGGGGGGGAGATATGCCCGCTCAAATGTACGGCAAGACGTACCTTGGCACATGTTTGACTCTTTTGGCGGTGACGCTTGGATTCCTGTTCCCGGCAGTGTCCTGGGGTCAGGTGGCAGGTGGAACGATTTCAGGGACGGTCACAGATAGC
>WNGK01007047.1_pt1 | contig 11803 bp, 16 predicted proteins | sample 5400601 | NCBI WGS metagenome assembly WNGK01 (sample SAMN13153376, study PRJNA577476) | soil metagenome | isolation source: 60 cm soil or saprolite under Garry oak tree replicate 1 | place: USA:California | collected 2016-06-15
ACACCTGGCAAACGATTGAGTCGCTTATATGCCTGATACGTAAGCGATCCAAGCTGGCGGCGTTCAATCTCATTTGCGGGACGAAGATTCTGATAGTCTTCCAATTGCACATTTGTATGTAGAAATGCCTGTTGAAAGGATAAATATTCTAACTATCTTAAAAAGACGAGGATTTCAGAAAAAATTAAAATTAAGTATCGTGATACTTCCCTCATTTTCAACGTAATTCTTTAGAACCTGCAATACTTTCCACCTGATTGCGTCTACTCTCATGAGCGAAAGAAAAACAAGCCTGTGCAGGGAAAAGAACATATGGAACTGGGGAGCGACATAGGAGTACCCCTGGCGGGTACCCGGCTCTCGATATGGCCGCTGCCTGTAAAATCAGAGAAGAAGAGCGCGCAGACGCAGGTCATTCAGGTTGGCAAGCAGAAGATCGCCTTTGATGACCTGTATATGCAGTACTATGCGCGCGTCCTCGCCTACCTGCGCTTTCGCGTTGGTTCATCGGAGGTGGCGGAAGACCTGGTCTCGCAGGTCTTTGAGCGCGCGCTAACCCACCTGGCCGACTTGCAATCGCCCGGAGCGATGGGCGCATGGCTCTTTCGCATTGCGCGCAATTGCGCCTCAGACTATTTCCGGCGACAGCGCCCGGCGGCGTCTCTAGATACACTGGTTGATTCCTGCCATCCCAGGGAGTGTTCCCCAGAGGAGACACTTGTGGCGCAAGAGGAGCGCATGAGCCTGCTTACTCAGCTCAATCGCCTTTCGGAGCGTGAACGCGAGGTGATTGGCTTAAAATTTGTGGCGTGCCTTCAGAATCGGGAGATCGCGCGCGTTCTGAATATGCCGGAAGGAACCGTCGGTTCTCTGCTTCATCGCACACTTGCTCGCTTACGAGATGCATTGCACGAGGAAGGAGGGAGGTAAACCATGAAAGAAAAACCAGATGAGGTCAATGATGTCGATGATGACTGGCTGGATCGCTTAGATGAGATCGTAGAGGGGATGGATACTACATCGCCGGATGACGATGAATTGCTGCAAATTGCTGGACGATTGACCGTTGCCCTGGCTCCCTATCGTGAACTGGACGCCCCGGCGCGCGCACATCGCCAGCGCCTGGGGATGCAGTTACGCGCTCAACTTATGCACTCCGCTTCGCTGAAAAAATGGGTTTTTCGTCCACTGATGGTGGCCGCGGCCATCCTGATTTTTGTCGTGCTTGGCCCGGGCATCGTCTTTGAATTTACGCCGGTCGGCATTCAGAATAATCATCTCAATAAGAATGTGCAGGGCTGGGAGATGACAGATTTGCCCTCAACCAACGCGTACCACATCGCCGCTCCTCTTAATTTACATGGCTTACTTCTCCTGATCCCTACACACATCGCGTCGAATGGGTACCTGATTGCGATGAATACAAGCATCTATGGGAATGGCAATGTCATGAGGGCGTACCTGGTCTATGAGCAAGACGCCATCATCTACGAAACTCCCTCGCCACCCCTTCCATCTGCTGTCTACACGAATTCCGGCTATCAACTTGTGCACATAGGCGCTATAGCCGGCTTCCTATCACGTACTCGCGACGGGCAGAACCGTCTCGAATGGTACCAGGCCGGTCTGTTATGCGACCTGGTGGGCAAGCAATCACCCGAGGAACTGGTCGCCATGGTGGAAGCTCTCGAGGCGGTCAGATATTAAGACCCGCCTGGGCCAACAATCCGTGAGCTCCTCAATTGGTGATGCACTCGTTCAGGTTAGAGACTCGGCCATAGGGCGCATCTGAATCTCAATGATGCGCGAGTGAGGAGACTGGGTACAGGCCAGCAGAACCGCCCCTGCCACATCCTCAGGGTCGAGCATCCCTGATTGGGCGACACTCTCTTCTGTCCGCCCTTTCCCCAGCGCAAATTCCGTTTTGACCCCACCAGGGCAAATCACGCCGACTTTGATGCCGTACGGACGCAATTCTTTGTCCAGGGCTTGTGCAAACCCGACCTGCGCGAATTTGGTGGCACAATACACGGCCTCACCGGCGAAACCGTAAATGCCTGCCATCGATGATATCATGAGAATCGTGCCTGACTGCTGCTTGATCATCAGGGGGGCAGCGTGGCGGGTAAACAGGAAGGTGGAGCGGACATTGCTATCCATCATCTCATCATAGTCCTGGACACTGGTAGCGGTAAGCGGCTTGTAGTTGCCCACACCAACATTGTTGATCAAGATATTCAGGGTTCCGAAGCGCTCCTGGGCAACCGTGATGGCTCGTATCGCCGTCTCCTCTTCACGGGCATCTCCCACGACCGCCACTGCTTGCCCGCCAGTGGAGTGGATCGTCTCCACCAGTTCATCGAGACGTTGCTGCCGCCTCGCTGTCAGGACTAGATAGGCCCCTTCGTTGGCTAATGCGAGCGCGGACGCTCTGCCAATTCCAGCGCTGGCCCCGGTAATCATACATACTGACCCGGCTAACTTTTGACTCATATGCTCACTCCTGGTTGCTTATTCGCTCGAGGGACCATCCTCAAGACTATGTTTCCTCATTCTATCATCTTTCTGATCAACGAGGATGATTACGTTGCCATACGTGAGATCACGGCTCTTGACACACATGATATTATAAATGCCGTAGAGCAGGGGATTTACAGAAAATCTGGTTGGCTTAAATCGCGTAAACCCGCCTCTCAAGCAGTTCTTATGGCGGCGTAGCTCAGTCGGTAGAGCAAGGGACTCATAAGCCCTGTGTCACAGGTTCGATTCCTGTCGCCGCTACCAAGAGGATAATAGCAGGAGGATGCTCGTCGAAGGACGAGCGTCTTTTTGTCGGAGCGCTTCTATCCTTGTGTCCTGGTGACACCTTACGTAGTATAGGGCCTGAATGAACGCAGAGTGAGCAAGCCCTTCCTGCGTCCTTTCAAGCAACCGGGATGTTGTCCTACCACTCAACCCATTCGCCTGCCGGGTGCTTCAACAACAAGGTCTCCGGTTGAGCAGTGAAGAGGCCTCCCAAGGCATGGCCGAAATCCGGGTCGTCGTAGTACCGATTCATGCCCTCAAGATCGCTCCATGCATCGACTGCGAAGAGTTCGAGCGACTCGGGCATGCCTGGTTGAGCGAGTCGGAAGTACACGTCATGGGACAGATGCCCGGCTGCCCTGGCTTTGTGAATACTCTGACTCGTCACCTGATTCAGTAGGGTGCGGGCCTGCTCACGGGACACAACTGGTCCGCGAATCAGTCCGAAGAAACGGTCATTGTGCCCAGTAGGTGCTGGGAGGTGGTAGGTGAAGAACCCTTCCGCATGCTCCCATACCACCGGGTCCCGCTGTGTGAAGATCAAGGCTGCTCCCTGCTGCACCTGCGGATCGGAGAAGAACTGGTTGAGCCCACTTGGGCTGGTCCACAGGTCCATAATAAAGAGTTCTGCCAACTCCTTATTCACTGGAACATAGACCATGTGACTCAAATCACCAAGCGACTTGGCCGCAGCGACGCCATCGGGCGCTCCAGCGGTCTGATTATGCACTTGCCGCGCTGCCTCCAGCGAGGAGGGTGCAAGGGTGCCGCGAATCGTGAGTAGATAGATCTGTTCATGGGAGTGACTCATGTGTGTCTCCTTCAAAAACTAGGGAAGAGTCTTCAATTTTGCCCTTCTGAGAGAACGACGAATGATCTCTGGCGAAATCGACTAATACCCAGTCCAATTTGAAATTTGCGATAAGCTGAGAAAGCGAGAGGGCAGTGTTTTTGGATAGGTGACATGAATCGCTTGATTTGCTCTTCATAATCCGAAAGGTATTCGCTACCTTCCTCAGGTAAAAGCTCAAGATGCCTGACCAGCCGAGAGGTTATCCGGTCCAACACCTCAAAACCCGCAAAAATGCGAGGCAAGCCGTGCATTACCAGAGGTTACAGCCGTTGCTCGTCGCGCTGTTGCGCAGCATAGGCCTCAACCAGGGTATTCACTAGTTCTATTAGCTTCGCAAATGCAAGGGGCTTCTGCATATAGCCCTCGGCATGGATTTCCTGAGCGCGACGGTAGGCATCCTCATGGGCACTGATCACCACAACAGCCACAACTCAGGCTCAGCCAACAAGCCAACCGACGCAGAAACCAACCACGCCTGCACCCACATTCATCACGTTTGGAGATGGGATATTCCAGGTTGGAAAGGATATTCAGCCTGGTACTTATCGGACACGCCAGGGATCAACTAATTGTTATAAGGAAATCACCACATTCGTGGTGTTCGTCTCGCAGGCCCTGTAAGAAGAACACCAGGACAAGCAGTGATGTGTATCATGGCTTTCTTCCTGGGCATCGTAGAGGAAGTAAATGTGTCCCTATCAATCTATACGTGAGCATGTTACATGCGGAAACGAGAGTTTCCCGAAAAGGGTCTTACCAGATTGTATTTAGAGCAAATGAAGAGTATAATGGATTAAGTAAGATAATCCATTATACTGATTTGTTGATGCAATGCCAGCTAACAAAAGTGAAAGGACTTAGCTAACATGGCAGCCCAGCAAGAGGAAGAATATGAGCGATGAGACGGCAATCATACAGGTAGGAGGGGCAGGCCTCGCCGGTGTTGCTGCACTGGCCGATGAATTCGCGAGGGCGACCAGGTTGACGCGCTATCAAGAGGGCCTGCGCGATGAGACGATCAGGCGACAAAAAACAGACCTGCTGACATTCGCTCGATTCCTTTCCAGCATCGGCATAGTGGCGGGTGACTTCTACAACGATCTGCACTCATGGCAAGGGATAGGCGCGGGCCTGCTCGAAGCATTCATTGCATGGCAGAAGCTCCAAGGCTATTCAATCGGTACCATCAATGTGAGACTGGCCACCGTCAAGGCATACTGCCACCTGGCGTATGACATGGGCATCCTGGATGTAGACACCCATACCCATATCCAGGGCGTCAAGGGCATACAGCGCAAGCAGGCGCGCAACATCGATGCGAGACGTGAGACTACCCGCGTGGGCGCAAAGAAGGCCCAGGCCGTTGATATTCCCCTGGAGCTGCTGTATCAACTCAAACATCCCAATACGGGCGCGCTGGCAAAGCGGGATGCGCTCTTAATGTGCCTCTTGCTGGATCATGGCTTACGAGTAGGGGAAGTGGTCATTCTGAAGAGAAACCAGATCCACCTGCGCGGGCGAACGCTCACCTTCTATCGTCCGAAAGCCGATGAGCCACAGACTGACCGACTGACCAATGATACCTATGAGGCAGCGCGCGCCTATCTGCCGACGCTGGCGGGAAAACAAGAATCACTCTTTGGCCTGGCGATTATCAGTGTGCAGGAACGTGTACGTATGCTGGGCGAGCTGGTCGGCATACGTGGCCTCTCACCGCATGATTGTAGACATTCCTGGGTGATACGCGCAGCCAGGCATGGCACGCCTCTTGAGCGGCTGAAGCAAGCCGGTGGATGGAGCAATATCCAGACACCGCTCCGCTACATCAAGGACAGTGCAATCGCGAATGAGGGCGTCATACTGGAATAGTTATGTCAAGCAAATTGAGCAGAAGTTACACAAGCCAACGAGGCGAGGAGTAGCACTATGAGCGACCCATTTGATAACCTCTCGTTTGAAGAGGAGCTTGATCCGAGGAACTGGACAGAGGAAACACGTCTGCATACACCAACATTTAAGGCATTCCCACGATGTTTATATGTATGAACTTTTCCGTAGAGAGGATACATGTCTTATGCCCTTAGAATTTGAGAACGTCGGTACCGTCTCGTTTCCGGTTACAGGGATAGATGATCTGGCAGTGACCCGCATACAAGCGGATGGTGGGAGCGTGAACCGGCAAACTGAGGTGTGTTTCATTAGCTTACCACCTGGCACACAGCGCAAGAGGCTGGTAAGCGAACCAGAGCCAGGCCACATTATACACAAACAAAGCAACCGGCCATCGCCTGATATGCTGTATAAATTGCCTTCGGGTTGCGTGCTGAGGCTGAGCGAGCATTACCTCAGCTACCAAGGCGACGGCGACGAAGAAAGCGAGTAACCCACGATGGCAGAACAACGACCATGGACCCATGAGGAACTCAAGGACCTTTTAGAAAAGGGGTCTATTGCCGACCTGGAGAAACTTATCGCGAAACCAGGCCGCAAGTATCGGGTGGAGTTCGCCCGCGATTATACGCTCGCTGCTTTCAGGAGTGTTGCAGAGTCTGCGGTGTTGCCCGATGACATCCGAGCCCTGGTGCAGCGCATCCTTGCATTGTATGAGACGGCGAGTGATCCGTTCTTAGGGATGAACCTCTCAATTACGGAAGAGCAGGGCAAGCCGCAGGTAGATATCGATGCAGAAACGCAAGCTCGCCAGCACCGGAGCAATGATGAGTAGTCGTGGGAGACAGGAAGTTTCACACAACCCAATGTCCAGTCAGGAACTGCGTCAGCAAGAAGAAGAGAATCGCGCCTGAAACCAAACAGTAACTCTGGTGCAACGTGCGATACTTGCTCATCCCGGCCAGCACGATAAAGGCTGGGAAGACCTCCAGGACGAAGCGAGACATTGACTCTAGCGGATAGAGAATACTCCCCCCTATGGGGAAGAGCTGGAAGTAGATATAGGGAAGAGCTGCATAAATTCCATAAACCCACAGGTTTTTAGGCAGCTTCCACGGGCCAATAAAACCCAGCACAATCAGCGCAAGTACCAACAAATCCGCCCCGAGATCAATCAGATTGCGCATCGTTAGAAAGCTGAGGAATCCATCGCGAGCGAGTTCCCGCATGGATTTTAGGATACTCCAACCGGGCAAGTGCAGTGAACGGGCCCAGTCGGCGTGCGCATGCACAAAGGCAAGTGGGTCATGAAACTGATAATAACAATAGGCGGCATACAGGGCAATACCAGCGGGAATACACAGGCCGGAGAGTATATCGATACGGATGGCCTTCAGGAGTTTAATTATCTGCTCTCGAGACAAGATCGAACATGAGGGCTTTTCTTGCTGTTGCCAGATACGGCGGAGATATTCATAGCAGAATGGCACCAGCAGGAACATACCATCCGGGCGCGTCAGGCTGGCCAGAAAACCGAACAGTCCAGCCAGCCACCACTGACCATGTCGTATGTGATAGAAGCTGAAGATGGATAAGCAAAGAAACAGAGATTCAGTGTAAGCAGCCGAGAAAAAGAAAGCGGAGGGAAAGATTGCGAAGTAAAGCACAGCGTGATACGCACGTTCTCCATTGAAATCTTCTTCGACCAGCCGGTAGAGAACGGTGAACATGACCAGTTCGGCAGTGTTCGAGATGATCAGGCCTGCAACGAGAGGATCATGGGTGATGACCATCAACGCCCGTTCGAGCAAAGGGTACAAAGGGAAGAATGCCGTCTGATGCAGTGTCACATAGCCACCCAGTGCGACGTGCAGGTAGTTGCTTGTATCCCAATAGTGCCACTGTTGCCACAAGGTGGCGATGGGCATGTTTTGCGATGAAAAATCTTTGACGGTAAACAAAAACGCGAGGCAACTCATAACAAAAATGGCCAGGTGAATGCCAATGTAGATAGGCAAAATGCGCTTGAGGGCGGCATACCATTTGAGCCAGGAAGCCCTGGTCGATAGCAGATTGCCAGGAGGAATAAGCCCTGGCACCCTCTCCAATGAGATATCCGTGCCGACTTCATTCCCTGCGCTGTCGCCCATGTTATTACCGGTGGATACAGTTGAATATATATTATCAGAAAGGTTGGCACGCGAATGCATATGTGTTCCTGTGTTAAAATATTTCTCCATATACAAATCAAACGCTTGCAATGCAGCAAGGTAACATATGCAGCAGGCTTCAATTTCTTCAGCTCGTCCTGTAATTCTTTCTTGCGTTCAATCAGGCTTTTGTATTGCAGAGAACGTCCATTTATTTGTTGAAATCCTGGCATGATCTGGCTGTAATTTGTCTTGAGAAAACATCTTCATGTTTTGACACAGGCATGTGAGCGTGGTACACTGCGCCAAGTTTGTGTTCAGGCTGTGATGTGTATGGATCAAGAATCAGAAGTTGCCAGCAGTAATAGCAATGAAAGGAACCTGCAATGAAGTTGAACGCCAATGGCTTGAGCCATCTTGGTCTTAGAGTCACCGATCTCGCGCGGGCAAAAAGCTTCTATATTGACACACTCGGATGCGAATTGGTGAGGGAAACAGATGGAGTGGTGTTAATCAATGCATATGGACTACTGATTGGACTGCAAGGGGCCGATGCGTACTCATCAAAAGATGATCACTTCGATCCGTTCCGAGTCGGTCTGGATCATCTTGCTCTGGCTGTGGAAGACGTAAGCATGCTTGAAGGGCTGAAGCGGAATTTAGATGCGGCAGGGGTACGCAACCATGGAGTTGAAGAAGACCCGGAGACCCATGATAAGTACATCAGCTTCTACGATCCGGATGGCATTGCGTGGGAACTCTATTCAGTCTCGACTCGCCCTTAGGATTTGTCCAGACTCTGGCGTATCGAAACCGATGAACGCATCTTGCCCAGGAGGCGGATTGCCAGGAGCGCAATCCAGCTCCAGCGGATGATGATCGCTATGCGTTTTGCGGATAGGACTTGAGATAGGTTTTATCACCCTATCTGCAAAATATCGCCCGGCCACACCTCATCTGGCATACCATCGTAATGATCACGCACGATTACATACGTCGTTGGAATCTGCTTGCCCGCAATCACTCGTGGTGCAGCTACATAGACGATGGTTCCAGTGAAGCGATGCTCTTTCAGTTGGTAGGTGACCCGTTCACTGATACGATGCTCTGCATATGGAGCTGGTGGACCATAGTCGGCTTCTAGTTCGTCCATATTTTCCAGGTCGGTCATGAATACTTCTTTCCGATGGCAGACTCAGTTAGAGATATTATACTTCTTCCTGGGTGATGAGGGTTCTGTGTAGATCATCTCAAATCGACATTCACCACGCGGTCTGTGCAGGTGTTTGAACCAGCGACGGCGAATCTGGTATGCTTGTCAGGAGTGGAATTCACTGCTGCCTTTACGACGCGATTAAAGGCAGGTGAGTAGTATCACTCACCTGCCTTTGACTCCCTCTCTGCACTTGATCCGATAATGGCCTGCTTGCCTTTCTCGTCATTCAGCTTTGGGAGGAAGTGGCTGAGGATTAAGCTCGACGGCACGGCCTCCACTGAGAAGTACCTGCTTAAGACCGGCTAAGGACTGTACTTGCTCCCGCATCACGTTAACAATACCATCCACAAACAGGATTTCTGCTGGAGTTGTCCATCCAGGCCGACGCATGAGTATGAGCAATTCATCGAAGGCCGAGCCGTCGGCCACATCCAACAACTGCCCACTCAGGCTCTTGATCTGGGTTTCAAGGTGAGCAATATGGCGTTCACTTTGTTCAGGCATAACTGTTCCTTTCTTTTCATTCACTGAAGGATACCCTCACACAGGCATAGTTCGCTTTCTCAAGAAAGCAAAGGGCTAAGGGCTGACCCGATGGTTTGACGCGCGTTACGGGGGTTTTTAGCGCAAGCCCTGTCCTTTTTACGCATCTTTTTCAAGATTGCGCGCTTTTAACTCGCCCAATACAATTATAGCCCGGCTCTCTGAGTTGGACTTGTGGAAAAGCTGAGGTGAAGTTGAGAAAGTGAGGAGACGGAATCATCTTTCTCAGCCCGGCAATAATATGGTATCTTTCCTGAAACGGGCAGCGATTCGTTGCTCCTCCATCGTTTAAGAGTGGCCGAACTGGTGAATCCAGGAACAGGCGAAAGGCGCATGGAAGTTTGATAGCCGTATCTGTACTCGAACTATTTTTTTACAGCAGGTGAGGAACATGCCCAGAATCAATCGTGAATATCGTGAACCTATCCATGTAGAACAGGGAGACGCCCGTTCGATGGTCTCCCGTCGTTGGACGGGCGTGTTGCTCATCGTCATATCAGCCGCTGCATTCGGTGTGTTACCAATCTTGACGCGCCTCGCTTACCGTGCAGGTGCCGATGCTCCCACGATATTACTGCTTCGCTACGTCATCGCTGCAATGGTGATGCTCGCAATTGTGGCAGTTCGGAGGACACCCTTGCCTCGCGGACGTACTCTCTTCGGCCTGATCCTGATGGGCGCAGTCGGGTATGTCGGTCAGTCGCTGACATACTTTACGGCGTTAACGCTGGCATCTGCGAGTTTAGTCTCGCTGCTCCTCTATTTGTATCCGGCCATCGTCACCATGCTATCGGCCTGGTTCTTCAAGGAACGCCTCACACCCTTGAAGCTGGGTGCGCTCATGCTCGCGCTCGGAGGAACAGTACTCACCATTGGACCCACAGGAAATGGGCGTCTCCCCGGCATTCTGCTGGCGCTGGCGGCAGCGGTCATCTATTCCGGGTACATTCTGGTCGGCAGTCGTCTCATGCCGCACGCCAGTGCCATCGGAGCCTCGACCATCGTCATCACAGCGGCAGCCCTGGTGTATATCGGCATTGTCGCAGTTCGTGGCCCTGTTTTCCCCAGTACTCTCCCAGGATGGGGAGCGGTGGTCGCCATTGCTCTGATCTCGACGGTGCTGTCCATCGTGACGTTCTTCGCAGGTCTGGAGCGGGTCGGACCAAGCAAAGCCTCAACTCTCTCCACACTGGAGCCTGTCGTAAGTGTTGGGCTGGCTATTCTCGTCCTGGGGGAAGCGCTCAATCCGTTCCAGATTCTAGGTGGCGCGCTGATACTTGTTGCGGTGCTCGTCTGCAGTCTCACATGAGGCAAGTATAAGACAAGCTTCCAGGGCCGCAAACTTTTCTACTGTTCGGCAAAAATTCTGATATACTGCTATCAACAGCTATATTAAAGGAGATGATATGAGCCAACAGATGAATTTGGGAAATCACACAGCCGCACTGGACGAGCAAACGGGTGTACTCACGCTTTACGATATGGGTCAGAGAATGAGACTGTCAGCTAATGAGACGTACAACCTGCTCGTGTGGTTGAATGACAACTATCGCGACAGCTTGAGTGCACTTGCTCAATCCCAACAAGGACAACGGAGCAACCAGCGCTTCGGCATCGACGCAGAGGATACGTCAGCGCGAGCGCGTGAGGACTGGTCAAATGATGAGTAATAGAGTGATCCTTTCTTTTTTGATCTGATGGGCTTCTGTAACAACTTCAAATTTACGGGCAGCGATACCTTGGCAGCCACACGGGAAGTAGAATCCATTGACCGCTGTGCAGCAGCAGGGGAGCGCCTGGCACATTACGGGTGTGGTGACCAACCAGGCGCAATTCCAGAGGGGAGAGGATAGCGCATTCGATATCCGCCTCGATTCTTCCCGTAATCTTGCCCAATCTAGCTTTTTTGGTTCGTCAATCGTGCTGGATTTAAAGAAATTCTCGACTTCCTCTTAAGAATCCATATTCTTCAGTTAAGGGATGTGCACTTCACATCCTTCCCAGATGCCTCCCTTCCTCGTGGGTGTGCCTTTCTCACGTGGAGAGAGGAGGGAGGGGCGAGTCTTCTCACAAAGGTTGAGTTGTCTTAACCTCCTTTCATTTATCATGTTTTCATTACCAATTCATCACAGATAGATAACCCTCTATCTTTGCCTGGAACTTTTTCTTCTATAGTAGTTGATTAATTTGCCTATTGATTAAACTCTACGAAAAGTATATACTTGTTGAGGTTTTACTTTTGTAGTAATGTTCTATATTTGTATGCTTGCTTATTGTTTCTCCACCAGAAATGAGGGACCTCGTGTCACAATTCCAACCGCCATCACAACCAGGTCAATCCGGGCC
>WNGK01020347.1_pt1 | contig 11802 bp, 8 predicted proteins | sample 5400601 | NCBI WGS metagenome assembly WNGK01 (sample SAMN13153376, study PRJNA577476) | soil metagenome | isolation source: 60 cm soil or saprolite under Garry oak tree replicate 1 | place: USA:California | collected 2016-06-15
CTCTCGCGCTACGAGCGCAGCACCGGCCGCGTCCAATTCCGCGCCGCCGAGGCGAGCCTCGCCCAAGCCGTCCAGCGGCTCGAAGCGGACAAGAAGACCGGCGACAAGCGCCCGGCCTGGCAGCGCGCGCTGGCGAACGCGCGGCTGCCGCTCTACGACGTGCACTGGACGCCCGCCATCGTGGTGGAGAAGCCGGCCGGCAAGAAAGGCGAGGCGTGGCGCGTCGGCCTGACCGATGGACGCATTCTGCCGCTCTCGCTCGACAATGCGGTCGCTCAACGCAAGCTCGCGCCTTACGACGTGGTCCTGGTGCGCGTGACCGAGGGCAAGGGCAAAAGCGGCGCGCGCGCCGAGCTGCGCGTGCGCCCGCTGGTGCAAGGAATGGTGGTCGCCCTGGAGAACAGGACCGGACGCATTCTCGCCATGACCGGCGGCTTCTCATATCCGCTGAGCCAGCTCAATCGTGCGACCCAGGCGGTGCGCCAGCCGGGCTCGGCCATCAAGCCGCTGAGCTATCTCGGGGCGCTGCGCAATGGCCTGCAACCCAACACGCTCGTGCGCGACGAGCCGATCACGCTTCCCCCGCTGGGGGGCGGCCGCGCCCGCGAGCAGGATTACTGGACGCCGAAGAACTACGACGGCGGTTATGGCGGCATTCTCACGCTGCGGCGGGCGCTGGAGAATTCGCGCAATCTCGCCACCGTCCATCTGCTCGACGGCGGCATCGAGAGCACTCCGGAAGCGAGCCTCGATCGCCTGTGCAAGCTCGCGGTGGAAGCGCAGATCTATCGTGAATGCGTGCGGTACTATCCCTTCGTGCTCGGGGCGCAGCCGGTACGGCCGATCGATCTCGCGGCATTCTACGCGACCATCGCGAATGAAGGCCTGCACCCGGCGCCGCATGTGATCGATTCCATCGAGCGCAACGGCGTCGTGATCTATCGCCATGATCCAAAATCGTCGGTGATGGTCTCCTCGGTCGACCGCGCCGCCTTCTATCAGCTCAAGACCATGCTGCAGGGCGTGTTGGCGCGGGGGACGGCGCGCTCGATCGCCGGCCTCGCCCCCTATGTCGCGGGCAAGACCGGCACCTCCGACGAGGAGAATGACGCCTGGTTCGTGGGCTTTACCAACGACGTCACCGTCGCGGTCTGGATCGGCTACGACAACGCCGACGGCAAGCGGCGCACGCTCGGCGGCGGCGCGACCGGCGGCCACGTCGCCGTGCCGATCTTCGAGCCGGTGATCCAGGCGGTGTGGTCCAACGTCGCCCCGAAAGCCGCGCTCGCCCCGCCATCGCCGGAGGCCAAACGCCATCTCGCATGCAAAGCAATCGACCTCGAGTCCGGCGAAATGCACAGTACGGGCGGAAGGGCGATCACCGAGTGCTTCCGAATCGATCGCAACGGCCAGATCAACGACACCCAATATCAGCTGGTCGGGCGGGAGGACGCTTATGCCGCGCGCGGCGGCTATTACGGCGTGGCGCCGAATCCATTCGGCTATGGCATCAACCCCGAGCAACACCCAGGGTCCTACTATTACGACAACAACGGCCGCTATCTCCCGGCGCCGCGGGATGTGTGGCGGCCGCCGGGACAATATTACGGCCAGTACGGACCTTACGGGCGTGATCCGCGATATCAGGCGCAGCCCCCGCGCGATCCCTACGGGCGCGAGTACCAGACACCGCAGCGCATCGATCCAGGCTACATCTGGGGCAATCGGCGATACTACTGAAAGACACCATGATGCGGAGCTGCAAACTCGCCGCTTTGCTCGTGGGGCTGGCGGCATTTGTCGCGACGTCCGGCGCTCAAGTCCGTGCGCAGGAGTTCCGCATCCAAGACGTCACCTCGCCCGCCGGGCTCGCGGTCGATGGGCTCAAGCCGAGAACCATCGCATTCCTCGATCGACCGAGCGACGAGCTGATCGATCCCGATACCGGCCTCATCCGCTTTGAGGATTGGGCGCAGGCGCGGCCGCTCGAAAAGCAGTTCTTGACACCTTTTCCGAGCTACCTCGAGCCGTATGTCGAGACCACCGTCGACGGCGTGCCCAAGCGCTTCAAGGAAAAGCTCCACATGTACGTGGCCGAAGCGCGCTTTGCGCTGGCGCGGCCGCCGGGCTCGATCGATCTCGCAAGCTTCGTGAGCCTTCCGTTCGTCGAGCGCATCGATGCGGCCATCAAGCACAGCCTGATCGCGCCGGCCAATGCAGTGTCCGCCAAGGATCCGCGCGCCGTGCACAATCAGCACCCGCTGCGGCGCTGGTGTGAGACAAGGCCGGTCACGATCTGCATTCGCTCGCGCTACCAGTTTGAGGGCAAGTTGCCGATCGGCATCCAGATCGCCAACAAGCTCAGGGAAGGCTCGAAGAAAATCCCCGACTACCTCGAGTTCGAGAGCGAGCTCACGCTGCGGCCGCCTGCGGAGGTCGCCGAGATGGGTCTTGCAGCCCTGACCGGGCTCGACACGCCGCCCGCCGGGGCGCTCGAGCAGAACATCTTCTACGTCAACCAGGTGATGCAGTTCGGCAAGCTCCTTGCCGTCTTTCAGGGCCATCCGACCGACGCCAAACAGACCATCGTCACCGTCTTCGTGGCGCTCGCGGTCGAGAGCAATGTTTTGGCGAAGAAAAAAGACTTCGTGAAAGTGCCGGTGCTGCGAAATCTGGTGCCCGCCCAGGTGCTGGCCGGCAAGAGCTCGTTCAACAGCGGCGGCTCGATCAGCGCGGGGCTGCCGGTTTATGCGCGCAACCAAGTCAAGGCGATCGCCGCGATTCTCGAGCGCAAGTAAGCCTTCGGCACCAAGCGATCTTCACCCTCCCCCGAGCGAAGCCGCGGGGAGGGGGCCTCGTCTCGTTTAGGCGCGCTCGTCTTCCCGCGGGACCAGCAGCAGGCCTTCCGCTTCGGACCAGGCGCGAAAGGCCTTGCCGGCGGCGTCGGCCTCTTCCGGCGCCAAAGCGCCTTTGATCCGATGCAGCAGTTCCTCGGCCTTGCGATCTCGCCGCCGCCTCGAGCGAACGAATCGGCTCGTCGGGATGAATGACCAGGTGGATGGGGGATGAGTAGCGTGCTCCGCCATGGGCGGCCACCGGCACCCGCGCGTAAAAGTTCCATATCGCCATCGGGATGGAACTTGATCTGTAAATCCCGCTTTTTCTCGAAAAATCGTGCCGTCTCATGGTACCGAAATCCATGGAACTCACAGGGCTTTTCTCAAAATTGCCGCGTTTGCGCATTCTCTGACTCTGGTACAAGCACGACCGCCGCCCTTTGTCGGGTATGACCCGGTGCGGTGCGGCGGAGAATGAATAATGAGAGGGGTGGCCGATTGCACGGGGCACTCGGCCAAAAACCGACGCCGTAAATCCCCTACGGCGCCGGAGACATTGAGCTGTCAGCGTTAGCACTGGAGTTTGACGGCGGTCGGCTCGACCGTCGCGTCGGCGGAGGTTTTGCGTCGTCGGCGGCATCGAAGCAAACGGCGCCCGCGACACGCGATGCGGCGGCGCGGGCAAACGCGCGCGGCCTCGACTGGTTCACCTTTTTCCTTGCCGACATCCAAACCGGTTTCGGTCCTTTCGTTGCGATCTATCTAACCGCGCACGCTTGGACGCAGTTCGATATCGGGCTGATTTTGACCACGGGCGGGCTCGTGGCGCTCGCCTGCCAGATGCCCGGGGGCGCGCTGGTCGATGCCGTGCGCTCGGCGCGGCTGGTGGCCATACTGGCGGTGGCGGCGATCTGCTTGAGCGCGCTTGCGCTTGCGATCTGGCCCTCGTTCTTGGTGGTGATGGCAGCCCGTGTCCTGCATGCCGGCGCGAGTTGCGTGCTCGGACCCGTCATCGCCGCGATCAGCCTGGGTCTCGTCGGTCATGCAGCCCTGGGGGCGCGGCTCGGCCGCAATGCCCGTTTCGCGTCCATCGGCAACGGCTTCGCCGCCGCGGCGATGGGCATAGCTGGATACCTCGTCTCCAATCAGGCGGTGTTCTTTCTTACGGCGGCGCTTGCGGCGCCCGCCATATTGGCGCTGGCCCGCATCCGCACGGGCGACGTCGAGCGTCCGCAGGACGCCGATGTCGGCCCCGCGACCACGACCGTGCGCAAAATGTTGAGCGACCGCCGGCTGCTGGTATTCGCCGGCTGCATCCTGCTGTTCCAGCTGGCGAATGCGGCCATGCTGCCGCTGATGGGCGGTATTTTGACCCTGCGCTCGAGCCAATGGGCATCGACCTTGATTGGAGCGTGCATCGTCGTGCCGCAACTCGTCGTTGCAGGGTTTGCTCCATGGGTCGGCCGAGTAGCCGATTCGTGGGGGCGGCGGCCGCTGTTGCTGTTCTGCTTTGTGGCCTTGGCTCTGCGCGGGGCGTTGTTTGCATTCGTGACCGATCCTTATCTGATTGTCGCCGTGCAAATTCTCGATGGCGTCTCCGCTGCGGTTCTCGGCGTGACGGTTCCACTCGTGGTCGCGGATATCACGCGGGGCACGGGGCGGTTCAATCTCGGCCTCGGCGTTGTCGGGAGCGCGGTCGGTATCGGCGCCGCGCTGAGCACCACGCTCGCCGGTTACGCAATTGATCATTTCGGCAGCAGCGTCGCATTTTTCAGCCTTGCATTCATTGCCGCTTGCGGCCTGGCGTTAGTTTGGCTGCTGCTGCCCGAAACCGGCCCGATGCGGAGCGATCGCGCCCCGTGGCTTGAATTTTGTCGCAAACGACGCGGAGGCTTGCATCGATCGGAATGCTGCTATGCGCAGTTCCGGCCGCGTCGTAATGCCGTAACTTTCAGCGGCCGCGCCGTTAAATTCTTGGCAATCATCTCGGTTGAGCGGGTTCCCGCGGAACTCCAGAGGCGGTTCTCGCGTTGCATGAATCTCGTAGCGCGTGCGCAGCCGACTGGAGAGTTCCGGCCGAAATGGAAGAGGCTTGTCGCTACAGCGATCGTCCGCTTGCGTTTCTCGCTCGCTACGTGAGGAGGCGGCCGTTCGCGCATGCCGCGATCCTCATTGCTGTGGTCGCGGCTGTCGCCTGCTCGGTAGGCGCGCAGTACGGCGTGAAAGTTCTCGTCGATACCCTGGCGGGGGGACTTTACGTCGGCACCCATGCCAGGGATGCCTGGCTGGGCTTTCTTCTGTTGGCGACGCTGATTGCGGCGGACAACTTGCTGTGGCGCGTGGCGAGCTGGATCGCCAGCTATACCTTCGTTGCGGTCACCGGCGACCTGCGCCGCGACTTGTTCCGCCATCTGACCGGGCATGCGCCCAGCTATTTCGCCGATCGGATGCCGGGGACATTGACGAGCCGGATCACGGCCACCTCCAACGCCGTCTTCACCTTACAGAACATGTCCATTTGGAACGTTCTGCCGCCGTGCATGGCGACGCTGATCGCCATCGCGTTGGTCGTGACGGTGAGCGCGCCCATGGCCGCGGCATTGATGGCGATTGCTGGTATTTTGGTATTGGCCATGTTCCGCCTCGCCGCCGCCGGCCGGCCGCTGCATCACGAATTCGCCCACCGAGCCGCGGCGGTGGATGGCGAAATGGTGGATGTCGTCGGCAACATGTCGCTGGTCTGGTCGTTTTGCGGGATCGGCCGCGAGCATCGCCGGCTCGACGCCACCATCGACCGGGAAATGACGGCGCGCCGACGCAGCCTTTTGTATCTGGAAAAACTGCGCCTGTTTCACGCCGTGGTGACCGTGGTCTTGATCATCGCGCTGTTGGCCTGGGCCATCGTGCTTTGGCAGAAGGGCGCCGCGACCGCGGGCGACGTGGTGCTGGTTTGCACGCTCGGCCTTTCCATCCTGCACGCCACGCGGGATCTGGCGGTGGCGCTGGTGGACGTCACCCAACATTTGGCGCGCCTGTCGGAGGCGCTGGCGACGCTTCTCGTGCCGCACCGCCTGCGCGATCACCCGCAGGCCACCTCGCTGGTGCGCTCGGGCACCGCCGTCGCATTCGAGAACATCGACTTTTGTTATCCCGACGGGCGCAGGGTATTCAGCAATTTCAACCTGCGTATCGAGCCCGGCCAGCGCGTCGGTCTCGTCGGCCAGTCGGGCTGCGGCAAGTCGACTCTGTTCGTGTTGCTGCAGCGTTTCTACGACCTGCAGGGGGGGCGCATTCTGCTCGGCGGCCAAGATGTTGCGCGGGTCACCCAGGAGAGCCTGCGCGCCGCTATCGCCGTCGTTCCCCAGGACATATCCTTGTTTCACCGCTCGATCATGGAGAACATCCGCTATGGTCGGCCGGACGCCTCCGACGCCGACGTACATGCGGCGATCGTCGCGGGCAATTGCGACGACTTCATCAAAAACCTGCCGCAGGGCGTTGCAACGATTGTCGGCGATCGGGGCGTGAAGCTGTCGCCCGGGCAGCGCCAGCGCATCGGCATTGCCCGCGCGTTCCTCAAGGATGCGCCAATTCTTCTGCTCGATGAGGCGACCTCGGCGCTTGATAGCGAGTCGGAGGAAGCCGTCCGCCAGGCGTTGGATCGCTTGATGGGGGGCCGGACCGTCATCGCCATCGCGCACCGGCTCTCGAGCCTGCGCAATTTCGATCGGATCGTCGTGTTGCAAGCGGGACGGGTCTGCGAGGACGGTCCGCCGCAGGTGGAGGACGGTCCGCCGCAGGTGCTGGTGCGAAGCAAGGGCGTCTACTGCAACTTGGTCCGGCGAGAGGTGGCGCGGCTGGAAAAACAGGCCGCCTAGCGCGCTTGCGGCTGCGCGGATATCGAGCTCGGATCGACTTCGAGATCAGCAAATCGCGCGCGGCCCACGATTTCACGCGGACAGTCGCACGCGCATGAGGGCGAGTTCGGCGCACGCGCGCCGGAACGCTGAAAACCTCGATATTTCGGCCTTTTACGCCTTGACTTCGCCCCAGCCCGTCGATACATACCGCCCACTTTTCGGCAGGCGGTGAGCTTCGCTTGCTCGGAACGGCGTGCCCCCGAGACCCGCTAAACCGTTGAGATCTTTGAGTCTCTTTTGGCTGCGGATGGGGGCGTCACCAGCCTCGAGGAATGAAGCTCAGACGCTGCCTCTGACGACTGTCAGATGAGAAGTGCATGACCGCTTCGCGTCCGCGCGATGTGGTCCTCTGTGAAACGGGTGAGCGCCGAACGCACCGGGAGCGGAAGGCGCTCTTCCGTTTTGCGCGTTGGAATGAAGCCATCCTCTTCCTTCCGCGGGACGGGAAAGGCGAAGGATTGACGAGACGATGCCGACGATCAATCAGCTGATCCGCAAGCCGCGCGTCACGCAGCATGCGAAGAAGAAGGTGCCGGCGCTGCAGCAGAGCCCGCAGAAGCGCGGGGTGTGCACCCGCGTCTATACGGTGACGCCGAAAAAGCCGAACTCGGCCCTGCGCAAGGTCGCGAAGGTACGGCTCACCAACGGCTTCGAGGTGATTGGCTACATCCCGGGCGAGGGGCACAATCTGCAGGAACACTCGGTGGTGATGATCCGCGGCGGCCGCGTGAAAGACCTGCCCGGCGTTCGCTACCACATCCTGCGCGGTGTGCTCGATACCCAGGGCGTGAAGAACCGGAAGCAGAGGCGCTCCAAATACGGAGCAAAGAGGCCGAAGTAGTTCGGCCTCTTTGCGCAGATACCCGGGCGAGCGAGAAGCGAGACCCGGGGAACCCGAGAGGCAAGACGTGGATGGCCGGGACAAGCCCGGCCATGACGAAAGACAGAGAGACCGATGTCCCGCCGTCACAGTGCCGAGAAGCGAGAAATCAACCCGGACCCGAAATACGGGAACCTGGTGGTCTCGAAGCTCATGAACGTGATCATGCGCGCCGGCAAGAAGTCGGTGGCGGAAAGCATCGTTTACGGCGCGCTCGAAATCATCGAGGGCAAGACCAAGCAGAATCCGGTCTCGATTTTCGAGCAGGCGCTCGACAACGTGATGCCCTCGATCGAAGTGCGTTCGCGGCGCGTCGGCGGGGCGACCTACCAGGTACCGGTCGAGGTCCGCGCGACCCGCCGGCAGGCGCTCGGGATCCGCTGGATCATCGCGGCCGCACGCGAGCGCAACGAAAAGACGATGACGGAGCGGCTCTCGGCCGAGCTGCTCGATGCATCCAACAGTCGGGGAAATGCCGTCAAGAAGCGCGAGGACACGCACCGCATGGCCGAGGCCAACCGGGCGTTTTCGCATTATCGCTGGTGATGGCCGCACAGAGACCAAGGACTTAGCCGCTCATGCCCCGCAGCCAATCATGGCCCACATCGATGCCGGGAAGACGACGACGACCGAGCGGATCCTCTACTACACCGGCAAGAGCCACAAGATGGGCGAGGTGCATGAAGGCGCCGCGACCATGGATTGGATGGAGCAGGAGCAGGAGCGCGGCATCACGATTACCTCCGCCGCAACCACCGCCTTCTGGAAGAACAAGCGGCTCAACATCATCGACACGCCCGGTCACGTCGATTTCACCATCGAGGTGGAACGAAGCTTGCGGGTGCTCGACGGGGCGGTGTGCGTGCTCGATAGCAATCAGGGCGTGGAGCCGCAGACCGAGACGGTCTGGCGACAGGGCGACAAGTACAAGGTCCCGCGCATCGTCCTCTGCAACAAGATGGACAAGGTCGGCGCGGATTTCTTCCAGTGCCTCAGTGACATCGTCGAGCGCTTGGGCGCCAAGCCGGTGGCGATCCAGCTTCCGATTGGAAGCGAGAGCCAGTTCAAAGGCATAGTCGACCTCGTGCGCATGGTCGGTGTCGTTTGGGACGACGAGACACTCGGTGCCAAGTATCACGACGTCGAGATCCCGCCCGACATGCTCGAACAGGCCAAGGAGTACCGCGAGCGGATGATCGAGGCCGCGGTCGAGCTCGACGACAGCGCCATGGCTGCATATCTCGAGGGCAAAGAGCCCGACGAAGCGACCCTCAAGCGCCTGATCCGCAAGGCCGTGATCACCGGCGCGTTCTTCCCGGTGCTCGCCGGCTCCGCCTTCAAGAACAAAGGCGTGCAGCCACTGCTCGATGCGGTCGTCGACTATTTGCCGTCGCCGCTCGACGTGCCGCCGATCAAGGGCATCGACAGCAAGGGCAATGAGGTCGTGCGCAAGCCATCGGACAGCGAGCCGTTGGCGATGCTCGCCTTCAAGATCATGGATGACCCCTTCGTCGGCACCATCACCTTCTGCCGCATCTATTCCGGCCGGCTCGAAAGCGGCACGGGCGTGATCAATTCCACCAAGGATCGCAAGGAGCGCATCGGCCGCATGCTGCTGATGCATGCGAACAATCGCGAAGACATCAAGGAGGCTTATGCCGGCGACATCGTGGCGCTCGCAGGCCTCAAGGACGTGCGGACCGGCGACACGCTATGCGATCCGCAGAAGCCGGTGATCTTGGAGAAGATGGAATTCCCCGACCCGGTGATCGAGATTGCGATCGAGCCGAAGTCGAAGGCGGATCAGGAGAAGCTCGGCGTGGCGCTCGCCAAGTTGGTGGCCGAGGACCCGTCGTTCCGCGTCACGACCGACCAGGAATCGGGCCAGACCATCCTCAAAGGCATGGGCGAACTTCATCTCGACATCAAGGTCGACATCTTGAAGCGCAGCTACAAGGTCGAAGCCAATATCGGCGCCCCGCAGGTCGCTTATCGCGAGAAGATCACCAAACAAGTCACCGTCGATCATACCCATAAGAAGCAGACCGGCGGGTCTGGCCAGTTTGCTCGCGTCAAGATCGTCGCCGAACCATTGCCACCGGCCGGAGGCTTTGAGTTCGAGAACGAAATCATCGGCGGAACGGTGCCGAAGGAGTACATTCCCGGCGTCGAGAAGGGTCTGGAATCGGTGTTGGGATCCGGCGTGCTCGCGGGGTTCCCGGTGGTCGATCTCAAGGTGACGCTGATCGACGGCGACTATCACGACGTCGATTCATCCGCGCTCGCCTTCGAAATCTGCGCGCGCGCGGCGCTGCGTGAGGCCCTGCAGAAGGGCTCGCCTGTCCTGCTCGAGCCGATCATGAAGGTCGAGGTGGTCACGCCCGAAGAATACACGGGTTCTGTCATCGGCGACCTCAATTCGCGCCGCGGGCAGATCCAGGGCCAGGACATGCGCGGCAACGCCAACGTCGTCAACGCGATGGTGCCGCTCGCCAACATGTTCGGCTATGTGAGCAATCTGCGCTCCATGTCGCAGGGGCGCGCCACCTTCACCATGCAATTCGATCACTATGAACAGGTGCCCCAGGCGGTCGCCGCCGAGATTCAGGCGAAGTTCGCCTGAGGCCTCGGGGACGCTTGCCTCGAACGTGATGCCAACATTGGACTGACGAACCGCAAGATCCCACGATGCCGTTGGGAGTCGGAGCTTAGTTGAGAAAGGGTCCCAGAGGAGCCGAGCCATGGCCAAGCAGAAATTCGAACGGACGAAGCCGCATTGCAATGTTGGGACGATAGGTCACGTGGACCACGGCAAGACGACATTGACGGCTGCGCTGACGAAGGTGTCGGCGGAGAAGGGATGGACGACGACGTTTGTGTCGTATGACCAGGTTGCGAAGGCCTCGGAGAGCCAGGGTCGACGTGATCCGACCAAGATTTTGACGATTGCGACGAGCCACGTGGAATACTCCACGGCCAAGCGTCACTACGCGCATGTGGATTGCCCGGGGCATGCCGACTACGTCAAGAACATGATCACGGGTGCGGCGCAGATGGACGGTGCGATTCTGGTGGTGTCGGCGGCGGACGGTCCGATGCCGCAGACGCGCGAGCACATTCTGCTCGCGCGCCAGGTTGGGGTTCCCTATATCGTGGTGTTCCTCAACAAGGTCGACGTCGTGGACGACCCCGAGCTTCTCGATCTGGTGGAGCTCGAGGTGCGGGAGCTTTTGACCAAGTACCAGTTTCCCGGCGACAAGGCGCCGGTGATCCGCGGCTCGGCGATCAAGGCGCTCAACGGGGAGAAAGGCGAGTTCGCCGACGAGGCGATCCTGAAGCTTTACGATGCGCTGGATACGTTTGTGCCGCTGCCTGAGCGTCCGATCGACCAGCCGTTTCTGATGCCGATCGAGGACGTGTTCTCGATCTCGGGCCGGGGCACGGTGGTGACCGGTCGCATCGAGCGCGGCAAGATCAAGGTTGGGGAGGAAGTGGAAATCGTGGGGCTGCGGGACACGCAGAAGTCGGTTGTGACGGGGGTTGAGATGTTCCGCAAGCTTTTGGACGAGGGGGTTGCGGGCGACAATGTGGGATGTCTGCTGCGCGGGATCGACAAGGATGCGGTGGAGCGCGGTCAGGTTCTGTGCAAGCCGGGTTCGGTGAAGCCGCACAAGAAGTTCAAGGCTGAGGCGTATATCCTGACCAAGGAGGAGGGCGGCCGGCACACGCCGTTCTTCAACAACTACCGTCCGCAGTTTTACTTCCGGACCACGGATGTGACCGGGCAATGCACGCTGCCTGCGGGCACGGAGATGATCATGCCGGGCGACAACGCGACCATGGACGTGGAGCTGATCACGCCGATCGCGATGGAGGAGAAGCAGCGGTTTGCCATCCGCGAGGGCGGCAAGACCGTCGGCGCCGGCGTGGTGGTCTCGATCACGGAATAGAGGAATCCAGGCTGCCCTGGGTCCCCGCCTTCGCGGGGACGAGCGGACTTGGCGCCTTCCTTTGCCACCGCGCGGCTCGTGCCTGGCGCGTCTTTAGTCTTGCGGCTTGCAATGGTACCACCGTTCATGCATTTACAACCCTGCGGCGGGCCTCGGGGCCGCCGCAAGCGCTTCCGGAGGAGTGTAGCTCAATGGCTAGAGCACCGGTCTCCAAA
>WNGK01013466.1_pt1 | contig 11801 bp, 10 predicted proteins | sample 5400601 | NCBI WGS metagenome assembly WNGK01 (sample SAMN13153376, study PRJNA577476) | soil metagenome | isolation source: 60 cm soil or saprolite under Garry oak tree replicate 1 | place: USA:California | collected 2016-06-15
GCACACGCACATGTCGCTTTGGAACGGGGACAAACCGCTCTTCGCCGGCAACGGTTACGCCGGCTTGAGCGACATGGCGCTCTTTTTCATCGGCGGCATTTTGAAACACGCGCCCGCGCTGACTTGCCTGACCAATCCGACCACGAACAGTTACAAGCGGCTCGTGCCCGGATTCGAAGCGCCGGTCAATCTCGCTTACTCCGCGCGCAATCGTTCCGCCGCGATCCGGATTCCCACCTATTCGCCAAGCCCGAAAGCGAAACGAATCGAGTTCCGCACACCGGACGCGGCCGCCAATCCGTACATCGCGTTCAGCGCGCTCTTGCTCGCGGGTCTCGACGGAATTCAGAACCGGATCGATCCGGGCGATCCGCTCGACAAAAATCTTTACGATCTGCCGCCGGAAGAACTCGCCCAGATCGCGAGCGTGCCTGATTCACTCCGCGGCGCGATCGAAGCGCTCCAGGCCGACCATTCGTTCCTCCTTCGCGGCGACGTCTTCAACGCCGACTTCATCGCCAACTGGATCGACATGAAACAAAAAGAATACGACGCTCTGCGGCTGAGGCCTCACCCCTATGAGTTCTCGATGTACTACGACGTGTAATTCGTTTGTAGCGAGCCGCGCCCTCTAAAGACCATGAAACGAGTAGCGATAATCCTTGGTCTATTATTCTTAACTAAATCGCTTCATGCCGAGCTGCGAGGCATAGTGCTTGAAATCACAACGCCGTCTCATAAGGAGGCGACCACGGGTTACACTGTCTATGCACCCGCAGAGGTAAGCATTTACTCCGACGAGGAGGTCGAGCGAAAGCAAAAGGTGTCTGTTGCGCAAGCCGCAGACGTTCTAAAACTGCCCGCGGTTGGAAAAGCGCAGTTATGATCATAATCGTCTTTCACAATACGGTCAGACCAGAAGACTTAATCGGAATACTGGAAGGTATGAACGGCAACTCTGATCTGATGCTGGGCTACGCCGGAAGCGCGGATTACGGGCCAGGAAAACAAGACCTCGACAAAGTTCGGCATTGATTCACCGCCGAAATCTCTGGGGAAACCGAATTGCTTTCTCTGCGTCCTCCGTGTCCTCTGAGGTTAAACTTGTGTGATTTTTGCTTCGACTCTGAAATGCTTCATGCATGGCTGATCAGTTAACAGGGCTGCTGTCCCCATTTCTAAGGTCGCGCCGAATCGCCGCGGTCGAACCGTTCCTCGGTAAGGGGCGCTTACTCGATATTGGTTGCGGGACAGGCACATTAGCTAATCACGTTAACTCAACGCGATACCTCGGCGTAGATCAGGACGAAGAGTCAATCGCGATCGCGAAAAATCTTTTCCCTACGCATCGTTTTCTGACGCTCGCGGAATTTGCTCAATCGCCTAACCAAAATGAGTTTGAACGAATCGTTGGCCTCGCGGTGATCGAACATGTCGAGGACCCGCAAAGATGGCTGGCCTGGTTGCGAACGCTTTTAAAACCTGGCGGCCAGGTCGTCCTGACGACCCCTCACCCATCGGTCCGTCAGCTCCACGAATTCGGCGGGCTCATCGGTCTATTTAGCCGCGAGGGGGCAATGGAACATCGAGACCTGATAAATCGACATCGCATGATACAACTCGCCGAGACGAGCGGGTTCCGTGTTCGGCATTTCCGCAGATTTCTGTCGGGATGTAATCAACTGTTCGTCCTCGAGGCGACGGGAGGTTAGTAGGTAGGGGCGATTGACCCCAATCGCCCGGCTTGTCCCAATTCCTGGTTTCCTGGGTTCCTGATTCGTTTTGAACCGCGCAAACCGCCGCTAAAAAAACGCAACCCACCGGCAGCAGTCGATTTACGGCTGTGGTAGGCTTTAACTGTGAGTGCGACTGTTTTGCACCAGGTCGATCGCCCTTGGCGGGTCATTTTTGGAATCGGCATTTTCGTCGCCGCGATCGCGGTCCTGGGGACGATCGTGTGGCAAGGAATCACCGCGCATGGCGCGCCTGACCCTACCCAACCTAACACGAGCCCGACGGTCGCGTTTCTCGACATCGGCGTTCTCGTTTTTCGCGAAGGATTGGAATGCATTCTGGTACTGGCCGCGATTACCGCGAGCATGACCGGCGCAAAGAGCGCACATCGGCGCCCGGTCGCAGTCGGCGCCGGCGTCGCATTTGGCGCAACCTTGATCACCTGGTTCATCGCGGTCCGAATTGTGGATTCGCTGAGCGACAATATGCGCGCGCTCGATTTGCAAGCCGCCACCGGATTGCTCGCAGTCGTCGTCTTGCTGGTGATCATGAATTGGTTCTTCCACAAGATTTATTGGGGCGGTTGGATCCGCGCGCACAATCGCCGCCGCAAAGCGCTGCTTAGCAATGGCCACGAAATCGGGAAACAATCGTTGCTCTGGGGATTGATCCTGCTCGGATTCACTTCGCTTTATCGCGAAGGATTCGAAGTCGTCTTGTTTTTGCAGACTTATCATCTGCGTTTCGGCGGCGGCGTTGTTTTGAAAGGCGCACTGCTTGGAATCGCGCTCTCGGGGATCGTCGCGGTGCTGACATTCGTACTCCAGCAACGTCTTCCGTATCGCAAAATGCTGATCACAACCGGCGTTTTGCTCGGCACGGTGTTGCTGGTGATGGTGGGTGAACAAGCGCAAGAGATGCAACTCGCTCATTGGATTTCGACCACGCCAATCGCGTCGCTAGTCCCGATGATTCCGCGTTGGATGGGAATGTGGTTCGCGGTTTTTCCAACTTACGAAACGCTGATCGCGCAGTTGATCGCCGCCGTTCTCGTGATCGGTTCTTATTATGCGGCGCGGCATTTTGGCGGCAAACCAGCGATCGAAGAGCCTGTTCAAGAAGCGAAAGCCGAAGCGCGAGTAGCGATCACCGAAGAATTGCAGCCGGTGCGCTAACTCCGGCGAGCAGTTTCCTTCTTCGATGACCAAGAGCGCGCTATCGATCTTGTTGTTGGCCTGCCGCGCCGTAGCCTTCGGCGTAGGCGGATCGATCCTCGCAACGAGTTCGTTCGCGGATCAGCGGCACTTCACGTTCGTTTACGAAGCAACGATCGAGGAACCGGGCGAATTCGAGTTGGAGAACTGGGTCACCGGACAAATCCGGAAAGGAGCGGATCATAGTTTTTCAGAAATCGACTTCCGCCACGAAATTGAATTCGGCGTGATAGACAGATTGCAGGCCAGCATTTATCTGGCCGATTGGAGCTATGTGAACTCGAAAGAGAACAACGGTTTCGCCTTCTCCGACGCTGCGCTCGAGCTCGTTTATCAGATTTACAATCCAGAAAAGGCGCCGTTCGGCTTGGCGCTTTATGAAGAGATTGAAGGCGGCGATCGGATCTTCGGATCGGAATCAAAATTGATCGTGCAGAAAAACCTCGGACCGATGGTTCTCGCATATAACGCGACATTGGAAGCGGTGTGGCAGGGCAAAGAGCTGGCGGAACGCGAGGCGGAGTTTCAGCAATCAATCGGCGCCAGTTACGAACTTAACCGATGCATTTCAATCGGCGCGGAACTCGTCCATGAACTCGCATTTCCGGAATGGTCGGACGCTGAGCGCCCCGTCATTTCCGGCGGTCCAAATATCTCCGTTCATTGCGGTAAATGGTGGGGAACATTGACCGCGCTCGCGCAATGGACGCGCGCGCGCGACGAACCAGACGTTCAATTGCGAGCGATCGCCGGCTACTCTTTTTAGGCTGCTTTAATTCTGGTGATAAGCGTCTCGCCTGCGAAACCTTGATTGCAGCCGGGCACGCGCTGCCGCCATAAAACCGCCAGTCCGGCTCGGACCGATTCCAGTTGAACGGCGCGGCAGGCTTTTCACCTTAAGCGGATGATTTCGTCCACTTTGCGTTTTCTGTTTTCGGCGGCGCTCGTTTTGGTTTGCTTAACCACTTCTGCGGTTACTCCACCGCCGAAAGAAGGCGGTCAGACTCCGTCGCCCACGAAATCACCCACCGCGACGCCAAAACCGACTCCGGCCGGCGCAATCGATGAGAAATTGTTCAGCGGGATGCAGTGGCGTCAAATCGGACCGTTCCGGGGCGGGCGCGCCCTCGCGATTGAAGGCGTACCGGGCGAACCGGACACTTATTATTTCGGCGCAGTTGCGGGCGGTGTTTGGAAAACAACTGACGGCGGCCAGAATTGGACTCCGCTGTTCGACAAGGAAGATATTTCGTCGATCGGCGCGATCGCGGTCGCGCCTTCGGATCACAATGTCGTTTACGCCGGCACGGGCGAGGCGGCAATTCGCGGCAACACCACTTACGGAACCGGCGTTTACAAATCAATCGACGTGGGCAAGACCTGGAAAAACGTCGGACTAAAAGACAGCCGCCAAACCGGCGCGCTGATTGTCGATCCAAGAAATGCGGACGTGGTCCTGGTGGCTGCGCTTGGACACGCGTTCGGCCCGAATCCGGAGCGCGGAATTTTTCGCACAGCTGATGGCGGCAAAACTTGGACGAAAGTTTTAAGCAAAGATGAAAACACTGGCGGCATCGACGTGGTGTTCGATCCACACAATCCGAATATTGTGTTCGCGTCGCTCTGGCAGACGCGACGGCAGCCGTGGTTTTTTTCGAGCGGCGGAGCGGGCAGCGGTTTGTATCGCTCGGAAGACAATGGCGTGACTTGGAAACGTTTGGAAGGCAACGGCCTTCCCGAAGGAATTTTGGGCAAAATCGGCGTCGCGGTTTCGGGCGCGGACTCAAATCGCGTTTACGCGATCATCGAAGCGAAAGAAGGCGGCTTGTTCCGCTCGGATGACGCCGGACAAAAATGGACACGAGTAAATGACGACGGCCGGTTTCGTCAACGCGCCTGGTACTTCTCCAAAGTTTACGCCGATCCGAAATCCGCCGACACGGTTTATCTTTTAAACACCGGCGCATTCAGATCGGTCGACGGTGGGAAAACGTTTAATTTGCTTCCGGCGCGCCACGGGGATCACCACGGACTCTGGATCGATCCGCAAAATCCGAATCGGATCGGCAACGCGAATGACGGCGGCGCCAGCATCTCGATCGACGGCGGAAAAACATGGACGACGCAAAATAATCAGCCGACAGCGCAGTTCTATCACGTCGCAGTCGACAACGCTTTTCCGTATCACATTTACGGCGCGCAGCAGGACAACTCGAACGTGGGTATCGCGAGCCGAACCGATTCGGGCGTAATCGGCCGCGAGAATTGGTTCCAGGCCGGCGGCGGTGAGTGTGGGTTCGTCGTGCCGGATCCGCGCGATTGGCACATCATTTATTCAAACAGCGAAGGCTACATCGCGCGCTATAACAAAAGCACCGAAGACGATCAGGACATCAGTCCGGTGCCGTTGGACAATTCCGGACACGGCGCGGTCGATCTCACTCACCGTTTTCAGTGGGTGTCGCCGTTATTGCTTTCGCCACACGATCCGGACGTGATCTACACTGCAGCGGAATGTGTTTTTAAATCCGCGGATCACGGCCAGAGCTGGACACAGATCAGCGGAGACTTAACCAAGAACGACAAAACCAAGCAGCAGCCGAGCGGCGGCCCGCTGACGAACGACATCACCTCGGTCGAATATTATGACACGATTTTCGCGCTAACCGAGTCGCCGGTAGACAAAGGCACATTGTGGGCCGGAACGGACGACGGACTGATTCACGTTTCGACGGATGACGGCGCGCATTGGAGCAACGTGACGCCGAAAATGCCGGAATGGAGCACAGTCGATTTGATCGAAGCATCGCCCTACGACGGCAAGACGGCTTATGCAGCGATCGATCGACATAAACTCGACGACTTCAAACCGTACATCGTCAAGACGACCGACTTGGGCAAAACATGGAGTTCGATCATTAATGGAATTCCGGATGGCGCGTACGTGCACGCGGTGCGTGAAGATCCGAAAAAGAGCGGACTGCTTTACGCCGGCACGGAGCTTGGGGTTTACGTTTCGTTTGACGCCGGAGCGCACTGGCAACCGTTGCAGTTAAATCTTCCACGATCGCCGATTCACGATTTGGTCGTGAAAAACGACGACCTGGTTGCGGCGACACATGGGCGATCGTTTTGGGTGCTGGACAATATTACGCCGCTTCGGCAGTTGAACGCACCAGCGACAAATTCAGATTTCATTCTCTATCAACCGCAGACCGCGTTGCGCTTGCATTACCCGGAGGAATTCGACAAACGCCAACCGGTCGGTGACAACCCGCCGGCGGGCGCGATGATTGATTACTATTTCAAGACTGCGCCGAAAGATGAAGTCACGCTCGATATTCTCGACGGACAGGGAAAAGTCGTCCGGCATTTGTCGAGCAAAGAGAAAAAGGAAGGCGAACAACCGCCCGAATGGCCGGACCGGGTGGAGCGCGTCAAAACAATTCCCGCGAATGAAGGAATGAACCGGTTCGCATGGGATATTCGTTACAACGATCCGATCCAGACGCCGGGCGCGTTCTATGGCGGAACGGGTCCGAAAGGTCCGCTCGCCCTGCCGGGGAATTACCAGGTGAAGCTGACGGTCGCGGGAAAATCTCAGACCGTGCCGCTGAAATTAATGATCGATCCGCGCAACAAAGGCGCGGAGGCTGCGCTGCAAAAACAATTCACGCTCTCGACGCAGGTGACCGATCGCATTTCGCAGCTGCACCAGGCGATCAATGAGATTCGAGATCTCAAAGCGCAGATCAAAACGCTCCATTTTCGTTTCGGCGATGATGAAAAGCTCAAACCGGCGCTCGCGGCCGCGGACGATCTCGATCACAAAATGTCCGACGTCGAAAAGGAGCTGATTCAGGTAAACATGAAAGGCTCAGAGGGGAATCTGGCGTTCCCGAGCGTGTTGAACGAGCGCTTCGACGCGTTCAGCCATTTCATTGACGCAGGCGACAGCACCGAACCAACCAAGTCCCAGCTCGAGGTGTTTCAAACACTGGGCAAACAGCTCGATGGACAATTGGCGAAATGGTCGCAACTCAAATCCCAGGACGTGGTGAAAGTCAGCGATATGATCAAACAGGCGAATTTGCCGGCGCTCATTATTACGCCGCCGAAAACCGAGACTCCGAAAGAAACGAAGTCGTCCTAATTTTTATCGACGCTGTACTTGCCGGGCCCGATGAAGAGAAGACTGATCAGCAAGATCGACATCTCGAATGACGGCAGTCGGACGAGAAATTCGCCCCGGCTATGCCAGACAGCGACGAAGTGAACGAGCGTGACTGCAAGCGCAAACAGGACTCCGATTCGAAAAAACAAACCCAAAATCATCAGGATCGCGCCGGCGCAGCCGAGAATCGCGCCGACGAATCCCCAAAATTTGTAGTGCGAATGAAAATCGAGATGCCGCATCGCCGAACCGAAATGTTCCCAACTGTTTGTTCCGCTCCACAAAATCGGCGCGATTAGAATAATGAAAATCAGACCGAGACTGGCGCGAAACAAAAGCAAACCGGTCTCGCGGTACTTGCTGAGGAATTGCAATGCGGCCACCGGCGCGACTTTCAGCGAGCCCTCGCGAAATTTCAATTTAAAGTCCGAGCCGGACTGGCACTTTTCGAATTGCCTCATTTAATGACGAAGATCGATAAGGCAGTCCTGCTCGCGGCCGGGCGCGGCACGCGGATGCGCGAACTAACGGCGGATTTGCCAAAGCCGATGATAGAAGTGCGGGGCAAACCAGTTCTCCAACATATCGTGGAAGGTTTGCGTGATGCCGGCGTTCGAAAATTTCTTGTCATCGTCGGTTATCGCGCAGACGCGGTGCAGAATTTCTTCGGGGACGGCTCTCGCTACCGGATCGACATCCAATATGCGACGCAAGTTACGCAAGATGGGACCGGCCGCGTTGTCGATCTGGCGCGCAGTTTCGCCGGCGATTCGCCGTTTGTTCTCGCCTATGGTGACATTTTGGTCGACCCGGCAAACTACGAACGCGTTGTCGAGCTTGGGGATGATGTCGAAGCTCTCATCAGTGTGATCCGGGGCGAGGATGTGAGCAAAGGCGGCGCGGTTTTTCTGAACAACAAATTCGAGCTGGTCGATCTTCGTGAAAAATCGAAACCGGGCGAAGCAACGAGCCCGTGGTACAACGCCGGTCTTTACGCGTTTCGACCGAGCATTTTCAGTTTCACCGCCAAATTGAAACCCTCACCGCGCGGGGAATACGAACTCACCGACGCGATCCGCGAGCTCGCGCAATCGGGCCAGAAAGTGCGGGCGCTCGAGCTCACCGGCGAGTGGGCGGATGTGCGCGATCCTGAAACCTTGGCGCGATTGAACCGACAGCCACGGCCTGAGAAAACCGTAGAGCAGATAGGCCAGAAACAAGATCGCCGGCATCCATTCGTAATTGATCGCGGTAAAAACGAGGACAACGAAAATAACGAGAAAGCGCGGGATCGATTTCTTCGTTTTCCAGTTGATCGCTTTGAAACTGGGATATTCGAACCGACTGAACATCATGAAGGAAAGGAAAAGCAGCAGCGGTGGCAAAACGAATTTCCATCGGCCGAGATGGTGTTCGCCTTCGGCGAGCCAAAGCAAAAATAGTGTGATCGATGCGATCAACCCGGCAGCGGCGGGAATCGGAAAACCAGTGAAGTTTTTCCGGCCGTCAGTCACGGCTCCTCTTTCGTGATTGGCCGATGCCGTGTTGAAACGGGCCAGACGCAGCGCGCCACAAGACAGGTAAACGAAAGCAATGATCCAACACGCATTCGGAAATTCGTTGAGGACGACCCGATAAACCATCAGCGCCGGTGCCAGCCCGAAGGAAACAATGTCGGCGAGCGAATCGAATTCGCGGCCGAACGCGCTTTCGTGTCCGCCCAGACGTGCCAGTCGTCCATCCAAAAAATCGAAAACGAAAGCGCCGAGGATGTACCAGATGGCGGCGTGAAAAAGATCGGCGGCAGCATCCGCGTTTGTACTTTGCAAAAGCGCGCCCTCCAAAATCTTGAGCGTGGCCGTGAAACCGCAGAACAAGTTCCCCGCGGTCATTAAATTCGGGATAAGATAAATCTTGGACGGTTGCTCGTTCATGAATCGGAGAGCCGTGCGATGATTGTCGATCCACCAGCCACGTGTTCGCCCGCTTTCACCAGCACGCTGGCGGTGAGCGGCAAGTATACTTCCGTTCGAGAGCCAAAGCGAATCATTCCAAAGCGCTCGCCCTTGGCCAATTGGTCCCCGACCTCCGCCCAGGCAACAATTCTTCTCGCGATAGCGCCGGTGAGTTGCCTAACCACGACGGTCACGCGCGGATTTTCAATTCCCCAGGTCATCGCTTCGTTTTTCTCTGAGCAATCCTGACTGCGCGCATCGAGACAGAGTCCTTCATGGTGTTGCCGGTAAGTGATTCGGCCCTCAATTGGCGCGCGATTGGTGTGCACGTCGAAAATCGACAAGAAAATCCCCACCCGGCGCATCCTGGTTTTCAAAACTTCGCTCTCTTCGACTTCGGTAATGTCCGTCACGGTCCCGTCCGCAGCGGCGAGAACCGCGTTCCGATCGGCCGGAATATTTCGATCCGGATCTCGAAAAAAGAAAAGCGTGTAGAGAATCAGGACGAAAAAAAACAGAGACAACCAAGCGTTAAAAAACCAACTCACGAGTACGAGAAAAAATAAAATCGCAAGAATCCAGCGAGCTTCGGCAAGGGTTTGGAGGCGCATGGAGAGCGCACATTTTCGGGGCACAAAAGAGGCTGGTCAAGAGGGCAAAAAAGGCTGTGAATAAGTTGGGACGGCCGACCACAATATCGTGGGCTTTGGCCGCCCCCAGCCTCCAACCGGTAGCGGAAATAAGTCTCTTGGCAGCACGAGATTATTAGTTGTTTGTTGAGGCGTTTTCGCTAGCTTCTTACGATGCCAGCTCGAGCCGCCGTCTCCGTCGATCCAGACGACGAAAAATCGATCGAAAGAAATCGTCAGCGCGAGTTCTCCAACGTCAACAAACTGCAAAAATACGACGCCGCGCAGATCGACAAGCTCGAGGGCCTGGAGGCAGTCCGGAAACGGCCCGCGATGTATATCGGCGATCCGGACGAGCGCGGCCTGCACCACATGGTGTTCGAAGTTCTCGACAATTCGATCGACGAACATCTCGCCGGATTTTGCGAGAAGATCGATCTAGAAGTTCACGTCGATGGCAGCGTCTCGGTGCGGGACAATGGCCGTGGTATTCCGGTCGATATTCACCCGAAATGGAAAATGCCGGCCGTCGAGCTGGTCCTAACGAACCTGCACGCGGGCGGAAAATTCGGGCAAGGCGCTTACAAATATTCCGGCGGTCTGCACGGTGTCGGTGCAAAGTGCACCAACGCGCTTTCGGAATGGTTCAAGGTGGAGGTTTCGCGCGACGGCAAGGTCTATCACATGGCCTTCGCCAAAGGAAAAACGACGCAAAAACTGGAAGTCATCGGCGAGGTCAAGGGCAAAAAGACCACCGGTACACTCATCACCTTCCTGCCTGATCCGACGATCTTCAGGATCACGACCGAATTTAAATTTGAGCGTCTCGCGACCCGGTTGCGGGAGCTGGCGTTTCTAAATCCGGGTCTCGAAATCAATCTGACCGATGAACGCGGCGATGCGCCAAAGAAGGAAGCATTTCTTTACAAACACGGCATCGAGGAATTCGTAAAGCAGCTGGGTGAAAACAAACAGGTATTGCACCCCAAGCCGATCGTGATTTCGCGGCAGCGCGACGAAGTGTTTGTCGATGTTGTCTTGCAATACAACGACAGTTACAACGACCAGATTTTGCCGTTCGCCAATTCGATTCCGAATCCAGACGGCGGCGCGCATCTCACCGGGTTCCGGACGGCGCTGACTAAAGCCGTCAACCAATACGCGAAGTCGAATAGTTTGATGAAGGAAAAGGACCCGTCGATTTCCGGCGATGACGTTCGCGAGGGTTTGATCTGCGTGCTCAGCATCAAATTGCCGAATCCGCGGTTCGAATCGCAGACCAAGGTCAAGCTGGTCAACACTGAGATCGACGGCATCGTCAACTCAGCGGTTTACGAAGGTTTGATGACATTCTTCGACAAGAACCCGCCGGTCGCGCGGCGGATCTTCGAAAAAATTCTGACCGCGGCGCGAGCCCGCGAAGCTGCCCGTAAAGCGCGCGAGACGATCCGTAAAGGCGCGCTCACCGGCGGCGGTTTGCCTGGGAAACTGGCCGACTGCTCCGAACGCGATCCGGAATTGACCGAGCTTTATATTGTTGAGGGTGATTCCGCCGGCGGATCGGCCAAACAAGGGCGCGACCGGATGACACAGGCAATCCTTCCGATCCGGGGAAAACTGATCAACGTCGAGAAGGCGCGCGAAGATCAATTCCTCAAGAACACCGAAATTCAGGCGATGATTACAGCTATTGGCACCGGGATCGGCAAAGCGAGAGAAGATGGAAATGGCAAAGATGAAGGTCGCTTCGATATGTCAAAACTGCGCTATGGAAAGATCATCATCATGACGGACGCTGACGTCGATGGATCGCACATTCGTACGCTGTTGTTGACGTTTTTCTTCCGGCAGATGAACGAGCTCGTTCGCGCCGGCAAGATTTACATCGCGCAGCCGCCGCTCTACCAAATCAAACGCAAAAAGCGCGAGGAGTACGTCGATGACGATGTGCAGTTGAACAAAATCCTGATTTCACTCGGGGCCGAAGACGTGAAGCTGAAGAATCTCGCCGACGGCAAAGAGATCACAGCCGCGCAACTGAAGGACATCCTCGAATCGCTCGAGAAATTGGCCAAGCTAAGCGAAGTCGTACGCC
>WNGK01025693.1_pt1 | contig 11801 bp, 13 predicted proteins | sample 5400601 | NCBI WGS metagenome assembly WNGK01 (sample SAMN13153376, study PRJNA577476) | soil metagenome | isolation source: 60 cm soil or saprolite under Garry oak tree replicate 1 | place: USA:California | collected 2016-06-15
TGCCAATCACCGCATCTCCGCTGGCCTGATGCAACGCGTGCATGGGGGAGCGGATATGGCCAAAGTTGCGGGTATTCCTGATTACTTTTACGCTTCTGTCCTTGGCAGCTATCGTCTTCAACTCATTCAGGGTGTTATCGGTCGAAGCATTGTCGATAAAGATGTGTTCGTACTGGTAGTCGCCAGCGGCGGCAATAGCAGCGCGCACTCGAAGGTACAGCTCGCGCACGTTAGACTCTTCGTTATAACAGGGCGTGAGGACGGTAAGGGTCTTAGACATGGCTTGCAGCTTTCTCGTCGAACCTTAGCGATTCGACGTCAAGCTCTTTGTACCGCTCATACCAGCCATAGAGGTCCCTGATCGCGCTCTCTAATTCCCAAAACTGATATTCCACCATTTCTGTCAGCAGACGCGAATTGTCTGCCGAGTATTCGGGCCCCATGCCTTCGGCCATGACTGACACACTTGGATTGCGTCCAGAGACCTTCGCAACGATTCGTGCTAATTCTGTCAGCGCCAAAGGCCGCCCAGTGCAGGCGTTGTATGCCTTGTGGCGGGCGTTATTCTCGATGAACCACATTGTGATCTTCGCCAGGTCTTTGATGTACAGGTAGTCGAACACGATATCTTGTCGGACCACAATTGGCAATCCTCTCAGCACCCGGCAGCAAGCGTTCGAAATGAAACGCACGGTGTAGTCCTCGTACGCGCCGAAAACTCCGAACAAGCGCAAATTAACGATTCGGTCGGAGCGCTCGATATGTAGGGCGCAAATGTACTTGGAAAACCCGTACGCATCCCGGGGCACGCGGGTATCGAAATACTCTTCCCGTACCCGCGCCGGCAGCTGTAGGCGATCGTACTCAGCAGCGGATCCGAAGTGAATCATTTTTCCGAAACGTCCCTGGTTGCGAACCAGATTGAAAAACATGCGGCAGTTGTGGTCGAGCAGGTCCGGAGGGGCAGCCAGCCGCCGATTCGATCGCGTTGTCGCGGCATGTACGATCACGTCAAACCTGTGCACGCTGAGGTATTCGGCCACCGCCTGCTCGTTCAGCAGATCCAGTTCGGCCGAGGAGGGCGCCAACACTTCATAGCTGCCAGCAAGTTGCTCCGCCAGATTTCGTCCGATGAACCCTGACCCGCCGGTGATCAGTAAGCGCATTATGTAGGCGTCCGAAAAGAAAACTTTTTATGCCCCACAAAGCTATATACAGCGATAAACGCCGTCAGAAGAGCGCCGGCAATGTAGGGCGCTTGCGCAACAAACCGGGTATTCCGCCGAATGACCACAACCAGCACGGGTAACGTGAGTACTCCGAAAAGAATGCCCCCGCTATATACGCCTACGCAACGGATCCATTCACTCAGGTAGTTGCCCTTGGTTTTAAATACGAACCATTTGTAGCCGAAAAAGGAGACCGAGATGTTCAGCAGGCTCGAAATCACCGAGGCGGCGATATAACTGTGCGGAATCATCGGGCCAAGAACTGCGGTGAAAAATGCGAATGAGCCGTATCCGAACAAGGTATTCCAAGCTCCCACCAGCAGGTAGCGTCCGAACTGCCCGGGCGGAGCGTGGCGCCTGAGTGACGTGCTCCATTTGTTGACAGAGGCTGAGGGGCTCATCTCTATTACATCGTTACACCCGGCAGAATACCCTATTACGATATTATCAAGAGTCGTTAAATCTTTTTCGTATTTGTGAACTGCAGCACATCCGGTGTTACAGCCAATGGAGCCTGAACCGCAATGAAGCTTTCGGACTACGTTTTCCGCATTGTCGCAGACACCGGTGTGAAACATGTCTTTCTGGTACCCGGCGGCGGGGCCATGCATCTCAATGACTCCCTTAGTCGATGTAAGGGAGTTGATTTCGTCTGCAATCTACACGAGCAGGCCAGCGCAATTGCAGCAGAGAACTACTCGAAGGCTACCAAAAATCTTGGCGTGGCACTGGTTACTACGGGTCCGGGCAGCACAAACGCGATCACCGGTCTAGCCGGTGCCTGGCTGGATTCGACGCCATGCCTTTTTCTCTCTGGTCAAGTAAAACGAGCAGACCGTATGTTTGCGCCCGATGGGGCGTCGCTGGGAGTTCGGCAAGTTGGAATGCAGGAGGTCGACATCGTCTCGATTGTCCGTCCCCTGACCAAGTACGCGATCACCGTGGACGATCCCGATTCGATCCGCTACCACATGGAGAAGGCACTCTATCTCGCGAAATCGGGCCGTCCGGGTCCTGTTTGGATTGATATTCCCCTCGATGTGCAGGCAAGCCCTATCGACCCGGAGACCCAACGTAGCTTCGATCCTAGCGAGTGCGATTCTAATTTGCCGGTCGACATGGAAGAACTGGTCGGGCAAACTATCCGCGTATTGAATAACTCCGACCGGCCTATTCTTCTGGCGGGCAACGGCATTAGATTGGCGCGTGCAGAAAATGAGTTTCTGGAACTGGTCGAAGTGCTTGATATACCGGTCGAATCGACCTGGCTCGCGATCGACTTGATTGCCGATGACCATCCCTTATTTGTTGGTCGTCCGGGATCTCTTGCTCCGCGCGGGGCAAACTTTGCCGTCCAGAATTCCGATTTTCTGCTCGCGCTGGGTGCGCGCCTGGATCGCGTAATTACTGGCTACTCCCCGGAGCGGTTTGCCCGCGCCGCTCAAAAAGTGATGGTGGATATTGATCAGTTCGAGTTGGCCAAGATGGGCGATTCGATTCAGATGAAGGTGCAGGCGGACGCGGGCGAGTTCATTCGCGCATTGCTTCGCCGCAGGGCAGAAATTCAGCGAAAGGATCGACCTGCCTGGAAGCAGCGTTGCGCGGATTGGAAGAAACGCTATCCTGTGATCCTGCCGGAACATCGCAAGCCCGAAGGGCCCGTTAGCATGTATCACCTGGCGGAAGTACTGCAGGAGGCCCTGCCAGGGAGCACTCCCATCGTCTCTGGAAGCTCGGGCAGCGCGATTGAACTTTTCCTGCTGGCCCTACGGGTCAAGAGCGGTCAGAGAGTATTTCATACTACGGCGCTGGGGGCCATGGGGTATGGCATCGCTGCTTCCATTGGGGTCTGCATGGCAAATGGACGGCGCCCGGTCGTATGCGTGGATGGCGATGGTGGTTTTCAATTCAACATTCAAGAACTGGAAACCGTTTCACGGCTTAAACTGCCTATCACCTTTTTTGTGTTGAACAATGGCGGTTATGCTTCAATCCGCATTTCGCAGACGAGTTTCTTTGGCGCACCGCGCATCGGGTGCAGCCCCGAGACCGGGCAGACTCTACCGGACATCACCAAGGTGGCCCAGGCTTACGGCTTGCAGACCGACGTCATCCGCGATCAATCCGATCTCCGCGCCGATCTGCGGCGAGTCCTCAGTCGTGGCGGACCGCTGGTGTGCGACACGTACGTCCTCGTCGATGAGTTCCGCGGTCCGCGACTTTCCTCCGTCCAACGCCCTGATGGATCGTTCGTCTCCAAACCGTTGGAAGATCTTTACCCGTTCCTTTCGCGCGAGGAATTTCTCTCGAACATGATGATTCCCGTGGAGAAGGAGTAGGGAGGATGAGAATTGCCGTGATGCAGGGCCGGCTTCTGCCGCCATCTGACGGGTCCTTTCAGTGCTTTCCTCGGAGGTTGTGGAGAGAGGAATTTCGGCTGGCAGCAGAGGCGGGCCTTGACGCGATAGAATGGATTTACGATTCCCCAGGCGAGAGCGACAATCCACTCAGTACCGATGATGGTCTAGCAGAGATACTTCGACTGTCTAAAATATGCAATATTGCTGTTGCCTCCCTCTGCGCCGACTACTTTATGGAGTTTCCGCTCGCTAAAGCCCCAGCGGAACAGGAGGAGAGAATAAGAAAATTGGTCTGGCTGCTGGATCGTTGCAAACTAGCCGGTATTCGCCGCGTCGTTCTTCCCTTCGTGGACAATTCCAGGATTGACAGTAATTCCGACGAAGCCCAGGCTGTGCATGTGCTGCGTCGTGTTCTTGGACATGCCGAAAATGCTGACATCGAATTGCATTTGGAGACATCGCTCGATCCTCAGCGCTTCAGTTCACTCCTAGCGAACCGGCAATGCCGAGATTCCGGTTCTCCTTTCCCATCTCTTCCGAATCGGATATAAGGGAGACTTTGTAATGCAGATTGCGCGAGGCGAGGCTGGACAAGAGCTAGCCTGGATTCGCCATAATCGGGAACTTGTGCTGACTCAACTGCAGGCAGCGGGTTTCGTGCCCGGAACGAACCGATGAAGATATTAATCGTCGGACTAGGGGGCATCGGACAACGCCATTTACGAAATCTGCGTGCGCTGCTCGGTGCCGATGTCGAGATATTCGCTTATCGTGTCAGAAAGCTTTCTCCTGTCATTACGCCCACTTTACAGATTGCCGCCGACCGCGATGTCGAGCGGGAGTACCAACTCCGCATCTTTGGCGATTTGGAGTCGGCGCTTTCGGAAAAGCCTGACATTGCATTTATCTGTAACCCTAGCAGCTTGCATGTTCCTGTGGCTTTGGCTTGCGTTCGGGCCGGATGCGATCTCTTTGTGGAGAAGCCGCTATCGGATGGCCTGGCGGGTCTGCCTGAGCTACAAGCTGCGGTTGAGGAACACGCCCGGATTGTCATGGTCGGCTATCAGCTTCGTTTCCATCCCTGCTTTCTGCGCATGCAGGAGATCATTGGAAAGGGGTTGCTTGGCAACCTGCTCGGAGTTCGTGCCGCCGTAGGTGAGTACCTGCCAGGCTGGCATCGTTATGAGGATTACCGGCAGATGTATGCCGCGCGAGCTGACTTGGGCGGGGGTGTAATACTCTCGCAAATTCACGAGTTCGACTATCTCTACGCCTTATTTGGCAAGGCGAAGCGTTTGTTTTCCATCGGCGGGCACTGGAGTAATCTTGAGATCGACGTTGAGGACGTAGCCAGCACACTGATGCAGTGCGAGCTCGCCGGAAGGCCACTCCCCATCCACTTGCAGCAAGACTATTTGCAGCGGCCGCCACAGCGGCAGTGTGAGGCGATAGGAGACGTGGGCAAAGCCATTCTGGATTTTCCGACGCTTTCGGTCACCCTGTACGGAGTAGAGGGAACCGTGGTGGATCGATTTACTTGCGAGCAACTGGACCGCAATCAATTGTTCATCAGTGAGATGCAGCATTTTCTCGGCTGCGTGAAAACGCGGAGCAAACCAGTGGTCGACTTGTGTGAAGGTGTATGGAGCCTCAAACTGGCGCTGGCCGCGAAGGAATCGATCTCAACCGGCCGTGTAGTGGAGTTTTCCTGACGAACCGAGAAACTATGACAGAGCTTGGGAATTCCTTTGATTTAACTGGGCGCGTTGCCGTCATTACGGGAGGCGCCGGACTACTCGGCGAGCAACACGCCCGAGCCATTGCGGCGGCGGGCGGCATCCCGGTTCTCGTGGACATCCAACAGCAGCGAGCCAGCGAAAAAGCATCAGCGTTGTCGCGCGAGTATGGTATTCCCGCAATCGGCTGCGCTGCGGACATAACCAAGCAACCGGAAATTGAAGCGCTGCAGGCCAAGATCCTGGCCCGGCTCGGACGTCTCGATATCCTTATCAACAATGCAGCGAATAATCCCAAGATGGAGGCCGGCACCGAGGTGAATTTTTCGCGGCTGGAGAATTTTCCTTTGGCGCAGTGGGATGCAGACATTGCCGTGGGCCTGACGGGCGCTTTCCTGTGCAGCAAAGTGTTTGGCAGTCACATGGCCAGCCACGGCGGCGGAGTCATCGTAAATGTGGCGTCGGATCTCGCGCTCATCGCTCCCGATCAGCGCATCTACCGGCAGCCCGGTTTGCCGGAGCAAATGCAGCCCGTCAAGCCGGTCACGTATTCTGTCGTGAAGTCGGCGCTGGTGGGTCTCACGCGATATTTAGCTAGCTACTGGGCCGAAAAGAAGGTACGCGTCAATGCCATTTCGCCCGGCGGCATCTACAACGGCCAGCCAGAGGACTTTGTTGTGCGTCTGACTAACCTAATCCCGCTTGGACGTATGGCTGCGATTAACGAATATCAGGGCGCCATTGTGTTTCTGTGTTCGAACGCATCGTCATACATGACGGGCACGAACCTCGTGGTGGATGGTGGTAGGAGTTGCTGGTAAAAGTACCATCGGGCCAAGGTTGCGATGGTGGGAGTGAGCGCGAATGGTTTCTGGAGCGAAGGGGCTTGCTGACAACGACCTGACGACGGCACTAGATGAGTTGTTCGCCGAAGGCGAGGCGAACGCAAAAGCGCGGGAGCGATCAGCGTTCGACCTGATGGCAGGGCCATCGAAGGATTTGATCGTATTATTCGGAGCCGGGCGTGTCGGTCGTAAGACTGTGGCCGGGCTGCGCAAGGCCGGTATTGAACCTATCGCCTTTGTAGATAACGATCGGCTCCTATGGAACAACTTTGCGGACGGGGTGAAGGTGCTCTCTCCGGAAGAGGCGGCACGACGTCACGGCGACCAGGCAACCTTTGTGATCACGATCTGGAGAGGCGAAGCTACCGATCGGATGGCAGAGCGCGAAGCGCAGCTGCGAAGGTTGGGCTGCAGGTGCGTAGTCACGTTCCCGCCGCTGTTCTGGAAGCACGCAGCGGTCTTCCTGCCGCACTACGCCGTCGATCTCCCCCACAGGGTGCATCAACAGGCGGATGACGTGCGCCGGGCTGGCCATCTGTGGTCGAACGACGCCTCCCGGAGTGAATATCTCGCGCAGTTGCGTTGGCGCTTATTGGGCGAATTCGATGCGCTGTACAGTCCGGTTCAGCACACGATGTATTTTCCGCAGGACCTCTGCCCTCTTACCGATCACGAGGTGTTCGTTGATTGCGGCGCCTATGACGGTGACAGCATCCGGAGTTTCCTTGATCAGTCCAAGGAATCCTTCGAGAAAATTTACAGTTTTGAGCCTGACCCTGCCAATTTCTCAAAACTCGAAAAAGAGGTGTCACAGCGTCCGGAACGCGAATCCATCACGCTGCAACGCGCAGCCGTGGGAGCGCAGGCCGGAACGGTCATGTTCTCCGGTGATGGAAACGAAGCCTCTTCTGTCGGCAAGGGTGACATGGTGGTGAACTGCGTCGCTCTCGACGAAGTTCTTTCCGGGACGCAACCGACGTACATAAAGATCGACATCGAGGGTGCTGAATTAGACGCACTCAATGGAGCGCGCAAAATCATCCAACGATGCTCTCCCGTGCTCGCCGTTTGTACCTATCATCGGCAGAATCATCTCTGGAAGATTCCGCTCCTCATCCAGTCAATCAATCCGAATTACAGCTTCTTCCTGCACCCTCATTTGGTGGAAGGGTGGGACCTGGTCTGTTATGCCATTCCGAACACACGACTGTCGGATCGAACGGAAGGGGAAGAAGGAAGGCGGCGATGAAAAATCTGTTGCGGCCCTGCCCGGTTTGCGAGGGGAAGCGTGGAGATGTGCTGCATCACCAAAGATTCGCAGTCTCCGACGATTATCCGTTGCCGGATGAATACGATGTCGTGATCTGTGCGTCATGCGGAATGGTATATGCCGATACGCCCGCAATGCAGTCTGACTATGACAGGTTCTACGCGACCTGCTCCATTTACGAGCAACCAGCCGGAGCCCAGACGGGGACGACTCCCCCGGAAGATATTGCGCGTCTCGAGCAATCCGGCGCGCTGTTCGCCAACCACATTCCTTCCAAACAGGCTCGCATCCTCGATGTAGGGTGCGCCAACGGGGGGCTACTTCAAGTGCTAGGTCGTCTGGGGTTTTCGAATCTCGTTGGTATTGATCCTTCTCCTGTGTGCGTGGAAAACACCCGCAACGGCGGATGTCAGTCCTATCAAGGAGACCTTGCTCATCTTCCTCCAGAAATAGGCTGTTTTGATGCCGTAATTCTAACCTCGGTCCTGGAGCACATTCTTGACGTAAAGCGTGCCATCTCGGCATTGGTGAGTGTTTGCAGTGCCAACGGCCGAATCTTCCTCGAGGTGCCGGATGCTGCCGGGTACGCGGACTACCTGCATGCCCCATTTCAAGACATCAATACCGAGCACATCAATCACTTCAACATAGCCTCAATGCAAAACTTGATGGCCCAGTTTGGATTTACGCCCGTACTTGAGAAACGCGTGCTAGTGACCGGGTTCTCCGGCCTCCTGTTCCCCGGCCTCGAAGCGGGATACGAACGTCGTTCCGGCCCTGTTCAGCAACATTGGCTTATCGACAGCGGATTTCGCGGGCAAATGGAACGCTACATCAATGAATCGCGTGTCATGATGCAAGAAATCGATCAGCAACTGCGGAGTGTGCTTGCATCTTCAACAGAAGTGATCGTTTGGGGCACAGGCCAACTGGCAATGAAGCTCCTTTGTGATACGGCATTGAAGGAGGCAAGGGTGATTGTATTCGTGGATGGGAACCCGGTCAATATCGGTAAAACATTGCACGGCGTGCCCATCATTCGTCCCGACCAGTTGGAGAACAAGAAGGCACCGATTATCCTGGCGACCCTGCTGCATACACACGGCATCCGCGAGCGGATTGCTTCCCTCGGATTAAGCAACCCGGTGGTTACGCTGCTTGCGCGATGAAGCGTGAGCTTGCGGCCTGGATAGAATTCTCACGCCGCTGGCTCTCCGACGCAGCGGACTAGGATGTCACTTACTCATCGGCTTCGCCCAAGTAAACATAAAGCCAAATCTATCGGACGACCAAACCTCATATCCGATACTGGAAAACAGTTTCTCCAAAGGTTTCCATGTCAGCTCCCCATCGACTGGGTGATAGCTCTCGATTGCAAAATTGACCGGATGCGCCTTCAGAAACTCTTGTGAGCGTTTGATCGTGACGACCTCCGCGCCCTCTATATCCATTTTGACGTACGCCGGAACCTCACCGAACTGTGCGCACGCGTCCGCAAGGCTGACGGTTTCCACCTTTTGAAACTTATCCTTTTCCGAATACGTGAGATAGTCGCTTAGCCCCGCACTCATGGAGCCGTCCATGCAAAACTCAGCCGTACCCGTTGAACCCGAGAGCGCCTTCTTTACCGGTATGACGTTATGCAGCTTGTGCAATTCGATGTTTTGCAACAGGTAGTTATAGTTATTCTGGTCGGGCTCAAAAGCATAGACTTTGCCGCTGGGGCCAACCATCTGCGCCAGGAAATAGGCGGTCGCGCCAGCATGTGCGCCGGCATCCCAAACAACGTCCCCCGGTTGAGGAGCGTAGCCATGAGTGTAGGCGTCCATTACATCGTCTTCAGGAACTGAAGGGAAATAGAATGCGGCGCCACTCTTTCGGTAGCGTTGGAGACCGGGCCTTGAGAAGTCCAGGATGGTTCGACCCTCAATAGCCTGGCCCTCGATGGTGTCGAAGAACAGGTTATAGCACTCCATCATTATTGGAACCTGAACGTATTGAGCTTTGTTCAGGATCATTTCCCGCTCACCCTTGTGGAGCATGATCGCATCATCCCCAAATTCGACACCGTAGCCATGACGAAGACCGTGCATGCGTAATGCCGCTTGAACGAACACACTATTCGGCCCAAGCCTGACCAGATAATCCTTGATGAATTGCATAAACATGCGTTCCTATAAGGTCCTTCACGGAGTACGAAAATGAAACGACACGCCACCCTCCACTTCAATCGGGGTAGCAGCCTCCTCCGGGCTGAGATTTAAGGCAAATTGGTACTCTTCGAAGGTAGGCCGGTGGCGATCAGCGAGTCTCATGCTCTCCTAGCGAACCGACTTTGCCACCATTTTGGCGGAGCCGAGCAATATGTCCACGATCTCTCTCCCCAATGAAGCATATCTCCTGCAGGTCCAGCCCGTGCCGTTCCGAGAGTTGGCGCAGCGCGCTGGCTTTGTCTTTGCAGTCCTTATGAACGTCGCCGATACCGAGTTTCGTAGCAAGCCGGTCGACCAGCGGACTGTTCTCGCCCGAAATCAGGGCAATCACCATGCCCGCCTTACGGGCAAGCGAAAGGCCCATAATGTCGGCAAAATGAAAACGCTTCCACTCTTCGCCGTTTGGCCCCCACCATACCCCGCCATCAGTGAGTACGCCATCAACATCCATGGCGATGGCCCGGATCGTCAGCGCGATCTCCAGTACGGCCTCGGGCACGATCTCTGGCACTAGACGGCTCCCACGCGCCGCAACTTTTTGATAATGGGTTGCTCGCGTTCAAGCACTCGTTTGACGCCATCACCCATCGATTTTTCAATCAACCGAATGTCGCGAACCAGGCGCGTGATTCCATTCGGCTCGAGCGACGCCGCGTGGTCAGAACCCCACATGGACCGATCGAGCGTAATGTGCCGCTCAATGATGCAGGCGCCAAGCACCGCTGCCGCAACGCTGGAAGGTAATCCGGTTTCGTGGCCCGAGTAACCGACCGGCACACCATAGCGATCTTTCAGCACATCGATGACCCCCAGATTCAATTCTTCGTAGTACGCGGGATACGTACTGCAGGCATGTAGAAGGATGAGGTCCTGCTTGCCCAGAACTTCGACGGCGCGATCGACTTCCTGGATCGTACTCATGCCCGTCGACAACACAATCGGTTTGCCAATCGCGCGAGTGTGACGCAGCAAATGGTCATCGGTGAGGGACGCTGAGGCGACTTTGAAACACGGGACATCAAACTGGGATATGAAATCGACGGATGCTTCGTCCCAGCAGGAAACGAACCAGTCCATCTTGACCTCGCGGCAATAGCGGTCAATCTCCTGGTATTCTTCCAGTTCGAATTCGAGGCCGCGCTTCAGATCGCCATTCGTATTTCCAAAAGGACTCTCCCGAGGCTTCGCCAGTTCTTCCGGCGAATAGACAACATCGATGGTTCTCTTCTGAAACTTGACTGCATCACAATCGGCGCCCAAAGCCACATTGATCAGCTTCTTCGCGAGATCGATGTCACCATTATGGTTGATTCCAATCTCGGCGACCACGTAACAGGGCCTGCCAGTTCCGACTGCCTTGGACCCTAGTCGAACCTGTGGATGGCCGGAGGAATGGTTATTACTTTTTTGCGGCATCGGAAAGCACCCCCTTGAATGCGATTTCGTTGATTGATTCCAGAACGTAATCCAACATCGGCTGCGTCAGTCCGGGATATACACCAATCCAAAAGGCTTGATTCATCACGCGGTCGCTCATCTTTAGATCACCCACGAGACGAAAATTGAGACCTGTGTAAGCAGGTTGGCGAGTGAGGTTACCGCCGAACAGTTGGCGAGTGCCGATCTTTTTTTCGTTTAGGAGATTTATCAGCATGTTACGCGAGAACGGAGCGGTTTCCCGGACCAGCAGAGGCAACCCGAACCAGCTAGGATCAGAGTTCGCGGTTGCTTCAGGCAGGACGAAGCACTCTTCCATGCATTTGAGTCCCGCCTTCAAATACGCGAAATTGCTCTTTCTCGCCGCGATGAATCCCGGCAGTTTCTTCAACTGCGCGACGCCCACGGCTGCTTGCATGTCCGTGGCTTTCAGGTTGTAGCCAACATGCGAGTAAATGTATTTGTGATCATAGCCGTGAGGTAGGTCGCCTAACTGCCAGTCGAAGCGCTTCCCGCACGTATTCTCGTTACCCGGGGCACACCAGCAATCCCGCCCCCAGTCGCGAAAAGATTCGACGAGTGTGCGCAAAAGAGGCTTATCCGTCAAGACGCATCCGCCCTCGCCCATGGTGATGTGGTGAGCGGGATAGAAGCTGACAGTCGCGAGATCGCCGAAGGTGCCGACGTTCTGTCCGCGATAGGTCGAGCCGA
>WNGK01009485.1_pt1 | contig 11800 bp, 7 predicted proteins | sample 5400601 | NCBI WGS metagenome assembly WNGK01 (sample SAMN13153376, study PRJNA577476) | soil metagenome | isolation source: 60 cm soil or saprolite under Garry oak tree replicate 1 | place: USA:California | collected 2016-06-15
TTGCGCTCGCGCGGCAGGCTGTAGCTGCGGCGCGTATCAAATATACCGTCGGGCGCGTGCCTCAACAGGACGTGCTCAAGGCGCAGATCGCTGTCACAAAGCTCGCAGATCACCTCGCGATGTTCCTTCAAGACGGCGATCTCGCGCGTGTTCGGCTGAACACACTGATGGGCCGTGATCCGGCGAGTCCTTTGGAAGTCGTCGGCGAGTATGCAGCGTCGGGCACACTGCCCACGATTGTCGAACTGAAACAGATTGCGCTGGATCACCGGCCGGAATTGAAAGCCATGGAAGCTGCAACCCGGCAGTTGGAAACCAAAGTTCGTATGGCGCAGAAGAATTACAAACCGGATGTCTCCGTTGGTGCCGGTTACATGCTCATGCCTTCCGGTTCTATGAATCGGAACGGTTACATGGCCGAACTCTCGTTCAACCTTCCATGGCTCAATCGATCGAAGCATGATTCCGAGATTCGTGAGGCCCAATCCGAGGTGAACGTTCAGCGCGCTCAGCTTTCCGCACAGCAAGCGGTAGTTTTTCAGGAGATTCAGGAGGGTCTCATACGCGCGAACACAGCCGCACGCCTTGTTGAAATCTATCGCGATACGCTCCGCCCTCAAGCTCAGGCAACGCTTCGGGCGGCCTCCGCTGCGTACCAGACGGATCAAACCGACTTCTTAAACTTGATCGACAGTCAAAACACGGCACTTGATGTGGAATATTCGTATTACCGTGCGCTGGCAGAATTCGATAGCCGTGTCGTTGATATCGAGCGTGCTGTAGGGGCACCGCTTCCGCGGGACCTGCGCGCCACCAACAGCGGAGGTAGACCATGACACCCCGTGAAAGAATCTTGCTGGTGACGGGACTCCTCATCGGTGCGGTCGTTGCAGTATCCATTGTTATTGGCCGCCAGCACGTCGTTTCACGTCAAGAGCCAACCGCCGTAGCCGCTGGAACTTCACTGGATACGCCGGCAGTTCAGCCCGACACGCCATCAAGCGCAGACTCTGCAGCGGCGGTGGAACTCAGCGAACAAGAACAGAAAGCGATTGGTGTGGAAACCGCAGAAGTCAGACGGCAAACAATCCGAAAAGAGATCGTGGCTCCCGGGAAAGTGGTGGAACCGGAAACCGGTGTCCGTACCATCAGCGCCAGGATCGGCGGCCGCATTGAGAAGTTGCTTATCAACATCACAGGGGAGACTGTCGATCGCGCGCAGCCTGTTGCCCTGATTTACAGTCCCGAAGTTTTCACGGCAGGAGAGGAGTACAGGCTCGCCTTGGAAAATCGCCAGCGCCTCGGCGCAAGTAAGGAACCTCAAGCGATCAGTGACGCGGACGAACTGGTGCGAGCCAGCCGCAGGCGTCTGGAACTGTGGGGCGTCAGCGCGGAACAGATTGAGGAAATCGCGTCGGCTGCCGAAAAAGCGGTTCAGATCACAACGTATTCGCCAGTTTCGGGTGTGGTTACCAAGCGCAACGTCACCGAAGGGCAGTATGTCAAAGAAGGCGATGTTCTATTGGAAGTGGCCGATCTCAATACAGTGTGGGTGCACGCCGACATCTTTGAATCCGATATCCCTCTGATACGTACCGGACTGAAAGTGAGGATCACCGCGCCCACGCTTACGGGCGGTCCCGTCCTGGGCATTGTCGATTTTCTTCAGCCGGCTGTCGATCCCCAAAACCGGACGATGACGGCGCGCATCCAGGTGCCGAATCCGCAGATGCGCTTGCGGCCGGGCATGTTCGTGCAGGTTTCACTTGAAACATCGCTCGGTGGGGACGTCGTTTCAGTTCCGCGCTCGGCCGTGCTCGATACAGGCAAAGAACAAGTCGTCTATGTCGCCAAGGACAACGGCGTATTCGAGAAGCGTTCCGTCGAAGGTTCAATCGCGGGCGACGATTTTTACGCCGTGACGCGGGGCGTTAAAGCGGGTGAGCGGGTCGTGACACACGGAAACTTCCTCATCGATTCGCAAACCCGCCTGACAGGCGCATGGAACGGCTCAGAGTACGCCGGCAAAGGCACTGTCGCCATGGCCGGTCCGTGGAATATCACGGTTGAAGCGCGGCGCGGCGGGCAAGTGCTCGCGGTCTACAGAACGCGCCTGGACGCGAAGTGAGGCTTCAATGATCAGTCGTTTAATTGAACTCTCGCTGAAAAACCGCTTCCTGGTGTTGATCGCGTATGCACTTCTTGGGGGATGGGGCTATTGGGCCCTGTTACGAACACCCATCGATGCCATTCCGGACCTCAGCGAGAACCAGGTGATCGTATTTACGGATTGGCCCGGCCGGAGCCCACGAGAAGTCGAAGACCAGATCACCTATCCGCTCACGGTCAATCTCCAGGGCCTGACCAGCGTGAAGACGGTGCGGTCCTCCTCCGCTTTCGGCTTTTCGATGATCAATATCATCTTCGAGGACGATGTGGATGTGTATTTCGCCCGGACACGAGTATTGGAGCGGTTGAGTCTTGCCTCGAGCTTCTTACCCTCGGGTGTCACTCCCACCCTGGGACCCGATGCGACGGGCGTCGGCCAGATTTTCTGGTACACCGTTGAAGGACCCTATGATCCTGGAACTTTGCGCTCGCTCCAGGACTGGTTCATTCGTTATCAACTCAATTCCGTTTCCGGAGTTGCGGAAGTGGCGAGCATCGGCGGCTTTGTCCGGCAATATCAAATCGATGTCGATCCGGTGAAGCTGCGCGCTTACAACGTGCCGATGAGTATGGTTTTTGCCGCGGTTCAGCGGAGCAATAACAATGTCGGAGCAAAAGTTATTGAAGCAAATGACATGGAGTATGTGGTACGAGGCGTCGGCCTGATCGAATCAGTGAGAGACATCGAAAATATCGTTCTTTCGTCGGTGAACGGTACACCCGTCTACGTACGGAACGTTGCCGCCGTGCAGCTTGGACCGGAATTCCGCCGAGGAGTTCTCGACAAAGCGGGCATCGATGCCGTCGGCGGCGTTGTCGTGATTCGCTATGGCGCGAATGCGCTCCAGGTCATCGATTCGGTGAAAGCCAAAATTCAGGCGATGCAGCCGGGTCTGCCGAAAGGTGTGCGCATCAATTCGTTCTACGACCGCAGTTCGCTCATCCGTAATGCCGTGAATACATTGCGATCAGCGTTGGTTGAAGAAATCATTCTGGTAACGCTGGCTCACATCGTTTTCCTGTGGCACTTCCGAAGCATTCTCATCGTCTCTATTCCGCTGCCGCTTGCCGTTCTGACGTCGTTTCTATTCATGCACTACTTCGGGATTTCCTCCAACATCATGTCGCTCGGCGGCATTGCGATCGCCATCGGAGTGCTCGTGGATGCCGGGATCGTCATGACAGAGAACGTCCTGCGGCACGCGGAAACCTATAACCAGGAACATGGGGAGTACCGCTCCAGGATTGGCGAAATCACACTTGGCGCAGCGCGGCTTGTCGGACGGCCGATCTTTTTCGCAATGACGATCATTATTCTGGCCTTCGTTCCGGTCTTCGCGTTGACCGGGATGGAAGGGAAGCTGTTCCACCCCTTGGCATTTACGAAGACATTCGCAATGGTGGGATCCACGATCATTGCGGTCACGCTAGTCCCGGTCCTCTGCACATTTTTGATTCGAGGACGGCTGCATCGTGAGGAAAGCAATCCGGTCATGTGGATCCTTCGTGCCGTCTACGCGCCGGTACTCCGTTTCGCATTGCGGCATCGTGTGCTCACGCTCGCTTCTGCGGCACTCCTGTTTGGATTTGCCGTATTCCTGGCCGGCAGTATCGGGTCGGAATTCATGCCGCCCTTGGACGAGGAAACCGCAATGTGGATGCCTGTTACGGATCCCAGCATATCGTTATCGAAAGCAACAGAATTGTTGCGCGAGCAGGATCGGATTATTTTGCAAGATCCGGCGGTCGCTTCCGTCGTAGGGAAGATCGGGCGCGCGGAAACATCTACCGATCCGGCGCCGATCAACATGACCGAAACGATCGTCACCTTCAAACCGAAGGACCAGTGGCCTGCGGGACTAACAAAGGACGCGATCATGCAGCGGCTGGACGAAAAGCTTCGCATGCCCGGCGTTACAAATATCTGGACACAACCCATTCGCAACCGCATCGACATGTTGTCCACGGGAATTCGCACTCAAGTGGGCATCAAGGTCTTTGGCTCCGATTTAGAGACGATCGAGAAAAAGTCGATCGAGATCGAACGTGTTTTGCACCAGGTACCCGGGGCGGCAGATCTGTATGCCGAAAGAATCACGGGTGCTCCGTACCTTGAAATGCACATTGATCGAACCGCTGCGGCTCGGTACGGCATCAATGTCGGCGATGCTCAAGACGTGATCGAATCCGCCATCGGCGGGAAGAATGTCACGTTTACGATCGAAGGCCGCCAGCGTTTTCCTGTCCGTGTCCGATACGCCAGAGATTTCCGGGAAAACATTGAAGCGCTAGCGAACGTGTTGGTCGCGGCACCGAACGGGACGCAAATCCCGCTGAGGGACATCGCCCGGATTCGTGTGGTCATGGGACCGTCGATGATTACGAGCGAGAACGGGTTACTCCGAGGAACGGTCCTGATGAATGTGCGCGGCCGAGATGTTGGAGGATTTGTCGAGGAGGCCAAGCGAGTCGTCGCCCAGCGGGTCGGCATGCCGCCAGGCTATTACATCGAATGGAGTGGACAATACGAAAATCAAATCCGTGCGAAGCAGCGCCTCCAGATCGTCATACCGGTCGTTCTTGTCACTATTTTCGTCTTGCTCTACATGACGTATAACTCGGCTAAAGAAGCGCTCCACGTATTGCTAGCCGTGCCATTTGCCTTGACGGGAGGTATTTTTCTGCTGAAATTCTTAGGCTACAACTTCTCGGTCGCGGTTTGGGTCGGCTTCATCGCATTGTTCGGAACCGCCGTCCAAACAGGCGTCGTCATGGTCATCTATCTGGAAGAAGCGGTGCGTCGCAAGATGGCGAGCGGCGGCGAATTAACAATCGATAAGCTGCATCAAGCCGTGATGGAAGGAGCCCTTCTTCGGCTGCGCCCGAAAGTAATGACGGTGGCTACCGTTGTCGCAGGTCTGCTCCCTATCATGTGGTCCACCCATACCGGCGCGGAAGTCATGAAGCCCCTGGCCACGCCGGTTCTCGGCGGTATGGTCAGTTCGCTTCTTCACGTTCTCATCGTAACGCCGGTCATTTTTACTACATTTCGGGAACGGGAACTCCGCCGCGGATGAGGCGGAAGAGATAGAGTCCCCAAAATAAGATTCCGCCGATCCAAAACAATGCCGCCAGCGCGAGATGATAGAAGTACGTGAATCCCGAAAAAGGCGCGCCCACCCGGGCGAGCATGGCGACAAGTCCGGTTCCCAGGGCAATCCGCAGAGGCCAGGATGCCTTTTCTTTCGCAAGGCTGTGTCCTCCATGCGAAAGCGTTACCCGTGTTCCCACCGCAACGATCAGCAAAGTGAATCCGCCGATGAACAGGACGTGAAGGAAGTCCACTCGATATCGGGGAGCTATCGCGACCAGCCACACAGCAAAGACGACAAGCCAGTGCGCCGCCCATACGCACCAGGCGAGGGTCGACCGCACGGACGGAAGCCGCCAGGGCTGCACCGTGGACAAGATTACGGCGCTCGCGGCGGCAGCACGCACGAATGCAAGAGCTGAAAATCCAAAACCGTACTCGCCAATCAGAGAAAGAATCAAAGCAAGTCCAGCGGCCTTGTAGAACAGGGGCCTGTAGCCGCGCGGCCCAGGGCTCTCCGGCACCTGAACAAATTGCGGGAGTTGAGCAAAGCCGAGAAGCCGCGGTCCGAGAAATCCGCCTATTCCAAGGACCAACAATAAGACCATGCCTTCGGTTAGTGCTCTTTTGCCGAGCGGATCCCAGAGTGGCCCGATGAAATTCAATGCGATCCCGGCATTGATCAATGCGCCGAGCGCGCCGCACATGAGGCCAAGCCCGGCGAGCACAAATGTATCGGGCGGATCGAGACGGCGCCGCCGGAAACGGCGCGCAGCCAACGTGATGAGGAATGCGTGCGCGATGACGAATCCGGTCTGACCGACGGCGAACTGCTGAAACTCGAATGCAATTGCCGACCCGGCAACAATGGCGGCCAAGACACATTGCACGCGCCGCGATGGAGGCTCGGTACCGGTAAAGCGTGGTATTGCGGTCAGTAGAAATCCGGCGATGAAGCTGTAGAGAAACCCATCCGTTTGCACGAACGCGTGAGCACGTCCGGAGTAGCCGTCCGTTATTCCGAAATAATAAAGCGGCCAGATCGAGACACCCATAGCGCCGAGAACAATTCCGAGCGGGAAGAAAATTCGGTAAGGATCGGTCGGTTTGCCGTGAAGCTCCATCTAATCGTGATCGTCCCTGGATCGCACCGCAACGTCGATCCGGCTGATGAACAGAAATAGACCACCGCACGCGCAGAAGAGAATGGCTGAAATAATGGCGGCGGGCAAGATGGGTTCGGGATGACCGGCAAGATGCGACTCCAGCGTTGCCGTGAGGAGCCACATTTGAATAATCAGCAGAATGGCGATGAGCGCGATTGCGCCGTCAATCGCGGTCAGTCCGCCTCGCCGCGTCATATTTGAACCTCGGTCGCAACAATGTCGTTTCCGTCGCGTTGAAGCCTGATCCGGGGAAGGGGACGCGGTGGAGGCCCTTGTAGGACGGAACCGTCTTCCACAGCGAAGTATCCTTCGTGACATGGGCATTCCAGGCGGTTTTGCTCCCGGGCGAAGTAAACAGCGCATGACAAGTGCGTGCATTTCTGGCTGTAGGCGACGAATTGCTGCGGACCTGTCCGAATCATGATGCAAGGATCTTCGGCTGTGGGATAAGAGAACAGCTTCACGTCTCCCACTGCAATTTCATTCAATCCCGACACGCGCTGCGGTGCGAACGACGGTTTACTTAAAAACCAGCTTCGCAGCAAAATCCAAAGATTGCCGATAAACATGCCCAGACTCGTGAGGACCAGAAACTTCGCGAACTGTCTCCTTGCGACGTATTTCTCAGTCGCGCTTTGAATGGAAAACTCATCCCGCCATAGCGGTTCTTCCTGGGCCGGCTTTCTTCTCATGATTGAGATTCCCACATGAAATCGGTGATATCGACATTGATCGCGTCTACTTCTCGCGGAGCCATCATGAAGACCTTCGTGGTAACGTGTTCGTTTCCGAAGAAGAAGACATTGGTTGGTTTCTCCGGCCTCATACGCAGGATGGTGTCCATTGGAACATACGCAAGCGCCTGACTCGGACAAACCGTGGCGCACATGGGGCGCTTGCCTGCTGAAGTGCGGTCGTAACACATGTCGCACTTCATCATCTGTTCCAAATCGCTCTTCATCTTGGGCACACCGAAGGGACAGGCGAGAACGCAATTCGAACAGGCAATGCATCGCGGTTTTAGCGAGGACTGCACGATGCCGTCCTCTGTTTGTTTGATCGCATCGGCCGGGCAAACCTCGGCGCAAGTCGGCCGGTGGCAATGCATGCAGACCGTTGGAACGGTCGCGATCGTATGCTCACGGTCGAGGAACTCCAGGTGAATCATTGTATGACCGCGATGGGTTTCGCATTCCGCGCACGCGTTGACGCAGGCCTCGCAGCCAATGCAACGCGAAGGATCAATGAAAAATGCGTAATCTAACGTTCCTTGCGTATTCTGCATGCAGATACCTTGTATTCGGGGATCTTGCTGCGCGGATCCAGTGTTCTATGAGTCAGCCGATTCACGCTTTTCGATCCGGGCCAATGGTACGCAATGAAAATCGTATCGGGCCGGATCGTTCGCACCACTGCCGCTTGCACTCGCATTTCGCTGCGGCGCGTCGTCACGATTACCCAGTCCTTATCCTGAATATCGTGCGCGGCGGCGAGCCGCGGGTGGATCTCGACGCGCGGCTCAGGGTATTGATCCACCAGGGCGCCTATGCGGCGCGTCTGCGTGCCGGATAAATAATGGCTGACAACACGGCCTGTCGTCAGATAGATCGGGTATGCGTCGTTTACGGGATCGCCGGATTCTCTGTACTCGGTCACCTGAAAGTGCGCCTTACCATCGGGATGAAACGTGCGCCCGCCTTCAAACAATCTCGGGGTTCCGGGATGATCTTCGGACGGACACGGCCAAAAGACTCCCATTTGCTTGTCGATTTTTTCATAAGTAATTCCGTAATAATCGGCGATCCCTCCACGCGAGGCTTCTCGGAGTTCGTTAAAGATTTCGCGCGGCGATCGAAAACTGAAAAAATGTCCCCGGCCTAATTCCCGCGCGAGATCACAGACGATTTGCGAGTCTGGGAGAGCATTGCCAGGCGGCGTTACGGCTTGCCGGATATGAATGACGCGGCCTTCGACGTTGCACGTGACGCCTTCTTCTTCCTCCTGCAGGCTGCCTGCGAGGACAACGTCGGCGTAATGCGCTGTTTCGGACATGAAGAAGTCGATAACACCTAAAAACTCCAACTTTTCGAGCGCTTCCTGCGTGAAGTTTGCATCCGGCAGCGACACGATCGGATTGAAGCAGATGGATAGCAAGCCTTTGATCTCGCCGCGGTGAATGGCGTCGATGATCTCCATGGCGGAATAACCGGCCTGTGGAATCTCATTGGGTTCGATGCCCCACACTTTAGCGACATGACGCCGCGCTTCGGGATCGCTGATGGAGCGTTGACCCGGCAACTGATCGCACTTCTGACCATGTTCGCGTCCGCCCTGCCCGTTGCCTTGTCCGGTAATCATCACGCATCCGGCACCTTCACGGCCGATGTTGCCGGTAGCCAGGCATAGATTGATCAGCCCTAGAACATTCTCGACACCCTTGGAATGATGTTCCAGTCCACGAGCGTGCAAGGCGAAACCCCGCTCCGCTTTAGCGAACCAATGGGCGGCCTTCACGATGGCCTCGGGCGGAACACCGGTAATGCGGCCCGCCGTCGCCGGCTCCCAGGATTTCGCCGATTCCGCGACGGCCTCGAAGCCGGTTGTGTGTCTCTCGATGAAAGATCTGTTCTCGAGGCCGTCACGCAGGATGACGTGCATCATGGCGAGAAAAAGAGCAAGGTCCGTGCCAGGCCGGACGGGAAGATAGAGATCCGCGTTACGGGTAATCGGAGTCATCCGCGGATCAATGACGATCAACTTGCCACCGGCGTCATGGAATCGCCATACATAATCGGTCGTGATCGGCGAGCATTCCGCTGTGTTGGAACCGGCAATGATCATGACGTCCGCGAGTGGAATATCGCTCCAGGGATTCGGAGCCCGGTCCACACCGAAAACGAGCTTGTATGCCGTGCCGGCGGAAACCATGCACAATCGGCCATTGTAGTCGATGTGGCGCGTGCCGAGTGCCACACGGGAAAACTTACCCAACAGGTAAGCTTTCTCCGTGGTTAATGAAGCGCCCCCGAACACAGCGACGGCGTCCCGGCCGTGTCGTTCCTGGATTTGGCGCAGTCTCGTTGCGGTGAAGCTCCGGGCTTCGCTCCACGGAACCGGACGGAATCCCGAAGCATCGCGCAACAACGGTGCGAGGAGGCGGTCCGGATGCGTGCTTTGCATGTAGCGTTTCACGCCTTTCGGACACAGCATTCCGCGATTGAATGGAAACTCTTCCCAAGGTTCGAATCCAATGACCTGGTTATTGCGGACTTTGAGTTGAATCCCGCATTGCTGGCCACAGAAGCAACAGTGCGTCGGCACCAGTTTTTGCGCCGGATCTTGCGCTTCGCTCTGCCAGCCTCCGGGCGGCTCGTAGTTCGGATGCGGGCCGTAGCGCGTTACAAGCGCGGCTTCATCAATCGGCGGCCGTGCCATGGAAATCCTTTTTTAAGAGCAATTGGCTCGTCGCCAGGGATTTTCGTTTGCATGAAGGACAGACATCCAGCCACGTTCGAGCATCCCCGAACCTGTAATCGAATTCCAGTTGGTAAAGCACCGTCTTCAAATCCTCGATGTGCATTTGCGAAGCAAACCGCTCGCCGCACCGAATGCAGCGCGTGCCCGGGTCGGAAACGCCTTCCGCCTGATATAACTTTATTCCGAGTTGGGCCGGTCGTTGGAAGATGTGGAAGAACTTTCCGAACGGAAGGTAGAGCAGGCCGGCAACGACGGTGATGGCGTGAAGTATCGATAGAAAATCGTAGAAATTTCCTCGCAGCCACGTCGTTGACGCCGTTAACGCGAGGCCCGTTACTGAGATCGCAGTCAGCAGGATCAATGGAAAGAAATCCATCGCGAACGACTGAACCGCTTGAGCGCCCTGGTCGCGCAAACGGCGCCGGACGGCGAGGAATACGCCGCCCAAAACCATGATCGCCGCAAAGTCGAGTCCGTGAAAGATGATCCATGAGAAGGCCGTCCGGATCTTGAAGGAGGCGACAGGAAATCCGAACACGTACGTTACATAAATCATCTGATCAGTGGGAGCCGATCGAAAATGCACCCAGCCGAAAACCAGAGGAAACGTGATCACAACCGCGAGGAGGCAGCCCCAAAAAATCAGTTGATGCATCCACCAGCGGGCACGTGAACGCTTCGCAATGAAGGTCTGCAAAGCGACGTGAGTCACCGAACTCTTCGCCGCTAAAGCCAGTCCCGCGACTCCTTGCCTTCTAACGAGATCCCACGTACGGCGCCAGTACAGTTGCGTTGGAGGTTTTTCCAGCCAGACCGAGTAGTGATACGCGACACCCCAGACCATGAAAATCGTGGCGAATGTATAGGTGACGAGCGCCGCGTCAAAGTTCTGGAGACTTCGAGAGCCGATCACAATCGCTGCAGCCAGAAGGGCTGTCATCGCAGTTGCGAATGCGCCCGCTCGCAAATGCGTTACACGCCGGGAATGCTCGGCTGTCATCAGGGCTTCGAGTGCTTTTCGCTGCGGCAGGAAGATCCGCGAGTTCAGCTTCCACAGGCCGGCCGAAACTGCTGCGAGCAGGACGAACCCCGGCCAGATCACGCCGAAACGGTCGCGGAAGAAACCAAGCAACAAGGGCGGGAAAAATCCGCCAAGTCCGCCCATTGCCCCCACGAGACCTGTCACGACACCCGTGTTGTTTGGGAAATACTGCGGCACGAGTTTGAACACACTGCCATTTCCCAGGCCAAGCAGCGCTGCGGAACCCAATGCGCCCACACTGAACGGGAGAATCGAGCCGGACGACATCAGCAGCGCAAATGGAACGATGCCGGCGAACACACCCCACAGCACACGCGCGCCGCCGATGCGGTCGGAAAGCCATCCTCCAATCGGGCGCATGCCGGCTGCCACGACCACGAAGCCGGCCGTACGGAATCCCGCATCTCCGAGCCTCAATTGGAACTGGTCTCGCAACAGCAACGGAAGGTATACCGACAATGCAACGAATCCGCCGAACGTCAGGAAGTAAAAACCCGCCAGCGCCCACGCCAGCCGCTGGGTCTTCAACAACCCAAGCATTTCTCGAATTCCGGCGGCTATTTTCCCCGATGGAGGATTTCGCGCGAGCAATCCAAACACGGCCGCCCCAACCAATGTAAGCGCCGATCCAAAGTAGAAGACGTTTTGCCAACCGATGGATTGAGCTGCGAGTGGTCCGAGAAGCACCGCTGCTGACTGACCGATCGTTCCGAGTCCGTAAAAGCCGAGCACTGTTCCCTGCCGGTCGGGGGCGGTCCAACCAGCAAGGTATCCCACGCCTACGGCGAATGAAGCGCCGGCAAGGCCGAGAAAGAACGCCCCGGCAAGTAGACCGCCGTAGCTCGATACCTGCGG
>WNGK01007054.1_pt1 | contig 11799 bp, 5 predicted proteins | sample 5400601 | NCBI WGS metagenome assembly WNGK01 (sample SAMN13153376, study PRJNA577476) | soil metagenome | isolation source: 60 cm soil or saprolite under Garry oak tree replicate 1 | place: USA:California | collected 2016-06-15
GCCAGGGCGAAACCCAGCGGTAGCGGTAGCCTTCATGGTGGAGGCTGGGCAACTGGAAGAAGGCCTGCGCCAGCCCGGCCAGCACCAGGCCAATGGCCAGCGCGAAGATCTGCTCTTCCAGAGTCTGGCCCATTCGCGGCGCGAGCAACAACACGCTGGCAATCATTACGACGTTGAGGATGGCCGAGCCGAGGGCGGGGACGAAGAAATGGCCGCGGGCATTGGCCATGGCGATGAGCACTGCGGCCAGGCACACCAGCACCATGTAAGGAAACATCAGGCGCAACAATCGGAGCATCAGCGCCGTTTGGGGTTGGGGATTTCCCAATGCCAGCCACAACGAGAGGCCGATGGTGGCCGCTGCAGTGATGGCGCCGGCTGAGGTGATCATTCCTGAGATCACCGCATTGGCCGAACGCCACATCGCCTGCTCGCCCTCGGCAACCTCTTTGTGTTTGAAGATAGGAATGAAGGCGGCGGTCAGCGCGCCTTCGCCCAGCAATCGGCGGAAGAGGTTGGGCACTTGGAAGGCCAGGGCGAAGGCGCTGGCGACCCAGGTGTTGCCCATGAAGTTGGCATAGACTATCTCGCGCACCATGCCCAGCACGCGGCTGCTCATGGTGGCGCCCGCCATCGCGCCGGAAGATTTCAGCATCTGCGACATCGGCCTCAGGGTGTAGCCGCCGACGTCAGTCGGCGCTAACTTCTTTCCCTCGGAAATCAGCGGCGACTGACGTCGGCGGCTACAGTGGTTATGAAAGATCCGGGCTAGGGTTTGGAGCTTCTCTGGCGCTTGGCGTTTGCGGCCTGGAGATGGGAGACGACGCTACTCCGCCGAAAGCAGCGAAGAACCACTCTCGCCGACCTGGAAACGAACGAACCGGCGAATCGTGATTTCGTCTCCTAATTGCTTGGCGACGGAGCCGAGGTGCTCCTTGACCGAGATCTCAGAATTCTTTTTCACGAAGCCCTGGTCCAACAAGCAGTGGGTCTGATAAAACTTTTCCAGCTTGCCGTCCACGATTTTGGCGACGGCTTGCGCGGGTTTGTTCTTCACCTGTTCGGCGGCGATTTCTTTCTCTTTGGCCACAACCACAGCCGGCACCTGGTCGCGGGAGACAGCGGACGGATGGCCGGCGGCGATTTGCAGCGTGATGTCTTTGACCAACTGCCTGAACTCATCGTCGGTCACCGTGATTTCCTTCCCCGCGCCGACTTCCACCAGCACCCCGACTTTTGCGCCCGTATGAATATAGCCGGCGATCAGGCCGTTACCGCTAACTTCCATGCGCGCGTTGCGGGCGAGCTTGATGTTCTCGCGAATCTTGGCCACCGCCGCTTCGCGCTCGGCGTCCAGATTGACCTCGGGATTCTCAGCCAGCTTCCTGGCGACCTCGTCGGCGAAGGCTCTAAACAGGTCGTTGCGGGCGACAAAGTCCGTTTCGCAATTGACCTCGACCAGCACGCCCAGTCGGCCACCCGGCGCGATATATTGGGCGATAACGCCTTCCTTGGCTTCGCGAGAGGCCTTGGAGACGGCGGTGGCTCTGCCTTTCTTGCGCAGGATGTCCCCGGCGGCGCTCAGCTCGCCCTGGGCTTCTGTGAGGGCCTTCTTGCAATCCATCAAGCCGGCGCCCGTCATCTCCCGCAGTTGGGCAACCAGAGCAGCATTTATTTCCGCCATGCCAATTGTTGTTGGTTGAGAGTTGTAGAGGTGATGGTTAAAACCGGTCGCTGGCAGCGTCCAGAAGCCAAACTAAACCTCCGGGGCAATCGCCTCCGGCGCGGCGGCGGGCCCTTCGACAGTGGAGACCGGGACCGCTTCGGGGACGGCCGCGGCTTGCTCCGGCGCGGCCTCCTCCGCCGTTTTGCGGCGCGCGTACTTGGCTTCGTATTCAGCTTGCGCTTGCAGGATGGCCTGGCCGAGAGTGGCCAGGATCATGCGCACGGATCGGATGGCGTCGTCGTTGCCGGCGACGGGGTAGTCCACCAGTTCCGGGTCGCAGTTCGTATCAACAATCGCCACGACGGGAATTTTGAGCCGGCGCGCCTCGGCCACCGCGTTGTGTTCGCGCTTGATGTCCACCACAAACATCGAGCCCGGATACTTGTCCATCGCTCGAATGCCGTCAAAAAACTTGGCCAGGCGCGCCGCTTCGCGGCGAATCATGGATTGTTCCTGTTTAACGTAATGGTTGATGGTCCCATCGGCTTCCATCTTTTCGATCTGTTTGAGGCGCGCGATGGAGCGCTTGATGGTGCTGAAATTGGTCAGGGTCCCACCCAGCCAGCGTTCGGTCACATAGAATTGGCCGCACTGGATGGCCGTTTCTTTAACCGCCTGTTGGGCCTGTTTTTTGGTGCCGACGAAGAGCACCTTCCCCCCTTTGCTGACGGTCGAGGCCAGAAAACTGCAGGCCGCTTCCAACTGGTTGAGGGTCTTGCTCAGGTCAATTATATGAATCCCGTTGCGAGCGTCGAAGATGAACGGTTTCATCTTGGGATTCCACCGTTTGGTCTGGTGGCCGAAATGGACGCCCGAATCCAGCAATTCCTTAACTCCGATGCTAATCACAAGTTTCCTTTGGTTGAGAATTCGTTGCGCCCAAGGGCAAAACGAACCATCCCGCGGAACACGGGATTGATATTAGTGTTGTTGTGGCCGCCTCCTCCAACGCGGAGCAGGTAATATAAGGCCGTTAAGTCCTTCCTGGCGGTCTGGCCAATGCTTGCACAGCCGCGCAAAAGGGAGGATAGAACTACCAGAGCCAAGCCCAATGGCAACTGTTATTTTTGGCCATCACGTCTTTTGCGTCTTTTGCGTCCTTTGCGTCTCTTGGCTTAAAACCACCACAAACCCGTCAAACGACAACCATGAAAGCGCCCGCACGACTGCCGGCCACCTGCGAAATCTGTATTCTGGCTGGTGGCTTGAGTGCCCGGATGGGCCGCGATAAGGCCCGACTCCGCTTTGGGCGCCGAACCCTGCTCGGTGAGGTTCGGAAATCGGCCAGGGCCACTGGTTTAGCAACTCGCGTCATTCGACGCGACTGTGTGCCTCGATGCGGCGCGCTCGGCGGCGTCTATACGGCCCTCAAGAGCACGCCGGCGGAAGTGGTGCTCTTCCTGGCCTGCGACATGCCGCTGGTCACGCCTGATTTGATGCAGGCCCTGTTGCGAAAATTGGACCTCGCTCAGCAAGCTTTGTTCGTACGCGGCGACGAAGGCATCGGATTTCCATTTCTGCTGCGGCGGACCACCCTGGGTGTTGTGGCTGGGCAAATCAAACGACGCCAACTGTCTTTGCACGCCCTGGCCAAGGTCCTGAAAGCGAAACGTGTCCGCCTGCCCGGCCAGTCCGCAGAACAATTACGAAACGTCAACACGCCGTCCGAGTGGATCCAGGTCAGAGATATTTGGTGCAGCCAACGGCCATAGAGCAACAATCCGGCTTGTAGCCGTTCGCGCAACCCTTTGGGTGGCCCCAGAACGCGCTCATTGCGCTGTTTTTTGTGCGTGTGCGCGTATGCGTGCTTGTCAAAGCGGCTCGATTTAGGTAATGTCAGTCTATGTTGAAACAGTGTTTGCTGGCCTGTATTTGTTGCGCACTCCAAGCCGCTCGGGCCGAGACCGTTGAGTTGAAGGACAAAACCGCCGTTACCGGAAGAATTCTGGCTGAGAAACGCGATCAGTTAGTGGTGGACATCGGTTATACCGTGCTGGTCATCCCGCGTGACCAGGTTGTAGCTGTATCCAAGAGCGAGGCAGCCGAGGTGCCGGCCAAACGTGTCACGAAATCCAAGGCCGCATCCGCCTCTGAGAACAAGGAAGGCGGCTCGAAGGCAGGCTTCTTCTCTGCCCCGGCCAAGTCCGCGCCGGTCCGCAACGTGCGCGACCTGGTCAATCTGTTGGGTGAAGCCGTCGTGCAGGTGCGCACGCCCGGCGGTCTGGGATCGGGCTTCATCATCAACGAAGATGGCTTTCTCATGACCAACTTCCATGTGATCGAAGGTGAGACCCAGATTTCGGTGGAGGTTTATCACCAGAAAAACGGGCAATTGGAGCGCAAGAGTTACAAGCAGGTGCGCATCATCGCGATAAACAAATTTGATGACCTGGCCTTGTTGAAGATTGAGGACAAAGAGGCGCCCAAATTCAGATACCTCTCGCTGGGCAGCGCCGATGCGCTGGCCGTGGGTGAAAGAGTTTTTGCCATCGGAAGTCCCCTGGGCTTGGAGCGCACCGTGACCGAGGGTATCCTCAGCACCAAGACCCGCCAGTTGGCGGGCGCACTCTATCTGCAGACCACCGCTCAAATCAATCCAGGCAACAGCGGCGGTCCACTGTTCAATATGAGCGGGGAGGTCATCGGTGTGACCAACATGAAGATTACCTTTGGCGAGGGGCTGGGCTTTGCTATCCCGGTGGAATCGGTTAAGTTCTTCCTCGACCACCGCGACGCCTTCGCTTACTCGAATGAAAACCCAAGCAACCCGTACCGCTATCTTGAACCGCCCAGCCACACGCGACAGACCGCCGTGGAGGATTAGGTCCGATAAAGGAGTTAAATCGGTGAACCAAGTTAAATCGGCTACACAGGCCAGGTCTGCGGGCAGTCAAGGCGTTCACCAAATGCGTCCACTGCCCGCGCACAAAACCATTGGACAAAGCACCGCCAACCTCGAAGGATGACACAAATACGATGAATACTGCCAAGCGACTTGCGCAACAACTGTTGAAACCCGACTGCAAGAGAATCTGCTCATTGGCCCTGTGCGCAGCGTTTTTCGCTCTGGTTCTGAGCAGCGGCGCAGCCATTCCATCTGCGGAAAGACTCTTGCCCGACGACACGCTGCTGGTGGTGACGGTGCCGGACGTGGCCAAAATGAGGGAAATCTACAAAGCCTCGCCGCAGAGGCAGTTTTGGAACGATGCGGCCATGAAACCGTTCAGGGACAAGTTCATTTCCAAATGGCAGGAGGAATTCGTCAAACCGCTGGAACACGATCTGGACGTGCGCTTCGACGATTATATCAATTTGCCGCAGGGCCAACTGACTTTTGCCCTGACCCAAAACGGCTGGCGGACAGGAGAGGAGCAACCCCCGGGCCTGTTGCTGCTGCTTGATACCAGGGACAAAAGCAGCCAGCTTAAAACCAACCTCGCCAACCTCCGCAAAAAATGGGTGGACGCCGGCAAACCGATTAAGACTGAGAAAATCCGCAATATAGATTTCTCTGTTCTGCCTCTTTCGAGCAACGACGTTCCGAAGACTCTGAAAAAATTCTTTCCCCAAAACCCCGAAGTCCAGGAATTATCCAGCGACGACCAGCCCAAGAAGGGGCCGCCAAAGAGCGAGCTGGTCATCGGCCAGGTGGAGTCCTTGCTGATCGTCTGCAACTCGACCAGGCTCGTCGAGAAGGTCGCCACTCGGCTGACCGGCGGCACCATGCCAACGCTGGGGGAATTGGCCGCCTACCAGGCCAACCACCAGGCCTTGTTCCGCGACGCGCCATTCTACGGCTGGGTCAACGCAAAAGCATTCGTGGATATGCTGGCCCGCAAGCCTGCCGCAAAAGGCCAGTCGGAAGCGCCGGACCCCTTCGCCGCGCCCAGGCCGGAGAAAGTGGTTGCCGCCACGGGCCTAGCGGGGCTTAAGACGCTTGCTTTTGCCTTCCAAGACTCAAGCGAAGGCTCCCTCTTCCAGCTCTTCATCGGCGCGCCGGAAGCCACTCGCCAGGGCATCTTCAAAATTCTGGCCGGCGAGGCCAAGGAGTCCAGTGTCCCGTCGTTCGTCCCTGCTGAGGCGGTCAAATTCCAGCGTTGGCGCGTTGATGGCCGAAAGGCCTGGGCCACTTTGGAAAAAATGATGGGCGACATCTCACCGCAGTGGCTCAATGGGCTGAACTTCATTCTCGACCAGGCCAATACCACCGCCAAAGACAAAGACCCTGGCTTCGACATCCGCAAGAACCTGATCGATAATCTGGGCGACGACCTGATTACCTATGAAAAGGCGGCGCGCGGCAGCACCGCCGCCCAATTGAAGTCGCCCCCATCGCTGTTGCTGCTCGGCTCGCCCAACGCCGACCAACTCGCGGCCGCGCTCAAAACTATATTAGTGTTTTTGGGCCAGCAAACGGGCGCGGCTGCCGAACGGGAATTCCTGGGCCGAAAAATCTTTTCTGTTCCCCTGCCGGCCTTCCCGCTGCCCATGGCGGATGTTTCCAAACCCGCTGCGCCACGCACCTTGACCTATGCTGCCGGCGGCGGTTACGTGGCAATGTCAACCGACCCTTCGATGGTCGAGGAATATTTGCGCAGCAGTGAGAGCCAAGCCAAAGCCCTGCGTGAAACTTCCGGCCTGGTTGAGGCCGCGCAAAAGGTCACCGGCCCCGGCACCGGTTTGTTCGGATACCAGAACCAGGCCGAAACCATGCGCGCGACCTTCCAGGGATTGAAGAAAGACTCGGGCGCTGCCACCAACGCCCTCGGCCTGGCAACGCTGCCGGGCGCCCTCGGCCTGGCCAGCCCGGAAAAGAATTTCAAAGATTGGATGGACTTCTCGCTCCTGCCGGCCTTCGATAAAGTCGCTAGGTACTTCTATTTCACCGTCTATGGTGGCAGCGCCAGCGTGGACGGCTGGACTCTCAAGATGTTTGCCCCCTTGCCGCCGCAGTTGAAGGGCAGCGCAACTCATTAACTTTGGCCTGAGGATTGCCTCAGCGGCGGCGAAGTGGGTTCCTTGGGTCGAATCGCCAATAGCCAATAACCCGCCCACACCACCAGCGCCCTGGGCCGAACCGCTCAGGTCGAGGCCCCACGTGAAGGAGCGCAGCAGGTCGTTGGTCGCGTTAAGGACCGCGATCAGATTCCAGCCGTCATACACAAACCCGTTCGTGGACTGTGGGACAAAGGCCGAGCCGTTCCAGGTTGAAACGATCTTCTGTGCCCTGCGCCCGAGCCAATCGTAAGTGCAGTCCACTTTGATCTTCGACGCCGAAGGCGCACTCGTGAGGCTAGCGAGGGAGAGAGCGCGATTTTCTGCATCCCAGGTGATTGTGAACCGTCCATTGCTGGTCAGGTTGCCGTCGGCGTCATAGCCGAAGGCTTCCGGCGTCCGGGCAACGAACGCATTGCCAACGCTGTTGGTCAGGATGTCCGGATTTGTCCCGTTTTTCAGCACGGCAAGGTTGGTGATCGTCAACCAAAGCGCGCCGGCGGTGTTGATAAGCGGCAGCTCGCCACGGAAATGGTCGCTCTTGCGCCAGGTTTGGGCCCAGTAACCGTCGGCGGTCCACAGGCTGACAGTGGCGTTGGTTTTGGCTGAGCCAATCACGTTCACGTAGCCGGGCACCTCTCGGCTGGTGTACTGGTTGAGGCGGTTGGCCCAGAAGCCGGCGTAATGAAGCGCACCCCCGTATTGATCGTGATCGCCGCCGCTGCCTGCGCTCAGCCGATTGCCAATATTATCGAAGCTGTACTCAAACTGCTGGCCGGCAACGGGTGTTCCATTGCTCCAGTATTTCCCGCCCGAAGTCACCTGGCCCAGGGAGTCATAGGCGTAAACCCAATACGAGCCATCGGCCAGCGTCGCACGCGCGCGCTGGTTGGCGCTGTTGTAGGCGTAACATTTCTCTGACCTCTGACCTCCGATCTCTGACCCTATGGCCAGACCACCCGGTAACAGGCTCGGTCTTGCGGCGGGTTGGTGTCGGTAAATTGACCCTGTCCGGCGTCGCTTACCGCGGTCTGGCCCAAAGCTCGCCAAAGGGTATTGCTCCCTTGGAGGGCTGCGGTGCGCTCGACCTGATAGGTATAGCCAGGGCTGCCGGTAAAAATGATCTCCATCCCGTTGGTCAAAGCAGTGATTCCCAGCAAGTTGGCCGGACTCGCACTTGCAGCAGTGCTGACATTCGCGATGACTTGCTTGGTAACGGTGCCGCCTGTGGCGGTTGGCGAGGGCTGCGTTCGAATGGCCAGTCGCATCAACGGGCCCAGTTCGACTAAGGGGCCGAAACTGGTGCCGCTATTGGTTACCGCGGCCAAGGTTGAGGTGCCGGTCTTGGTGATATTGCCGCTGGCCAGAGGGCTGCTGGCGGAGGGCCGGACGCGGAGGTTCTGCCAGGTGAGTGAGCAAGTGACTGCGGTGCTGTTTGCGCTTTTGACGGTGAATGTAATCTTGGTGCTGGTGCGCGAGGTGATCGCCACCGAAGTGCCACTGGCGACACCATTGATGTTATTGCCGTTGCTGCCGCTGCCAGTGAGGCGCGTGACCAAAACGGTCGGGGCGGTGCCGCCGGTATCGAAGATGAACCCGCTGGGCGCATTGAGAATGATCGTGCCGATCCCGATATCCGCAGTGGCGGCTTCGTAATAAGTTGGACCAGTCAAGGCGGTATAAGCGCCGCCGGCGGAACTGGACGGGATGGCGCTTCCACCCGTCGCCCGCTCAACGCCGCCTACCAGAAACGTGGCGCTGGTGATGGGCAAGAGTTGAAAGGAAGTTGAGTTGAGTGTTGAGGCGGTCAGTTGCTTGTTGGTCCCGGCATCACTACATTCGACATTGGTGAAAGTCAGTGTGCCGTTGCCAGCGCCAGCGCCGATGTCCAGCACGGTTGTGCCCAGCAAGGAACCGGAGCCCGCTGTCAAAGCCAGCCCGACGTTCAAGCTGGCGGGCAAGCCGACGGTGGAGTTGTTGCCGAAAGGATCCTGCGACTTGACCACCGGCTGAATGGCCAGCCGCGAACCGGTCCGGGATATGCCTGCGGGTTGGGTGCTGAACGCCAACTGGGTGACAGTTGTGGGACTGACCAGGACATTGCCCGACGTGGCGCCTGTCAAACCGCTGGCGGTAAAGTTAATGGTGATGGTTTCAGCCACGTTGTAGGAAAGGTTGGTGAAAACCGCGAGGCCGTTGAGCGTCGTCAATACGGTGGTGCCTTGCAAGGTACCGCTGCCGGCGCTGCGAGTGGCGGTGACCGTTCTGGAGCTGTCGGAGGCAATCAGGTTGCCGAACTGGTCTTCGATTCGGATGACCGGTTGCGGGGCGAAGGCCACGCCTGCCGTGGACGCGCCTGCTGGCTGGGTCAACATGGTCAGCTTATTGGCTGGCGCAGGAACCACTGTCACGCTGGCGGAGTTTGTTCCGCCGCCAAGACTGGGGCTGCTAAAATGGATCGTGATGGTTTCGGCTTTGTTGTAAGATAAATTTGCGAACGTGGCCAAGCCGTTGACCGCAGCCACGCTGGTCGTTCCCTGAAGAGCGGCCGTTCCGGTGTTGAGTGTTGCGGTAACCACCGTGCTGTTGTCAGTGGTGACCAGATTCCCGAAGGCATCTTGAAGCCGAACGACGGGCGCCGGCGAAAAGATGGCCCCAGCAGTCGCCGTCACCGGTGGTTGAGTCTGAATGATCAGCGTCGTGGCCGTTGCCGGACTGACAGCAAAGGTGGTGCTGAGGGTAGCGCTCAGGCCGCTGGCGGTGGCGCTCAATTGGTTGTTGGCGCCCGCGGTATCCATTTCCAAGTTGCTGAACACGGCAGTGCCGTTGCCTGCTGCGGCACCGATGTCCAGTGTGGTGGTGCCCTGCAAGGGACCGCTGCCCGAGCTCAAAGTGACCGTCAGATTAAGGCTGGTCGGCAAACCATTGGTGGAGTTGTTGCCGAAGCGGTCTTGAGATTTGACCACGGGCTGAGCACCGAAGGGTCCCCCGGCCGTGGCATTGGCCGGCTGGGTGGTGAAAGCCAGTTGGCTGGCCGTCCCTGGGCTGACAGAAATGGGGGTCGAGGTAGCACTGGTTAGACCAGCGCTGCTGAAGATGATGGTGATGTTGGTGGCCACAGTGTGCGAGAGATTAGTGTAGGCCACCACGCCATTGAGGGCGGCCAGGCTGGTGGCCCCTTGCAAGGCGCCGCTCCCGGCGGTTGACGCGGCGGTGACGACCGTGCTGTTGTCTCCGGTGCCACCCAAGTTGGCGGCGTTACGCACGTTGCCGAACCGGTCCTGCACTTGAATGAGCGGCTGCTGGGCAAAGGGCACGCCCGCAGTGGCCGTCGAAGAAGGCTGCGTTTGGATAATGAGTTTGTTGGCCGCGCCAGCGATTTCGCGGAGCGTGCCCAGGTTGGCGTTGGTCGAAAGGCCCACCACGTTGGCTGTGCCGCTACGGAAGAGATTGCCGCCGGCCAAGGGCGTGCCGGCCATGGGTCGGAAGCGGACGTTCTGCCAGGTCAAGGTGTTAGTGACACTGCTGACGGAGTTGACCGTGAAAGTCAGTTGCGTGGAGGTCACCGAGGTCATGGCAACGGAAATACCGCTGCCGACCGCGTTGATATTTTGCGTACTCTTGCCGCCGTTAATTCTCACGGTCGGCGCTACTCCGCCCGTGTCGAACGTCCAGCCGCTGGGCACATTCAAAATGATCGTGCCAAGGCCGACGTTGGCTTTAATGGCTTCCGAATACACCGGGCCGGTCAGGCTGGTGAACGCGCCTCCAACGGTGTCCGCTGAGATAGCATTGCCACCGGTGGCCGCCCTGAACTGGGCCCGGGTGACCGTGATGGACGGGCTGGTCGCAGACAGGATTGTCTGCGCCACGACGTCGGTGGCCGTGAGGGTAAAGCTGCCATTAGTGTTAAAGAACACGAAGAGCGGAGAGGGAAGAGCGGAGAGCGGAGCATTGGCCGGCAAGGTAGCGGTCGAGTCAGTGGAGGTGATTCCCACCGTGTCGGTGACTGTGTTGACCCGGTTCCAGTTGGTGTCCACGGCGCTGACGGTGACGTTGAATGCTGTGGAGGCGATCTGGGCCAGAGGTGCGCCGCTCTTTCCGGTTGGCGTGCCTGGCGCGGCCGTTTCACCGGGCACCAGCAACTGCAGCTTCGCAAAAAGAGCGGGGCTGACTGTGACATTGGAAGAGATAGCGTTGCTCAAACTGCCGCTGCTGAAAACGATTGTCATTGTCTCCGCCACCGCGTAGCTCAGGCTGCCGAAGCCCGCCACGCCGCCGCTGGCCGTCCCGCTGGTCGTCCCGTGCAGCGTGGCCGTGCCGCTGCTGCGCGTGGCCGTAACTACCGTGCTGTTGTCGCCGCTGCGCAAATTGCCGAACTGATCTTCGACCCGGATGACCGGCTGTTGGGCAAAGCTCACACCTGCCGTCGCCGTCGCCGAAGGTTGTCTCTGAATCGTCAGCCGGTTGGCCGCTGCCGGGCTGACCACCACGTTACCCGAAGTGGCCCCCGTCAAAGTCCCGCTGGCAAAACTCAGCGTGATCGTCTCGGCTATGTTATAGGAGAGGTTGGTGAAGCTGACCACGCCATTGATCGCCGTCCGGCTGGTGGTCCCTTGCAAGACGCCGCTGCCTCCGGCTTGGCTGCCGGTTAATACAGTGCTGTTGTCGCTGCTGCGCAGGTTCCCAAACTGGTCCTCAATCCGAATCACCGGTTGCTGGGCCAAAAGGCTTCCGGCATTGGCCGAGGCCGACGGCTGGGTTTGCAGCGTCAAGTGGTCTGCCGTAGCCGGACTGACTGTAAAGGGGCTGCTCAACGCATTGCTCAACCCGCTGGCGCTGGCGCTCAGTTGGTTGTTGGTGCCCGCGTGATCGAGGCGCAAATCGCTAAAAACCACCAGGCCGTTGCCGGCATTGGTGCCAATGTCCAGGTTGGTGCTGCCTTGGAGGGGCCCGATCCCGGAAGTTAGAGACAGGGTTAGGTTCAGATTGGCCACCAAGCCCAAAGTCGAATCATTGCCGAACTGGTCTTGGGTCTTGAGGGCCGGTTGAACTCCAAAGGGCAAGCCCGCCGTGGC
>WNGK01020774.1_pt1 | contig 11794 bp, 12 predicted proteins | sample 5400601 | NCBI WGS metagenome assembly WNGK01 (sample SAMN13153376, study PRJNA577476) | soil metagenome | isolation source: 60 cm soil or saprolite under Garry oak tree replicate 1 | place: USA:California | collected 2016-06-15
GTACAGCAGTTGGCTGGGTAGGCAACACATACTAAGAAAAGGAGTTGAACTATGACGCAAACCCATGTCAGCGAACAAGAAATCCGGCCCTCCATTCTGGAACGGAAAGGCTGTCCCTTGCACTACTGGCTCTCGGGCAAGCAAGATCGTCCCCTGGTCGTCTTCACCCACGGAGCTCTGGTCGATCACCACACCTTTGTACCACAGATACCAGTTGTCGCCCAACATTACCGCGTCCTCACCTGGGATGTGCGCGGACACGGACAATCGCAACCCATGGGGGTGCCTTTCACGGTTCGAGAAGCCGTCGAGGATCTCGTCGCCTTGCTTGATGTATTGGGCGAGCAGCAAGCGATCCTGGTCGGACAATCGATGGGAGGCAACATTGCCCAGGAGATGCTCTTTCTCCACCCCGAGCGCGTCATCGCTCTCGTCGCTCTCGATAGCACCTGCAACACGCTCAAGCTTTCGGCGCTCGAGCGTGCCCTGCTGCGGCTTGCCAGACCCCTCTTCCATCTGTATCCGTACGAACTGCTCAAAAAGCAATCGGCCCAGCAAAGTGCGGTCAAACCGGAGGTGCGCCAGTACGTGTATGAAGCCATGAGTCAGCTCTCGAAAGACGCTTTCATCACGATCATGATGGGAACCTCTCTCTGCCTGCATTACGAACCAGGCTACACGATCACTCAGCCGCTCCTGCTCCTACGCGGCGAGCATGATCAGCTTGGCAATATCAAAACCGCTATGCCGCGCTGGGCGGCGCGGGACGCGCAGAGCCAGTATGTCGTCGTTCCTGGCGCCGGACACTGCTCCAACCAGGACAATGCTGAGTTCGTCAACACGCTGCTGCTCGACTTTTTGCAGCAGGTTGCTCCTTCTGCATAGCGCAATCAGGCAGCAAGAGAGGTACATCTAAGTACAGCCTTTCATTGACGCAGCATCGGGACGTTCGTCTGAATCAGACTATTGCAATTTTACCTGCCATCTGGACCAAAGAGGATTTGGGCAAATGCAGTGCCATCGAACGCTTCTTACGCACAGATAGAAAACGAAAGCGGCCAACAACTCTCGCTCACCTACACTCCAGTCTACAGGTCCGTACTCAAGTTCTTGCTGCCAGATTGATCAGAAGCCAGGAGTTGGTCGTGTATCGCTATGGCTTGCTCCGGGGTCATCTTGCTTCCCTCTGCCCAGGCTTGGCGAAAAATATGCTCACCAAGCCTGGTGCGGACGGTATTCACTGCATGCTCATAGTCCTCACGCTCAGCCGCTGTCCGGACGAAAAACGGGACAAAAGGATCGGGTCGGTCGCTGGCTTCGGAGAACCTCTCCGCAGCCCCCCAGAGCCGCGCTGCCCAGACTGCGTCTCCCTGCCGCGCCACCTGGCATCCCACTTGCTGGAGACAGAGGCGCAAGCTCTCGTTGTCAGCGCCCTGCTGCAAGAGTGCCAGGCTCTCCTCCCACCATGCAGATGCTGCTACGTGGTTCCCTCGCAGAAAGGCGATGCCTGCCAGCCGGGTGAGCACATACGCCGTGTGTTCCGGCATTCCTGCGGCACGAATGAGCACCAACGCCTCTTCAAGCCATGCTTGTGCTTTGGTCACCTCATCCTGTGCTAAGGCCAGTCGCCCCAACAGATAGAGCGCACTGACCGTACCCACCTTGCTCTGCATTTCCCGGAAGAGGTGCAGGCTGTTCTCGACGAGGTCAGAGGCAGACGCCTCCTCGCCCTGGGCAAAGAGGACAGAGCCCAGGCGAAGGAACACCCAGGCGCTGTCCCCTATGTTGTGCTGCTCACGAAAGAGCATCAGGCTCTCCTCCAGCAAGGGCCGGGCCTGGGCATACTTCCCTTGCTCGATCGGGGCCTGTGCCAGGAAATAGAGCACAAAGGCGAGGGGTTGCTTGTTGCCACGGTCTCGAGCAAGCGTACGGCTCTCTTCCAGGAGGAACTGCACGATGCCTGCGTTGTTCTGCTGCATGGCAAGCCACGCTACCCAAAACAAGGAGGAGGCCAGGTCTCGTGCCGCCATCGTCTCTCTGGCCTGTCGATACGCCTGCAGACACTCTTCGCCTAACCATTCTGCTCGCTCCACTTCACCATGAATAAAGGCGAACCAGGCGGCCCCACTGAGCGCTTTGAGCCGCACAGGCGTAGTGACGCTCGCTTTCTCCGCCAGCGCTCGCTCCAGCCAAGCACGCCCTTCACTCTGAGACCCGCGCACGGTCCAGAAACGCACCAGGGCACCAGCCAGGCGCAAGGCAGTCTCTCTCCTCTGCACGGTCTCTTCCTCCCCTACTCGATCCAGCGACCAGTGCAGCGCGGCCCGAAGGTTATCTTGTTCGTGTTCCAGCCGATCAAACCACTCCACCTGTTCTTCACCAAACAGGTGGGCTTCGGCCTCCTCAGCAAAATGCAGATAATACTGCGCGTGGACACGCCGGGTCTGTTCCAGCTCATCGCAGGAGGCGAGGCGCTCCAGGCCATAGTCACGAATGGTCTCTAGCAGCAACAGGCGGGGTTCGGGGCTCTCCTGTTTCACCTGGTACAGCAAGTGCTTGTCGAGCAGCGAGGTGATCTCATCCAATACCTCTGTATGCTTGCTGCCATCAAGCATTTCCGAAAGAGCTTCCACTGCCTGGAGTGTACAGCCACCCACAAAGACCGAGAGTCGCCGGAAGAGGCACTGTTCTTCTTCCGAGAGCAGCTCGTAGCTCCAGGCGATGGTGTTGCGCAAGGTCTGCTGCCGCTCTGGTAGATCCCTGGACCCACCTGTCAAGACGGCCAGGCGATGCTCCAACCGTTCCAAGAGTGCGGGCAAGGGCAGCAGCTTGAGCCGGGCGGCAGCTAATTCAATGGTGAGGGGCAAGCCATCAACGCGTCGGCAGATCTCGGCAATGAGGGGAAGATCGTCGTCTGTGAGGTCAACGTCAGGAGTGATTTCCCGTGCCCGCTCGAGAAACAAGGCCACCGCTCCTGAACGCAACATCATCTCTCTCTCAAGAAGAGGCGCGGGATCAGGCAGGGCGAGCGGCTGGACGACAAACTCGCGTTCGCCACGCACACGCAGCACCGCTCGGCTCGTGACCAGCACCTTCAGACGTGGACAGGCTGCAAGTAACTCGACCACCAGCGGTGCAGCTTCCACCACCTGCTCGAAGTTGTCCAGCACGAGTAGCAGGTGCTGCCCACGAAGAGCTGCTTTCAGGTGGTTGAGCGGTAATTGTGCCCCGCTATCTTGTAGGCCAAGCAAACGGGCAATGGTGGGAAGCACCAGTGTGGCATCCTGCAGCGGAGCCAGTGAGACGAAATACACCCCATTAGTGAAGTCATCCTGCATCTCATGTGCGACCTCGAGCGCCAGGCGTGTCTTGCCCACGCCACCGGTCCCCGTGAGGGTAAGCAAACGCACCTTCGTACGCCGGAACAGCGTACAGACCTCGACGACCTCTCGCTCACGTCCAATCAGTGGTGTCAGGGGCAACGGCAGAGTAGAGGAAGGTCTGCTTAGGGGCTCCTCTTGTGATGATTCAGCAGCCGGGACGAACCCTAGTGCTTCCGGCGTGGTGCCAAAGAGCATGCATAACTGCTCACGAAAGTAGAGGCTTGGTTCAGCTACACCCGTCTCCCAGCGGGACACCTCAACGTCACTGGTCCCAATCATGGTCGCCACATAGACCTGCGTCCAGTTCTTCTTGCGCCGCTGTGCTTTTAGTCGCTCATTGGGAACCCGTTGCGCTTTGGCTCGCTTGGGAGGGGATATCTGATACTCTTTGCTCATAGGAATAGCCTCTTGCAATGGGCCCTTTTTCAGATCGCATCATGGTTGTAGAAGAAAAGCAAATACATAGCAAGTCCGTGATAAGTCGTTGTACTTCCTCACCAGTATACTACGTTATACAACTCCAACGCGCATGCAAGTCTGATCTGTTAGGAGAGGAGCAGAAGTCGCATCTCAATCACCGAACGAGGCGAGGATGGAACATAGCCGCCCAGATCAACAACATCAGGCATCAGAGCCTCCATCTCATCGCAAAGTGCACGCAGGACCGCTACTTGCTCCTCCTGAACACAGCAGAGTTGAATATGTGAGGCTTTCGTAAAGCCCAAACGCTCTCCCTGTAACGCGGCTCGCACCTCGCGAATGCTGTTCTCCAGCCAGCGAAGCAGGGTATGAAACTGAACGACATCACCTTTCAAGAGGTTCTGAATATTGCTCGCCGCAATCATCCAGAAGAAGCTGACATGCAACGATGCCTGTTCAATTCGTTGCTCGCGAGTCAGTAGCTCCTCAGGTGGAGGTTCAGGAATCTCTCCATGGTTGAAGAGCAGCAGTGAAGGATACTCCCGGTGAGCCACGGACTGGGGAATGAGCATCCAGTCGACGTTGATGGCTGACTCTCGATAGAGGACATAGGTAAAGGTTCCTCCTATCGTGTTGTTGGCATGAGCGTCATAGATGACCGCAGGTTCTCCAAATTGTTTGAACAACGTGAGTCGCTCCTCGGTTGTTTTGGCACCCCCTGACCAGGGTTGAGCACAAAGACATTCACTATAATCGTTTGCGACGACTACATGCAGGTCCAGATCGCTGGACCACTCTTGTTCGCCCCGACCGTAACTGCCCGCCAGCCAGGCTGCAACAAAACGCTGGTCGCGTTTCAATGTTTCTGTGATGCGTGCAAGCAATGACTCACGCGCTTGCACGTACCTTGCCCTTGCCTCTGACATGAATCCTCCTCTTGCTGGGCAAAGCATCGTTCCATCTTTTGACATCCTCCCCACGGCTGAAAGCCGGGGGATTCCTCTCAGCGATGAGAGGAATTCCTGCTTCGCGGAGATGTGCCTGGTTGAGCTTTCGCCCTCCCAGGTCTTACCATCTCTCCACAGGCAGCCACCGCAAGCCCTGCGGCCAAAATGTTCTGGGCAGCGTTGATGTCACGGTCATGGTGGACGCCACATTCCGGGCACACCCACTCACGGACATCTAAAGAAAGGGAGTCGAGAATATACCCACAAGCGAAACATCGCTTGGAAGAGGGATACCACTTGTCGATCTTGACAAGCATGCGCCCATACCAGGTAGCTTTGTATTCCAATTGCCTCACAAACTCAGACCATCCGACATCACTGATGGCTTTAGCAAGGCAACGGTTCTTGACCATATTCTTGACCTGCAAACTCTCGACGCATACGACTTGGTTCTCACGTATGATTTGAGTCGAGAGCTTGTGCTGAGAGTCACGCCGTCTATCGGCTATCCGAGCATGGAGACGAGCCACTTTGAGACGGGCCTTCGCTCGGTTCTGAGAGCCTTTTTTCTTCTTGGCAAGCCGTCTCTGAGCTTTGGCCAGCTTCTTTTCGTCTTTGGCAAAGAATTTGGGGTTGCCGTAGGTATGCCCATCGGAGGTGATGACCATGCTCTTGAGTCCCAGGTCAAGCCCCACCTGCTTGTTGACCACTGGCAAAGGGGTGATATCTTCCTCAACCAAGAGAGAGACAAAGTAGCGGTCAGCACAATCTTTGGAAACGATTACACTGCTCGGTTTACACCCTTTGGGCAAGGGACGCGACCAGTGAATGTCGAGAGGGGCATCCATCTTGGCAAGGGTCAGGGTCGTCCCGTCCCATTTGAAGGCCGAAGCGACATAGGTAGCGGATTGCTCACCATGTTTCTTTTTGAAGGTGGGATACTCGGCACGGCCTTCAAAGAAATTGCGAAAGGCACGATCCAGGTGGCTCAAGGCTTGTTGGAGAGGAACACTGGAGACTTCAGAAAGCCAGGATGTTTCAGCTTGTTTTTTCAGCAGGGTTAATTGTGCAGAGGTTTCATGATAGCCGATGCGCTTCTGCTCTTGATAGTAGGCATCGGTGCGCAGACGCAAGGCCCAATTATACACGTAACGAGCACACCCAAACGTGTGAGCAAGGATTTGGGCCTGCTCATCTGTTGGGTAGAACCTATATTGGTATGCCCGTTTCTGTTTCATGCTTAGATGATAGCACACAGCGTCTAAATTGCCAACTGGTTCCACCCAACCTCTCACGCCCCAAACAAGCAACGCGCCTCATATCCCTAGCACTGAAGCGCAGGGTTTTACGGCGCGGTTCGATAAGTGCCGGGGTTGCCCATCTGGATAGCGTTGCTTATACTCCCATCGCTCGAACACTTCGTCAACATGCGACTGCTTGTTCTCGCTCTTCTTGCGAAAAGGAGAAGGCAGAGCAAGTGCACAAAGAGATGTTAAATGTTTGATAAGCTCCCGACCCTGCTTACTAGTATACTTCTTGCTAGGATAGGAGTAAAGGAAGGAAACTGACATGACTCATATATTTATGATATACTTCATATCATGAATAAGCAACGCGACTATCAGAGTCCACTCCGTCAGGAACAGGCCAGGCGTACCCGTGAACAGATCCTCGAGGGCCTCATCCACACGATGGCCCACGGAGGGTTGGCTGAGCTTTCCATCCCAGCCGTCGCACGTGTGGCGGGTGTTTCCGTGCCAACCATCTATCGCTATTTTCGGACCAAGCGCGAACTTCACTTATGAGGGAACTGACGAGATGCTGCGGGCTGCCGCGATGAGTGAGTTGAGCTATGAGATGCGTCAGCACGCACTCCCACGGAGATTAGAGCTTCTCGAAGAGGCTCTGCAACCAGTAGCCGAGCGCTTCAACGAGACCGATAGGGTATACCTCCGCAATAGTGTGTTCATTCTCACCACCACAGCGATCGTGCGTGCCTTCAAAGACTACCTCAACCTCTCGGGAGAGGAGGCCGCCGAGACCGTAGCGTGGGCTATCCGTACCCTGACGAGCAGTTCCTCTCAGACAGAGGTGGAGGAACGAAAGCAGTAGAGCAGCAAGGGAAGACTTTCCTCTAGGCGCTTCAAAAGGAGGGCACCGTGCTGAGGACAAGAGCTGGGCAGAACACGCTTCTCAGCCCGACGTGAATCATACCAAGAAAGAAGGTTACCGATGGAATTGATCCGCACTTTGACGGACATCAGCCAGCAGGAGTTGCATATTGCGGGGGGCAAAGGGGCCAACCTGGGAGCCCTGACCCGTGCAGGCTTTCCTGTTCCTCCAGGCTTTGTCCTCCTCACCAGGGCCTACCAGCACTTTCTGAGCACGGACGGTCTCCTGGAAGAGGTTGAACGGCTGAGCCAAGAGGCGACGCCACACGATCTCGCTTCATGCGAGCGTGCCTCACAAACCATTCGTGCCCTCTTTGCACAGCGTCCCATCCCAGAAACAATCGCCAAGGCGATCTCACAGGCCTATCAACAACTCGGCGCGGGCGCAGTTGCCATCCGTTCCTCCGCGACCACCGAAGACCTGCCAGCAGCGTCGTTTGCCGGTCTGTACGAAAGCTACCTCAATATCCAGACACTCGAAAACATTCTCGTGGCAGTGCGGCAGTGCTGGTCTTCGCTCTGGACGCCACGTGCCCTCAGTTATCGTGCCCGTTTGGGCATTGCTCCTCACACAGTCAGGATGGCCGTGATCGTCCAACAGATGGTCCAGGCTCGCACCTCTGGGGTACTCTTTACCGTTCATCCCGTGAATGGGGCACGCCAAGAGATGGTCATCAATGCCACATGGGGAGTCGGAGAAGCGCTGGTGTCGGGGCAGGTCATACCCGACACCATCATTGTGGAGAAGACCGGTGGGCGCATCACACAGCGAGAGGTGGGCAAACTGGCTGCGTGGAGTGCAAACCGTCAGGGCCCAACAGTTCGCGCTGACAGACGAACAGGTGGCGCAATTGGTACGGCTTGGCGAGCGGATAGAGCAGCATTTTGGAGCCCCGCAAGATCTCGAATGGGCCATTGAAGGGGAGCAGGTCTTCATTGTCCAGGCGCGCCCGATCACCACGCTCGCCACTGTCCGATCTGCGCCAGCTAGCCAGGGGATGCCGATCCCACCGGGCGACGACACGTGGAACCGTGAGCAGGACCTGCCGTCGCAGCCCTATGATGTGTGGACGCGCACAAACGTGGGCGAAAATCTCCCCCACCCGATCACGCCGCTGACGGAGACCCACTTTCCCGTGCTCTTCGCTCTGAACACCGAACCCTCGGAGCCACACCAAGCGCAGTTGGTCCGTCGCCTCTACGGTCGCCTGTACTTTAACGAAGGAGCCATGGTTCGCAGCTTCACTGAAGAGATGGGTTTACCTGCCTCCTGGCTACATAAGATGTGGGGGAGCCGACCGCGTGGCACTGCCACGTACCAGAACAGCTTGCGTCCCTGGCGCCTGCTGCGCAAACTCCTCTCGCTCGTCGCCACCCGTTTCAAAACACCAAAAAAAGCAAAAATGCCGCGCCATACGCCCGAGCAATTTTTCGCCCAAATCGATCACTGGGTCAGTGAATTTCTGCGCCTCGACCTCGGCCAACTTGACGACGGTCTCCTCTGGCAAGCAGGACTCCCCACCTGGAGCAAACGGGGTGCCTACGCCTGGACAACCAACCTTCGTTTCAGTATCAGTGCTGGGATGAGCTATGGACTACTCGAACGAATCGTGCGTTGGTGGACCGGCAAAGATCTGGCGCAGGACCTGGTCACGGGTCTCCCCGGTATCTACAGCGCTGAGGTGGGTCCGGCCCTCTGGCGGATGGCTCGGCTGGCTCAGGAGAGCGGGATAGAGGATACTTTGCTCACGCATGATCCGATCACAGCACTGGGCCTCTTGCACTCACAGGAGCAAGCACGCCCGCTTATCGAGCAGCTTGAGGTCTTTCTCACGCGTCACGGACATCGTTGCCCGAATGAACTGGAGATGCGCAATCCGCGCTGGGCAGAGGCGCCAGAACAGGTCATCGAACTGCTAGCCAATTACCTGCGTGCAGGGGAGCACGTCGATCCACTCACCACCGAGGCTGGCCAGCAGCAGCGTCGTACTGCTGCCGTGACCACCATTGAGACAAAGCTGGACCCAATCCGCCGGGTCATCTTCCGCTTCCTGCTGAAACGGGCCCAGCAGGCGATGATCGTGCGTGACAACAGCCGCTACAGTATGGCGAAATTCCTCTTTCCCACACGCAAGGTTTATGCCGAACTCGGGCGACGCTGGGATGAGTATGGCTGGTTGAGGCAGGCAGACGATATCTTCTTTCTGACGCTGGCCGCGCCGCCTTGCCTACGAATTCTGGTTCACGGTGGTGGCGCCTGAGGCGGTGGGAGCAGACGGCTTGCCCATCATCGAAGAGGAGGAGCACCTCACGCTGCTCAAAGGCACGCCAGCCAGTAGCGGAACCATACGCGGTCATGCACGCATTGTGCAGACGATTCAGGAGGCCATGAGCCTGGAGCCTGGGGATATCCTGGTGACCGCCGCGACTGATCCCGGCTGGACGCCGGTCTTTCCCCTGGTCGGCGGCATCGTCCTGGAGATCGGAGGACAACTCTCGCATGGAGCCATCATCGCCCGCGAGTACGGCATTCCTGCGGTAGTGAATGTTGCAGGAGCCATGCGCCTTATCCAAGATGAGCAAGTGATCGAGGTTGACGGAAGCAAAGGAGTAATCAAGCTCTCCTAATTTTACCTTTGTGAGCCTGTTAGTGCAATTTTAACGAAAAGTACGACATGCCATAGAACGAGCGAGCTGGCAGGCCGACTGCGCTCTTTTTCTCTCTTTGAGGATCGATGGTCTCCTCTTTACAATGCTACGATCAGAGAGGAGCAAAAAGGAGGATAGATATGACACAAAAGGCGTATCAAACCGGTGTTGTTCACGTGAGCAACACGAAGCTGTATTACGAAGTTGGAGGTTCTGGGCACCCGCTCACCTTGATTCATGGAATGCTCGTTGATCGAAGATCCTGGGATGATCAGTTTGATGTGTTCGCCCAGCGGTATCAAGTCGTTCGTTACGATCTGCGGGGATGGGGTGACTCGTCGCAAGAACAGGCCGAGCCGCCGTTCGAGCCGCGCCAGGATCTGCTGAGCCTGCTGGACTACTTGAACATCCAGCAGACCTATCTGCTCGGCCTCTCGGGTGGAGGCGGGATCGCGCTCGATTTCACCTTGGAGCATCCCGATACAGTAGACGCGCTCATCCTGGTCGCATCGGCACTCAACGGGTATCCGATGCGTATGACAGATACCGTCCAGGCATTCATCGGTCAATATTATCGGGCGTTGCGGCAGAAAGATATTCCGAGCGCGGTCGAAGCAACAGTGCGTACCTGGACCGATGGTCCCCGGAGAACACCCGAGCAGGTGAATGCACAGGCACGTTCACGCATCACTGCCATGTTAACGCAGCATATACAACGGCATGGCGACTTCCTGGCACACGAACAGCACATGCTTTCGCTCGAACCGGCCGCCGTCAATCGACTTGCAGAGGTCAACGTACCGACACTGATCGTGGTAGGCGACGAGGATACGCCATATGCCCTTGAGATTGCCGATACATTGGAACAGGGCATTGCCGATGCGAAAAAGGTTGTTATTGCTGGGACGGCTCATCATCCTAATATGGAGAACCCCGAGGAATTCAACCGCGTCGTGTTGGATTTCCTGAACGGATTGTAAGACGAGCTACCCCGGTGCGCATCCTACAACCAGGTGCCACATCTCTCTCGCAGAGAACGAACAAGGTCCGATAGTCTGAGAGAAGGAGAGCAAGCGTGAGAACTTCTCACTACAGCTATCCCGTGAGATTGAGCAAGGAGCAGGGGCACTGGCTGGATCGGATGCTGGGTAGACCGCATCCGAATTATATACCCTTTGGAAGTCCCCAGGCGATTTTCCCAGCAACCTGAAAAGAGATGACCCCCTCACTATACCCTCTGAGCAGGATGCTTCTCACCTCCTGGTCAAAGGCATCGGCTTGCGCGGATCCCATGCGCTCCCGAGAGAAGCCACTGCGCGAATGATACGACTCGATAAAGTCGTCAACAGATTGCACGAATGGGACCAGCTCGGTCCTCTTCTCACCAACCTTGTGAAACAGACCATGCTCCTCCAACGCTTCGAGCATGTTGTAAGGTTGGTAGTCTTTATTGGTCCGGTACTGTGGAAGAATCTCGCTGAGGAGCGACCAGGGTTCGGGCACCGTCTCGTGTGCCACAATCGCGAGATAGCCTCCTGGGAGCAACACCTCGTGAAACCGCGGCAGCACGATGTTCCAATCCATCCAGTGCAGGCTCTCGCCCGCCGTCACCAGCGCATAGGGCGGAGCAAGCATAACATCCTCAATGCGCCCATACAGCCAGCGTAACTGAGGATGGTCACCATTGGGAAGGCGTTTGCCTTGCTCGATCATCGGCCACGAACAATCGACCGCATCAAGCCGCTCGACACGATCTACTAAGTAGCGTGCGATGTAACCGGTGCCACAACCAACATCGAGGACGGACCGGGGAGACTCAGGCTCTCCGTTGATGAGTCCTGTCAGGATAGTGAAGACTTCAGGTGGATAGGGCGGACGATGCCGATAGGCCCCCACGACGCTACGGTCCTGAAATGCCTCCGCGTATTCGGACGACCAGTGTTTTGGTTTGTGAAGCATCTTTGCCAGACTCCTCCTCCGAGGCGTTCCACTTATCGGATGGATCTCATACCTTTCAGGCTCCTCTACATCACATTCTTTCACGATGAGCATAATGGGGCCACCAGGCACGAGTACACGCAGAAGTTCTTTGAGTACAGCCGTATTTTCGTGCTTGGGGATATGGAGAAACGAGGCCGAGACCCACAGGCCTGCGCACGCATTCTCGGGAAGATCTAATGTACGCATATCCATCTGGCGGAATGCGATCCGATCAGCATCAGGT
>WNGK01007984.1_pt1 | contig 11792 bp, 9 predicted proteins | sample 5400601 | NCBI WGS metagenome assembly WNGK01 (sample SAMN13153376, study PRJNA577476) | soil metagenome | isolation source: 60 cm soil or saprolite under Garry oak tree replicate 1 | place: USA:California | collected 2016-06-15
CGGTAGGCATACGGCACGGCCCTGGCCTTGTCGAACTCCGTGCCGTCGCGGGTGCGCAGGGTCCCGAGCCCGGTGACCCAGTCGCGGTGCCGGTCTTCCAGCATGGAGATGCTCATGGGCCTGCGGCCGTCGGGGTTGCGCCGCGCAGCGGGCAGCAGCTTCAGCTCGGCGGGCGGGGTGGCGGGGAAGCGGGCCCGGACACGGGCCTGCTGGCCGGTGATCACCGTGGCGGTGGCCTGGCTGACCGGCAGGCGGCGGCCCAGCCGGTGCGCCTTGGCGTTGTCGTAGACGAGCACCGGCGCGCCGTCGGCGTCGCGGGCCAGGCAGTCCAGCGGCAGGCCGAGGATGTCTTCGGGGCGCCGCCCGGTGTCGATGGCGATCTGGATGGCGGCCCTGACGTCGGCGGGCCCGAGCGTGTCCAGGCTGGCGCATAGCACGGTCATGATCTCCGGCGGCAGGTCCCGCCCGGGTTCGCCGCGCGCGGGCTCGGCGGGGATGTCGCCGAGCCCGAGCGCGAAGTCGCCGGCCAGCCCGGCAGCGGGCTGGCCGGCCCGGGTCAGGCCCAGGCCCCGGATCCCGGCCAGCGCAGCGCGGACGCCCCGGCAGATGACGTTGCGGTGGTAACGGCTGATCGTCCCGGCTGACTCGAGGTAGCCGAGCCGGCTGAGGAAGTTCTCGATGTCGGGCCGGCCGAGCGCGGCGGGCGTGAGTCCGTGGTCGTCGCGGGAGCGCAGGCTCTCCGACAGCCGCGCCAGGCCATTGACCTTCGACTGGACGTTGCTGGCGCCGGCGCCGCGGTGGCGGGGCAGTTCCTCACACGCCCAGCCCTTGGCGGCCTCGCGCAGCCACGGCTGGGTGATGCCGGCGAATGACAGCCGCCCGGCGTGGCCGAAGATCGCAAGGTCCCAGGTGTCCCCCGCCCGCTCGCTGCCGGGATCGGCCAGTGCCCGGCGGACCTGACGAGCCATCGCGGCCAGCAGGTTCCTGCCCGCCTTGCCGGGAACGCGCTCAGGCGCGCATGTCCCGATCGAGCCGGCCTGCTGGCGGCGCAGCGCGTCGCAGACTGCCCGCAGGTTCACGTCGGTGATCTTCGCCCCGCCGCCCTGGGAGACGGCCGGCTGGGTCAGCTGCCAGTGCCGCTCGTCTGGCCCGGGGCCGGTCGTGACCGCCTGCCGCCACCGCACGTAGTGGGTCGGGCAGTAGCCGTGCTCGCTTTCGGCTTTCCTGGCGCAGGCCGCCACGTTGCACGGGCCGAGCGCGGGCAGCGGCCGCACCCGCGGGTCGGCCAGGAACCGTTCCATCGTCATCCCGGGAACCCGGCGGAACCTGCGCGAGTGCGCCTGGCACAGGCCAGTCCGCTGCCCCTGCCTCCCGCCCGGTGACATCCGCCGGCAGCCGGGAACCGCGCATCCGGCCGGGCGGTCCGGCAGCGGCGGCAGCTCCGGCGATGAGGTGATCTCCCCGGCGCTCAGGCCCGCCCGGGTGAGCCTTGCGAAGCACCGCCAGCACAGCCCGCCGGTCTTGGTGCCATGCGCGGTCGCCGCGCAGCCGCCCGCCCGGCACACCACCCGGCCCAGTAGCCGATGCCCGGCGGGCAGGGACAGCACCCGGCTGCCAGGATCCCACCCCGCCTCGGTCAGGAACGCCTGATCCAGCATCCCGGCCAGGCGGGCGGCCGGCCCCTTGAGCAAGACCCCGTCCAGCACGCCAGGGAGCTTGCTGCCGGTGTCCGCGGCTGGTGATGCCGCCAGCACGGCCACGGCGCCGGTCACCGGGTTACCCCCGCCTGCTCGCGTGGGCTGGGCACCGCATCGACGGCGGCCCGCAGCCGGCCCGGGTCCGGGTGCAGATACACCTGTGACGACGACACCGAGGCGTGGCCGAGCAGGTCAGCGACCACGTCGATGCCGCACCCGGCATCGGCGGCGCTGCTTCCGAAGGCGTGCCGCAGCTGATGCGGCGTGACGGCCGCTGCCAGGCCCGAGCGGCGGGAGGCGGCGCCAAGCAGATCGCCGATCGCGCCGGGGCGCATCGGCGCGCCCACCGGGGCGCGGAACAGGTTCACCAGCACGAAGTCGCTGCCGGCGGCGGCCGAGACGGCCATCCGCTCCAGCGCGTAAGTGTCGAACGCCCGCACCGTCAGGAAATCCACCGGCACGGCACGCTGCCGGCGAGACTTCGCCCACGCCCCGTTGGAGTTGTCGTCGCGGCGGACCACATGCAGGTGCGCGCGGGCGATCTCACACCCCAGCGGCCGCGAGTCGGCCAGCAGGTGCACATCCGAGCGGCGCAGGCCGCACAGCTCGCCGCGGCGCAGCCCGGCCCGGGCCATCAGCAGCACGATCAGCCGGTCCCGCGCAGACAAGCACGCATGGAGCAGTGCGACGATCTCGGCGTCCGAAGCCCGGTCCACCGGCGTCTCAGGCTCGCGCAGCCGGTGCCGGGCCCGCATCCTCCAGCCCATCCGCCCGTCCTCGCCGCGCGCGGCACCGGGCAGGTCCCGGTCATCGGCGATCTCATACAACAGCGCCACCAGATCCCCGCTCGCCTGCCCGGCGGCGACCGCGTGCACCACCATCCCGCGCACCGCGGTCAGCACGCCGTTGACTCGCCGGGCCCCGCGAGCCGGCGCGCGCCCGGGCCCGGCCAGCACCATCCCCTGCGCGGAGGCGCTGACCCCGGAAACAGCCGGCCCGGCGTGCGCGAGCCAGGTCATGAACAACCCGAGCTGCCCGGCGCCCGCCTGCCAGGTGCGGCCCGTCCGGGCGCACCAGCGCAGGAACAACGCGATCGAGTGCGCGTAGCTCTTCGTCGTCGACTCCGCGCCGTCGCGGCCGAACCGCACCTGCCGCAAGAAGCCATCAGCGACCGGCACGACCGCCAGGCCCTCATCGAGCACCGTCCAGTACCTTGCGCCGGACGGCAGCCTCACCGGGAACGCCCGCATCCTTCGATCCCCCGATCTCGTGCTGGGCTGCATGAACTACTACCAGCCACGAGCGCCACACCAGGAGAGACACGCCGCGCGACCCCGTCACATGACTGGTTCACGCAACGTCACGCAACAGGCTGGGGACCCTGGGAGAAGGCGTTCGCATCGGCGAGGCTCTCGGCACGCGGCACGAGGACATGGTGATCGCCGAGCGGCAAGTAGCGGTGGCGCCGCGGGACAATGACAACCGGGCCCGCGTCAAGGCAGGCAGGTCCAGGATCATCCCGGCCAGCGCAGGGTTGTTCCGGCTGTATGCCGACTACCTGGCCCGCGAGTACGGTGCCCCGGATTCGGATTACGTGTTCGTGAACCTGTGGCGGCACCGTATGGGCATCCGCTGGCCTACCCGGCTGTCTACGACCTTGTGGCGCGGCTGCGCAAGATCACCGGGATCGCGTTTTCGCCGCATCTTTTCCGGCACACCTACGCGACCTGGCTGCTGCGCAACGGCGCCGGGATGGAAAGCGTGAAAGAGCTCCTCGGCCACGCTTCGATCACCACGACGATCGATACCTACGGCCACCTGACCGTCGAAGACGCCCGCAAGACGCTGGAGGCCGCGGGCTGGTTCACCGGGCGGGAGGTACGGCTGTGACCACCATATTCGAGATCAGCCAGGGTGAGCGGGCGCGCTGGCAGCGCCGCGCCGCCGCCGAGCTCGGCAGGATCCTGGCCGCCCACCCGGACCTGCCGTGTATCAGCTGGACGGTCGGTCCGGCCGGGTCGGTCGTCGCCGGGCACATCAGCGGCCTGGCCCCGGCGGGCCAGGCACGCCAGATATTCGAGGCCTGGCGGCTGGCGCTGGAGCTGGAGGAGTCCCGCGAGCAGGAGATGAGCGGCGGGACGGCGTGGCTGCACGCGGCGGTCCGCCGCCACCAGGTCAGGGTCCGGCTGTCCGCGACCGTGTTTCCCGACTACGACGCGGAGGACTGATGGACTCCCGTAACCGTCAGGCGCCGCCTCAGCCGGCCGCTGGCCGGGCCCGCCTGATGGAGAAGCTGATGGCAGCGGTCCGGCCGGAGTTCCGCGCCAGCATCTACCTTCCCGGCCCCGGCGACCCGGTGCTGGGCGCCGAGCCGTGCACGGTGCCCGGCTGTGACCTTCCGCGCAAGGAGCATGGGCTCTGCTCGGCTCACATGCTGCGGTGGTACCGGCGCGGCCGGCCCGGCATGGGCGAGTTCCTGGCCGATCCCGGACCAGCCCTGCGCGGACACCGGCCGCCGCGGGCCTGCCTGATCGGCGGGTGCCAGTACGGCACCTACTCCCGTGGGCTGTGCGCCCGGCACCGCAGGCAGCGGGACCAGGCCGGCCAGCCCGCCCTGGCCGCCTGGGCGCCGGCCGTGACATCGCCGGCCTCCGGGCCGCCCGGGGAGTGCGGGCTGCCGTGGTGCTCGCTGTGGCCTGAAAACGACGACGGCGTCCTCTGCCGGGCACACGCCGCCCGCTGGCGCAGGTCCGGTATCGGCGATCCCGCGGAGTTCATCACCGCCAGCCAGCGAGCAGGCAGAAGACGCATCGACTACCGGCAGCTCCCGCCGCAGCTCACGCTGGAGTTCCAGTACGCGGTCCAGTGCAGATCCGGCGAGCGGACGCACCCCGCGCCGCCATGGATCATCCAGCCGGCGATCCGGCTGGCACGGCACGCGGGCGTGACATCGCTGCTGGACCACCCTGAGCAGCGGTGGCGTGACATCGCCGCCGCCAGCGGCCTGGTGAACAGCTCCGGCCAGGCGCTGGGATTCCTCCTCTACGCCCGCAACGCCGCCGACCTGCTCCAGGACGGGCCGCGATGGGAAGCGGAGTACCCGCGTGACATCTGGCGGGCGTCCCGGCTCCCCGGCATCACGACCGCCTCCGCCGCAAACCCCGCCCAGCGGCGGCTGCGTTTCGACCGGATAGGCCAGCCGTGGCTGAAAGACGTCGCCAAACAATGGATCCGGCTGCGGCTGACCTCCGGCCTTGCCCTCAGCACGGCCGAAGGTGACCTCATCAGGCTCACCCGGTTCAGCAGCTTCCTCACCCAGAGCGCCGCCAGCGCCGGCCTGCCCGACGTCGACCGGGAGCTCGTGGAACGCTACCTTGCCTGGCTCCCCGGCGCCCACGGCGCCGGGCAGTCACGCGGGCGCATCATCGGGACGCTCGCGACGTTCCTGCAGGCGGTCCGCCGGCACGGCTGGGACGACGGGCTGCTCCCGGCAGGCGCGATGATCTTCCCTGAAGACTATCCCCGGCCCGGCCGGCAGCGGCGGCTCCCGCGGGCACTGGCCGAACACGTCATGGCGCAGGTCGAGAACCCCGCCAGCCTGAGCCGCTGGCCCCACCCCGAAGGGCGGCTGCTCACCCTGATCCTGATCCGGTGCGGGCTGCGGATCACCTCGGCGTGCGCGCTGCCGTTCGACTGCCTGATCCACGACGGCCAGGGCGCCCCCTACCTGCGCTACGTCAACACCAAGATGAACCGCGAAGCAGCGGTCCCCATCGATGACGAGCTGGAAACCGCCATCGGCGCCCAGCAGCAGCGGGTGCTGGCGCGCTGGCCAGACGGCAGCCCGCACCTGTTCCCCAAGCTGCACGCCAACATCAGCGGGCAGCGCTGCTGGCCAGCCGGCACCTACCGGGATCAGCTCTACCGGTGGCTGGATGCCTGCGACATCCGCGACGAGCACGGCCAGCCCGTCCATCTCACCCCGCACCAGTGGCGGCACACCTTCGGCACACGGCTGGTGAACCGGGACGTCCCCCTCGAAGTCATCCGGATCCTGCTGGACCACGAATCAACGGAAATGGCCGCCTACTACGCCAGGATCAGCGACGAGACGGTCCGCCGGCACTGGGAGAACGGCACCAGGGTCAACATCAACGGCGACCGGGTCACGATCGGCCCCGACGGACCGCTCGCCCAGGCCCAGTGGGCGAAGACCCGCTACGGCATGGCCACCCAGACCCTGCCCAACGGGTGGTGCGGGCTGCCGATCCAGAAACGCTGCCCGCACGCCAACGCATGCCTGACCTGCCCGGTCTTCCTCACCGGACCCGAGTTCCTGCCCGAACTACGCGAACAGCGCCGCCGCACGCTCACCCTGATCGACGTCTCGCAGAACAACGGCCAGGCCCGGCTCGCCGAAATGAACGCCCAGGTCCTCGCCAACCTTGACCGCATGATCGGCGAGATCGACAAAGACACCAGCGCCGGGACAGCCGATGCGAGCTGACAACACCCGCCACATCATCACGGCCGCCAGACAGCGAACCGAGCAGGCCCGCCAGCGCGCCGTCACGACACTGCGGCGGATGGACGCCGCCGGCCAGCCCATCACCCTGGCCAGCCTCGCAAGCCAGGCCCGCGTCTCCAGATCCTGGCTCTACAGGCAGGACGATCTCCTCGGCGAGATCGAGCGTCTCCGCGACCGCCGCCCGCCCCCCGGGCGCGCCGCGGTTCCGAGCCGGCAGCGCGCATCCAGCACCTCGCTGCTGCAACGGCTGGAAGCCGCCACCGATCGCATCCGCCGCCTGGAATCCGAAAACCAGCAGCTCCGCGACGCCCTGGCCCGCGCCCTCGGCGAACGCCGGGCCGCCGAAATCCTCGGGCAGGCCCACAGCCGCGACACGCCGAACAGAAAAACCCCGGAGATCATTTGACCGCGCCGAGACAGCATCCCCAACTTGCGTCGGGAACACCGTCCTCATCGTATCCGCGCAGGTCAAGGCCATGATCAAAGTCAGGGCTCAAGATAATCCGGTAGATATCCAGCCCGCCTACGATGGGCATCGGGACCTCCTCAAGCTCCAGCGGGGCATCAGCACCCCGCGCGAATGCCTACGCGGTCAATCGTGACGCGTCCGAGCTGGGGAGGTCTCCCGCGCAGAAGGCACCGGCCTCAGCTCAGCCTGGCCCGATGCATGTCATCTATATGTCCGTGCACAACCGGAAACAGCCGGATTCCCATGGACACAGCGGGACCTCACCGGGCCGGAAGCAACAGCCCGCGAGGCCAGGAAATCCCAGGCCACGGGCTATTTCCGCTGGTGGTGGCAGGTGTTGGGTTCGAACCAACGTAGGCTAAGCCGACGGTTTTACAGACCGCCTGTCCTGATATGGCTATATGCCTCCTGACCTGCGGATACGTGGCTAGTGGCGATCTTCGCGGCAGGCCCTGTCCGTCATATGTCCGTGCGCGCGGGGGCCGTAGGGGATGAAATGACGGAAACCACGGACAGCGTCCGTACAGGCCCGCTACCAGCACGTTCAGCTCGGCCTTGGCGCCGGTGAGCGGTTGGCCTGGCGGGGTGAGCGTCGAGCAGCCCGGGGCCGACCGTGCGGTGCTGGCCCCAGGCTCGCGGATCGCGGTAGTGATCGGGCAGACGGCACGGGAAGGCGAGACGCTGCTTGATCGCCTCGGCTTCGGCCTTGGCGGTCGCAATGGTGCTGCAACCGCGGCGGCGCGTCCATGCGCAGGGCCACGAAAGCCGGGAAAGATCAGGAAGCCTCAGCCACCCGCCGAAGTCCCGTCCGTAGCAGGCGCATCCCAATCGATCTGATACCGCTGCTCCCGCCCCATGACCTTCTCGAAGTTCATCACCTTGAAGAAGATCGGCATCAGCGCGTGCATCGCCTTGCGCCCGACAGGTCCGGGCGTCTTGGCGCTGTTCGTCCGAGCGCCCCGTTTCGTGATCCTCTCCACCCGTTCCCGCCGCAACCGCTCGTAGGCACGGAACGCCGATGTCGCATCAGGCAGGTCCCGCAGGCAGCGCGCCAGCTGGATCGAGCTCTCGATCGCCAGCGACGCGCCTTGGCCGGTGCTGTTGGACGGCGCGTGGACGGCGTCGCCGACCAGCACCATGCGGCCGCGGTGCCAGTGCGGGACCGGCGGCATGATGTGGATCGCTCCGGTGATGTCGAGGTTTTCCGCGGTGGTGCGGTTCGCCAGCAGCTCGCCCGGAAGGTCGCCCGCGTACGTTTCGCGCAGCGTCCGCAGCCACTGCCCGGACGGGATCGACCGGGCGTCGGTCAGGGACATGTACTGCTTCGACGGCAGGTTCGCGCCCCAGGTCACGCGGCCGTCCGCCATCTTCCAGAACAGGTAGTACGCGCGCTCGCCGAATGCGAACGTCATGACGCCAGGTTCGGGGTCGAGGTCGGGGGCGGCGTCGACGTAGCCCTGGAAGCTGAGCATTCCGGTGTAGCCCGCGGCCGGGGCTTCCGGGTCGATCAGGGTTCTGACGGTGGAGCGGACGCCGTCGGCGCCGATCAGGACGTCAGCGGTCGCGGTGCAGCCGTCGTCGAACTTCGCCGTGACCGAATTCGGGCCTTCGATGGCTCCGACCAGGCGCTTACCGTACTCGAAGCGGACGCCCGACTCGGCCGCCCGGTCGTGGAGCACCCGGTGCAGGTCGCCGCGGCCGACGATCTGGAGCGGCTCCACGCCCGCCAGGCTGGGCAGTCTGCGGGTGTTCCCGCCGACCGCCATGACCGTGCCCGTGACCGGTGTGGCGAGGGCCCGGACGGCATCGTCGGCGCCGATGAGGCCGAGTGCGGCCAGGCCGTTGGGGGCCAGGGCCAGGCCGCCGCCGATTCCTTCGGCCAGGGTGGGATGGGCTTCGCGGACCGTCGCCTGGATGCCGGCCTTGAGCAGGGCGGTCGCGACGACGGGACCGGCGATTCCGCCGCCGATGACCAGTGCGGTGCGGACTTCGGGCGTTGTGGCTGTGGACATGGATTCTCTCCTGCATGTGGTGTTCGTCGGTCGTTTCTGTGCCGAGATCACGCACGGGAACCCAGCTATCCTTTGGTTGCCACCTCGTGGCCGGGTTCGTCTCGTGCGGGCATCGGCTCGAGAGCGTTGGACGGGGATGGCTGCGAGCAGCCGCCCCGGGCCCCGGCGGCGGTGTTGGCGCACCGCCCCGGGGCCATTAAGAGTCCTCTAGCCGCCTGTTAGGCCCCTCTCCGAGAGTTCGACCAGCTCCGGGGGCATCTCACCGCCGTCGTGGAAGGCCCGCCACGACGCGAGATCTGGGAAGCTTCCCGAGGCCAGCTCCTCCAGCAGCCCGCGGACCCAGGCCGCCTCCGCTTCGACCATCGCAACGGCGAACTCATCCTCGACCAGGAACAGGCGGGGAACTTCCCTGAGATGCTCGGTGACCGCAGCACGACGTGCGGCGATCGACTCCTCCAGCCTGCCGAGCCGGGCCCGCAGCAGGGCGATCACCTCGTCTGGCGACAGGATCATCTGCACTGAGAGCCCGGCGGCGAACTTCGGGTGCTCGGGCTCCGGTGTGGATAGCAGTTCCCGGGTCCAGTCGAGCATCTCCTGCCGGCCGGCTTCGGTGATCTGGTACACCGTCCTTTCCGGACGGGCACCCTGCCGGCTGGTGCCGACCACCTCCAGGAAGCCGTGCTTCGCCAGGTTCCGCACGACGGTGTAGAGCGAGCCCCACTTGACGTCCATGTCCTGGTCTTTGCCGCGGGCGCGCATCAGGGACGCGATCTCGTAGCGGTGCATCGGCCGCTGGACGACGGTGGCCAGCACCGCCAGGGCCATCAAGTTGTCAACTTTGCGCTTCGCGGCCATCAGGGTCGCCTCCCTCCCACTACTCGTCCACAAATATATGTCAGCGAGTATTTGCTGGCAACCACGAGGGCGGCTGATCGATCCTGCGCGATGGCGTGCCTGTATCGCTCCAAGATGTCGTGACCCTCCTGACCTGCAGGTTCATGACGCTGGCTGCGCTGTTCGTGGCGAAAATCTCGCCTGTGTCAGAACACACAATCGGACGGTCCTGACCAGCGGTCCTGCGCGGCAGGACGGAGACCGCGATCTGATGCAGTCCAGCGGCGTACGCAGTACTTAGGGCGTGCTGGCTGTGCGTGCGAGGACCAGCCGGGCCTTCGGGCTGCCGTCCTCGCGCCGGCCCAGAGCCGTCAGGGGGACGGTGGTCACGGTGAACCCGGATGCTGTCAGGTCGTTGCGGACCGCGGACAGCGGGCAGGTGCGGTAGTACATGACGAACGGGGGACGCCACACGGCATTGCGGACCCGCATGGCCAGGTCGAACCCGGCCAGTGCCCAGTACCAGCCTGAGGTGATGGGCAGCGGCGCACCGACCGGGAAGGCGAAAACCCCGCCAGGCCGCAGCGCGCGGTACACCCCGGCGAACAGCGCGGGCCGTTCGGCGGGCAGGAAGTGCCCGAGCGCCCCGAAACTGACCGCCAAGCCGAACGCCCCGGCGAAGGGCAGGGCCCGGACGTCGGCTCGTACCCATGTGGCGTCCAGGTGCGCACGGCGCGCCTGCGCGAGCATGCCAGTGCTGAAGTCGACGCCTGTGACCGGTCCCTGGCACAGTGATGTGAGGATCCGGATGCCCGCGCCGGTGCCGCAGCACACGTCCAGTCCCCGGCCGAACGGGCCGAGCGGTCGCAGCGCGCCGGCGGTCGCGTCAAGCACGCCATCGGGAGTGCGGAAAGGCGTGTGGTCGAACTTCGGGGCAAGCCGGTCGTAGCCGCCCTCGACCGAGGACAGCGCCTGCATCGCCAGTTCACGCAGAGACGGGCCCCGGGGCGAGAACATCGGCCAAGGGTACTTCCCCGATTCCAGGCAGGCCGTCAGCCCCGGGATCACCCACCGCAGCGAGGCGATACGCAGACCAGCAGCACTTCGCATCCACAGACATACACGGCGACCGGACCCGGCAGGGCGCACGGAATCCCGTGCGCTGACCGGATGAGGCCCAGCCCGTGTGCTCGGCGCGCGCCTGCCCGCCGTTCGGTGCCGCGGCGGTTCGGCCGCCGATGGTGTTCTGCGTGGCTGTTCTGGGCGCCCTGGCCGGCACTTCGGCAGCGGGCTTTCCGGCCGGGTTGCTGCGGCGCCCGGTGACACCGGGTGAGGGCTTTCAGCTCTGGCTCCATGCACCCTCGGAAAGGATCAGCCAGACGCCTATCTGCCCGAGGGGAAGTGCCGACAAGCGGTCGCGGATCAGATCCGCCCGCCGCTGCTTGTCCTGCACACGGTGCTCGAACAGTTTGGTGCGGACCTCGATCACGACATCGAGGTCGCCCACGTCCAGCGGAGACTTCTTCCGGAACCGGATCTCTATGTCGCCAGGCTCCGCCGGCCCAGTCGAGGGTTCCTCCGGACATTCGACCGCTTCGCCAACAACATCTGGCAGCAGGTCGCCCAGGCGACGCAGAACCTCCTCGCCTACCGTCCCGTCGTAGGTCACATCGATCAGCGGCATGCCACCAGCTTGCCCGAGCGTGCTCTCCGGCGCCGCCCCGGCAGGCAGACCCGGCAGGGAGACCCGGCGCATTCGAGCCCGGGCGCCAGAGTGCGTGCATCGCCGATTTGTACCGGATCGGCAGCTCCATAGTTGCTGAGTCCGGGAGCGCAGAACCGGGTGGCGGGGGTTATTGCAGCGATGGCTGCCTGGCGGTCAGCGGTCGCGCAGTGGTCGTGGACTGGGGGACACTGGTGCGGTGCCGTATGACCGGACCATCTATCTCGGCTCTGCTGCCCACTATCGCTACGGCCGCCCCCCGTACTCACCGGAGCTCGAGGCCGTGCTGACCCAGGAGACGGGTCTCGATGGGAACGGCTGGCTTTTGGATGCCGGCTGCGGCCCTGGCGTGCTTACCGTCCGCCTCGCTCATCTGTTCGCGCAGGTGGTCGGCCTGGACCCTGACGCCGGCATGCTAGCGGAGGGCTGTCGCGCAGCCCAGGAAAAGAAAGTCATGAACATCCGGTGGGTCCAGGGCCTGGCCGAGGACCTGCCCGCGGTCGCGCCGGGGCCGTACCGGCTGGTGACC
>WNGK01058396.1_pt1 | contig 11792 bp, 9 predicted proteins | sample 5400601 | NCBI WGS metagenome assembly WNGK01 (sample SAMN13153376, study PRJNA577476) | soil metagenome | isolation source: 60 cm soil or saprolite under Garry oak tree replicate 1 | place: USA:California | collected 2016-06-15
CCCGGCGCCCCGGCGGGCGGCCAGAACGTTCCCGGCGGCCAGGGTCAGGACGCCCCGGTCCCGGCCGCGTTCGCCCCGCGCCGCCCGCAGCGGCTGCAGTACTCCGCTCCGTCCGTGGACGGCGGAACGCACGTGGAGACCAGCACCGGCCCGGGCGCGCGCGACGAATTCGCCCAGGTCGGCCGCAACGACCCATGCCCCTGCGGTTCGGGCCGGAAGTACAAGCGCTGCCACGGCGACCCCCGCACCCGCCCAGACGCCTAGCCCGCCGGGGCTCTCCCGGCGTACCACCATCCGCCTCTTGCGTCACTTGTTGCACTCGGCTGTGGTGTGCGATCAGCCACGCGCGCTCGGGGTGTCCCGCCCGGGATCAAGCCAAACCTGAAACCGGACTCCAGTCACTCTGAAACCTTCCGTACCAGGCCGTACGGCGTTAGAACGCACTGGATCCGGGGTTCCACTGCGTTAAAACGCACTGGATCCGGGGTTTCATCGCGTTCCAACTGGCGCCGCGCACCCGGAGCGTGATGCTGATGGTGCCGGAGTGAAACGGGGGCGCAAGAGCATCAGCAGGGGGGCTAGCCGACCTCGATTTCGGTGCAGAGCCATCGCGCCGGGCGCGCGGGCAGCCCGGGCGCGGGCTGGCGGCCGGGCAGCTGCTCCAGGCGCAGCGCCAGCGCGCGGGACCGCGGCCCGAAACTGAGCACGACGGTCATCTCCACCACGCGCGTTGCCGGACGTGATGTCACGATGCGCCGGATCCTGGGCCTCTGGCCTGGGGTAAGGGTCTGGGTGAGGAGGCTGATCCGGTCCCGGACCCGTTCGGTCGTCCAGGGAGCGAGTTGTCTCGGTGACCGGGCGCCGGCCAGGATTTCGGCGACTACCTGGGCGAACTGCCTGGACCATGCGACGACGGGATCCGCCCCGACGACGGGATCCGCCCCGTCGGCCGGGCGGCCCGCGCTGAACGTGAGAGAAGGACCGGGAGGCTCGGCACCTGCCGGTGCTCCCCAGTCCTGGTCGGCGCACGGGCTCGGCACGGATACCTCGCGCGTCGCCGGGCACGCGTTGCCGTGCACCTCGCAGTCATAAGGAGGCCAGCCGCCGGGTACTTCAACCAGGCGCAGCCCGCCGAAGGCGGGCGCCGGAGCAGGCGCTCGAGCAGACGGAGAAGCCGACGGCGGACCGGCCGGCGAAGAACCGGCCGGCGAAGAACCGGCCGGCGAAGAACCGGCCTTCCCGGCGGGCGACGGCGAGGTGGCTGACCTGGGAGATGCCCCGGCAGGTGCCGGGTCGGGAGTGCGGGCAGACGGCATGTTCCGCCTTCCAGTCCGGAGAATGCGAACGACGGCGAACGCCCGTGACGGCATCCGCATACTCTCCGGCTGCACACGGTTCTACCTCAGGCCACCGACATTCTGGTGTCCTGACTGGTCACTGACCCTTCACGGACTCGACAAGCGATGTTCCCGCCGTTGACGAATCGCCGTTTAAAATTGTTATCGTGATTAATGGTGCACAATTGCGCGGCGTCATCACCGACTGGGGCGGGGTACTGACCACACCGATCCTGACCACGGTCCAGGCCTGGATCCAGGCCGATGGCATTGACTGGGACAGCTACCGCATGGTCATGCGCTCGTGGGTCTTCGACGGCTACGGCCCCGGCGACGCCTACAGCCCCGACGGCAGCCGGAACCCGGTCCACGCGCTGGAGCGCGGCGAGTGCTCGGGCGCCGAGTTCGAGCAGATGCTCGCGGCCCGGTTGCTCCGCACCGACGGCGGGGTCGTGACCGCCCAGGGGATACTGCGGCGCATGTTCGCGGCCAGCACGTCGGAGCCCGCCATGTACGACATGATCCGCGGGGTGCGCGGCGCCGGCTTCCGTACCGGGCTGCTGTCCAACTCCTGGGGATGCGAGGAGTACCCGCGGGCGGACTTCCCCGGCCTGTTCGACGCCGTGGTGATCTCCGGCGAGTGCGGCATGCGCAAGCCGGAGCAGGCCATCTTCCTGCACGCGGCGAAGTGCATCGGCCTGGAGCCCGAGCAGTGCGTCTTCATCGACGACATGGAGCCAAACGTGGCGGCGGCCACCGCGTGCGGCATGACCGGCGTACACCACACCGAGGCGGCGCAGACGGTCGCGGCCATGCAGGACCTGCTCGGGGTGCCGCTCAACGGGGCACAGCCCGCACCGGGCCAGGATTCGTAACACCAGCCACTGGCAACACGATGCGATAACCCCGGGGCGGTGGCGATGGCGTCGGGGCTAGCCTGTCAGGCGTGGCGGACTACCCGCATCCCTCCAGTGAGGGCAGGTCGGCGAACATGAGGGCCAACCGGCGGACGGACACCAAGCCGGAACTGGCGCTGCGGCACGCCCTGCACCGGCTCGGATACCGCTATCGCAAGGATTACCGGCTCGACCTGGATGGCGGCCGCCGGGTCCGGCCGGATATCGCGTTCACCGCGCGGAAGGTCGCCGTGTTCGTGGACGGCTGCTTCTGGCACGCCTGTCCGGAGCACGGGTCCAAGCCGCGGGCGAACGAGTGGTACTGGGGCCCGAAGCTGATCAAGAACGTCGAGCGGGACCGGGTCAACGACGCGGCGCTCATCCTGGCCGGCTGGACCGTGGTCAGGCTCTGGGAGCACGTCCCGCTCGACGAGGCGGTCGGCACCGTGGTCACAGCCCTGACGGCGACCGTCGCCCCCCACCCAGCCGACCCAGCCAGCCCAGCTGACACGGCCGAACCCCCGAAGCGAATCCCGCCCGCCACCGACGATTCGCTTGGCTAGCGCGCCGTCGGCTGTGGCAGACTCTGGGGCACCATGCGCGTGTTCCTGCCTTCGACGCTCCCGGCGCTGGCCGAGGCCCTCCGGGCTGGCCAGGTCGGCCAGGCCGGCCAACCCGGGTACGCGGTCACGCCCGCGCTGCGCGAGGCGTACGCAAGCGGCGACGAGGAGGAACTCGAGTACGCCGCGCTGACCGAGGCGGCCCGCGCCTCCCTCCGGATGCTGGCAGGAAACCCCGCCGCCCCACCCCGACGCGTGGTGCTGGCCGCCGAGATCCCGGCGGACGGAGTGAAGCTGGACGCACGAGACCGTGAGCCCGGTCGCGTGCTGGTCATCGCGGCGATCCCGATCGACAAGCTGGCCTCGGCGCACGTGGACGACGCGGAGGCCGGAACCGACGTGCGCGCCGCGGCCGAGGCGCTGGACGCCGCCGACGCGGGCGACGAAGACGCCAGGTTCGCGGTGGACGGGGCCGAAGGCCACGAACTCGCCTGGTATGCCACCCAGGAACTGTCCTACCTGGCTGAATGATCCCAGCCCGGCAAGTCGTGCAACGATACGGGTATCCGTAGTACACGCGACGAACGCCAGGAGCGATCGTGATGGACGCCGTCTCCAGGACTCCTGTGCCGGTCAACGAGCCGGTCAGGCAGTACCAGCCGGGCAGCCACGAGCGGGCCGCGCTGGAGAGCAAGATAAAGGAACTCGCCGGTACCAGCCGGGCAGCCACGAGCGGGCCGCGCTGGAGAGCAAGATAAAGGAACTCGCCGGCCAGCGGGCCGAACTCACCATGACCATCGGCGGCCGCCAGCAGATGCCCGGCGGCGAGAAGATCAACGTGGTCCAGCCCCACAACCACCACCACGTCCTCGGCCGATACGGCCAGGCCACCGACGTGGACGTGGCCGCCGCGATCTACGCGGCCAAGCAGGCCGCGCCCGGCTGGCGGGCGCTCAGCTTCGACGACCGGGCCGCGGTCTTCCTCAAGGCGGCCGAACTGCTAGCCGGACCCTGGCGCTCCACCGTGAACGCCGCCACCATCCTCGGCCAGTCCAAGTCGCCGTACCAGGCGGAGATCGACGCGGCCTGCGAGATGATCGACTTCTGGCGGTACAACGTCTACTACGCCAGGAAGATCCTCAGCGAGCAGCCGGAATCGGCGCCCGGCAGCTGGAACCGGATGGAGTACCGCCCGCTCGAGGGATTCGTGCTGGCCATCACCCCGTTCAACTTCACCTCGATCGCCGGCAACCTGCCGACCGCTCCTGCCCTGCTCGGCAACGTGGTGGTGTGGAAGCCGTCGCCGACCCAGCAGCTGGCCGCGCACTACACGATGCGCCTGCTCGAAGCGGCCGGGCTGCCGCCCGGAGTGATCAACCTGGTCACCGGGGACGGGCAGGCGGTGTCCCGGGTCGCGCTGACCCACCCCGACCTGGCCGGCATCCACTTCACCGGGTCGACCGCGACCTTCCAGCACCTGTGGCGGACCGTGGGCGAGAACATCACCAGGTACCGGAACTACCCGCGCGTGGTGGGCGAGACCGGCGGCAAGGACTTCGTGCTCGTGCACCCGAGCGCGGACCCGGCCGCGGTAACCCCCACGCTCATCCGCGGCGCGTTCGAGTACCAGGGCCAGAAGTGCTCGGCCGCCTCCCGCGCGTACCTGCCTGAGTCGCTCTGGAACAGGACCAAGGACGACTTCCTCGCCCAGGTTCAGGCGCTGACCATGGGCGACGTGGCGTCGGACCTGTCGCTGTTCATGGGCGCGGTCATCGATACACGGGCGTTCGCCAAGCACAGCGCCGCACTGGAGCGGGCCAGGAACACGCCGTCGATCGAGATCCTGGCCGGCGGCACCGCCGACGACAGCGAGGGCTTTTTCGTCCGTCCCACTATCCTGAACAGCCCTGACCCGGCCGACGAGATCTTTACCACCGAGTACTTCGGCCCGATCCTGGCCGTGCACGTCTACCCGGACGCCGCGTACGAGCAAACGCTGAGCCAGGCCGCTGACGTCGCGCCGTACGCGCTGACCGGGGCGATCCTGGCCACGGACCGCGCCGCCATCGCCCAGGCCACCGAGGCGCTGCGGTACTCGGCGGGCAACTTCTACATCAACGACAAGCCGACCGGCGCGGTGGTCGGCCAGCAGCCGTTCGGCGGCGCCAGGGCCAGCGCCGCTACCCTCACATGGGGTAACGAGAGATGCGGAGGACGTCATTCACCGGCTGGTTCTGTGGAATATCGACCTGACCCTGGTCGATGTCGCCCGGGTGACCAGGGCGGCGTACGCCGAGGCGTTCCCGGCCGTCACCGGCAGGCCGCTGATCAAGCTGCCGCAGACCGCGGGCCGGTCGGAGTCGGAGATCTTCTTCGACGCGCTCGCGCTGAACGCCGCCGACCTGAACGCCGGCGGCGAGGCCGAGCGCCTGCTCGAGCCGTTCAGCGCCGAACTGGCCGCCGCCCTGCACACCCGCCGGGACGACCTGGCCCGCGAGGGCCAGGCGTTGCCTGGCGCGGCCGACGCGATGGCGGCCGTGGCCAAGCTGGACGGCCCGGGGGAGCAGACCGTGCAGACCGTGCTGACCGGCAGCAGCAGGCCGAACGCGATGCTGAAACTGCGCGCGTTCGGCCTGGACGGCTACGTCGGCTTCGACATCGGCGGCTACGGGAACGAGGCCTACCCCAAGGGCACGCTGCTCCGGGTGGCCAGGGAGCGAGCCTCGGACAAGCACAAGCTGACCTTCGGCGAGGACGTCACCGTATACGTGGCGGACTCGCCCCGGGACGTGGACGCGGCCAGGATCGGCGGCGCCCGGTCGCTCGCCGTGGCCAGCGGCCGGGCCACCGCGGCCGAGCTGCGCGACGCGGGCGCCGACGCGGTGCTGCCCGACCTCACCGACACCGCGGCGGTGGTCGCCCTCGTCGCCCGCCTGACGGAACCGTCCCGTAGCCCCTGAAATCGCATGATTTGTGCCACAACCGCACCGCGCGGGCGTTGCCATCCGCGCCGGGATGGCACGATGCTGAGAGCATGGAAGCCATCGTGGGTGACCTGACCAGCCGGGGCTACGGCGCGGTGCTCTGGGAGCCAGACGACAAGACGGTCCGCGACGCCCGGGTGACCCGCTTCATGACCTGGCTGGCCGGCCGCGGAACCCTCAACCCCGGCGGCTACCAGGACCTCTGGCACTGGTCGGTGACGGATCCCGCCGCCTTCTGGTCGGCGGTCTGGGACTACTTCGGCGTGCTCGGCGACCGCGGTGACGGGCCGGCGCTGGCCGGCCAGGTCATGCCGGATGTCCAATGGTTCGGCGGTGCCACGCTGAACTACGCCCGTAACGCGCTGAGGACCGCGTGGACCGATCCCGACCGTACGGCCATAATCTTTGATTCCGAACGGGGCCGGGCCGGGAGCCTGTCCTACGGCGATCTCGCCCAGCAGGTGGCGCGCGTCGCGCGCGGCCTGGCCGGGCTCGGCGTCGGCCCCGGCGACCGGGTCGCCGCGCTGCTGCCGAACGTCCCCGAGGCCGTCGTCGGCCTGCTCGCCGCGGCCAGCCTGGGCGCGATCTGGTCGTCCTGCTCGCCGGACTTCGGCGCGCAGAGCGTGATCGACAGGTTCGCGCAGATCGAGCCGACCGTGCTCATCGTCTGCGACGGCTACGCCTACAACGGCAAGGAGTACTTCCGGGCCGAGATGGTCGCGGAGGTCACCGCGGCCCTGCCCGGCCTGTCCGCGGTCGTCCAGGTGAACCTGGTAGGCGACGCCGCGCCGCCTGAAGGCACCCTGCGCTGGGACGACCTGGGTGAAATAGGCACCCAGCACGAGCCCGAGTTCGAAGAGGTGCCGTTCGCGCACCCGCTCTGGGTGGTCTATTCCTCCGGCACCACCGGCCTGCCGAAGCCGATCATTCACGGTCACGGCGGCGTCGTCCTCGAGCACCTCAAGGCGCTCTCGTTCCACCAGGACCTGCGCCCGGGCGACGTGTTCACCTGGTACACCACGACCGGCTGGATGATGTGGAACTACCTGGCCGGCGGCCTGCTGGCCGGGGTGACGATCGTGCTGTACGACGGCAGCGCCACGTACCCGGAGACGGACCGGCTGTGGCGGCTGGCCGCCGAGCACGGCGTCACCTACCTGGGCGTCGGCGCGCCCTACCTGGTGGCCTGCATGAAGGCGGGGCTGCGCCCGGGCGCCGAGGTCGGCCTGCCGGCGCTGCGCGCCATCGGCTCGACCGGGTCGCCGCTGCCGCCCGAGGCGTTCGGCTGGGTGTACGAGGCGGTCAAGCCCGACCTGCTGCTCGGCTCCTTTTCCGGCGGCACCGACCTGTGCACCGGGTTCGTCGGTCCGTGCCCGCTGCTGCCGGTACGGGCCGGAGTGATCTCAGGGCGCTGCCTGGGCGCCGCGGTGGAAGCCTACGACGAGGACGGCAAGCCGGTCACCGGCCAGGTCGGCGAGCTGGTGATCGCCCAGCCGATGCCGTCGATGCCGGTCGGCTTCTGGAACGACCCGGACGGAGCCAGGTACCGGGAGAGCTACTTCGACATGTACCCCGGGATCTGGCGGCACGGCGACTGGATCGAGATCCTGCCGGACGGCGGCTGCATCATCTACGGCCGTTCCGACGCCACGCTCAACCGCGGCGGCGTCCGGATGGGCACCAGCGAGTTCTACCGCGCGGTGGAGGCGTTCGCCGAGGTCGGCGACTGCCTGGTCGTGGACACCGGCCGTCTCGGCGCCGAGGGGCGGCTGATCCTGTTCGTGCTGCCCGCCGAGGGCGCCGAGCTCGACGACGACCTGAGGAACCGGCTCCGCGCGGCGCTCCGCGCGCAGTTGTCGCCGCGGCACGTGCCCGACGAGATCCACCAGGTGCCGGGCATACCGCGGACCCTATCCGGTAAGAAACTCGAGGTGCCGGTGCGTAAGATCCTGCACGGCACCGATCCGGAGCGGGCGGCCGACCCGAACGCGCTGGCCGACCCGGACGTGCTCGGGTATTTCGGCAGGTTCCGCCCGGGCCAGGGGGGTACGGGGGGGCGGGTAGCCCCCCCGTGATCGGGGGGATCCGGGGGGTCGTCCCCCCGGACTGGCACAGCACACAAGGGAGTGGACGCGATGCCGGACGGTTACGAGGACGAGGCCAGGGAAGCCCAGCTCGCCAAGGCGGCGCAGGCCTGGGAGGACGACCCGGCCCTCGACCCGCAGGCGATAGGCGACGGCGGCGGCGGGGACAGCGTCTCCTGCTATCTGCGCGCCTATTACCAGCGCATCGCCTCCGAGGACCTGGCTCCGCCGTCGCGGCTGGCGGCGGTGGCCCAGGCGCACGCCCGGCTCGGCCTGTCCCGGCCGCAGGGGCGGGCCCTGGTCCAGGTCCGCGAGCCCGCGGACGCCCAGCTGCACTCGGCCAGCCGGTCCGGCCTGGTCGTCGACATCGTCATCGACGACATGCCCTACCTGGTCGACTCGGTCACCACCGAGCTGAACCGGCACGAGGCCGAGATCAGGCTGCTGGTGCATCCGGTGCTGCGGGTGCGCCGGGACGTGACCGGCGCGCTGCGCGGGATCCTCGGCGTGTGCGCCGATGCCTCGCCCGATGTTCCGGGCCAGCCCGAAGCCGACGAGATCACCGAATCCTGGATCCACGTAGATCACCGAATCCTGGATCCACGTGGAGCTCGGCCCGCCCCGGGACAAGGTGACCGCGGATCAGCTCGCGACCGAGCTCCGGCACGTGCTCGACGACGTGCGGGTCGTGGTGGAAGACCAGGCGCGGATGGGCGCGATGGCCCGCGGCCTGGCCGCAGACCTGGGCGGCCAGCGAGGGGCAGAGCCCGGCAGCGACCGGGCCGAGCACGGCGATCTGCTCCGCTGGCTGGCCGACGGCAACTTCCTCTTCCTCGGCTACCGCGAGTACGACCTGGTCCGGACCGCCGACGGCACCGGGCTGCGCGCCGTGCCCGGCACCGGCCTCGGCATCCTGCGCCACGCCCAGCCGGGCAAGGAGTCGGTCCGCAAGATGTCGACCCAGGTCGCGCGCCGCGCGCAGGACCCGGCCGAGCGCCTGGTGCTGGCCAAGGCCAACTCCCGGTCCACCGTCTACCGGGCCAGCTACCTGGACTACGTCTCGGTCAAGAAGGTCGGGCCCGACGAAACCGTCATCGGGGAGTACCGGTTCCTCGGGCTGTACACGCACGCGGCGCATACCGCGCCCATCGCCGACGTGCCCGTGCTCCGCCGCAAGCTGGCCCAGGTCCTGGCCGAGGCCGAGGTGTCCAGGGACAGCCACGACGGCAAGGACCTGGTCGAGATCCTGGAGGACTACCCGCGCGACGAGCTGTTCGAGATCTCGGCCGAGGAGCTCACCCCGATCGCGCTGGGCGTGCTGCGGCTGAGGGAGCGCAAGCAGACCAGGCTGTTCCTGCGCCGGGACCGGTACGGACGGTACATGTCCTGCCTGGTCTACCTGCCCAGGGACCGGTACACCACCAAGGTCAGGCTGCGTGCGCAGGGCATTCTGCGGGCGGCGCTGCACGGGGTCTCGGTGGACTACAGCGCTACGGTCGGCGATTCGGCCCTGGCCCGGCTGTACGTGGTGGTCAGGGGCGAGCCGGGACGGCCGGTGCCGCGGGTAGACGCCGTCGCGCTCGAACGCAAGCTGGCCGCGGCGGTCAGGTCGTGGGACGAGGACCTCGCCGCCGAGGCGATCCACGTGCTCGGCGAGCAGCGGGCCGGCGAGGTGCTCGAGCTGGGCGGCGCGCGGATACCCGAGACCTACAAGGCGGACGTGTCGGCCGCGGACGCGGTCGACGACCTGTCCACCATGCTCGCGCTGCACGAATCGGGACTCCAGTTCGCGGTCCGGCTGGTCGAGCACCCGGAGCGGTGGACGCTTGTGGTGTACCGGTCGGGTACCCCGATCACGCTGTCCGACGTGCTGCCGCAGCTCCAGCACATGGGGGTCGAGGTCGTCGACGAGCACCCGTACGCGTTCAAGGGGAGCTCCGCGGCCGGCTCGTTCTGGATCTACGAATTCGGTCTGCGGCCCCCGGCGGCGGCCGCCTCCGGAAGCCTCCAGCAGGTCTTCGAGGAGGCGCTGACCGCGCTGTGGCACGGCGAGACCGAGGACGACGGGTTCAACGCCCTGGTGCTGATGGCCGGCCTGGCCTGGCGCGAGGTGACCCTGCTGCGCGCCTACGCGAAGTACCTGCGCCAGGCCGGGATGCGCTTCAGCGAGGACTACGTGCAGCGGGTGCTGCGCTCCAACGCGCCCATCACCCGGCTGCTGATCCGGCTGTTCGAGTCCCGGTTCGACCCGGCCAGGCAAAGCGGCGCCAGCGAGCGCGGCGAGGCCATCACCGAGGAGATCCGCGGCCAGCTCGACGAGGTGACCAGCCTGGACGCCGACCGGATCCTGCGGTCATACCTGGCGCTGATCGACGCCACCCTGCGGACGAACTACTACAAGCAGGACAGCCCCGGTCCCGGTCCCGGCGTGGACGGCCCGCGTCCGCTGGTGCTCAAGCTCGACCCCAGCACGATCCCCGGGATCGCGGAGCCGCGGCCCAAGTTCGAGATCTTCGTCTTCTCCCCCCGGCTGGAGGCGGTGCACCTGCGCTTCGGCCGGGTGGCGCGCGGCGGGCTGCGCTGGTCGGACCGGCTCGAGGACTTCCGCACCGAGGTGCTCGGCCTGGTCAAGGCGCAGGAGGTGAAGAACGCGGTCATCGTCCCGGCCGGCGCCAAGGGCGGCTTCGTGTGCAAGCGCCTGCCCGACCCGGCCGACCGCGAGGCGTATCAGGCCGAGGTGCTGGCCTGCTACAAGACGTTCATCGCGGGCATGCTCGACGTGACCGACAACATCGACGGCGACCAGGTGGTGCCGCCGCCCGGCGTGGTCCGGCGGGACGGCGACGACCCGTACCTGGTGGTCGCGGCGGACAAGGGCACCGCGACGTTCTCCGACACGGCCAACGAGGTGGCGGGGCGGTACGGCTTCTGGCTCGGCGACGCGTTCGCCTCCGGCGGTTCCGAAGGCTACGACCACAAGAAGATGGGCATCACCGCGCGTGGCGCCTGGGAGTCGGTGAAGTGGCACTTCGCGGCGCTTGGGCTCAACCCGGACACGGATGAATTCACCGCGGTGGGCGTGGGCGACATGTCCGGTGACGTGTTCGGCAACGGGATGCTGCTCTCGCGCCACGTCAGGCTGGTGGCGGCCTTCGACCACCGGCACGTGTTCATCGACCCGTCTGGAGATCCGGCGGCCAGCTTCACCGAGCGGGAACGGATGTTCGCGCTGCCCAGGTCCTCGTGGACGGACTACGATCAGGCGCTGATCTCGCCCGGCGGCGGGGTCTGGCCACGTTCGGCGAAGTCGGTGCCGGTATCGCAGCAGGCCCGCACCGCCCTCGGCATCGACGCCACGGTCTCGGCGCTATCCCCGGACGAGCTGATCTCCGCGATCCTGTCCGCCCCGGTCGACCTGCTCTGGAACGGCGGGATCGGCACCTACGTGAAGGCCAGCTCCGAGTCGCAGGCCGACGTGGGGGACCGGTCCAACGACGCGGTCCGGATCGACGCCTCCGGGCTGCGCGCCCGGGTCGTCGGCGAAGGCGGCAACCTCGGCCTGACCCAGGCGGCGAGGATCGAGTACTCGCTTGGCGGCGGCCTGATGAACACCGACTTCATCGACAACTCGGCCGGGGTGGACACCTCCGACCACGAGGTCAACATCAAGATCTTGCTGGCCGACGCGATCAGGGACGGGGCCATTCCCGCCTCGGGCCGGCACAAGCTGCTGAACGAGATGACCGGCGAGGTGGCCGACCTGGTGCTGCGGCACAACTACGGGCAGAACATGGCGCTGGCCGTCGCCCGGTCCCAGGCCCCCTCCCTGCTGCACGTGCACGCGCGGTACCTGCGCAAGCTGATCAGGGACAAGCGGCTCAACGCGGAACAGGACGAGCTGCCCGGCGAGCGGGAGATCGCCGAGCGCCGG
>WNGK01007061.1_pt1 | contig 11791 bp, 9 predicted proteins | sample 5400601 | NCBI WGS metagenome assembly WNGK01 (sample SAMN13153376, study PRJNA577476) | soil metagenome | isolation source: 60 cm soil or saprolite under Garry oak tree replicate 1 | place: USA:California | collected 2016-06-15
ACAAGCCGTTAAGCCGCATTGCCGCACCGGGTTCCCGCTGTTAGAAAATGACACGACGCGGCGTTCCGGCTGCCGGGCCATCCGCCGCGTCGATTCCAACAGCGGCAGCGCATGGACTATTTCGCTCAGCAACTCATCAACGGCATTGTACTGGGTTCGATCTATGGCCTGATCGCCATCGGCTACACCATGGTCTACGGCATCGTCGGCATGATCAATTTCGCCCATGGCGATATCTTCATGATCGGCGGCTTTATCGCGCTGATCGCCTTCCTGATCCTGGTGGCGATCGGCCTCACCGTGGTTCCGGTGATCCTGCTGATCGTGCTTTTGGTGTCGATGGCGATCACGGCGCTCTACGGCTGGACCGTGGAGCGCATCGCCTACCGGCCGCTGCGGCATTCGTTCCGGCTCGCGCCGATGCTGTCGGCGATCGGCATGTCGTTCGTGCTGACCAATTATTCGCAGATTGCGCAGGGCGCGCGGGTCAAACCCGTACCGCCGATCATTACCGGCGGCTACACGCTGCATGAGGGCAGCGGCGGCTTCGTGGTGCAGCTTTCCAACGTGCAGATCATCGTCGTCGTCACCACCATCGTGCTGCTGGCGATCTTCACCTGGCTGGTGGCGCGGACCCGGCTCGGCCGCGACATGCGCGCCTGCGAGCAGGATCAGACCATGGCGGCGCTGCTCGGGGTCGATGTCGACCGCACCATTTCCATGACGTTTGTCATTGGCGCCGCGCTCGCCGCCGTCGCCGGCATGATGTACCTCTTATATTATGGCTTGGTGGATTTTTTCATGGGCTTCGTCGCCGGGATCAAGGCCTTCACCGCGGCGGTGCTCGGCGGCATCGGCTCGCTGCCCGGCGCGATGCTGGGCGGGCTTTTGATCGGCCTGATCGAGACGCTGTGGTCGGCGTATTTCTCCGTCGAATACAAGGACGTCGCGGCCTTCTCGATCCTGATCATCGTGCTGATTTTCCTCCCCACCGGCCTGTTGGGCCGGCCCGAAGTTGAAAAAGTTTGACGGCCCGCGACGTGACAGCACCCGCCGCCGAACCCAAGCTCGCTTCGCGCGCTCCCGATGTCGCATTCATCTTCAAGAAAGCCCTGATCAGCGCCCTGGTAGCGCTGGTGCTGTTCTCGCTGATGATCGGCATCCGCACCGAGGCGGGACCCGCCGGGCAGTTGATCTACTGGACGAGGTTCGGCGATCTCGCCGCTGTGGTTGCAGCCGTATTCGGCGGCAGCATCGTCGTCGAATTGCTGCGGCAGTGGTGGGGACCGGTCGGCACCATCAGGGTGGTGCCGGCGTCGGTGCAGAGCACGCTGGCGGTCGCGCGGCGCGCGATCGCACCGGTGCTGCTGATCTTCACTTTTCTGGTGCCGGTGATTTTCTACGACCAGCGCTACATTCTCGATCTCGGCATCCTGGTGCTGACCTATGTGATGCTGGGATGGGGATTGAATGTCGTGGTCGGCCTCGCCGGCCTGCTCGACCTCGGCTACGTCGCGTTTTATGCCGTTGGCGCCTATTCCTATGCGCTGCTGGCGACCAATTTCGGGCTCTCGTTCTGGGTCTGCCTGCCGCTGGCCGGCATCCTCGCCGCGTTCTGGGGCGTGCTGCTCGGCTTTCCGGTGCTGCGGCTGCGCGGCGACTATCTCGCCATTGTCACGCTGGCGTTCGGCGAGATCATCCGTCTCGTCATCATCAATTGGCAAAGCCTGACCGGCGGCCCCAACGGCGTCAGCGGCATCCCGCGTCCGACATTTTTCGGCATTCCGCTGACGCCGGGCGATGACGGCCTTGCCGCGAAACTCGGCATCGAATTCTCGCCGACCCACCGCATCGTGTTTCTGTTTTACCTGATCCTGGCGCTGGCGCTGCTGACCAACTGGGTCACGATCCGGCTGCGCCGCCTGCCGATCGGCCGCGCCTGGGAGGCATTGCGCGAGGATGAAGTCGCCTGCCGCGCGCTCGGCATCAACACCACCACGACCAAGCTGACGGCATTCGCCACCGGCGCCATGTTCGGCGGTTTTGCCGGCGCCTTCTTTGCGACACGACAAGGCTTCATCAGCCCGGAATCCTTCACCTTCCAGGAATCGGCGCTGGTGCTGGCGATCGTGGTGCTCGGCGGCATGGGGTCACAGCTCGGCGTCGCGCTGGCGGCGCTGACCATGATCGGCGGCTTCGAGCTGTTTCGCGGTCTCGACCAGTATCGCATGCTGGTGTTTGGGCTGGCGATGGTGCTGCTGATGATCTGGCGGCCGCGCGGGCTGATCGGCCACCGCGCTCCGACGGTGTTCCTGCAGCACAGCCAGGCGATTTCATCCGACCTCGTCAAAGAGGGGCATGGATGAGCGGGAACAGCATTCTCACCGTCGATCGTCTGTCGATGCGTTTCGGCGGCATCGTCGCCGTCAGCGATCTGTCGTTCGACGCCGGGCGGGGCAAGATCACCGCCCTGATCGGGCCTAACGGCGCCGGCAAAACCACCGTGTTCAACTGCATCACCGGTTTCTACAAACCGACATTGGGCGCGATGCGGATGACGCATCTTGACGGCCGCGCCATCCAGCTCGAGCGGCTGAACGATTTCCGGATTTCCAAGCTGGCAAAGGTGGCGCGCACCTTCCAGAACATCCGGCTGTTCCCCGGCATGACCGCGCTCGAAAATCTGATGGTCGCGCAGCACAATGCGCTGATGCTGGCTTCGGGCCTGACCTTTCTCGGGCTGATCGGCGCGCCATCCTGGCGCGCGGCCGAGAAACGCGCGATCGACCTGGCGCGGCTCTGGCTCGACCGCATCGGGCTGCTCGAGCGCGCCGACGATGCCGCCGGCAACCTGCCCTATGGCGACCAGCGCCGGCTCGAAATCGCGCGCGCGATGTGCACCGAGCCGGCATTGCTGTGCCTGGACGAGCCGGCCGCCGGGCTCAACGCGCGTGAAAGTGCGGCACTGAGCGAGCTGTTGCTCTCGATCCGCACCGACCACGGCACCTCGATCCTGCTGATCGAGCACGACATGTCGGTGGTGATGGAAATTTCCGACCGTGTCGTGGTGATGGACTACGGCGTGAAGATCGCCGAAGGCACGCCGCGGGACATCCGTGACGATCCCAAGGTGATCGCGGCCTATCTCGGCGTGGAGGACGATGAGGTCGCCGCGGTCGAGCAGGAGTTGGGATTGTGACAGCGTCTCTGTCCGTTCCCCGGATGCTGCGCAACGCGCCGCGCTTGCGGCGTGGTGCGCTGCCGGTCCGCGGCCCAACTCCCCGGCTGCATATGGGTCCCGGTTCTGCACAGCGGCACTTGGCGCAGCGGCACTTGGCACAGCGGCACTTGGCGCCGCGGTGCGCCCGGGACACGGGAGCCATGGCATGAGCTTACCCCTGCTCGCGATCCGCAGCCTGCGCGCCGCCTATGGCAAGATTGAAGCGCTCAAGAGCGTCGATCTCGACATCAACCCGGGTGAGATCGTCGCCTTGATCGGCGCCAATGGCGCCGGCAAGTCGACCCTGATGATGACGATCTTCGGCAAGCCGCGCGCCCGCGCAGGATCGATCCTGTTCGACGGCCGCGACATCACCGAGGTGCCGAGCCACGAGATCGCCCGGCTGCGCATTGCGCAGGCGCCCGAAGGCCGCAGGATTTTCCCGCGCATGAGCGTCGCGGAAAACCTGCAGATGGGCGCCGACGCCACCGAAAGCAGCGAGGCCGACCGATCGGCCGGGCTCGAACGTGTCTTCACGCTGTTTCCGCGGCTCAAGGAGCGCATGACCCAGCGCGGCGGCACCTTGTCCGGCGGCGAGCAGCAGATGCTGGCGATCGGCCGCGCGCTGATGAGCCGCCCTCGCCTGTTGATGCTGGACGAACCCTCGCTCGGCCTCGCGCCGCTGATCGCGCGCCAGATTTTCGACGCAATCCGGACCTTGAACCGGCAGGACGGCCTTACCGTGCTGATCGTCGAACAGAATGCCAATCACGCGCTGCGGCTGGCCCATCGCGGTTATGTCATGGTCAACGGCCTGATTACGCTGCAAGGAACCGGCGCCGAGCTGCTGCAGCGCCCCGAGATCCGCGCCGCCTATCTGGAAGGCGGAAGGCGGGCGTAAGCCACAGCCGGGACGACCATCCATTGTGCCTGGATTTGCCCGAAATTTACCGATGACTTCGTGGTGAAATCAGCCGACAATAGCCGCGACTTTCGAACCCGGCGGCCTGCCGGGCACTTCCCGTAGTAACCACCCGCGAGGACTCCTCATGAAATCACTGAAGCTCATCGGCCTGGCATTGGGCGCGTCGTTGGCGCTGTCCACAGCAGCGCTTGCGCAGGACATCACCATCGCCGTGGCGGGCCCGATGACGGGCGGCGAATCCGCATTCGGCCGGCAGATGAAGAACGGCGCCGAACAGGCGGTGGCCGATCTCAACGCCGCCGGCGGCGTGCTCGGCAAGAAACTCGCGCTGGAAATCGGCGACGATGCCTGCGACCCCAAGCAGGCGCGCTCGGTCGCGGAAAAAATCGCCGGTTCCAAGATTCCGTTCGTGACGGGACATTATTGTTCGTCCTCGTCGATCCCGGCGTCGGAAGCCTATGCCGACGGCAACGTGCTGCAGATTACGCCGGCCTCGACCAATCCGCTGTTCACCGAGCGCAAGCTGTGGAACGTGGCGCGGGTCTGCGGCCGCGACGATCAGCAGGGACTGGTCGCCGCCCAATACATCGCGAAATCCTACAAAGGCAAGAACGTCGCCATCCTCAACGACAAGACCACCTACGGCAAAGGCCTCGCGGACGAGACCAAGAAGGCGCTCAACAAGGCCGGCTTCACCGAAAAGATGTTCGAGTCCTATAACAAGGGCGACAAGGATTTTAACGCCATCGTGTCACGCCTCAAGCGCGACAACATCGACCTCGTCTATGTCGGCGGCTACCATCAGGAATCCGGGTTGCTGGTGCGCCAGATGCGCGATCAGGGTCTCAAGACTGTCTTGATGGCCGGCGACGCGCTGGCCGACAAGGAGTTTGCGTCGATCACAGGGCCGGCCGGCGAAGGCACGCTGTTCACATTCGGTCCCGATCCGCGCAACAAGCCGACCGCCAAGGCCATCGTCGAGCGCTTCAAGGCCAAGAACATCGATCCCGAAGGCTACACGCTCTACACCTACGCCGCGATGCAGGTCTGGTCGCAGGCGGTGGCGAAAGCCAAAACCACCGATCCCAAGAAGGTCATGGAAACCATCAAGGCCGGCGCGTGGGATACGGTGATCGGCAAGATGGAGTTCGACGCCAAGGGCGACATCAAGCAGATCGACTATGTCGTCTACAAGTGGGACGCCAAGGGCAACTATACCGAGGTCAACCCGAAGGGGTCGTAGGACCTTACAGCTTCTACCGCGACATCAAGCGCCCCGGTTCGCCGGGGCGTTTTTGTTGATCGGGTGCCAGTATACCCGCGCGCGCCCGACACGGTTGACCGCAGCGCACCTGTGCGGTCATCTGCGTCCGGCAGGGAGCACGCGATGAAAAATCTGCTCACCGATATCGCCGGCGTCCGCGTCGGTCACGCCGATGACGCCAAGCTGGCGTCCGGCGTCACCGCGGTCATTTTCGACAGGCCGGCAGTGGCGGCGATCGATGTGCGCGGCGGCGGGCCCGGTACCCGCGAGGGCGCGCTGCTCGACCTCGCCAATACGGTGGAGCGGATCGATGCCATTGCCCTTGGGGGCGGCTCGGCGTTCGGGCTCGAGGCCGGCGGCGGGGTACAAGCCTGGCTCGCCGAACAGGGCCGCGGTTTCCGCATCCGCGAAGCCGTCATTCCGATCGTTCCCGGCGCGATCATGTTCGACCTGCTCAACGGCGGCAACAAGGCCTGGGGCCGCTTCGCGCCCTACCGCGATCTTGGCTACACCGCGGCGGCGGCGGCCAGCGCCAAATTCGCGCTCGGCAGCGTCGGCGCCGGGCTCGGCGCGACCACCGCGAATTTGAAGGGCGGGATCGGTTCCGCATCGGCGGCGACACAGAGCGGCATCCGCGTCGCGGCACTTGCGGTGGTCAATGCGGTGGGCAGCGTCACCGTCGGCGACGGACCCTGGTTCTGGGCGGCGCCATTTGAGATCGACGGCGAATATGGCGGACGCGGATTGCCGCCTTCGTTCACGCCCGACATGCTGACGATGCGCCTCAAGGGCGGCGCGGCCGCGACCGCTGTGGAAAACACCACGCTGGCGGTGGTCGTCACCGACGCCGTGCTGACAAAACTCCAGGCCAAGCGGCTGGCCATGATCGCGCAGACCGGATTTGCCCGCGCGATCTATCCGGTGCACGCGCCGCTCGACGGCGACGTGGTGTTCGCCGCTGCCACAGGCGAAAAGCCGGTCGATCCACTGGTCGGCCTCACCGAACTCGGCATGGTCGCGGCCAACGTCGTCGCCCGCGCCATCGCGCGCGGCGTTTACGCGGCGACCGCACTGCCCTTCCCCGCTGCGTTGCCGGCCTGGAAAGACCGGTTCGGGTAGCAACACTATTCCAGCAATCGCGCCGGCTAAGGAATCGACGGCCGGTCGCCAACCGAGCTACCGGTTATGCGTCAGGCGCTCAGCGAAACCGATGAGTTGGCCGAGGTTGAAACCGCCTGGGCCTGACGCTGAATCATCTGCTCGATGAAATTATAGGATGACGTCGCGGTAGAGGATGCCGTGGTTGCCGCGGGCAACGTCATCGTCACCTTCGAGCCGTCGGCATATGTCATTGACGTCGTGGTCGAGCCATCGCTGTTGGTTGTTGACGTGCTGGATGCACCTTGCAGCGCCTGCAGCAGCGGATCGGAGCTCGATCCGGTGGCGCTGGAACCGCTCGATCCGTCCGACTCGGCGACGTGATGATGATGGTGGTGACCGCCCTTGCCCTTCAGCGCCGACGTCATTTCGTCGAGGCTGACCGAACCGTCGCCATCCTTGTCCATCTTGCTGAACACGTCGTCGGCCTGCGCGGTGTTGGTGCCGCCGGCGCCGAGGCCTTTTTCAAATTCCGATTTGCTGACCTTGCCGTCGCCATCGATATCGAGCTGCGAGAACAGATCCTTCAGGGCGTCGGACTGGCTGGTCGATGCGGAGGTGGTTGATCCGGTCGATGACTCGCCTTGCGCCGCAAGCAGCGCGCTCATGGTGGCCGGCGATACCCGCGAACCTCCGCCGGACCCGAAAGGCGGCGGCGGGGGGTCGGCCGATGCTGAGGCAGTTCCGGAGAGATCGAACGGGTTCGCCGCGTCCTGAGTGACGCCGGTTGATTGCGAAGACGACGATTTCGACGAGGTCAACGATTTGAGGGCGTCCAGTGCGGACGACGCAGCGCCAAGGGCAAACAGCATGACAGGGCTCCGACAAACGCCGCGTAGCGCGGCCTTTCATTTCCACATCGATTGATCAGCAAGCGCCGTGCCATCCCGAAAAACCCTATAAAATATGGGTTTTTGCACTTCGAACGGCGCGCCCTCCCCGGCAATTGATGCCGCTGCGGCAAATTTTTCCGCCTATCGAGTGGGTCCGCGCTCTGCGGCGCACCGCCCGGACGACGCTTCGCATCGCCGAGAGAGCGCAATACCTTTCGTCATTGCGAAGAAACGGGAGCCCGCCGAAACATTTTCCGAGAGAACAAATCAGGACGAAGTATCGTCATCCCTGATTGGCGCGGTACTGGCGATCTCGGTCGGGAAGATGCTCTCGTATATCGCACGGGCCTCTTGAATAAGACGGGCCGCCCGGTCGGGGTCGGGCTTCCGGATAAATTGTACGACTTCGCCCATTTGGTCACCTCGGCAGGAAACCTGGAGGAAATATTTCCGCCAAACACCCAGCGTGGGTGACGATGCGAATATCGTGCCAAGAGCATCTAAAAACGTCGGGCGAACCCCGGCGCATCGCTCCGCCTCGCAGGATAGTATCGTTCGGGGCGCTTACCGCACCGATCGCATTTCATCTTGGCCCCTGGTTCGTCCGGCAACAGGACCGTCTTGCCTGCATTGCCCCAGGGCTTTGCGCATGTTACGCGAAAGCCCTCCGCACGTTTCGAAAATGGTACGGGAAAGCGCACATGTCTCAACAATTTGCGTCACGCCCCCTCGTCATCGCGCCGTCGATCCTGGCGTCGGATTTCGCCAAACTCGGCGAAGAGGTCCGCGCCGTCGATGCGGCGGGCGCCGACTGGATCCACCTCGACGTGATGGACGGGCATTTCGTCCCCAACATTTCCTACGGCCCTGATGTCATCAAGGCGATGCGCCCGCACACCAAGAAGATCTTCGACGCGCATCTGATGATTTCGCCCTGCGATCCCTATCTCGAGGCCTTCGCCAAGGCCGGCTGCGATCACATCACGGTGCATGCCGAGGCCGGCCCGCATCTGCATCGCTCGCTGCAGGCGATCCGCGCGCTCGGCAAGAAGGCCGGCGTCTCGCTCAATCCGGGCACGCCCGTCAGCGCGATCGAATATGTGATCGACATGATCGATCTGGTGCTGGTGATGTCGGTCAACCCCGGCTTCGGCGGCCAGGCTTTTATCCCGTCCGCGCTTGGCAAAATCCAGGACCTGCGGGCGATGACCGCGGGAAGACCGATTGACATCGAGGTCGACGGCGGTGTTAGCCCGGATGTCTCCGGTCCGCTTGCCGCCGCCGGCGCCAATGCCTTCGTCGCAGGCTCGGCCGTGTTCAAGGGCGGTACCGTGGAATCCTACAAGGCCAATATTTCCGCGATCCGTGGCGCGGCGGCGCTGGCACGCGGAGAGGCGATCTAGATTATCCCGCGAACTGCTCGCGGTTCCCGATCTTGCGCGGGAATCCACGCCAGCGCCTGCTGCATCCTGGGATGCTGGCTTGCGAACACCAAATTGGCGAAGCTTCGCATTCAACAATTCCGTTCGCAGTTCCCGCGTGACAAATTTTTGCGCTTCAACCCGTAGTCGTCCGGGTTTCAAAAACTCGGGCTTCTGTTACACAATTTCTGCGGGTGGTTCTGACGGGGCGCTCACCATGTGGACTGGCATCGCGATGTGGTTTGGATTGAACATCGCATTCGGAGCCTGGCGCGTGTACGTGACCTCGTCGATCGAGAAGCCCGTCGTTTGTAGTGAACCTCGTTTGCGCCACGGTTGATGACATGCAAGGCATCCTTCCAAACCGGCATTTGAAGCGTCGCCGCCTTTTGCCGAGACGGCCACATCCCGACATTGAATTTCTGTTCCGTCGGCACGACCCGATGAGCCATGGAATGGCTAGACATGACGACAGCAGCGAAAGCGACTGTCAGGAACCCGGACAGCAGGAGACGCCCCGCCGCGATCGGCTGCGGCCGTGGTCCGTTTTCTCATAAGCAGAGCCGCGGTCGCTGCCTTTCCAGGTGATTTATGAATCCGGTTTGCTCAAGCTGCTGCCGGCTCCGTCATTGCATGTGATGCTGGCAAGATGAATCCTCGGGGGAGTTCGGGAAACTAGTACCTGGAATCACAAATCGGTATCGCAGCCCATCCTTCGAGACGGCCACGGAGCCTGTCATCGGGCGCGCATTCGCGCGACCCGTTGGTGGCCTCCTCCAGCGATAACGGCGAAGCCGTTACGCGGGGATGAGGTCCAACTTGTTGAAACACAACAACCTCATGCTGAGGAGCGAGCGACGCGAGCGTCTCGAAGCATGGGCAGCAAGCGACTCACTGATCTCTCATAGTCAGTACTAGACTTTCACTTGATCCGGATTTTTGCTGCTCGCAATTTCCTGCTCGCGTAGCGCCGCCGCCCGTGGCGGCCGCACCACGGTAACGGTACAGGGCGCTTCCGCCGCCACCTTGGAAGACACACTGCCGAGCAGCGCGCGCACAAACGAGTTCTGCCGCGCGCCGATCACGATGTGATCGACATGATTGACTTCGGCAAATTCCAGGATCGCCGCCGCGGGATCGATGGCCTCCAGCACGTGGACCGTAAGCCTGCTTTCATCGAGCTTGAGTGGCGATGCCCAATGCCGGAGCGTCACCAGCCGATCGATGTGCTTGTTGTTGCCCTGCTCGTCGAGCGTCCTGTCGATGGTGACGCGGCCGAGCTTCAGCACGTTCAGGCACGCCAGCCTCGCGGATGGGAGGGTCGCCAGGATTCGGTCGACGGTCACGCGCAGCGCCTCGTTCAGCGGTTGAGATCCCTCCGCGGTATCGAGTGCGACCGCCAGGATCGGACACGCCGCCAGTTGCGCCGCGAGATCAGCTTTCGGTTTCGGCTGGGTCAGGCCGCGATTGAAACGGCGGCGCCAGACGGTGCTGATGGGATCGCGCTTCAAGCGCTCCGACCGCGCGGTAAGCTTGATCTGGTCGGGATTGCTCAGCTCGAACGCCAATTGCGATGCCGTGGGGTGGCGCCACACCGGCTCGATCTCCAGACACCGCAGCACGACTTCCTGCAGCCAGGGCGGATAATCCTGCTTGAGTTTGCGCGGGGGATGCGGGTCGCGCCACAGCCGCCGCCGCATGCCGCGCATGGTCTCGGTCTCGCCAAACGGCCGCACGCCGGTCGTGAAGAAGTAAAGCAGCACACCCAATGAAAAAAGGTCGCTGCGCGGATTATCCCGCACGCCGAGCAAACGCTCGGGCGCCATGTAGGGCGCCGTGCCGTAGGGCAGCCGGAATTCTTCCTGCAACAGATCGGGCAGCTGATTGTGGTGCGACAATCCAAAATCGATCAGGACCACTTCGCCTGAGGGGCGAAACATGATGCTGCTCGGCTTGATGTCATGATGAATGACGCTCTGGCGATGCAGATCGGCCAGCGCCAGCGCGATCTTTTGAACGATGCCCCTGGCTTCTTCGTAACTAAGGGGGAGTTGTTCGAGCCGGCTGTAAAGCGTCTGGCCCGGGATGCGCTCGATCACGACATAGGCCTGATGCGCGAAATCGCCGGTGCCGAAACAGGCTGGTACGTGAGGTCCCGACAGCCGCGGCAGCAGCATCTGCTCCATCTCGAAACTGACGATCGCCGCCGGATCCTCGCCTTCCGAAACCCTCGGGATTTTCATCAACAGCGGCATGGTGATGTCAGGGTGGGTCACGCTCCACAGCGTCGCCATGCCGCCGTGATGGACACATTCCCCGATCGTAAACCCATCTATGACTGCGCCCGATGCCACCGAAGGCTTGGACATCGCTCACCTTCCCACCAGCAACCGATTGGCCAGCCAGAGCGGCAGGCCGTTTTCGCGAATCCGCGCCGCCGCCGCCTCGACATCGTAGGGCACTCGGCAATAAGTGATTTCCCGGGTGCCGGTATCGAACATCGCAAAACAGGCCGCCGAATCGCCATCGCGGGGCTGTCCCACCGAGCCGACAACGGCCAGCCAGCGCCTTCCGCCGAGCAGATGTACCGGGACGCTCGAGGTCGGCACAAAACTCGTCATCTTCGCGGCTGAAGACATTGAATAGAGAACCGGCTGGTGGATGTGGCCGCAGAATGTAATTTGAGCCGATGTCGCCTGGATGCTGCGCGCCGCATCCGCGCTATCCTGGACATAGCGCCATTTCGCAGGGTAGCTGGCTTCGGAATGAACGTAGAAGCGATCCTCCTCGTGCAACGTAAGCGGCAAGTCCGCCAGGAAACCCCGCTGTGCCGCGCTGAGCCTGCCGCGCGTCCACTCGATGGCGGCCTGGGCTTGGGCGTTCATTGATTCCGTGTTGCTGATGGCATTGTCGTGGTTGCCGCGCACGGCCATGGCGCCGCTATCGACCAGACCCATCACCGTCTCAACC
>WNGK01007063.1_pt1 | contig 11789 bp, 10 predicted proteins | sample 5400601 | NCBI WGS metagenome assembly WNGK01 (sample SAMN13153376, study PRJNA577476) | soil metagenome | isolation source: 60 cm soil or saprolite under Garry oak tree replicate 1 | place: USA:California | collected 2016-06-15
GGCGACGACCGAGTAGCCCTCTTCCTCCAGCATCTCCTTGAGGTCGAGCCGGATCAGGGCCTCATCCTCGGCGATCACGACACGCAGCGGGTTCTGGCTCATGCCCACGAGCGTACCGTGATCAGGTAGATTGTCATCTCGCTCCCCCCTGTGGCGAGCTAGGCCCCGGTACTCCAATCTGCGGTAGAGAGAGCGGATTCAAAACCCGTAAAGTGTGGGTTCGACTCCCACCCGGGGCACCCAGAATGTATATTCACTTGTTCAGAAATGTCAGTACCGTCTGCCATACTGCGATTATGTACAGCGCGGACGTGCGTCGTGATGCGATAGCTCTCATGAGGCGCGGAATTAGCTTGAGCAGCATCAGCCTCTCAACCGGAATATCACGGGCAACATTGACTGACTGGCGTGAGCATCCAGTCAGCGCCCATCTCCATACTGTCTGCTCAAGGTGTGCGGCCAGCCCAGAACTTCCCGAACCACAAGCGGACTACGCCTACCTGCTCGGTCTCTACTTGGGAGATGGGTGCATCAGTCTGGCCGGCGCCAGAGACAAGGAGGTATGGAAGCTGCGCATCGCATGTGCGGACGCCTGGCCGGGCCTCCGGCAGGAGTGCGAGCGGGCGATCAGGGCCGTCCGGCCGGACAACAAGGTGCGTACCCAGCAGCACCCCGGCTGTACCGAGGTGATCAGCTGTTCCCGGCACTGGCCGTGCCTTTTCCCGCAGCATGGGCCGGGTCGGAAGCACCTGCGTAAAATCGAGCTTCAGTCATGGCAGCTCACCATTGTGATGGCGCATCCCGGCCGCCTTGCCCGCGGGCTGTTCCACTCCGACGGCTATCGCGGGATTAACCGGGTACGGGCGTGTCTCGCGGACGGCGATCACTGGTACGAATATCCGAGATATCTGTTTAGCAACGAGTCAGAGGACATTTTGCGGTTGTGCGGTGACACGCTGGATCGGCTCGGGGTGGCGTGGCGTTACTCCCGGCGCAATTCGATCTCGGTGGCGCGACGCGGGGCGGTGGCGCGGCTCGACGAGTTCGTCGGCCCTAAGTACTGATGGTGGTTGCGAATGCCGAGCCGCGGCTGGCGGGCTAGGGCCAGTTCGCCGGGTAGAAGTGCTCGGGCTTGGCCAGCGGCCAGCCGCCCGCGGCCAGGCGGGAGCGGACCCTGGCCACGTCGGCGTCGCTCGCCGTGTGGTCGGTGACCATCGTGATGGCCTCGCGGATCGCCTCCGCCGATTCGGGCTTGCTGATGTGCTCGAGCTCCTCCGCGACCGCCTTCACGTCGCTCTCGCTCAGCTGGCTGCCGAGCAGGCGAACAGCGGGATGTAGTCGACGTCGGGTACGCCTTCGGGATAGCCGACCCGCAGCCATTGGATGACCGAGTCGTTTCTCACGGAAACAGCGTCTCTACCAGGGAAGTTGCTGTCGAGACCAGTTCGGCAAGAGTCAAGCGATTGTCATTTGCGATTCCGTACGTGTTCACTGAGCTGATACTCGACGCGGGTCGGCGCGATGTACCCGGGCAACGGTTTTCCTCGGTCAGGGGGTCTCGGGGCCCAGGTACGGGATCAGGACCACCGTGATGTTGTCGGCGCCGCCGGCGTCGACCGCGAACTTCACCATGTCGGCGGCGGCACCGAGCGGGTCGGTCAGCGCCTTCGGCAGCGCGAGCCGGGCCAGGTCCGCGCCCTCGGCCAGGTAGTTCCACAGGCCGTCGGAGCAGATGAGCAGGGACCCCGCCCCGGGCGGCGTGAACCGCTCGACGTGCGGGGCGCGCTCCGGGTCATCGGCCAGGTCCGCGGCCTCTCCGCCCAGCCAGCGGGTTAGCACGTGTGCGTGCGGCGAGGCCATCGCCGCGGCCTCGTCGACCAGGCCGGCCGCGATCATGCCGCCGGCCACCGAGTCATCGCGGGTGAGCAGCCGGGACTCCTCTGCGGGATGGCCCAGCCAGTAGGCGCGGCTGTCACCGAGCCAGCACAAGGTCACCTCGTAGCCGCTCGCCACGGCGGACACGAACGTGGTCGCCGAGGTGTCGCCGCCAGGCCCCTGCAGGTCCGCTATTGCCTGGCGAGCCGCCGCCACCGCGGCCCGCGAGGCCTCGCCGAGATCACCGCCCGCCTGCACCGCCGCCACCAGGACCGGCAACCCGGCCTGCGCGGCCACCTGGGACGCCTCGTCGGGACGGGCCGAGGAAGAGACGCCATCGCAGACAATGGCCACGACCGCCGGGCCGTCCGGGGCCTGCTCGGCGGCCAGCGCCATCGCGTCCTCGTTACGGTGATGCCGGAGGCCTCTGTCGCTGACGCCGGCAGCGGGACCAAGGTCGACCTCGGCATGGTCTCGCGAGGACGGGTTGGTGATCATGTGCATACGTTAGTGCCTGCAATCGTCCATCGTTATACGCCGATGCCGTACTCGCGGTAGAGAATTTTCTAACCCCGGTGCACGGTGATCGCCGTCCAGGCGCCCAGGTTGATGCGATCGCCGTCGTGCAGGGGCACCTGGTCGCCGACGCCGATTTCCGAACCGTTGAGCAGCGTGCCATTGGCCGAACCCGGATCGAGCACGGCCCAGTTGCCGTCCGGCGCAGAGATCAGCACCGCGTGCAGCCGGCTGATGCCTGGATCGGCGGGCGGCCCGGTCAGGTCGATCTCCGGGGCCAGGCCGCGCGATACGCTCCGCCGCCCGATCCGCATCTGGTTGCCCACGAGCTGGAAACGGCGTTCGGCGTAATAGGAAGGGAAAGCGACGGCCGAACCCTCCGGTCCAGAAACCGCCTGCACCCGCTCGTAGTAGGCGCGGTCCGCACCCACCACCGCGGTCCAGGTGGCCTGCGGATACGGAAACGAGGACATCGACGGCGGCGCCTGGGCCGAGCTGTAGCCGCCGGAACCGGGGCCGGGCTGGCCGGAACTGTAACTGCCCGTGCCGGGGCCGGGCTGGCCGGAACTGTAACTGCCCGTGCCGGGACCGGGCTGGCCGGAACTGTAGGCGCGCGGGGCGGGCGGCGGAGGGGCGGCCGCGGTGGTGGGGGTGAAGCGAGGGCCGGCGAAGTTGTAGCCGCAGGCCTCGCAGAACTGGCCGCTCCTCGGGGTGCCGCAGCGCGGGCACGGTTCGGCCGTGGGAGCGGAGGCGGGATCGGGCCAGGCTGTCGACTGAGCGCCCGATGCGGGCGATGAGCCGACAGCGCGGCTGCCGGGCTGAGGACTCCCGGCCGGGCGGCTGCCGCCGATGCGCATGCCGCAGGTGTCGCAGAAGTCATCGCTGGCCGAATCGTGGCCGTTCGGACATACCGCCATCGCCGCCTCCTTCCGGGTTACTTCTTCACCCGGACCGTCTTGGTCGAGCGGGTGTCGAGGGCCATCTCGTCGGCGTCCTCGACCTTCTTCTTCAGCCGGACCGTGCCCGACTCCACATCGACCACGTCTACCACCTTGGCTAGCAGCTTGGCGGTGTCCTCGTTGCCCGACTGGTGGGCCAGGGCCACCGCCCGGCCGAGCCTGGCCGTCGCGGTCTCCTCGTCGCCCTGCTTGCGGGCCTCCAGGCCCTCCTGGATGGCGTCGGCGAGCTCGGCCTGCCCAGTGTAGTGGGCCACCCGCGGGTTGATCTTGGTGGAGAGCGCCTCGTCATCGGTCCAGATCGCGCGGACCAGGCCCTGGCCGAGGATTTCGGTCCCGGCGACCAGGCTGATCCGGGCGGCCAGCATTTCCTGCCCGATGCCGGCCGCGGCAACCTCGACACCGACGTGGTAGTCACGGCTCTCCCCCGGCCCCCACGCCCCGGTCGGGTAGTCGCCCGCCTGCGGGCCCGTCTGGTTGCGCCTGCCGGTCAGGTCCTCGACCGCGGGCGCGACCTGCTTGACGAACTTGAGCGTGGCGGTCTGTGGCGTCCATACCCGCAACGACACGTCGGCGACCTGCTTGCCCATCGCGTTCTCCATCATGGCCGCGAAGTCGGCGGCCAATCCGGACGGATCGGGCACGATGTCCACCGTGCCCAGCAGGGTGGTCGAGACCGTGCGCAGCTCCTTGACCTCCCAGTCGGTGCCGACGCCGCGGCAGTCGCAGCTGAACACCCCTTCGCACTGGCTAAGCTCGGCGGCCAGCCGTTCGGGCGTCTCGTGCTGGTTCTTGCCGTCGGTGAGCAAGATGGCGTGCCGCAGCTGGGCCGGGTAACCCGCGAAGATCTGCCGGGCCAGCGCGAGCCACTGGCCGATGGCGGTGCCGCCGTTGGCGCGCAGCGCGCCCACCGCCTGCTTAGCCGCGGCGCGCGACGACGGGCTCGCGACCGCCATGCTCCCGTCCGGCGGGAACACCGGCCAGGCGGTGCTGGTACCTGCGACCACCGCGAACCCCACACCGTCGCGCACCACGTCGATCGCGGCGGCGGTGGCCACCTTGGCCTGGGACATCTTGGTCGGCGGGTAGTCCATCGACCCCGAGCAGTCGATGATGACGATCTCGGCGCTACCCGCGCCGCCCCCCGTGGCCGCCAAGTCGACGTCCGCCCCGGATGACACGGTGACCACCGCGCTCACGTCACGGCCACCCTCGGGCAGGTACTGGTTCTGGTCGACGTCGATGGTAAAGCCGGATTCGGTCATGGCGGATTCTCCTTGGTAACGGCGCCGGCCGCACGAGCGGGAAAGGGACCAGCACGACGGTGATGTTGTCCATGCCGCCCGCGTCCAGGGCGAACTTCAGCAGCGCGTCGGCGGCGCTGGACGGATCGTGGAACGCGTCCGGGAGCGCGATCTGGGCCAGCCCCGCCGCCTCGGGCTGGTAGTTCCACAGCCCGTCGGAGCAGACCAGCACGATCCCGCGGCCGGGCGGTTCGAACCTGGTCACGTGCGGCTCCGGCGCGGCCACGTCGGCACCGAGCCAGCGGGTGATCACGTGCGCCTGCGGCGAGGCCATGGCCTCGGCCTCGGTCATCTGCCCCTGGGCCACCAGCTCCTCGGCCAGCGAGTCATCCCTGGTCAGCCGGACGGACTCGGACTCGGTGGCCAGCCAGTAGGCGCGGCTGTCACCGAGCCAGCAGAGCGTGACATCCTCCGGGCCGACAATGACGGAGACATAGGTGGCCGACGGCGCACGGGACGGCGAGCCGAGGATGGCCATGGCCTCATGCGCCTGGCGCACCGCCGCCATGGACGCCTCGTCCGGGTCGTCGCCGCGCCTGATCGAGCTGAGCAGCATCCGCACCGCGGCCTGCGCCCCGGTCAGCGACGCATCCTCCGGGTTCGGCGAGGAAGACACCCCGTCGCAGACCACGGCGATCGCGACCGGCCCGGCCGGCGTCTCCGTGGTCGCCAGAGCCATCGCGTCCTCGTTACGAGGATGCCGCAGGCCGCGGTCGGTGACCCCGGCCAGCAGCTCGAGGTTGAGCTCGACGTGATCGCGGCCGGACGGCACCTTGCGGCCGCAGGACTCGCAGTAGCCTTCGGCGCTGATCGGGCCGGGCTCGGCCGAATCGTCGAGCGAGCACACCGGGCACTGCGCGGTGTAGCCGGGCGGGCCGGCGCTGCTGACGGGCGGGGCGAGCTCGGTCCCGCAGGACTCGCAGAAGCTGTCCGCGGCGCCGGCGGTGCCGCCGCAGGTGGGGCAGGTAACTCCCGTGTTGCCATCGTGCATCAGGCCATCATCCAGGGCAGGAGCCATCATGTCAGCGTCCGGGGCCGGATTGCGTTCGCCATCAGGTCTGCGCGGCGGGCACTCCGGCCCTTTAGGCCGGAGGTGAAGCCGCACTTCTTCCTCTCAGCGTGGCCGCTCGGGAATGTCAGTGCCGAACCGTAGAGTGGGCTCGCAAATGACCCCGCGAGGCGGCAACCTCCGAGGCAGTGGCCCACACCGACTACACGGACCCGGTGCAGGTGAGACGAGCCTACAAGTTCCGCGCCTACCCGACGCGACCCCAGGAGGACCGCGCGGCAAGGCTGCTGGCCGACCACTGCGACCTGTACAACGCCGCGCTGGAAGAGCGCCGCGAGGCGTGGAAGATGCGTCACGTCAGCGTCTCCTACAGCATGCAGTCCGGGCAGCTCAAGGAAATCCGGCAAGCGGACCCGGACGGGCAGGGGCGCCACTCGTTCACCGCCCAGCAGCAGACCCTGCGCAGGCTCGACACCGTATTCAACGCGTTCTACGACCGCGCGAGAAAGGGCCGCGCTGGATATCCGCGCTTCAAGCCGTACAGCCGTTTCAGCCAGGCGATGTTCGTCGCCGGTGATGGCGCCAAGTGGCAGCCTGCCGCTGATGGCAGGTGGGCGCAGGCATCGTTCCAGGCGGTCGGCACGATCAAGGTCCGCCAGCACCGGCCGGTCCCCGGCACGGTCAAGACCCTCCAGCTCAAGCGCGAGGGGCGCCGGTGGTACGTCGTCGCAACCGCCGAGACCCAGCCCGTACCGCTGCCGCCCGCCGGGCGCGAAATCGGCGTGGACGTGGGCGTGGCCCGGTTCCTGACGACTTCGGACGGCGAGGTCATCGGCAACCCGCACTTCCTCACCGCATCGGCGGAGGTGATAGCGGACTTGCAGCGCCGCAAGGAACGGGCCAGGCCCGGCTCGGGGAACCGCAAGCGCCTCAAGCGCGCCCTGGCCAAGGAATGGCGGCAGATCCGCAACCGCCGTCGCGATTTCAACCACAAGACCGCGCGGGCGCTTGTTGCCGAGTGCGACGTCATCGCGATCGAGAACCTGAACACCGCAGGGATGACCCGCAGAGCCGAACCGAAACCCGATCCCGCTCAGCCTGGAGCGTTCCTCCCGAACGGGGCCGCAGCCAAGTCCGGGCTCAACCGGTCGATCCTCGACGCGGGCTGGGCGCAGTTCGCAAGCATCCTCGCTGGCAAGGCTGAAAGCGCCGGCCGGCGGATAGTGCTCGTGAACCCAGCCGGGACGAGCATCACCTGCCACGCCTGCGGGCACAGATGCGAGCGCCCACGGCAGGACACCGTGATCTGCCCCTGCTGCGGGCCGCACGACGCCGACGTGAACGGGGCGCTGAACATTGCTACCAGGGCCGGGCTGGGCTCTGGTCAGGTCGCTGTGGCAGCCTGAGAATCTGCCGCCTCCAGGCGGCAGAGCAGTCACGTCGACAAGTTCTATCCGGGTACCGCAGTTGCGGCAGAAACCCTCGGTCAGCCCGGGCTGCCCGTCTCTGTCCCGGCCGACCGGCTGGTCGCAGCCGCTGCAGTAGCGCTTGTTCTCCGGTACCTGCGGGTTGGCCAGAACGGCGCTGGCCGGGTCGCGGTGGGGCACCGGCGGGATCTCCACCAGCCCCGCACCCAGCCGGCCGCGCGCCGAACGTCCGCTGGTGCGCCGGGACCGGGAACGCGAACTTTGACCAGAGCCCGACCACACAGACGGGCCGGAGGGCGCGGACGGCGCTGCCGCGGCGAGCCCGCAGGTGTCGCAGTACCCGTCCTGGATGGTTCCGTCGCAGCCCGGCTGGGCGCAGGTCGTCACGGCTGCACCCCCAGCACGGCCTGCTGGTAGGCGGCCACCGCGGCCTCGGCCGCGGCCAGGTCGCACGGCGCCGTCCAGAGCAGGTCCCGGGCGCGGTCGTAGTGCTGCGCCAGGCCGGAGTCTTCGGCGCCGCCGAGCCGCGCGGCTTTGGCCTTGTAGGCGCCGAGCAGCCCGCGCAGCTCGTCACGTTTCGCCATGGCCGCCACCACGGCCCGTTCGGCCGCCTTGAAGCCAGCCGTCGCGGTGGCCAGCTCGCGTTCGAGCAGGTCCAGCTCGGACGCCAGGCGCGTCCACCGCCCGTCGGCCAGCAGCGCGCCGAGGTCGGCCAGCCGGCCGGACAGGTCCGCCATGTCCGGGGGCGGGGGCGGCAGCGCCCCGGCCGCGATCTTCACCGCGGCCTGCTGCCAGGCCGCGACGGCGTCCTCGCGGGCCGAACGGGCCGTCGCCGCTGCCGCCGTGACCTCGGTGACGCGCTGGTGGGCTTCGTCCCGCAGCCGGGCCAGCTCGTCGGCCCGGCTCGCCGTCACGGTGACCCGCTCGGCGAGGCGGTCCGCTCCCGAGGTGTCGACCGTGCCATCCGGCTGCCACAGGGCCAGCGGGTCGGAGTTCAGCGTGTCGCGCAGCCGGGCCAGCTTGCCCTGGGCGGCGGCCAGGTTGCCGGTCAGCGCCTCGTCGCCGAGCGTGGCGGCCAGCGGCGTTACCCGGGCGAGCTCGGCGCCGACGGCGTCCAGGCGGCCTGCCACCTCGGTCCAGACATGCTCCGCGGAGGAGACCACCTCGGTCACGGCGCTGAACGCGCCGCGCATCCGCGCCACCGCGGTCGCCATGGTCAGGTCCTCATGGCCGGGGTCGGCCAGGTCACGGCCTGCCAGCGGGGCGGGACCCGAGGCCAGCTGAACCGAACGGCCGGCCAGGAGCCCGCTGATAGCGGCGAGCTCTCGCGGCCCGAGATGCCTGGCCGCGGCCTCCGCAGACTGGTCGACCACGGCCGAGTAGGCCGAGAAGACCTGCCACAGGGTGGCCAGCGTGACGGCGGTAGCGTCCCAGCGGCGCTTGGTGCCACCGGTGAGTTCGGCCCCGGCCAGCAGCTGCTTGCCGAAGCTCGAGTCGAGTTCGAGCAGGTTGGCCTGGATGGCGTCACGCTCGGCCACGGCCGCCTTGACCGCGGCCGCCGCCTGGTCCCTGGTCATCACCGGAACGCTCATCGGTACTCCGCCAGCCGCCGGGACAGGCCCCAGGCGGAGCCGGTCGCCATGATCAGGGCGAGCACCACGACGCCCGCCTCCAGGCCGGTGAACGCGCTAGATCCTGCCGCGGCGCTGTCGGCGAAGGTGGCCTGGCCGACGCGGATCGCGGCGTCAAGGTCGGCCTCCAGACGGCCGAAGAGCGTCCCGGCCGTGCCAGGACCCGACCCGATCACCAGCCGGGTCTCTGCACCGTAGTCTAGGGCCTTGTCGAGCTTCTGCGCCTGCTGGTTGACCGCGGAGTCTCGGCTGGCGGCCGTCACCGCTTTCAGGTCCCTGGTAGCGACCGCGATGTCGTGCTGGTAGCGCTGGCGTCCCGGGAACGGCTGGATGCGCCCGTACAGGTAGCCGGCGGAGGCGGTGACGTCCGCGTCGGCCAGCGACTGGTACATCTGCTGGGCGTCGAGGCTGAGCGGCTCGCTGACCGAGGCCACGTCCGCCGCCGCCGACGCGTGCTGGCCTACCATGAACGCGGCCAGCGCACCCCAGCCCAGGCACGCGATGACCAGGCCCATCAGGATCAGCCGGACCTTGCCCGGCGTGGTCGAGGCGCGCGGGAGCGCGAACCTGCGCCGTGCCGCCGGGCGCCCGGCCGACGCGGGGCGCCTGGTAGCCGTGCCGCTGCCGGTCACCGTGGCCGTCATATCCGACCCGCCATGCCGCTCCCCGTCATCGGAACCGACGAACCATGACGTTTACCATTTTGCCCGCACTCAGAGGGTTCTTTGGGTTAACGCATACCGACGAGATGAGGTTCACCGGCCGCCCGCCGTCCGGACCCGTCACGACCAGGTCTTCGGCCGGACCGCGTTGGCCATGTCGACCAGCTCGATCCGGCGGCTGCGGTCCGACGTCAGCCGGGCCAGCGCCCGGTAACCGCGTTCCAGGCCGAACCGCAGCGAGCGCTCGTTCGGCTCGCAGCCGAGGATGAGGCCGTCGCCGGCGATGCGGGCCGGGCTACGGCTGGAACCCTGAGCCTGGCCGGGCGGTGGTGTGCGATCGGAGCTGGCCAAGCCGAGGGCGGCGCGCAGGATCTCCACGGTGAGCTGCTGGCGGCGTGCCTCGTCCAGGGCCAGCCGGCCCAGGCGGCCGCTGGCCTGCTGCAGGTCATCGCCGGTCATCCCGGATGACACCAGGATCCGGACCGCGGCGATCTGTGCCGCCGCGTGGTAGCTGGACGTCTCCGGTACCGCCGCGAGCGCCGCGATCGCGCCGGGCCGGTCGCCGATCACCAGGCAGGCCCGGGCCAGGCCGAACGCCGCACTGATGCAGGACCGGTCCACGGTCCAGACGAGCTTGAAGTAGCGGGCGGCGGACGCGGTGTCCCCGGCGGCTTCGGCCGCGAAGGCCAGCGCGAGCTTCGGCGCGAGCTCGCCGGGGAGGTCGTCGTAGACCGCGCTGAACGCGCCCCGCGCGGCCTCCGCCGCGGCAGGGTCGGTGCCTGTCTCCCCGGCAGCCAGCCGGCGCAGGCCGTCGGTCCAGGCAATCCGCCAGTCGGTCGGGTCCTCGGCGGCCAGGTCGGCCAGCGTGGCCCCGGCTCCGTCGTAGTCGCCGACGTCGAGCTGGGCGCGCGCCAGCGCCAGCCGCGTCTCGGCGGAGGAGGCGACCTCGGCGGGGACGGCCGCGTCACCCGAGACCGCGCCGGACAGCGCGGCCGCTCGCTGGGCGGAGTCGAGCCCGGCGAACGTGGCCAGGTAGCCGGCCGCCGGGTCGGCCCGGTCCACCTGCGGCATCGGCATCCCCGCGATGATCTCGGCGGCCCTGGGGGGCCGCGAGAGGGAGCTGGGGGGACCTGCCCCGCCCAAGGGGTCGTCCCCCCCGGCCAGCACAGCCTGGAGCTCGGGGCTGAACACGGTGGAGAACGCCGGCCGGGGCGTGCCGTCGGCGGTCGCGAGCACCTCACGGAGCACCCCGGTAAGCTGCTCGGCCATCTCCCCGGCCGAACCGAACCTGCGCTCGGGATCGGAGTGCGTGGCCCGGCGCAGCAACCGCGCGAACGACTCCTGCTGTTCCAGCAGCGGCACGGCGTCGGGGAAGGTGAACTTGTAGTTGCTCTGGTAGCCCCTGAACTCGAAGGTGAGCACGGCCAGCGCCCGCGCCACCGTGAACAGGTCCGAGGACACCGACGGCCCGTCGGTCCCGATCTCGGGCGCCTGGTAGCCGACCGTGCCGTAGATCGGTCCTTCGCTGTCGACGCCGCGCACGCCGCCCATGTCGATGAGCTTGAGCTGCTCCTCGGTCTGGATCACGTTGTCCGGCTTGAAATCGCAGTACACCAGCCCCCGGTCATGCAGGTACCCCAGCGCCGGCAGCACCTCCACCGCATACGCGATCGCGTGCGCGAGCGGCACCGAACCACCGTCGCGCCGGGCGTCCTGCAGGATCTGCTTGAGCGACTTGCCGCCCACGTACTCCATCACGATGTACCCGGCCGACTCCCCCGTCCGCCGGTCCGCGTGCTGCACGAAGTTATAGATCCGCACGATATTCGGGTGTTCCACCTGGGCGAGGAACTGGCGCTCGGCGACCGCGGCCGCCATCGCGTCCGCGTCGCCGGCATTGAGCAGGCCCTTGAGCACCACCCAGCGGTCGCTGACGTTGCGGTCCGTGGCCAGGTAGATCCAGCCGAGCCCGCCGAAGGCGAGGCAGCCGAGCACCTCGTACTGGCCCGCCACCAGGTCGCCCGGCTCCAGCTTCGGGCTGAACGAGAACCGGGTGCCGCAGTTGCGGCAGAAACCCTCGGTCAGCCCCGCCCGGCCGTCCTGGCCGCGCCCGACGGGCTGCTCACAGCTTGCGCAGAAGCGGCGGCTCTCCGGAACCTGCGGATCGGCGAGAATGGCGCTGGCCGGGTCGCGGTACGGCACCGGCGGGATCTCCACCAGCCCCGCGCCCAGCCGGCCCCGGGCCGACCGCCCGCTGGTGCGCCGCGATCCCCTGGTTCCCCGGGTGCCGGTGGTCTGGCGGCTGCCGGCCGTCCCCGATCCCCCCGATCCCCCGGACGCTGATCCCCCGGACGCTGATCCGGCGGCCTGGGCCGCGGACGGGGCCTGTGCCGGGGCGGCGGCCAGGCC
>WNGK01016310.1_pt1 | contig 11787 bp, 13 predicted proteins | sample 5400601 | NCBI WGS metagenome assembly WNGK01 (sample SAMN13153376, study PRJNA577476) | soil metagenome | isolation source: 60 cm soil or saprolite under Garry oak tree replicate 1 | place: USA:California | collected 2016-06-15
GAAGATGGAGCCAGTCAAGACGCCACAGCAGCGCTAGAAAGAAGAGGAGACAGCCCACGAGCAGGAATATGTACACATGAACGGCCATAAGATCCTCGCTACTTGAAATAGGAAGAGTGGGAAGCTTCTTGAAGAAGAAGAAACCAGTTTGAGAACGACTGCCAAGCCTATAGGAGAAAAGGTGATGAATTATCCACCATCAGCAACGGCTGTACCGCTACTTCGTAGAGCATGTGAACTGATGGCCAAACGAAGAGAGTTTTGAATGATAATGCCAAGGACCGGATTTGATACAACTTGTTCGCTGATGTTGATGCCATCTCGATTTTTGTGGAATGGTGTGCAGCGAGAAGGCGTTACATCCAGTCCAGGTCTATATTTTGGGCTTTTCTGCTCTGCACTATTATACAATACCCTCTTTTCAGAGGATTCGATTTGGCATCCAAATGTTACCCACTCTGGTATGTGGCAACGTCTCTGTTGTTAGTCTCGCGAAACACAGGAAAAAGGAGAGAGAAACACATCAGGAGAAGTTGAAAGGATCCCACTTCATGGCAACAAGAGCAGAGACCGCGAAAGGCACCGTAGAGGACACACAGAAGCCCTATTTCTGCGTGATCGACCGGGTTCCTGAACAGGTCTGGTACTGGGCAGCTCTGGGGTCTATCATCGTCTCAGCGATGAATCTCCCTGGAGAGCGGGTTCCCAATGAAGAGCTTGTATATACCTCTTCGATACAAGATTGGCCTGTCACCTCGGTTCACATCCCTAGAGCGAACCGAGGGCTATTCCTAGGCAATGGGGGACACTTGAGATCCTGGTCCAACCTCTCTCCTGTGTATCTGATTTTGAAGCGAATAGGTAGAGACTCTGTAAGGATTTTCCGGGCATGATCAGATGGAAGTGATAGCAACACGTAGCTACATGAGACCGAACCACCTCACTCAAGGAGGAATGTTTGGTCAAAGCATTGGCCCGTTCCCTTGCTTTTCTTGACGCCGCGATCCTAGAGGTTCCAAGCGGATTTCCGGGTCTGCGTTCGCCTTGGCGAAGAGAGGAACAGGCGAATGGAGCACACAATCTCTGGATCATGACCGGGTGAAAAAGAGAGTGCAGTCGTGTCTGCGGCTGCGGAAGAACTAAGGAGAAAAACAGTGATAGACAGGCGAACCAACACAGCCCTCTGGGATCTGGTTTCGTATCAGCAAGAGACGTTCCAGAGGTTGATGAGCACGACGCTCAATGCTTACATGAACTTCCTTCGCCTTCCGTTTTCTTTCTCTCAAACGGAAGTGAATGCGACTGAGGCGGCGACGCAGCAAGCCACACAACAGGCTGAGCAAGCAACACAGCAGGCAACCGAGGCTGCAACGCAGCAAGTCAAACAACTGGCTAAGCAAGCAGCACAGCAGGCAACTGAGGCGGCGACTGAACAGGTCAAACAACTGGCTAAGCAAGCAACACAGCAAGCAACTGAGGCGGCGACTGAGCAGGTCAAACAACTCACTGAGCACGCGGCACAGCAAGCAACTAAGGCTGCAACGCAGGAAGTAAAACAACTGGCTGAGCATTTGACACAGCAAGCAATCGAGGCGGCGACCGAGCAGGTCAAACAACTGGCTGAGCATGCGGCTCAACAGGCAACCAAGGCGGCAACGCAGGAAGTAAAACAACTGGCTAAGCAAGCAGCACAGCAAGCAACTGAAGCTGCAACCGAGCAGGTCAAACAACTGGCTGAGCACGCAGCCCAACAGGCAACCAAGGCTGCTGGAACCCAAGCGCAACGCCAACGGGAGCAAACTTAGGTCTGGACTTTTGAGCATTTGCTTCCTGATGATCGGATGAATGGGTTCAAGAGCATAAGGATGTTTTACGAGCAGTTTTTCCACGAAAGGAAGGAATAAGCATGTATCGACAGATCACGATCTATCCACCGCTCCCATGTGTCTACTACGACTGTGATGATCAGGCAACGGTTGCCATCGCCTATGAGGTGTCTGAGCATGAATGGCGCATGGTTCCCACCTGCGAGCGACATACCGTTCCCATCCTGCAAAGGAAGAAGGAGTTGAAAGATGCCGCAGGTCAATGAACTTGGTACCGATCCTGGATATGCAATACACCGAGGAGGAAGTCCCTACGATTAAGTGAGGTGATGGGTGTCCAAGAAAGGCCCAACCTTTTTGAAGGTGTATGTCATTCCCGTGCTCCTGCTCAATCTGGTTGTAGGCGGCTGGAGTGTCATCGCTGCGCATTTGGCAAATGGAGCGTTGATCTATCTTGGGTATGCAGTTATCGTTACTGTAGGCCTGTACGTGTACCTGCTGTACTTGAGTCGCTACCTCTAGTAGGCCTCTAGAGGAACAACGGAATGGCTTTTCCGCTGTCCTCAGAGGCCTACTGACCTCGGCAGAAGGAAGTCAAGAAGGATACGATAAGAGGTATGGGAGCACCTGCGATCAGCCGATTGGCGAGAAGAACGACGAAAACAGGCGTGGAAACTCCCACGGGATGCGCAACGAGCTGCTAACGTGTAGCGAGCAGAGATAAACATGTGCCTTCTTGAGAAGGAAGAAACAAACCCTTTCTCGAAAGCGAGGCCCTTATGACCAGTATCGCCGATGGATCGGTGCATATCCAGACCTCTTCCGAGTCCGTTCCCTCAACGCCTTCCTGGTTTGGCGAATCACACCCAACAAGATACCCCACTGTTAGACAAAGTCTGTGGTGAGGTCACCGTCACTGATCCGGCCCACCCCCTGTATGGGCAAACGCTCCCGCTGCTTCCTGTGCGGATCAATCGCATTCCGCTTCATGTGATGGTGTTGTTGCCAAGCGGGCGGCGACACATGGTCCCCCGAGCGGCAACCAATCTCGAACGCGAAGCCGTGGCTGTTTTATCTGCTTCACCCTTGCCTTCGATCTCGGTCCGGACTATTCTTCCTCTAGCACGCCTGGTGCAGCAACTCAAGCAGACCAAGGAGGAAAGCCATGCCGAGCCGACTGCGTCACCCATCCATTGCACAGACCACGGTTTCTCCAGTTCCCACGACGATCTTTCAGCAGCTCCCCCAGAGCCACCAGCAGCAACTCGCGCACCTGATCGCCGAACTCATTCGGCGCGTGCGCGCTGCCGCACCAACCAGGGAGGGCGATCATGATCACTGAAGGATTGCCTCTCACGCCAACGACCGAGCAACGGGCCAAGATGGCCTATGTCTACATCCGTCAATCCTCGCTGATGCAGGTCACACGCCATGCTGAGAGTACCCAACTCCAATACTCGTTGGTGGAACGAGCTATCAAACTAGGATGGCCTCGTGAGCGCGTGGAAGTGATTGATGAGGATCTGGGCAAATCCGGCGTCGATGCCTCTGCCCGTGGCGGCTTCCAGTATCTGCTCGCCGAGATTAGTCTGGCTCGCGCAGGTTTGGTACTTAGCTTCGATGCCTCCCGCCTCGCGCGCAACAATCGCGATTGGTATCAACTACTAGAAGTCTGCTCGATCTTTGGCACCTTAATCGCCGACGGTGAACGGCTCTACGATCCTCGACTCTACCACGATCGTCTCCTCTTAGGCCTGACCGGTATGCTCAGCGAGGCTGAACTGCATCAACTCAAACAGCGCATGCAAGCAGGGGCCCGGAACAAAGCCGAACGGGGAGAACTGCGCCAGGGGCTGCCCGTGGGATTGGCCCGCGGGCCAGCCGGAGAAGTGATCTTGAATCCCGATGAGGAGGTGCAAGCGCGCATCCGGTTGGTCTTTGAGAAATTCCGGGAAATCCGCTCGGCAGGTGGCGTGATGCGGTATCTCCGAGCGGCGCATTTGCCTCTGCCGGCGTGTCCCCGAGTAGGCCCTGCTCCCTATGAGGTGGTCTGGCAACCCGCCCGCACCTCAGCCATCCTCGATATGCTTCACAATCCTGCCTACGCCGGAGCCTATGTCTATGGGCGCAAGCTCCTTGACCCTGCCCGTCGTAGCCCGGGGCATCCCAGTGGAGGGCGAATTCTCCAACCCCTTGACAAGTGGGAGATTTGTTTACACAATAGGTACCCAGCATATATTGCCTGGGACGAATTTGTAGCCAATCAGGCGCAACTGCGCGCCAACAGCCTGAAGTATCGAGAGGAGCAGCCTGGGGTGGCCCGCAAAGGACAAGCCTTGACTTCCAGGGATCGTGCGCTGTGGGCGGTGTGGAGCCTTATTCCACCTGCACTATTCCGGTCAGCAAGGCGAATGGCCCGAATATCGCTGTAGCGCCGATCAGAGCCAGTTTGGCGGAACAGATTGTCAACGCGTGCGTGCGCAGGCTCTGGATAGGCAAGTTGAAGAACGGTTCCTGGAAGCGCTGCGGCCAGATCGCCTCACGCTCGCCCTGGCGGCCCTGGCGCAATTGGAGCAGGAGGAGCAAGCTGAAAGCAAGCAGTGGGAACTCCGCCTGGAGCGCGCACGAGACCTCGCCAAGCGAGCCGAACGGCAGTATCAGGCAGTGGAACCGGAAAACCGGTTGGTAGCTCGCGAGCTTCCGAAGCAGTGGGAAGAGCAACTGCGTGCCGTGGAAACGGCGGAAAAAGAGTACCATGCCTGGAAATCCCGTCGCTTGGGGGCCCTCACGCAAGCGGACCGCGAGGCCATTGTGGCCCTGGGCAGCGATTTCCCCACCCTCTGGCAGGCGGAGACCACCACCAATGAGGAGCGCAAACAGATGGTACGCCTGGTGATGCGAGAAGTCATTGTGGTGAGCTCGCGGGCAGGAGGCCAGGTCTGGGTGCAAATCAATTGGCAAACCGGGGCCCAGGAGCAGTTCTGGTATCAACGCCGGGTGAGCAGTTACGCCGTGTTTACTGGTACCCAGGCGCTCGAGCAACGCGTGCGCGAACTCAACGCGGCAGGGCTGATAGATGCTCAGATTGCAGCAACGCTGGAGCGCGAGGGATACCAAACACCTGGGCTGGTTCACCCAATTACGAGCAAAATCGTCTGCCACTTACGTGCCAGGTGGAAGATCCTGACAGTGAAGCTGAACAACAATCAACAGAACCCTGCTCAATGGGAAGACGGCTCCTATTCGGTAGAAGGCGCTGCCGCTAAGCTGGACGTGGACCAGAGCACGATTTTCACCTGGCTCAAAACCAGCAGGCTCAACGGAGAGCACCTGGGCAGAAGCATGCCGTGGAAGATCTATGTGACGGAAGAGGATGAAAGACGACTTCACGAATGGCTGCGATGTCAAGGCCGACGTGCCAGACAATCAAAAAGGGAGGCATTATGACGTATTCGAGGAAGTCGTGCTGATGGCGACGCATCTTCGCAAGCACAATGTCCTGGCCAAGATCAGTGAGCGTGTGCGCTTTACGCGACGGCGTTTTGGGCACGACGAGGTCATCGATTTTCTCGCGGTTCTCTTCGGGTATGCCATCAGTGGGGAACGCACCCTGGAAGCTTTCTACGAGCGGCTCCAGCCCTTTGCGGTCCCCTTCATGGCCTTGTTTGAGCGTGACCGGCTGCCAGCCCGCTCGACCCTCTCGCGCTTTTTGGCGGCGCTGACCGAGGCGCCAGTCGAAGCCCTGCGCACGCTCTTTCTCGATGATCTGCTTAGCCGCCCGCTCTCGAATGAGACGCCAACCGGGGAAACCGGGGGTCTGGTGGATCGGGCAGGAAACACATGGATGGTCTTTGATGTTGATGGCACGCGTGAGGCGGCCCGCCAACGCACCTTGCCCCAGACAGAAGAACTCCCCTTGGCCTTTCGCCGGTTGGATGAGGTCTGTGCCCCCGGCTACCGGGGGCGCAAGCGCGGCCAGGTTGTGCGTACTCGCACCGTCATCAGTCAAGCTCACAGTTCCCAATGGCTCGGCTCGTTTGGCAACCGAGGCAACGGTCGCTACCGCACAGAGTTGCGCCAGGCTCTTGCGGCGATCACGCGTTACCTCACAGCGTACCAGTTCCCACAAGCGCGTACTAGGCTGCGGCTCGACGGACAATATGGCACCGGGACCGTGCTGGCAGACCTGGCTGGTTTCGCCTACGTGACCCGCGGCAAAGAGTACACGATCCTCGACCACCCGCTCGTCCAGGCGCGCCTGCACCTGCCCCCCGATCGGTTCCAGCGACGTCCAGAAAGTCAGATCGTGCGCAGTCTCTACGACTGCGCAGAAGTGCCAGTGGGGTCCGAGGGCGTGCCATGTCGCGTGGTGGTGGCCACCCATCCAGCCAGCAAAAAGAAGAGCCCGGTTGGCCTCACACGTTCGGGCGTTGTCTACGAACTGTTCTTCACCGCACTGCCACAGCAGGGGTTTACCGCTTCCGATGTCGTTGAACTGTATCTGCATCGCGGCGCCTTTGAGCCTCAGCTTTCAGATGAAGACGACGAACAGGACCCCGATCGCTGGTGCTCTCACTCGGCCTGGGGACAGGAATGCTGGCAACTGGTCTCGCAATGGGTCTGGAACCTCCGCGCTGTCCGTTGGGGCATCAGTTGCATCCTGATGCCGTGCGCACGACCGAGTTTGCTCCTGCCATCCCACCTCCTCCACCCACTCCACCTCTTCCACCGCACACGGCTCCTCCCTCGGGCTATGCTCCCTCGCACGTGGGCCTGCCCTGGAAAGCTGGTCGCTTCTCTGGACAAGACTTTGCTCTCCAGCCCGATGGGACGCTGCGGTGCCAGGCTTCCCAGAAGCTGATCCCACATGAGCAACGCAGAGAAGCCGATGGAAGCCTGCGCGTCGTGTATGGAGCCTGCATCCGCAGTTGTCGTCCCTGTCCGCTGCGCGAGCAGTGCCAATGGCAGGGTCGGGCCACCGCGAAACCACGTCAAGTGAGCGTCTTGCTGCATCCCCTGGTCGTTGGTTCACAGCCCATCTTTTGGCGTGATTGGAATCGCCGAACCCACCGACGCGCGTGCAGGCAATTGCTCCGCCAGCAATGCGTCCAGGTCGAGGTCAAGCCTCCTCCTGCAGCCCTCCTGGAGACGGCTCCTCTCTCGCGGGCTGAGCGCGCCCATTATCGGCTCGGCTGGGCTGAGCGGTTGGGTCGCAATGCGCGCCCCGCGGCAGAAGGACTTGTTTCGATCAAGCTGTTCGGCGTTCCTCATGCCTTTGCCACCTGGCTCGGCCTGATGGTGGGGTAAGGGAAACACGACCTGGACACTTTAGGAGCGAGGAGGAACTGAATGCTTCTCTCGCTCGCATCTCGCATGACTTGTTGACAGCAATCCACACACGTGTCGCAAATCCTATGGGTTGCACAACGAGCCCTGGTCCATCATGAGCTCGATGGTATGAATGCTACGTTCCAATTGGAACGAAAACGGCTCTGTCGGGTGTAATGAGAGTGGGTATATTTTTTCGCAAGAGAAAGGAAGAGCAATCTATGTGGCGAAAGAGCAAACAGATCCAGAAAGCCTCAATGTCTCGCTGCACGTTCTGTGGCAAGCAGCAAAACCAAGTCGAGCGGTTGATTGCCGGCCCTGGGGTCTTCATTTGTTGACCTTTGCCAGCAGATCATTCAGGAGGGCCGCGAGGGCCGGCAACCGGCGTGTAATCTCCCGAACAAGTAAGTTAGAGGCACGTGTTGTGTCTCCCAAGTGACACGCGGGTGGGTCAGTTCCACGGGCACTCATTGCGCAACCCGTGGGCAAATCATGCTTCGTTCCTTGAAGAGACAACGTCGTGGTGTCCAACGACTCATGCCCCATGATTTGCGCCAAGCGATGTAGAGGAACGGACTCAGCCATCCGATAGCCGAAACGGTGGCGCAAATCGTGGGGACTCACATCAGGGAGTTTTGCTATGCGGGCATATTTTTTCACGATATAGCCCAAGGCCCGTTCTGACAATGCCCCTTTCGTCTTTCCTGATGGAAACAGGAAGACGATATCAAGAGGCAGGGTTGGTAGATACACCTCCAGCACTTTGCGGGCCGTCGCATTCAGGGGGACCTCGCGATACTTGTTGCGTTTGCCAATAATTTCAAGCCATCCACTGCGGAGGCCTCGCTTCACCTGATCACGTCGTAAGCAACAGACTTCTCTGGCTCGTAGCCCCGTGTGTAAGAGCAGAACAATGAGGACTCGGTCCCTGAGTGTGCCTTGCTCTGTCACTGTTGCAACGAGTGCCTGCTCTTCATCATCATCGAGATGTCGAGGAGAAGAGACTTCCTGTCCAACCCATTTGACGGCACGAGATGGGTCATACATGATCACTTTGTTCTGCTTCGCCCATCCAAAATAGCGTTTCAAGCTGATCAGGGGACGATTCACAGAAGCTGGTTTGTGTCGCTGCACGGTTTGCAGATGTGTTTGGTAGCGCGTAAGCGTTGGGGTTGCAATGGACTGCGAGGTAAAGGTTGGATCAGGTCGTTGGGCTGCTTCTGCTTGTGCCTCGTACCATGCCATGAACTGACGGACATCACTGAGATCATTGCGAACAGAAGCAGGAGTCAGATCTTCCTGCTCACAGAGCACCTGTTCATACTGTCTGAGCGCAGACTCACCAGAACGCGACAGGACAGGGATTGCCGCTCGTTTCATGCGTAAACCTCAGGTTGTGCCAACAACCGAAGCCTAAATGTGTTACAAGGGGTCTTGGGAACGTTAGCAGAAACAAGTCCTACGAAATTGCCCTCTTCATTTCCTCAATTGTATATTAGCGGAAGTATATCACATCCACTGATGGAAGTACACTGATAATATGGCAAGGGGGGACAACTATGACTTCTATGGAACGAACGATTTATCGTCACGTAAAACGCACCTATACCACCAAAGAGCTGATTGAAGCCTACACTCCGGCGCAACACGCGCGACGATCTCATTGAAATGTTCCTCAAACGGATGGCGAGTATCCAGGTGAAAGCCAAGGAAGAGTTACAACGGGTGCGCGAGGAGCAGCAACAGACCACAGAACACTTACTTGCGGTGCTCACTGACCTGGTGGAAATAGCAGAGGAAGATCGTGATCAAGACGACGCCACTGTAGGCAAACACCTCCGCGAAGTCCTGGTGAAGCAGGGAGGACACGCAGAACTGTTGCAGAAGTGCCAGACGGTCGCAGCATCTGCCGGAGACCATTCTCAGCCTTTGATGTGGCAGTTCTACACCAGCCACCGCAAAGCCCTTTTCCAACTGGTGCGCTCCCTTCCCATCCATGCTGCGACACAGGATCAATCCTTGATCGATGCATTGATAGGCAATACTTCGACGATCCACCCCAAGGTCATTCACTCAGATACTCAGGGCCAATCAACCAACATTTTTGCGCTCTCCTATTTGCTTGGGATTGAGCGGATGCCTCGCATCCGCCACTGGAAAGACTTAAAGTTCTACCGTCCGAGTAAACAGAGCGTCTATCAGCATATCGATACCCTCTTCAAAGAGACCATCGATTGGGATCTGCTGGAAAAACACTGGACCGACCTGATGCAGGTGGCGCTCTCCATTCGTGCCGGAAAACTGCAACCGTCCATTTTGCTACGGAAGTTAGGCCACGAGAGTCAGAAAAATCGCCTCTATCAAGCGTTCCGGGAATGAGGACAGGTGATCCGCACCCTGTGCTGGCTCCTTGGCACATCCGTTCGTAGAAAACGACGAGTTTTTCGAACGGATGTGCCAAGGAGCCAGCACACCCATCACGAGCTGAGTAACAGCAAGCATTTCGGGTATGGATGCACCCCTGCCATGGCAGCAGGGCTGACCGATCACATCTGGAGCGTCTCTGAATTGCTCCGTTTTCAGGGGCTCCTGCTCCTTGGTCGAACCAAAACGACGAGGACGACCTCGCAAAGCAGAGGAGATCGATACACAAGAACGACCGGATTTCAGGGGTCTGTGGTGTAGTGGAGCGAAAAAGTGGCGCAGATGGGATCGCCAACTGCACACATCCACAGCCTGGAGAGCGATCGCATGCACTAGGATCTGCTAGTGACCCAATTCCTTTGCCAACGATGTTCTGTGTTTTCCTGATCATGCGTGGCCAGCATCAGACGGCAGCTACTGTGCCACCGAGCCCCCATCGACCGGCATCGGGACCCCTGTCATAAATGATGCTTCGTCTGAACAGAGCCACGCGACCGCATTCGCCACTTCTTGCGGCGTTCCCAATCGATTCACTGGCTCCATCGCGAGTAACTGAGCTATGACCTGCGGGTTGCTCGCAAAGCGCTTTATCATGGGCGTATCGATCACCCCTGGACAAACCGCATTCACACGAATGCCGGATGTCGCATACTCCAGTGCCACGGCTTTGGTCAACCCAGCGACGCCATGCTTGCTGGCAACATAGGCGGTGATTCCTGGTGTCCCGACAAGTCCAGCCACTGAGGAGGTATTGACGATCGCTCCTCCTCCGCCCTGTTTGAGCATCTGGATGACCTCATACTTCATACACAACCACGCGCCTTTGAGGTTGATGCCGATGACACGGTCAAAATCCGCCTCGCTGTAGTCAGCAATCGCGGCTGAGCCTCCCTCAATGCCCGCGTTGTTGTGTGCGCAATCGAGCCGCCCGTAGGTTTCAACGGTTCTGCTTATGAGTGCCTCAACCTCCTTCGCCTGCGAGACATCGGTTTTGACGAAGGTGGCCTCACCTCCCGCCTCGCGAATCAAGCGCACCGTCTCGTTGCCACCTTCCGCAACGATATCGGCGACGATCACCTTTGCCCCTTCCTGGGCAAATTTCTGGGCCGAAGCTCTGCCAATGCCCGACCCTGCCCCGGTGACGAGCGCCACTTTACCAACGAACCAGTTTGTCATATGGGTGTTCCTTTCCTGATGTATGCCCCTGTACGAGGCACCTCCTTCGACGGGGATCCGTGCTGTCTCTCTCCCCAGGGTAAATAGACTACACGTTCCTCTCAGACAGTGGCGCCAGAAAACCTCATCCCTTGCGTGGTCATGCTCTGAACTCCAGTGCTGGGAAGAACGCCTCCCCGAACTTGCTCCTAGACTCGTAAAAGCCCACCATCGATTACCAGTGACGCTCCGTTGACATAGCTCGCGAGATCGCTGGCCAGGTAGACGGCGGCATCTGCAACATCCCCAGGCTGACCGAACCGATGTAAAGGAATGGTCTGCCCGTATGCTGCGCCCATTTCACTCCCAATGATGGGAACATCTTTTGTCGTCATTGTCGTCTCGATCAGACCTGGATGAAGAGCATTGACGCGAATACCTCGTGGGCCCAGCTCATCGGCCAGCGCGTAAGTCATGAGGCGAACGGCTCCTTTTGAAGTGCAGTAGGTAACAAATCCTGCCGTACCTTGTAGACCCGCAACACTGGACAGGTTGATAATACTTCCCTTGCCTCTTGCCACCATGCGTTTGGCGGCTGCCTGAGACCCGAAGTAGACGCCTTTGACATTGATATCAATGATGAAGGCATACTCAGCCTCAGTGACGGTGAGGAAATCCTGCTGGCGAAAGACGCCGGCATTGTTGACCATGACAACAATCCCACCAAACGCATCCGCTGCTTCCTGTGCTGGCTAGTTAGCCTATCCGTTCTAAAAAGAGCGCTCATGTTGGCTCTACCGGTTCTTTTTCTTTGCTATCTACTCATCAGAGAGATGACGTGAGGGTTTCCCGCATGAAGTTTCCTCTCTGATAGTGGAACGGATATGCTAAGGAGCCAGCACAGGATCACAAGGTGATTTCTGCCCATGTGTCCTAGTCCCTTTCAGAAGAAACCAGCTCCAGCTCTCGATATTCAAAGTCTGTCAGCTTGTTCTCACCGGGTAGTTCAACAAAGTAGATGTAGTATGGTTCTGTACGTCGTCTCTCCTTATCC
>WNGK01021831.1_pt1 | contig 11787 bp, 13 predicted proteins | sample 5400601 | NCBI WGS metagenome assembly WNGK01 (sample SAMN13153376, study PRJNA577476) | soil metagenome | isolation source: 60 cm soil or saprolite under Garry oak tree replicate 1 | place: USA:California | collected 2016-06-15
CCCGCGGTCTCAGCAGCACCCCGAAGGCGTCATACCAGCGCAGCTCGGCGGGCTGATAGGCGGCGAGGCCAAGCCGCCAGCCCGCATCGGGGCCGCTGCGCAGGCCGCACTCGACGGTCCCGCCGCCGCGCTCGAGCAGGATCCTCCGGATCGCGATACCCCCGGCGGCGACTACGGCGAGCGCGAGCAGAGCGGCGAGAATCCAGACTGCGCCGAGTTCCAGCGCCGCTGCCACCCAGCCCTCCGAGCCGGTCCTCGTCAGGCCCGGTCGCCGGCGGCCCTGAGCTGAGCTCGGAGGTATCGGATGTCCGCGGTTTCATCGCCGCCGGGACCGGCGGCCTCCAGCGCGGCGTCAAGCGCGGCCTGCGCCTCCGCACGGTCAACCGCGCTGCCGAGCTGGGCCTGGCGTGCCAGGATCGATACCCGGTCATCCGCCACGGCAAGGAAGCCGCCGCCGACGGCGGTGAGCACCTCGGCACCCGGCTGCTCGCCCTCGGGCAGAATCCGCACCACGTTGCCCTCGGCGAGGATCCCGAGCACGGGCGCATGGCCCGTCAGGATCCCGATATCCCCGTCCAGGGTCTTGGCGATGACCCGCTGGGCATCGCCAGCCCAGACCTCCCCCTCGGGAGCGACCAGCTCCACGTACAGCGTCACTGTGCCACCTCGCGCGACCCCGGCACGACGACGACCTCGCGCGACCCCGGCACGACACTAACCTCTCGGGACCCCGTCACGACCGCTCCAGCTCCTTGGCCTTCTTCTCCACGTCCTCGATTCCGCCGCACATGAAGAACGCCTGCTCGGGAAGATGGTCGTACTTGCCTTCGGAGATTGCCTTGAAGGAGGAGATCGTCTCCTCCAGCGGGACGGTCACGCCGGGCTGGCCGGTGAACTGCTCCGCCACGTACATGGGGTGGGACAGGAATCGCTCGATCCGCCGTGCGCGCTGGACGGTGACCTTGTCTTCCTCGGACAGCTCGTCGATGCCGAGGATGGCGATGATGTCCTGCAGCTCCTTGTACCGCTGCAGGATCCGCTGTACCTCGCGGGCCACATCGTAATGCTCCTGGCCCACGTAGGCCGGGTCCAGGATCCGCGAGGTGGAGTCGAGCGGGTCGACCGCCGGGAAGATACCCTTCTGGGTGATCTCACGGGAGAGCACGGTGGTCGCATCGAGGTGCGCGAACGTGGTGTGCGGCGCCGGGTCGGTGATGTCGTCGGCTGGCACGTAGATCGCCTGCATCGAGGTGATCGAGTGCCCGCGGGTGGAGGTGATCCGCTCCTGCAGCTGGCCCATCTCGTCGGCAAGGGTGGGCTGGTAGCCCACGGCGGACGGCATCCGGCCGAGCAGGGTGGACACCTCGGAGCCCGCCTGGATGAACCGGAAGATGTTGTCGATGAACAGCAGCACGTCCTGCTGCTGTACATCGCGGAAGTACTCCGCCATGGTCAGCGCGGCCAGGCCGACCCGGAGCCTGGTGCCCGGCGGCTCGTCCATCTGGCCGAAGACCAGGGCGGTGTCCTTGATGACGCCGGAATCGGTCATCTCGATGAGCAGGTCGTTGCCCTCGCGGGTGCGCTCCCCCACCCCGGCGAAGACCGACACCCCGGCCGTCTTCGCGACCCGGGTGATCATCTCCTGGATAAGCACGGTCTTCCCCACGCCGGCACCGCCGAACAGGCCGATCTTGCCGCCCTTGACGTAGGGGGTGAGCAGGTCAAGCACCTTGATCCCGGTCTCCAGGATCTCGGTCCGCGCCTCCAGCTGGTCGAAGGGCGGCGGGTCCCGGTGAATCCCCCAGCGCTCGGTGATCTTCAGCGACGACGTGGGCACGTCGAGCGTCTCGCCGAGGACGTTGAATACGTGCCCCTTGGTGACATCACCGACCGGCACCGTGATCGAGCTGCCCGTGTCGGCCACCGTCGCGCCCCGGACCAGGCCGTCGGTCGGCTGCATCGAGATGGTGCGGATGACGTTGTCACCGATGTCCTGCGCGACCTCCAGGGTCAGCGTCCTGACCTCGTCGTCCAGCCTGACGTCCACATGCAGGGCGTTGTAGATGTCGGGAATTTCCGTGGCGGGAAACTCGACGTCAACGACGGGGCCGATGACCCGCACGACGCGGCCGGCGCCGGCGCTGGTGGCATCCCCGCTGTCAGCGGCGTGGTTTTCTGCGGTTGCGGTCATGTCGATGCTCACTAACTCCCTGCGATCGTCTCAGCCAGCGCGTTGGCGCCCCCGACGATCTCGCTGATTTCCTGGGTGATCTCTGCCTGGCGTGCCTTGTTCGCCTCGAGGGTGAGCTGCTCAAGCAAGTCGTTGGCATTGTCCGTCGCGGATTTCATCGCGCGCCGCCTGGCTGCGATCTCGGCTGCGGCGGACTCAAGCAAGGCGTGGAAGATCAGGCTCTCCACGTACCACGGCAGCAGGGCATTCAGCACGGCTTCGGGCGACGGCTCGAATTCGTAGACCGGCACCGGGCCCTCCGGCAGCTCCGTGGTCTCCTCGATCTCCAGTGGCAGCATCCGCCGGATGACCGGCCGCTGGGTCAGCATGGAGACGAACTCCGTGTAGACGACGTGAATCTCGTCCACGCCGCCCTCGTCAGCCTGCCGGGTGAAGGCGTCAAGCAGCGTCGCGGTGATCTCGCTGGCGTTCTGCTGCGCCGGGACCTCGGAGAAACCGCTCCACTCGGCTGCCATCTCCCGCTGCCGGAACCGGTGCCAGCTGAGGCCCTTGCGCCCGGCGACGTAGGGCACTGCCTCGATGCCACGGTCCTCCAGCAGAGCGCGCAGCCCCTGCGCCTCGCGCAGCACGCTGGTGTTGAAGGCGCCGCAGAAGCCGCGGTCGCTGGTCAGGATCAGCACCGCCGCCCGGGACGGGTTCGCTGGCTCGCTGGTCAGCGGATGGTCGATCTGGGATGAGCGGCTCACCACGGCCTCGATGGCCCGGGTGAGCTCGCGTGCGTACGGGGTAGCGTCGCGGAGGCGCTGCTGGGCCCGGACGACTCGTGACGACGCGATCAGCTCCTGGGCACGCGTGATCTTGGCGGTGGACTGGACCGTGCGGATCCGCCGCCTGACTGCGCGAAGCTGAGCTCCCATGCCGTACCCGCCGCCCTACTTACGCTCGGCCTTGGGCACGCGCCTGGCCAGCTTCTCCTGGCCGACCTCGGTGTCATCGACCGGCTCAGCCTGCTCTTCCGGCACCACCAGCATGTCGCCGCCGCTGGTCTCGAATCCGCGGCGGAATTCCTCGATCGCGTCCTTGAGCGCGGTGACGGTGTCGTCGGACAGCTCGCCGGTCTCCCTGATCGCGTCCAGGATCCCGGACTTATCCCGGCGAAGCTGATCGAGGAACTCGCCCTCGAACCGGCGGATGTCCTCAAGCGGCACGTCGTCCAGTAGCCCGGAGGTGCCGGCCCAGACGGTGACCACCTGCTGCTCTACTTCCAGCGGGCTGTACTGCGGCTGCTTGAGCAGCTCGACCAGGCGGCCGCCGCGGTCCAGCTGCGCGCGCGACACCGCGTCGAGGTCCGAGGCGAATGACGCGAATGCCTCCAGGTCGCGGAACTGCGAGAGAGCCAGCTTCAGGCCGCCGGCCACCTTCTTCATCGCCTTGATCTGGGCGTCGCCGCCGACCCGGGACACCGACTGGCCGACGTTGATGGCCGGGCGGACGCCGGAGTTGAACAGGTCAGTCTCCAGGAAGATCTGCCCGTCGGTGATCGAGATGACGTTCGTCGGGATGTAGGCCGAGATGTCGTTCGCCTTCGTCTCCACGATCGGCAGCCCGGTGAGCGAGCCGCCGCCGAGGTCATCGGAGAGCTTCGCGCACCGCTCCAGCAGCCGCGAGTGCAGGTAGAAGACGTCGCCCGGGTACGCCTCGCGGCCTGGCGGGCGGCGCAGCAGCAGCGAGACGGCGCGGTATGCCTCGGCCTGCTTGGTCAGGTCGTCAAAGATGATCAGCACGTGCTGGCCGGCGTACATCCAGTGCTGGCCGATCGCCGAGCCTGCGTACGGGGCGATGTACTTGTAGCCCGCCGGATCCGACGCCGGGGCTGCCACGATCGTGGTGTACTGCATCGCGCCCGCGTCCTCGAGGGACTGGCGGACCTGCGCGATGGTCGAGCCCTTCTGGCCGATGGCGACATAAACGCACTTGACCTGCCTGGCCGGGTCGCCGGACTCCCAGTTGCCCTTCTGGTTGATGATCGTGTCGATGGCGATGGCCGTCTTGCCGGTCTGCCGGTCGCCGATGATCAGCTCGCGCTGGCCGCGCCCGATCGGCGTCATGGCGTCGATTGCCTTGATCCCGGTTTGCAGTGGCTCGCTGACCTTCTGGCGCTGCACCACGGACGGCGCCTGCACCTCAAGGGGGCGCAGCTCGGTATCCTCGATCGGGCCCTTGCCGTCCAGCGGCGCTCCCAGCGGGCCGACGACCCGGCCGAGAAAGCCGTCGCCAACCGGGACGGAAAGCACCTCGCCGGTGCGGCGGACCTTCTGGCCCTCGTCGATCTTGCTGAAGTCGCCGAGGATCACGACGCCGATTTCGCGTACGTCGAGGTTCAGCGCAAGGCCGCGGGTGCCGTCCTCGAACTCGAGCAGCTCGTTCGCCATCGCCGACGGCAGCCCCTCGACCCGCGCGATGCCGTCGCCGCATTCCGCAACGATGCCGACCTCCTCGGTTGAGGCCGCCTCCGGCTCGTAAGACCGGACGAATTCGGCCAGCGCGTCCCGGATTTCGTCGGGCCGGATTGTCAGCTCCGCCATTGTCCTCGTATCTCTCTCGTCTCAATCATCTGGTCCGTCAGCGTCCGCGGCAGGCAGCGGCCTGCATGCTCAGGCGGCTAGCCTGCGCCGGAGCGCTGCCAGCCGCGTCGCCAGGCTTCCGTCAATGAGGTCGTCGGCTATCCGGACGGACATCCCGCCGATCACCTCCGGGTCGAGCACGACATTGAGGTGCACATCGTGGCCGTACGCGGCGGCAAGCGCCGCCGCCAGCCTGCTGCGCTGCTCCCCGCTGAGCTCGGCCGCTACGTGCACCTCGGCGACCAGCCGCTCGCGCCGCTTCGCCGCCAGGCCCGCGTACTCGTCCAGGCTCTTATCCAGGCTACGTCCCCTGGGATGGAACGCAGCCTCAGTGATCAGGCGCAGCGCCGGCGGCGTCACCTTGCCGGCCAGCAGCGCGTCCAGCAACTGCTGCTTGCGCTCCGGATCGACGAACGGGCTGGAGAGCGCGACCCGCAGGTCGGGCTCGGCGTCGACGATCCGGCCGAACCTGAAGAGCTCGTCCTCAAGCTCATCCAGCGTGCCCTCGGCATCCGCGCCCTCGACGATCGCCAGCACCGCGAGCTGCTCGGCCGCGTCCGCCAGGTCCCCGGGAGCCGACCAGCGGCCGCGGGCGAGGCCGGTCACCACATCGAGCGTCGCGGCAGAGACCTTCCCGCCGAGCACGGCCTCGGCCAGGCCCGCTTTCGCGTCCGCCGACCGCGAAGGGTCGGAGAGCATGCGGCGGAGGCCGGCCTCCCTGTCGAGCACCCCGACCACGGCGAAGAGCTCATCGCCGAGCTGCCCGGCATGCCCGCCGGCCGCGGCAGCCGACAGCCGCTCAGTCGCCTCGGCAAGCGACGCCCTGCTCGCGCTTCTCATGACGTGGCCCTGGCTCCAGCTGAGTCCCCGGACTGCTCCTCCAGCTGCGCAAGGAACCGGTCGACGGTCCGGCGCTGCCTGGCCTCGTCTTCCAGGGACTCGCCGACGATCCGGCCGGCCAGCTCGACCGCGAGCGCCCCAACCTCGGCCCGCAGCGCGGAGATCGCCTGCTGCCGGTCGGCATCCAGCTGCGCGTGCGCCGCCTGCACGATCCGCTGCCGCTCCGCCTCACCCTCGGCCCTCAGCTCCGCCTTGATCTGGGCGCCCTGCTCCCTGGCCTCCTCGCGGAGCCGGGAAGCCTCGTGCCTGGCCTCGGCCAGCTGTGCACGGTACTGCTCAAGGGCCCGGTTCGCCTCGGCCTGGGCCTCCTCGGCGCGGCGCAGCCCGCCCTCGATCTTGTCGGTGCGCTCCTCCAGGGTCTTGGAGATCCGCGGTATCAGGACCCTGGCGAGCAGGCCGAAGACGATAAAAAACGAAACGGCGCCGATGATCAACTCGGTCAGGTCGGGGACGAGGGGATTCTGCTGCGCCTGCGCCAGGTACATCATGGCGGCTACCTCTCCGGCCTTGGCCTTACTTAATAAAGAACGGGACCGCGATGCCGATCAGCGCGAGAGCCTCGGTCAACGCGAATCCGATCCACATATACGTGGTGATCAGGCCCGCTGCCTCGGGCTGGCGGGCCATCCCCTCGATGGCATGGCCGAAGACCAGGCCGAATGGCATGGCCGAAGACCAGGCCGATGCCGATGCCCGGGCCGATCGCCGCCAGACCGTAGACGAGCGCGCCAAGATTCTTGATTTCGAGTTTGGTTGTGGGGGTACTCGCCGCTAGGACGGTGGCCAGTTGATGCATGTGTCGGTTCCTTACTTTCCGGTCGGCGGCTCTTCCCGCCGGTGCTCTGGTTGAGTCGGTTCAGGGTCGAGTCGTTCAGTGCGATGACTCCATCGCGTCCGCGAAGTAGAACGCAGTCAGCGTGGCGAAGATGAATGCCTGCAGCGCCTGGATCAGCACCTCAAGCCCGGTCAAAATGATCGTCATGACGAACGAGGTCGCCGCGAAGAGCAGGCCGATCGAGAAGCTGAACAGGTACCAGGAGGCCAGCGCGAACACAAGCAGCAGCAGGTGGCCGGCCAGCATGTTGGCGAACAGCCGGATCGTGAGCGTGAATGGCCGCACAATGATGTTCGACAGCAGCTCGATCGGGCTCAGCAGCGGCAAGATCCACCACGGCGCGCCCGCCGGGACCGCCATGTTCTTGAAGTAGCCGATCGGCCCCTGGGACCTGATGCCCAGCGTGATGTAGGTGATCCAGACCATCAAGGTCAGTCCCAGGGGGAACGCGATCTTAGACGTCGCCGGGAACTCCACCAGCGGGATGATCCCCATGATGTTCATGATCCAGACGAAGAAGAACAGCGAGACAATGAACGGCAGGAAGCGGTCGCCCTTCTTGCCGAGCTGCGGTCGCAATATCTGATCCCTGACGAACAGCACGCCGAGCTCGGCGAGGTTCTGCGCGCCGCGAGGGATGAGCTTAGGCTTGGAGAAAGCGAACCCGAAGAACGCCACGACGATGCCGGCGCAGACCAGCGCGAGCAGCATCGGCTTGGTGAAGTGGAAGCCTCCGATGGAGAAGATCGGCTTGAAGAAGAACGCGTCGATCGACGGCGCCGGGTAGCCGCACCCGCTGAAGATGTGGCATCCGCTGGCCGTCGTGATCGCCCTGACGTTACTCACGGTGTGCTCCTCCGGCTGCTCGCCCGGTGGCGGTCTGGTGGCCCGTCCGACATATGGACGCCCCGGATGCCCGGGCAGGGCCAGTGCGGGTGGTCTGCGGCAGCGCGATCAGGGCCGTGCATACCGGAAGAGGACTAGCGCAAGGGCCAAGCCAAGGCCGAACAGTATCCCGACAGGGAACAGGACCGCGATCCCGGTCCACCGCCCGATCAGCCAGCCGACCCCGCCGTAGAAGATCATCCCTCCGATCAGGTAGCTGGAGACCGCCCAGCCGGCACTCGCTCTGGGCGTGCCCGGCGGATCGTTCTTGTCCTTCGGGCCCGTGCCGTTGCTGCTCATGACAGGCCGGCCGCGGCCAGGAGCCGACAGCCGCAGCATTGCGCGTGGACCGCGATACGCCGCCTGGGTCCTGAGTGCGCCGCACGGGTCACCGTTCTCCGTCCGGCTCGACATACGGGATCTTGAGCCGGAGCGACCAGGTGACCTGCGATGCGCTCCAGGCCAGGATGCAGACGATCGCGGTCAGCCCGAAGAGCCTGGGGTTGAAGGCCGTCGAGTTGCGGAACCGGGCGACGAACAGGAGCAGCGCCAGGATCTTCGCAATGTAGGTGGCCATCGCCGTTATCATCATGGCCTGCGGGCTCACCTTCGCCGCCCGCCCCACCGCGAAGACGCTGATGGCGAAAAAGGCGGCCACGATGGCGGTGCCCAGCAGTGCCCCGAGCGCTCCCTTGCCGCCCCCGATGGCAGTGCTCAACGCAACCATGACCGCCGCCACGGCAGCTGTCATGGCAGCTGACCTGCGGAGGATCCGGGCATAGTTCGCCAGCATCTAGAGGACTCCGGGGGACTCGACGGAGAATTTGCTGACCTGCGGAGATGACCAGCTGATTACCTCAGCACCCAGGTGCCACCGGGCGACCTCGCCGCAGCAGCGACGCGGCTCCGCGGCCAGGTGAGCGAAAGGTATCACGGCTAGTTCACTCATCTTCCTGCGGGTGCTCGTGAAAGATATCACAAGCTCCCCGGCGATGGACTCAGCGGGTCACCTACTGTGACGAACGTGACCCATTGCTAACGAATGGGGCACGGACTCTCCGGCCGCGAGCGGCGCGAGCGGCTCGCCGGTGGCCGGCTGCGGGTCCGGCTGCGCTGGCTTGCCGCGCCGGTCCCACCACCGCAGCCTGGGCATTGACATGAGCAGCAGCGTGAGCACGGCGGCCAGGGTTGCCACCGCAAGCACGAAGAGCTGAGTCTTGGCGATCGACAGCCAGACCACCGTGCCGGAGAACAACGTCGCCCACAGGTACATGATCAGCACGCTGGAGCGATGCGAATGGCCGATGTCCAGCAGCCGGTGATGCAGGTGCTTGCGATCCGGCGCGAATGGCGACTGGCCCGCCCTGGTCCGGCGGATGACGGCGAGCAGCAGGTCCCGGTAGGCCGCCCGGGTCGTCAGGCTGGCGGGGTCAAGCGAGGCGATGCTCGAGATCGGGGCGTAGGCGAGCAGCAGGCCGAGCAGCATCGCACCGGTATCGCCCATGAAGATCCTGGCCGGGTAGGAGTTGTGCGGCACGAACCCGATGCAGATGCCGGCCAGCACCGCGGACGCCAGCGCCGGGCCGGTCTGCTCGCCCAGCCCCAGCCGCTTGGTGAGCGTGTAGTAGTAGAGCAAGAAGGCCGCCGCGCCGATCCCGACGATCCCGGCCGCGAGGCCGTCAAGCCCGTCGATGAAATTGACCGCGTTGATGGTGGCCACCACGACCAGGATGGTCAGCGCCGTGCCCTGATCCTGAGTGAGGATGAGCGTCCCGCCGCCCGGCTCGGGCAGCCAGCTCACCTGGGCGCCGCTCCAGACCAGGATGGCGCCAGCGGCCACCTGGCCGGCCAGCTTGCTGGCCGGTTTCAGGCCCCACCGGTCGTCGGCGAAGCCCACCACCACGATCAGCCCGCCGGCCAGCAGCAGGCCGGAAGCCATCCGGCTGCCCGCGAACACGTCGCGCAATGGCTCGATCTGGGCGGCCACCAGCAAGCCGGCCGCCAGGCCGCCGTACATGGCCAGTCCGCCGAGCAGCGGGACAGGCTCGACGTGCACGTCCCGGTCGCGGCCTGCGTGCATGGCGCCAGCCGCCATCGCCCCGCGGCGGACGAGCGGGGTGAGCAGGTAGGTGACCGCGGCCGCGATCAGCACGGTGACCAGGTACTCGCGCACGGCAGTCACCGGATCCAGGTGGATGTGACGAGCATTACGGCAACTCTAGAACACCTCGCGGGGCGCCGGGCCTGCCCAGTCAGTCACGGCTGACCTCGCCAGTCAGGAATAAGGCGCCGCATCCTCATCAGCTGCCACGTTGGCCACCTCGCGCAGCCGCTCGATCGGCACCGCGCCCTTCCGCAGCAGCCGGGGCAGCCCGCCGGTCAGGTCGACGATGGTCGACGCCACCGGCCCGGCGCACTGGCCGTCGTCCAGGTAGACGGCCACCGAGTCGCCGAATTGCTCCTCCGCCTCGGCCGCCGTCGTCGCGGACAGCGAGCCGGTGCGGTTGGCGCTGCTCACCGCGAGCGGCCCGGTCTCCTTCAGCAGGTCGAGGGCGAGCGGGTGCAGCGGCATCCGGACGGCCACCGTGCCCCGGGTGTCACCCAGGTCCCACCGCAGGGTGGGGGTCGCATGACAGACCAGGGTCAGTGCCCCGGGCCAGAACTCGTCGATGAGGTCCTTCCCGTACGGCCCGAGGTCGTCGATCAGGGCCAGGCCGGCCCGGACCGTGCCGACCAGCACCGGCGGCGGCATGCTCCGCCCGCGCCCCTTGGCGGCCAGCAGGCCAGCTACCGCAGCCGGGCTGAAGGCATCGGCGCCGAGCCCGTACACCGTGTCCGTCGGCAGCACGATGAGCTCGCCCCGGTGCACGGCAGCGACGGCCTCGGCAATCCCGGCCGCACGCTCCGACGCATCGGCGCAGTCATACCGTCGGCTCATGGCCGCCCATCCTGCCACGGATCCCGGCAGCGCCGGGATCCGGCCGATGACGCTCCGGCGGTCATTCCCGCACCGCCGTGACAAACCGGTCCAGGCCGGCCAGGTCCTTGTGGTTGCGGGTCTCCCGCCAGCCCCGCTCCTCGGCGAAAGTCCAGTAGACCACGCTGCCCTGCTGCGCGCCATGCTCGATGGCCACCAGGCCCCTGGCACGCAGTAGCCTGCCCGCGGCCGCCTCGATCTCCCTGATCGCGTCCAGCCCGTCGGCGCCGCCCCACAGCGCGCTGGCCGGGTCGTACTCGCCAACTTCAGGGGGCACCCAGGCGCCGGCCGGGATATAGGGCGGATTGCTGATCACCAGGTCCGCGGCGGCATCGAGCCCGGCGAGCGGGCCGCAGAAGTCGCCGGAGTGCAAGATCACGCGGCCGGCCGTATGCGGAGCCGCCGCCGCGCACCTGGCGATGTTCCGCGCTGCCCATTGCCGCGCCAGCGGGTCGGCCTCTACCGCGTGCACCCGCGCCCGCGGTACTTCCTGCGAGATGGCCAGCGCGATCGCGGCCGAGCCGGTGCCAAGGTCGGCGACCAGCGGCTCGGCGACGTCCATTTCCCTGAGCTGGTCGATGGCCCAGCCGGTCATCACCTCGGTTTCCTGGCGCGGCACGAAGACGCCCGGGCCCACCTCGAGGTCCAGGTACCGGAAGTACGCGTGCCCGGTGATGTGCTGCAGCGGCTCGCGCGCCTCGCGCCTGGCGATCTCATCCCAGAACCGCGGGTCGAACGAGGCATTCGGCACCGTGGGCAGCGCGCCGCGGGCAACGCCGTGCACGTGCGCGGCGATCAGCTCGGCGTCCGTGCGCGGTGACTCGACGCCCGCCTCGGCCAGCCGCGCGGTCGCAACAGCGATCTCGTCGAGCAGCAGGCTCATCGCGGCCGACCGGGCAGCCCCGCGCAGGCGGCAATGGCAGCCCAGCCCCAAAGCTCCGGCCGACCGCGTGGATGGGACTCCGCTGTCGCTGTTACCGCAGCAATGTCCCGGCCACGCCGCCGGGATGCGCCAGCCGGGACTGGCACGCTGCGGCCCGGGACCTCAGGCTGCATCGCTGCCTGCCATCTTCTCCGCGCGGTCCGCCGTGCGCAGCGCGCTGATCACGGCGTCAAGGTTGCCGTCGATGACCTGGTCCAGGTTGTAGGCCTTGTAGCCGACCCGGTGATCGGAGATGCGGTTCTCCGGGAAGTTGTAGGTGCGGACGCGCTGCGAGCGGTCCACCGTGCGGACCTGGCTGCGGCGGTCGGCAGCCGCCTGGGCATCCGCCTCCTCCTGCGCCTGGGCCAGCAGCCTGGCCCGGAGGATGCGCAGCGCCTGCTCCTTGTTCTGCAGCTGGCTCTTCTCGTTCTGGCAGGACACCACGATCCCGGT
>WNGK01009410.1_pt1 | contig 11786 bp, 5 predicted proteins | sample 5400601 | NCBI WGS metagenome assembly WNGK01 (sample SAMN13153376, study PRJNA577476) | soil metagenome | isolation source: 60 cm soil or saprolite under Garry oak tree replicate 1 | place: USA:California | collected 2016-06-15
CTCGGAAACTATGAAGGCGCGCTCGGCTACTTTGAGAATGCCGTTAACAAGAATCCCAAGCGCGCGGAAGCCTGGATTCAAGTCGGCTACTGCAGGGTGAAGCAGGGGAAAACGGAGGACGCTATCAGAGCTTACCAGCAAGCGCTGCAGCTTCAACCCGACTCGGCAGAGATCTACAACAAATTGGGCGATGCACACTTCTACGCCGGAAGATTCAATGACGCCATCGAATCGTACAAGGAAGCAGCCCGCTTGCAGCCGAAGTCAGCCGACGCTTACTACAACCTCGCCCTTGCCTATCACGAGACGGGCAATCAGGACATGGCCGAAGCGCAGAGCAAGATCGTGCAGCGACTCGATGAAAAATTGTATGAGAAGTTGATGAGCGAGATGCCGCGGTAGGGAGAGACAGGAAGCAGTAAGCAGAAGGCAGTAGGCAGAAAGCAAGAAACGACTGAATGAACCTCTTTTGCTTTCTGCCTACTGCCTACTGCCTTCTGCTTACTGCTTCCTGCCTCCTGGTTACCGCCTACTCCTGACTCGTAAAGACGCTTGTGTCCACCGCCTTCGGATCCCCGAGCACCACGGAGCGAAGATTGCGCATATATTTTCGCGCGACGCGTTGCACTTCCGCTGGAGTAACCGCCCGCGGATCGCAGGTATAGGCTGGACATCGCTTTTGCGAGCCAAATTATTGTAGTGTTACGCTCATGAAAAAGGGCCGAATCCGCAACGGCTTTCTTGCGCTTTTCTGCTTTCTTGTAATCTCGGCGCCTGTTGTCCTGGCAGAGCAGTTGCCATTAAAGAGCTACACGATCGCTGATGGCCTGGCCCGCGACAACATATCAAGCATCATTCAGGACTCGCATGGCTTTCTTTGGTTCTGCACCAGTGAGGGTCTCTCTCGCTTTGATGGCTACAGATTCACGAATTACGGCACCAGAGACGGCCTGCCCTCGCGGGCCATCAACCAGTTCATTGAAACGCACGACGGCGCCTACTGGGTGGCCACCGAAAACGGCCTATTAAGATTTAATCCCAATGTTGATCCGGCCGGTTCCCATTTCATTCCGGTGACAATAGACCAGGCTGAAAACAGCCGTCACGTTGAGGTGATCGTCGAGGGTCGCGCGGGCGAAATCCTCTGCGGGACGGCCAACGGTATCTATAGTCTCAAGAAGTTTGGCAACGAGTGGCGCGCCAGCGTGATTGATCTCGGCTTGCAGACGAATTCGCCGGAGCGCAACGTCAATACCCTGATTGAAGACTCTCGCGGCACGCTTTGGGTTGGTACAGCCGGTGGACTATTTCATCGCAACAGCGAAGGCCATGTAGATCGCTTCATGAAAGCTCACGGCCTGCCGGTTGACAACGTGCGAGTTCTTTTTGAGGACCGGTCAGGCAGGATTTGGGTGGGTACACAAAGCGGAGTCTCCCTCCTGGTAGCGAATCCCAAACGAGGGGCGCGCGCGGTAGAGCGCGTTTACACCACGACCGATGGGTTGGCCAACGACTATGTCGGCGCGATGCTGCAAACCTCCGATGGCAAGTTTTGGGTGGGCACAGGTCTCGGGTTGAATCTGATGGAGCAGAGTGCGGAGAACGGTACGCCGGCATTCCGCAGCTACACAAGGGCGCAGGGCCTGCGCAACATCAACGTCACCTGCTTGACCGAAGATCGTGACGGCAATCTTTGGATCGGCTCCGAGAGTGGTGGCGCTTTGAAATTCGCGCGTAGCGGCTTCACTTCATATGACGAATCCGATGGTTTGGGTAATCACCGGATAGTCGCGGTTTTTGGCGACCACGCCGGCAACCTCTACGCTTTGTCAAACACCGAGAACAACGCTCCGCTGATCAATCGCTTCGATGGACGACGCTTTTTGCCGGCGCCGCATTTGGCAATCGATGCCCATCTGACCTGGGGCTGGTACCAGATGATCCTACAGGACAAGGGCGGCGATTGGTGGGTTCCAACGGACAAGGGCCTGTATCGCTTTAGCGGCAGCGGGCGATTCGACCAACTCAATCAAAAGCGTCCTACGGTTATTTATACGGAGAAGGACGGAATGCCGGGTCACTCTGTGTTTCGTTTATTTGAGGACTCACGAGGCGACCTGTGGTTCAGTACGCTCGAGAATGCCAACATGACGCTGGGGCGCTGGGAAAGAAGCGGCAAACAATTTCATCGTTATACGGCAACTCAGGACGGCATCCCGCGAAGTGCACCGACTGCCTTTGCTGAGGATCATGAAGGAAACATCTGGATCGGCTTCTTCGGTGGAGGAGTGGTCCGCTATCGGGCTGAGCGCTTCGCATACTTCGGCGAAAAGGAGGGCGTACCGCCTGGATTGATTCGTCATCTCTTTGTTGACCACAAAGGCCGCCTCTGGATTGCCAGCGGGCTCGGTGGCCTCGGGCGAGTGAATGATCCTCAGTCCGAGAGTCCACGCTTTGCGGCGCTGACTTCCAAAGACGGTCTGGCAAGTGATCAGATCACTTCAATTGTCGAAGACGATTGGGGGAGCCTGTACGTTGGGACAGGACGCGGTTTGGACTATTTCGATCCCGAGACCGGGCGCGTGAAGCACTACACGACGGCCGATGGTTTGGCTGACAATTTCATCAACCTCGCGTTTCGCGAACCGTCGGGCACTCTTTGGTTCGGTACCCTACGCGGCCTTTCACGCCTGGCGCCCCAAAAGGAACGGACTTCGCCGCCGCCCGCAATCCTGATAAACGGTCTGGTCGCGGGTGATGTGCGCTACCCAATTTCTGAGCTGGGAACTACGAGCATTGAGAAGCTTGAGTTGACCTCCAGCGAGAATCGCTTGCTCGCGGAATTTTCGAGCTTGAGCTTTCGGGCGGGTGAGACGTTGCGCTACCAGTACCTGCTGGAAGGCGCTCAGAAAGATTGGAGTGCGCCAACGGATCGGCGTACGGTCAATTTTGCCAACCTCTCACCGGGTACTTATCGCTTTCTGGTGCGCGCTGTCAGCAGCGACGGCCAGGTTAGCCCGCAACCTGCGAGCATTAGTTTCCGTGTCCTGCCGCCGATCTGGCGCCGCTGGTGGTTTGTCGCTCTGGTTGTATTGACCATCGGCGCGGCGCTGTTTGCCCTGGATCGTTATCGCGTCGCGCGGGTGAAAGAACTGGATTCCGTCAATCGCAAGCTGACGCTCGAATATGACGTGACGCGCCTGTTGGCAGAGTCGAGGTCGACGCTGGAGGCTGCGCCCAAGATTCTGCAGGCGATTTGTGAAAATCTATGTTGGGAAGTGGGTGCGATTTGGGACGTCGACAGCCACGCCAACGTTCTGCGCTGCGTCACGGTGTGGCTCCAGCCGGCGATCAAAGCAACTGAGTTCGACGAACAGACGCGAGCGCGCACCTTCGCGGCCGGCGAAGGATTGCCAGGCCGCGTCTGGGCCACAGCCGCGCCGCTTTGGATTCCCGATCTTTCGCTGGACAAGAATTTTCCGCGCATTGCCACGGCTTCTCGCGAAGCGTTGCGCAGCGCTTTCGGATTTCCGATTCTACTGGGCACTGAAGTTATCGGCGTGATTGAGTTCTTCAAGCGCGAGACAACTCCGCCGGATAAAGAACTGCTCGAGATTATGAGCCCCATCGGCGCAGAGATTGGCCAGTTGCTCGTACGTAAACAAGGTGAACAAGCCTTGCGCGAGAGCGAGACGCGTTTTCGGACGCTCGCCGAAACCGCTTCCGATGCGATTATCACTATTGACGAGCGCAGCACCATCATCTACATCAATCAGGCCGCCGAAACGATCTTTGGCTACCCGGTCGCGGAAATGCTGGGAGCTGATCTGACAATGCTGATGCCGGAATATCTGCGGCACGTTCATCGCGCCGGCCTGAGCCGCTACGTCGAAACGGGCCGCCGGCACATTGCCTGGAGCGCCGTGGAATTGCCTGGCCTGCACCGCGACGGTCGTGAGATTCCGCTCGAACTGTCTTTCGGTGAATTTACCAAGAACGAACGGCGTTACTTTACGGGCATCGCCCGCGACATCACCGAGCGCAAGCGCGCGGAGGAGGCGTTGCGCCACGCGCGCGAGGAACGCTTGAGAGAGCTGGAACGCGTGCGCAAGCGTATCGCGACCGACTTGCATGACGACATCGGGTCGGCGCTGACACAGATATCCATTCTGAGCGAAGTGGTGCACCGCCGGATTGGCGCCGACGACTCGCCGGCGGCGGAACCATTGGCGATGATTGCAGACTCGTCTCGCGAGCTGGTCGACTCGATGAGTGACATTGTCTGGGCAATCAATCCGCAGAAGGACCACCTCAGCGATCTGCTGGGGCGCATGCGAAGATTCGCCGCCGACATACTGACGGCGCGCAATATTGAGTTCCAGTTTCGCGCGCCCGACGCTGCTGAAGACGTTCAGCTCGGCGCAAACATTCGCCGCGAAGTTTTCCTGATCTTCAAGGAGAGCGTCAACAACGTCGTGAAGCACTCGGGTTGCAGCCGGGCCGAGATTCGGTTTCAGATCGACGAGGATTGTCTGGAACTCACAGTCAGCGACAACGGCAAGGGGTTCGCGAGTGGGTCGGACAACGACGGCCATGGTTTGATGAGCATGCGCGACCGCGCGGCTGGTTTGGGCGCAGAATTCGCAATCGTTTCTGCGCCGGGATACGGTACGACGATCACACTGAATGTTCCGCTGTCCAATAACTCAGCGGTTTGAAATCATGAGGGTTGCTACCTGTTTAGGTGGTGATGAGCGTTGGCCATTAGCGTAACCTCGGCGTGGTTGAGGGGAGAGGTTATGCTGGAAGAACTGCAAGAAACCGAAAGACCGGAGCTGATAGAGATCGTACTGCCGCCATCAATCATCAAGGTCGCCATCGTCGAAGACCGCCGCGAGATCCGCGATGGTTTGGCGATGCTCATTAGCGGCACTGAAGGCTTTGAGTGCACGGGCACCTACCGCTCGATGGAAGACGCCCTCGCCAGGATTGGCGGCAGCCTTCCTGACGTAGTGCTCTGCGACATCGGCTTGCCCGGCATGTCCGGCATCGAAGGGATACGCATTTTGAAAGAGCGCTATCCCGATCTGCTGCTGCTGATGCTCACGGTTTATGACGACGACGAACGCATCTTTGACGCGCTTTGCGCCGGCGCCAGCGGCTACTTGCTGAAGAAAACACCGCCAGTTCGCCTGCTGGAGAGTCTGAAGGACGCCGTTACCGGCGGCTCGCCCATGTCGCCGGAAGTTGCCCGCCGCGTGATCGTGCTCTTCCGGGATATCCGTCCACCCGAACGCGCCGATTACGAATTGACGCCGCACGAGTTGCGATTATTGAAATTGCTGGTTGAAGGACACAACTACAAAACCGCGGCTTTCGAATTGAACGTAAGCGTCAACACAATCTCCTTCCACATGAAGCATATCTACGAGAAGCTGCAAGTCCACTCAAAGTCCGAGGCGGTTGCCAAAGCACTCCGCGATCGGCTGGTTACCTGACACACAAAACGCATCCGCCCCCGAGACGCTGCCTGACAGGGACATGCATCGGTCTTCTTGCTCTTAGCCTTAACCCAGAACCGCTCCAACCCGAGTGCTAACCGATTTGCTGCTACCTACACAGGTGGTGACGCGTAGGCGCAAAGAAAGTACTTTTACGTCCGCGGTGAGAAACACTGCTTGCCGCGATAGCAACTTTGAGCGAATCACAAGGAGAGACCATGCACTTCGTTTACGCCACAGGCCAAACCGGACAACTCGACTTTGACATAGCCCAATCGCGCGAGACGGTGCCGAGCGACGCGCGCGTTTTCGCTACCTGCGCTGAAGAGTCAGTAGCCGAAACGTTGAGCGAGCACACGTTTCAGGCAATGAGCGACGGCGAGTTCTATGCGTTGCAAGCCTCGATTCGCAAAGCGCGCGAATTAGAAGCCGAACGCAATCGACTGACACCAGGCAGCGTGCTGGACAGGCTCTGGCGCCGAGCGTTTGGCGGGTAATTCTGCTACCCAACTCTTCAATTAAGAGGAGAAAGAGTCATGAAATCCCAATCAAAGAGGTTTGCTGCTACCTACACAGGTGGTGACGACGCGCCGTTGATTCGCGTATTCATATGCGTGACGAGCCAGGGAGGATGCTCTCACTAGTACCGGCGTTATCAACGACAACCGATGGATTGAAGAATCTGAATTGACAGTCCAACCACAAATCCGCCAGTGAGCCGCCGTCGCGCCTTCAGTTAATTCCCATCGTCCCGGCCGCTGCGAGTACCTAATCAGGGCTCGCAGCGGTTCTTGCTTCCTCGCATTACGCATTCAAGTCTCCAGCGGTTGTGTTTGCCAAGCCTCCGCAGTGCACTAACCCCGCCGCTACCGGGTACCGACACCACTACTTGTACGGGTGGTGACCAGCCTCAGCGATGCGTGTAACTTCGCCGCCGACTTTGGTCGCGCGGCCAAACAGCGCGAGAAGGAGGGCGATAAATGACAGGGAGACAGAAACGTCTGGTGCAGGCCAGCTTCGAACAGGTGAAACCCAACGCCGATGTGGCCGCGAGATTGTTCTATGGCTGCTTGTTCGAGCTCAATCCGGGTCTCGAAGCGCTGTTCACAAGCGACCTCGAAGAGGAGGGTCGCAAGTTGATGGAGATGATCGGACTCGCCGTCAAAGGTCTCGATCGTCTTCACGAGTTCGTGCCCACGCTGCTGGCCCTGGGCTCGCGGCATGCCGCGTATGGCGTTGCCGAACATGACTACATATCTGTTCGGCGCGCGTTGCTGTGGACGCTTGAGCGTGGCCTGGGCGCTGCTTTCACGGCGGAAGTGAAGGAGGCTTGGATCACAGTTTACGAGCTGCTGGCGGACACGATGAAAGCCGGCGCCAGAAACGCGATCCTGGTTACCGTGCCGGCGGCCGATCAGCGCTACCTACACAGGTGGTGACGCTTGTGTTCTCGCAAGCAATGATAACGGCACGGTGAATGACACCGCTTGATCAGAATTGATACGAGACCGAATTCGACCGAAACCCGGAGGAGTCAAGAATGCCACCTAATTTATGCCACAGGTCGAACCCGCCGGCGAGAATTTACGATCACCGACACGGCGCAGAGCGTTCCGGGCAGGCGCGATTGTCTGCGCGATCTGCCACGGCAGACGCTCGATCCGAAATGTCGACGACGCGCTGCTCTACACGATGACGAATGCGGAATTTAGGAGACTGGCAAGGTTGGTTAAGAGTGCCATCGATTTGGAAGTCGATTCGGCAAGCGCCGTCGCACCCGTCGGCACTGAGTTCCCTGAACAAGTCGTGCTGCACGCGGCGTGGAACAAGCCTGCGCGCCGGCCCTCGAGACGATTGGCAAAAATACAACGGGAGAATGAAAGAAATGAAATACCAGGATACGATGACACCAACATTGCGCCTGGACACTTTAACACCGACACTCCGTCTGGCCAGTCTGGTACTGGCAGCGATCGGCTTCATGTTTATCCTTTCCGTGACGGCACAGGCAGCCACGTTTCATGTGACCACCACCGCCGACAACGGCGATAACAACAATCCGACGGCAGGCTCACTGAGAAAGGCCATCCTTGATGCTAACGGCAATCCGGGTCCGGATGTGATTGACTTTCAGATTCCAGGCGGCGGAGTCCAGACGATCAGCCCGCCATCGCCGCTGCCCACAATCACCGATTCAGTAACGATCGACGGCTACACCCAGCCGGGAGCAAGCAAGAATACTCTGGCAAATGGCAATAATGCCGTGTTGCTCATCGAACTTGACGGCACAAACGCCGGAAGCTCCTTTAGCGGCATTGGTCTCGATCTTGTTAAAGGATCGACGACGCTACGGGGTCTCGTCATCAACCGCTTCTCATATCAAGGCATAGCTATCTACGGGCTGTTCGGCGGCTCAAGCGGCAACACCATCGAGGGCTGTTTTATTGGCACAGATCCGACCGGCTCGATTGCTCTTCCCAACCTCATCACGGGTATCTATATCAACACCTCGAACAATAACTTTATCGGGGGCACCGCGCCCGAGGCGCGCAACGTCATTTCGGCCAACGGCGATTCGAACGGTAACGGCAGCGGTATTATGCTCGCCGGCAACACTGGTGACCCTGTGAGCGCGACCGTCATTCAGGGAAACTACATTGGCACGAACGCCGCAGGCACAGCCGCAGTTGGCAAGCAGGGGGTCGGTGTCGTCCTTTCAGAGACCAGCAACACGACCGTCGGCGGAAGCGTGGCCGAGGCCCGCAATATCATTTCGGGAAACGCTCGCGGCATCGATGCCGCTGGAGCAAACCAGTCTCTTGTACAGGGCAACTACATCGGCACGGATGTCAGTGGCACCGTTGCGATTGGCAATAAATATGCGGGAATTCGATTGTTCGACTCAGCAAACAATATCGTAGGCGGCTCGGTAGCAGGCGCGCGGAATGTTATCTCGGGGACTCAGGCGGGACCCGGAATCGGCTTCATGTTCATTGGTTCGACGGGAAACGTATTTCAGGGCAACTATATTGGCGTCGACGTATCGGGCAATAACGCTCTCGCTAATGATAACGGCATCGCGATTCTCTATTCGGGCGGTGGTGCTCCGTCGAACAACAAGATTGGCGGCGCCGGCGCCGGCGAAGGCAACGTCATTTCTGGAAACAAATACTACGGCGTCAATCTCAGTAACGGCTCAAGTGGAAATACCATTCAGGGAAATCTTATTGGCACGAACGCGGCGGGAATCGCCGCGATTCCAAATGGCGATCCAGTCAATAAAACTGGCGGGGGAATCAGCTTGTACACGGGCAGCGGTGATCTGATCGGTGGCCCAGTTAGTGGCGCACGCAACATCATATCCGGCAACAATGGTTATGGGGTCAAGATAGCCGGCGGCTCCACGAGTGAGCTCATTCAAGGGAACTTCATTGGCGTGGATGTCAATGGCGCAGCCCTGGGTAATGGCAACGTTGGCGTGTATGTCGATGGTGGGCAAAACAATGGCATAGGCGGAAGCGTGGCGGGCGCGGGCAATATCATTGCTTTCAACGCCCTCGGTGGCGTCGTCATTCACTCGGTTACCGACGTTGGCAATGCAATCAGTGACAATGCTATTTACTCAAATGTGGGCAATCAGGGCCTTGGGCTCGGAATTGATTTAGGCTTCAACGGCGTCACAAAGAATGATGCGGCTGATAGCGACAGTGGACCAAACACCCTGCAGAACTTTCCGGTGCTTACTTCGGCAACGACCAGTGGCGGTAACACCACAATCCAGGGCACGCTGGATAGCACCGCGAACACACAGATTCGCGTCGAGTTCTTCGCCAACCTGGCATTTGACCCCTCGTTCTACGGCGAAGGCCAATTCTTCCTCGGCGCAACCAACGTGGTTACTGATGCCGCCGGCATTGCCACCATCAACACCTCGTTTCCGGGCGTGCCCGCAGGGCAGTTCATCTCCGCTACGGCCACTGACGCGAGCGGAAACACCTCGGAATTCTCCGCCTGCGTCCAGTTGGATACAACACCGAGCCTTTCGATCAATGACGTGAGCATTACGGAAGGCAACAGTGGAACGAAGAACGCGAAATTCACTGTAACCCTGACCGGGTTGAACGGCGCGCCGGTAACGGTCAGCTATGCGACGGCCGATGGCACGGCTCAAGCTCCCGGCGATTACTTCATCGCCACCGGCACACTGACATTCGTTCCAGGCCAGACTACGAATACGATAAGCGTCGCCGTCAACGGCGACACGATTAGCGAACCAGACGAAACTTTCTTCGTCAATCTGTCCAGCCCGACTAATGCCACTATCGCCAAGGCTCAGGGCCTTGGCACCATTCTCAATGACGACCAACCGAACTCAACGCAACTGCAGTTCAACTCCGCCACCTACAGCGTTAACGAAGGCGGGGGCACTGCGACCATCTCACTGACCAGAACTGGTGGAAGTTCCGGGGCAGTCTCAGTGCAGTATGCGACAAGCAACGGCTCAGCGACTGCTGGCCAGGATTACACTGCCACCTCAGGCACATTGACCTGGGCGGATGGAGACTCGTCACCCAGGTCCTTTACCGTACCGATCACCGACGACACACTCAACGAGGCAAACGAAACAGTTAACGTGGCGTTGAGTAATCCAGGAGGTGGCGCCACTTTGGGTAGTCCATCGACAGCGGTGCTGACAATCGTCGACGATGATCCGGCACCGAGTCTCTCGATAAACGATGTGAGCCAGGCTGAAGGCAACAGCAGCACGACCACCTTCAGTTTCAGCGTGACTCTGTCCGCTGCCAGTGGTCAGCCAGTGACAGCGGACTATGCCACCGTGGCCGGCACCGCCACGCTCGGTAACGATTTTCAGCCGGCGAGTGGGACGTTGACCTTTGTTCCAGGCGAAACGCAAAAACCGATCACGGTGCTTGTCAACGGCGATACCCAAGACGAGCCGGACGAAACCTTCCGATCATCAACGACGACGCGCCCGGCGCGCCAACCATTCAATTTAGCTCCGCTCTTTACGCCGTCCAGGAAGATCTGACGGCAGCGACGATCACTGTAGCGCGCACGGGCGACACTTCAGCGACGGCTACCGTTGACTATGCCACCAGCGATGGCACGGCGAGTCAGAAGGGCGATTACGAGATCGCTTCCGGCACGCTCACCTTCTCGCCCGGCGAATCGAGCAAGACCTTCCAGGTGCTGATCAACGAAGATTCGTACGTAGAAGGCGTTGAGTTTTTGAACCTGACGCTGAGCAATCCCAACGGCGCCAGCCTGGGCGCGCAGGGCACGGCTGGTTTGAACATCAACGACGATGTGCCGGAGTCGGTCACCAACCCCAACGACGACGCTCAGAATTTCGTTTATCAGCAGTATCACGACTTTCTGAATCGTGAGCCGGATGCAGGCGGGCTGGCCTACTGGACTGGTCAGATCACGCAGTGCGGCAACGATCAGAACTGCATCAACGTCAAGCGCAAGGACCTGTCGGCCGCTTTCTTCATCGAGCTGGAGTTTCAGGAGACAGGTTACTTCGTTTATCGCATGCAGAAAGCGAGCTTCGGGACGCAGCCGACTTACTTGCAATTCATGGCAGACCGGGGCCGCATCCAGGCAGGCCCGCAACTCGAACAGAGCAAGCAAGCGTTTGCCGATGCTTTCGTGCAGCGGGCCGAGTTCAAGGCCGCTTACCCGGACGCGATGCCCGCGGATCAATTCATCAACAAGTTGTACGACACTGCGGGGTTGATGGGTTATGCAAATGAGCGAGCGCAGGCGATGCAGGATCTGATCGCCAACACGAAAACGCGAGCGCGGGTCCTGCGTGATGTAATCGAAACCGCCGAGTTCAAGACGAACGAATACAACCCTTCATTCGTTCTAATGCAATACTTCGGCTACTTGCGGCGCGACCCGGACCTGGGTGGCTATCAGTTCTGGCTGAACATTCTCAACACGAAGCTGCCAAACGACGCGAGCGGCTATCACGCGATGGTGTGCGCGTTCATCACCTCCGGCGAGTATCAGGATCGTTTCAGCGCGCTACATACGCACAGCGATGGCGAATGCGGGCCGTAAAAGAACCGCTCAGTCTAGATAATTAAGAGGTGAGTCCGTTTTCCAGACTCGCCTCTTTTGGCCTATTCAGACCGTGACACGAACTCTAGTCGAGAATAACGCGCTACATGCGCGCGTTACCGGGCAAGTATATGCCGTTGAAAGTTGGCAAAGAGCCCGACCTCCTCCGTCTTGAACCCAAGCAGAAGGCGAAAG
>WNGK01036846.1_pt1 | contig 11786 bp, 9 predicted proteins | sample 5400601 | NCBI WGS metagenome assembly WNGK01 (sample SAMN13153376, study PRJNA577476) | soil metagenome | isolation source: 60 cm soil or saprolite under Garry oak tree replicate 1 | place: USA:California | collected 2016-06-15
CCCCCCCTCGACTTCCGACCGTCCCGAGGACTCGCCGCGGTCACACTACTCCCCTCCGCTGATACCTTGCAGCGCGCGCACTTAACCTTCTACGAGGGTTGGTGGAAATTGGTTTCCAGAATTTCCGGGGATATTCGGCAGGGTCCGCCGTCCCACTCCTCTCTAATACAGCACGGCGCCTTCCCCCTTCTCGGCCACCAGTTTGTCGAAGCGCTCAACGATCTTGTCCCGGCGCGCTATCACCGCTTTGAGCTCACCCTTGGTGAGTTGCTTCTTGGTGTTCTCCGCCAGTTCGTCCTCGTCCAGCTTGCGCAGCCTGTCGAGCAGCTTCCGGTCGCACATCACCAGGTCCTTCGGGTCCCTCAAGTCTTTGTACAGCCGGAAGCCGCGGGTGAAGTCGATTCGCCAGATCTTCCAATCTTCGGTGATCAGCACGTTGGTGAGGTTGGGGTCGGTATCGTAAACGAGCTGGTCGAGCACCCTGATTTTGTACATCTGTTTGTTCCAGCCATCAGGATCGGGCGCCTGGATGTGTTGCTTCGTTCGCTCGCCCTCGTCCATTTTGATCGGCAGCCACCAGCCGATGGAGCCACTCGAACCGTTCCACTTGCGTTCCACGTACATCGGCACCATGTCGTCCATGCCGAGCAGCTTGGCCAGCTCATAACCGGCGATATTGAAGTGGTAGGAGTCCTTGAAGTTGAGCTCGGTGCGCCCGGTGCCGAAGCTCATCGAGTTCTTGCGCTCGTCGACAGGCTGGAAGATAGCGTCATGCGTCAGCGTGCCGTCCGACAGCGTCAGCCGCCAGGGACTGGTGACCCCTTTGCTGTTCTGCTTGCTCTTGATGACCTTGGCGTGCAACAGGAAGTCCCGCTCCTGCTCCTCAGTCAGCTTCGGTTCGGTGCTGGGGCTGTCCGAGGCAACCACAAAGCCCGCGACGCCTAAACAGAGCAGCGCCAGCGCGGCAAGTGCTATGGATCGAAAACTACGCGTGAACATAGACCCTCTCCCCTCGCGACGGTGAGTTGATGTGCACAATTTATACCTCCGAGGCGCCGGAGTGTCAAGCCCAAACGTTGATTCAACGCGCCGCGGCACAGCAGAGAACTGCCAAGTGACTGAGGCATAGAGTGATCGAGTCATCCGGTAGAACAGCAGGAGAGGCAGAGTGGAGAGGTAGCGCAAGATTCGCCTCTCAAATCTTGCGGTCTTTCCATTCGGAAGGCGCCGCAGACCCGCAACTTCAAAAAGCGGAAGTTGCGCTACTCCTCTGCGCCTCTGTTAACTTCGGAGGCACCGTTCTTCCGACGCCATTGCAATCGAGAGAAGGACAGATTAGATTAACGATGCGACCTCGGATGGAGGCACTCCGCACTCGATGAGCGCAAAATTCAGATCCCCTCTCCGCAGGGCTTCGACTGTTTGTTTCCTGCTCGTGGCTGGGGCTGGCTCCGCAGGGGCGCAAACCGAGAGCCCGGGCGCGGCTTCGGCGCGCGTGGTGGCGGTCGGCGACGTGCATGGCGCTTTTCCGGAATTTGTCACCATCCTCGAGCGCGCGGGCCTCATCGACCAGAAGCTCGAGTGGACCGGGGGCTCGGCCGTGCTGGTGCAGACGGGCGACGTCCCGGACCGGGGTCCCGGCACGCGCGCTGCCCTTGACCTGCTTATGCGCCTCGAGTCCCAGGCTGAGAAACAGGACGGCAAAGTGCGCCCCCTGCTCGGCAACCACGAAGTCATGACCATGACGGGCGACCTCCGCTACGTCTCGATTGAAGACTATCGGTCGTTCTCGACCGATCAGTCCGAAAAGCTGCGGGAACAAGCCTGGGAGGATTATAAACGACTCATGCAGGACCCGCGAAGCCGCCGGCACGGCGAGTTGCTCGACGACGCTGCGCGCGAGAAGTGGATGGCCGAGCACCCCCTGGGATTCTTCGAGCGGCGCGACGCCTTCGCACCCGAGGGTGTCTACGGCCGCTGGCTGCGGCAACACGACGCCATCGCTCAGATAGGCGACGTGCTCTTCATGCACGGCGGGCTCGATCCCAAGCTGCACTTCCACAATATCGAGGAACTAAATAAGCGGATCAGATCCGAACTGGCCACGTTTGATTCCCTTTGGGAGTCGCTCTCCCGGAAGAGGATCATCTGGCGCTACATGACGTGGGAGCAAGCCTTCCGCGCGGCAAGGGACCAGTGGGAAGCGATGCAGTCGGGCGGGTTGGCGGCCCCGGAAGCGTTCGAAGACGTGCAGAAGTTTCTCAACCTCCCGAATGGGATGCTGATGTCGGAGGACAGCCCGCTTTGGTACCGCGGCCTGGCGCTCGAACCGGAGGAAAATCTGAGGAAGGGCCTCGACAAGATGCTGTCCCGCCTGAAGGTGCGGTACATCGTCGCGGCTCATACGGTCAGACCCAAGTTTGACATCACGCCGCGGTTTGACCATCGCGTCTTCCTGATCGACACGGGGATGCTGAAGCCTTACTTCGGAGGGCGCGCCTCGGCGCTCGAAATTCAGGACGGGCGCTTCACCGCCTACTACGCCGACGGGCCGCAACAGGTGCTGCTGGGGCCGGCGCCAACTCCTGCGCAAGGCGATGGGAAGGACCCGACCCCCGCCCGCCCATAGAGCGCGGCGCACCACTCGCCGGTTTTACCCAGGATCGGATGGTCAAGAGGATAGGGAATGACAGACCAGAAGTTGGCAGAAGAGTTTGACCAGGCGATGCTTGGTATTTACCAACGCGCTCTTTCGGAAGCAAATTACAAAGCCTCTCGGTTCCTTGAAATGCTTTATGAGCACGGTGGTCTCCAAACCGCGCGGATACTTTTGCACGCGCCAAAAGTCTCAGACGGTTACACGGCCTTGTGGGAGAGAGGCCGTTTGGATCTTGCCGTGGAGGCCGTAATCCAAGACAACGCAAAATGGCACCTCCTCTTCACCGATGAAGAGATCGTCATTTGCCGAAATCGCCTACAGGACTATGGATATTTCAAGAAGGCGGGAGGTGCGTGATCATAGACCCTACTGCCTGACCGCCTCTCGCGCACGTTTCGGGACTGACAGCGCAGCTTCAACAGCAACACGTCGAACAGGGAGCAAGAGGTGATGATTGATGTAGGAAAGGCGTTTGGCATTCGCCGCAACGAGGTCGGACCCGCCTCGCTATTGTTCTTCTACTTGTTTCTGATTATCGGCGCGTACATCATGGGCCAGGCCGTCGGGAACGCGCTCTTTTTGGAGGTCTTTCCCAAACACCTGCCCTACGCCATGATCGGCTCGGCGGTGATGATCGGCGGCTTCGTTTCGGTCTATATCCGCCTTTCGCACCGGCTGCGGCGGGTTGGACGCTTGCGAACTACACGCTGACCACGCGGGAAGCGCGCCGGATTTTCTCCTTGATCCAATTGGGACCCATCCTGGGCGGGGTCTTCATCGGCTTCTTCACGGCCGACGTGATGCACCGCGGCCACCTTCGACCGAACACTTTACTCCTGGTGGTGGCGCTGATCCTGGTCGGCTGCGCGATGCTGGTCAAGCTGTTGTTCCAGAGGGCGGGACAGAGGCTTGCCGAGGTGCGCCTGGCCCCCGCCGGACACGATGCGCCCAGGACCTTCCACCAGAGCGTACAGGTTATCCGGAAGTCTCCCTACTTGCTGTCGATCACGGCGCTGATCGCCATCGGCTGCCTCGCCACCAGCATTCTCGGCTACCAGTTCTTCCTGATTGCCAAGGACAGTTACGGTCACAATACAGCCGGACTGACAGCCTTCATCGCGCGCTTCTATGGGTATATGGGGCTGATCACGCTCGTGTTCCAACTCGCCCTGACTGGCCCGCTGCTGCGCGCCTTTGGCATCCGGGTCGGGCTCTTCGCGCTCCCGGTCTCGCTTCTGGCCAGCAGCGCGGGCGTATTCTTCGCTACCGGGCTGGTTACGGGCGCCATCCTGCGAGGGAGCCATTACATCCTGCGCTATTCGCTGGACAAGTCCGCTACCGAACTCCTCTACTTGCCTGTTGCGCCCGAAGTAAAGAGCCAGGTCAAGTCCTTCATCGACACCTTCGTTTGGCGGTCCGCGGACGGAATGGCCGGGCTCGTGCTCCTGCTTTTTGCCAACGTGCTGAAGTTCAGCCCGGGCAAAGTGAGCCTGGTCAACATGGTCATTCTGTTCGGATGGATCGCGGTCGCCTACGCGGTCCGGCGCGAGTACCTGAACGTCCTCCGGCAGGCGATCGAGCGCCGAACGCTCGACCCCGAGCGGACCGCCGCCGGAGTGCTTGACTCCACCACGACCGAAGTGCTGGCCGAGAGCCTGAAACGGGGCCAGGAGCAGCAACTGCTCTACGGGCTAAGCCTGTTTGAGATTGGCCGAGAGCCCAGCCGGCACCCCGTCCTGCGCGGGCTGCTCGAGCACGCGTCGCCCGCCGTCCGACAGCGGGCGCTGCGCCTGTTGGGGGACGCCGGGGACCAGAAGATCCTGCCGCAAGTCGAGAAGATGCTGAAAGACGAGTCCCCCGAGGTGCGCACCGAGGCGCTCCATTATCTGGCGCTGCACGCCGGGCGCGATCCCCTCAGCTTGCTCGAAGCCGACTCTGACTTCACGGATTATTCCCTGGCCGGCTCCGTGGCCGCGTATTTGGCGCGGACCGGGCAGCCGGACAATCTGGCGACCGCGCAGGCTATCCTCCAGGGAATGCTCTCCCGGACCGGCCCCGATGCGCCGAGGTCCCGAGTTGAGGCGGCGCGGGCGCTGGGCGCGATTCCTGCCCCCTCGGAACTGCACTCCGACCTGTTGACGCTCTTCGGCGACGGGGAAATTGAGGTTCAAGAGCAGGCCCTGCTGAGCGCGGGCAAGATCGGCGGGCGGCAGTTCCTGCCCTTGGTCATCGAAAAGCTGGCTGAGGCGCGCCTGCGCGGTGCGGCGCGCGCGGCGCTGGTCGAATATGGCGAGCACGCGGTAGGCACGCTGCGGGACTACTTGAACGACGAAGCCGTTTCCCTCTCTGTCCGCCGAGAGCCTCGTCCAGCCTGATGCGGGGCTGCGCTTCGATCTGCTGAAGGCGCTCAACAAACTGCGTCGCCGCGACCCCGGTCTTATGCCCGAGGGCGCCGACTTTGCCGATCTGCTCAACCTGGAGCTTATGGGATACTACCGCTCGGTCCAGATTCTGGAGGCCTTTGAGCCGCACGCCAGCAATTTGCTCGATCGCCACCCGAGCAACTCGGTGCTGACCAGGGCGCTGCGCGAGCGCATGGAGTACGAATTCGAGCGCGTCTTCCGCCTGCTGGCCCTGCTCTACCCCCCTCGGGACATCTACAACGCCTACGTGGGAGTCAAGTCCGGCCGCGCGCAGCTTCGCGCCAATGCGCTCGAAGTTCTCGAACACCTCCTCAAGCCGGAGCACTTCCGGATGCTCTCCTACGCGCTCGACCCGGAGATTACCGCCAGCGACCGGCTGAGCTTCGCCCGGAGGTTTTGCCGCGTCGGCGTGAACTCGAAGGCCGAAGCGCTGCGCATCCTGCTCCACTGTGATGATCGGTGGCTTTGCGCCTGCTCGCTCCATGCCATCGGCGAGCTGGGCCTGGCGGAGTTGTGCGAGGATGTGCGGCAACTGGTGACCGCGGGAGATCCGCTGCTGGAGGAGACTTGGACGTGGACGAGCGCTCGCCTGGGGGTGGCGGGGTCAGTGTAGCGCCGGGCGTCACCCGGTAGTCTCAGGGGGAAGGCTTTAAGAACGTTTCATACAGAGTTCCCAGAGCCACTCCTCCATGAGATCGATTGGGGCTTCAACCACTGAGAACACGGAGAGGAGCGGGAAGGAGCGGCCTGCCGTCGCTCGGTGTTCTCCGTTAGTTTTTCTTTGTGCCCTCCGTGTTAAACTCTCTTGCCCAATGACCGAGCGGGAGAAGTTGAACAAAGACGAATGCTCACGACGATCGAGAAAGTGAATATCCTGCAAAAGGCGCCCGTCTTTCAAGGCGTCCGCACCGAAAGCCTGGCTCGCGTGGCCGCGATCGCGCGCGAGGTCACTTGCGATGCGCGCCAATTGCTCTTCCGCGAGAACGAGGGCGCCGACACGATGTTCCTCATACTGGAAGGCCGGGTGGCGCTGGTGCGCAACGGGCAGCACGCTCAAGAACTAACCGCCGGACAGGTGGCGGGCGCTCTGGCGCTGCTGGCGGGCGACTCCCACAGGGAATCGGCCATGGCCACCCAGCCGGTACGGGCGCTTCAGATTGACCAGCAGGAGTTTTACGACGCTATGGCCGAGGACTTCAACCTCACCCGCGGCATCCTGCGCGCGCTCATCCGCCTGGCGCCAGGACCGGGCTAGGCTTGTCAGTCGAGTCAGTTTGTAGAAGTGTCGGTGAACTGAGCAACTTAGAGACTGCTACGGACGCCGCAGGTCGACGCGCGTGGCCTGCAACACGCCGTTGTCATCGAACTTGCCCAGCACGATGACGTCCGCGCCGTCCTTGAACTCGTCCATCGTGGCGGCTTGGTTCCGCTTCGTCCACTTGGTCGAGCTGTCGTAGTGGACGGTCCTCTCGATATTGCCCTTGCGGACGGTCAACCTGGACGCGTCCTTGTCACTGCGGATGATAATGCCGTGCCAGCGAGCCTCCTGCTCGGTGGCGCTTTTGGCTTTCTTCTCCTGAGCCGCGGCTCCCCGCGCGGCAAATCCGATGCCCGCGACTACGGCGAGCATGGCCAGAACCAGAACTCTCTTCATCGTATCCTCCCTGAGGTTACCGCGCCTCACGGCGCGAGTTGCTTGACGGAAATGACGGATTCCTTTTCTCGCAGCCTGCTAGCCTGGACTCGTGCGCGACGAATTAACCCTAAACCCCGTTAATGGGGCAGCCGCAGGTCGATCCGGTCAGCGTGAAACTGGCTCTTCTCGTCGTAGCTGCCCACGCAGATCACCCGGTCGCCGTCCTTGACCTGGCTGGGATCGATTGGTTCGACCTTCCCTTTCTCCTGCTTGGTCCACTTCGTCTCGCTGCCGTAGTGAATGACCTTTTCCGTGGCGCTTCCATCCTTGCGGACAGTGAGTGTGCCGGCATCCTTGTCGCTTCTCACGATGGTGCCGGTCCAGCGCGACGCCTTCTTGGCGGCACCCTCCTTTGCTTCCTGAGCTTTCGCCATCGTCCCCCGCATGGCAACTCCGGCCACCGTGAATATGGCCAGCAACGCAAACACCAGAGCCCTTTTCATCCTATCCTCCCAGAATCACGCGCCGGGCGGCGCGAAGTAGCGCCCGAGTTCGCGAGGCGGGCGCCCCCCCTTTCGGCAGGAGACACTATAGACGCAACCCTCCCAAGAAGTAAAGACCTCGTTCAACAGCCGAACCTGCCTGTGTCGCGGCAAAGTGAGAAGTTCCTATTCCAGCAAAGTAGAAAGTTCCTGTTCGAAACCGGCAAACTGGCCGGATGAGCAAACAGGAGATGCTGGTGTTAAGCGCCAAAGATCGGGATCGGCTGAAGGTTTTGCATGAGGTGAAGCGGAAGCATTTGACGCAGCGGGCGGCGGCGTTTTTTGGCGGCTAACCTCAGTCGCCCTGCGGGCTCCTTCGGTCAGCCGCCAAAAGGAGAAAGCGGAACTTTCTACTTTGCCTTGACACCGGAGATCTCGACGATGGAGTTACGCGCGCCTAACCAAGTGATTTCCCAAAGGGAGGCGCCAACGGGCGTGTGTCGCAGGAAAATTGGCCACCCTTGCGTCTAGGACGCGCAGTTATCGCATGGAAGAGCAGACAACAAGACGAGACCCGAAATCAGGCGCACACCGGTCCCAAACGAGCCAGTGCGCTCGAGGTAGCAGAACCTTGGGACTACGCCGCTCGGTTGAAGCTGCAAAGGGCGGCGATCGAAGGTGGTCCGGCGGGCGCGGAAACCGCGTGAGGCGTTGAAGCAGGAAATCTTGGTGCTCACTGGTCTGTCGGAGGGCGGGTTGGCTCGGTCAGGGGTTTGATGCCGTGCCTCCTCCTCTGCCGGCGCGCGCAGGAGACTGAAATCCGGCTGCGCTCATCACGCGTTGCCCGGCGGATGGTCCAGGACCGTTTCGGTGGTTGGATCCCAATAGAGCCTCTTGCCCGCCCAGTAAGACTGAGCGGCCATGATGCAGGCCACCGAATGCGCGTATCCGTTCTTGACGGTAGCGTGGGGTTGCTCGCGGCTGCGAAGGCACTCAAACCAGTTGGTCATGTGGTGAAGGTCCTCGTCGCCAATGCCTGTGGGCGGAAGCCCGTTGTCTCCGGGAAGCGTGATGTATTTTTCCGGGCGCTGCTTGTCGACGTCGGGATTGTCCTCGTGGTTTCCCTTTTCCTCGACCAGCTTGTAGCGCGGGCTGCCTTCGCCGCCGATGTCAATCAGCGTGGCCTTCTTTCCCATGTAGCGCGTGAAGCTGTCCGCATCGTTGCCGAAGCTGGTCGAGTAACTCGCCAGAAAGCCTTTCGGGTACTCGAGCAGGGCGTGAAAAGTATCCGGATTCTCGCGGCCGTCGTGCCAGGCGTAGACGCCTCCGTGCGCGACCACCGAGCGCGGGAAGTGGTCATCCGTGAACCAGTGCACCAAGTCGATGCCGTGGCTCATCCACTGATCGGCGATGCCGCTCGAGAAGTCCTTGTAGAGCCGGAATTCAAAATAGAGCTGCGGGTCGAACGGCCGTTCGGGCTTGGTCATGAGCCACTTGCGCCAGTCGGTGTCTTCCTCACGGATCTGTTTTACCTCGGGGCGGCCGCGCCAGCGCGGGCCGTGGTAATTCCATACGATCTCGACCTTGCTTACGTCGCCCAGCGCCCCGCTTTGGACCACGTCGTGCGCGGCTCTGGGATAAAGCTCGCTGCGGTGCTGCGTGCCCACTTGGACGATCAGGTTTCTCTGGAGCACGGCGTCGCGCGCGGCCTTCGCCTCTTCGAGAACATTGCCCATGGGCTTTTCCACGTAGGCATCCTTGCCCGCTTCGGCCACCAGTTTCAAAACGGGCGAATGCGAGTGCTCGGGCGTGGAAATCAAGACCGCGTCAACGTCCTTGAGCGCCAGCAGGTCCTCCAGGTATTTGAACTTGCGCGGCGCCCGGCCGTAATACTTCTCGTTTCTCGGCGCGGCCTTCTCGCGGTTGACCGTCCACAAGTCGCACACGGCCGTCATCTCGACGTTGTGCTTGTCCTTGAGTCGCCCGGCGATCCAGTCGAGCTCGGTGCCGCGGTTGCCGATCCCGATGTGTCCGAGCGAAATGCGGTCGTTTGCGCCTACGGTCCGGCTGTACGAAAGGGCGGTGCTGCCTAAGGCAGTGGCGCCAGCGGCGATCACCGCGCTTCGATTCAGAAACGCTCGCCGATTGATTTTCTTTCCCGCAACGGTTTCCTCACTCATGATTAACTCTCCTGGCGAAGTTGACTTTCAGCTTTAGTCTATCACGCCCGGGTCAGGCGGGAGCGCGGTGCGTCTCGCCCGCTGTGGCGCCCGGGGCGGCTTCGTCTATTATGTAACTGCGGGCCCGTGAAGGCCAGCTGAGCGGAGCTGGCGTTCCCGGTCCGCTTCCGCAACCTCCGTTGAGAACTTCCTCATTTGATCCTTGCTGAGGTAAATCGTGGCTGCCGATTTTTCGATTTCAGCGATTCCTAAATTGGCGACGAGGTCCTTTCGCGCGACATCCGCGACCGTAGGAGTCATGGTAACATCTTCTGTGACCTGCTCTGGTCCGATCCTTTACAATCTTCGTACAATGGAGCGCGTGAACGATCTCGTCAAGAGGCGACGCAGGAGCGGCGGTGGCCATCTGTAGTGTATACACGCTATCGACAGATGACGCGGAAGCGCGGAGCTGGCTGGCGTTTTTTCGCCGTCACGGCCACCCCACTATAGCCAATGTCGTAATCGAGCGCGTCTTCTGGCTCGAGGGTGAAGTCAGTGTCGAAAAGCTCCTGCCGCTGATCGTCAACCCGCTGTATCAGGAGAGCTCAGAGCGGTCTCAACTTGACCCCATCCAAGGGCCCATCGTCGAAATCGCGTACCGGCCGGCCGTGACCGACCCCGAAACACCCTCAATCCTGGCCGGGGCGCGGGCGCTGGGGGAACACAGGCTTGAATTCGCGCGGCTCTCCAAGCGCTACCAGTTTGTCGGCGTGGAGGAATCCGAAGCGCGGGAGATCGCCGAGCGCTTCCTTTACAACAAAGTTGTGCAGAGGGTGCGCGCGCCTGACGAGATCACGACTACGCTTCGCCCCTCGGGCAGTGCTGATCCCGTTAGCACAATCTCGCTCGCCCAGTTGACAGACCAGGAACTCCTGGCTCTCTCAAAGGAGCGTTCCTGGTACGCGCCCCTCTCGCAAATGAAGGTGATCCAGGCCCAAGAGTTGAGTCAGGGACGCCCCCACACCGATGCGGAAATCGAGATCCTGGCGCAGACCTGGAGCGACCATTGTTATCACACCACGTGGAAAAGCCTGGGGCTGCTCAAGCGGCTGGCGGCGGCGACGGATAGCATCCGGCATCCGCTTGTGGTCTCGGTCTTCAAGGACAACGCCGGCGGAATGGAGTTCTACGAAGATTGGGTGGTGACCATCAAAGGCGAAACCCACAATTTCCCGAGCTCCATCGCGCCCTTCGGAGGCGTCGCCACCAAGCACGGCGGCGTGATCCGCGACACCCTGGGTTTTGGCAAAGGCGCCTACCCCATCGGGGGGACAACGATCATGGGCACGATGGACCCCCGCCTGAAGGAGGACGAGGTCCCGTCCGGGGCCTTGCACCCGCAACTGATCGTGACCGAATCAATCCGAGGGACCGCGTACTACACGAATCCGATGGGTATTCCCATGATGCACCCGGTCTACCGGATTCATCCGGGATACGCGAAGTGCCTCGCGCTCGGCCACTCGGCGGGACTTGTTCCCAAGGAATACGCGCTCAAAGATAATCCGCGCCCTGGCGACGTCGCCCTGCTCGTCGGGGGCGAGACGGGTCGCGACGGCATCCACGGGGCCACGGCCAGCTCCACGGGCATGACCGGCGAGACGCTCAAGAAGGAATCCGCCGCGGTGCAAATCGGCCACCCTATCACCGAGCGACGCCTCGCCTCGGCCATCCCGGCCCTGCGCGATGCGGGCTGCATTCGCAGCATCACTGATCTGGGTGCTGGAGGCCTCTCCTGCGCGGCGGGTGAAATGGGCGCCGGCACCGGCGTCGCGCTCGATCTCGATGCCGTGCCGCTCAAGGACCAGAGCCTCACCGCCTGGGAGGTTTTACTTTCAGAGTCCCAGGAGAGAATGTTGATCGCCGTGCCGCTGGAGAAGCTTGCGGAGGCTCAGGCCATCCTAGATCGCTTCGAAGCGGCCCACTCGGTTGTCGGCTCCTTTACGGATTCGCGGCGATTCCACGCCACGTGGCGCGACGAGAAAGTCGTGGACCTTGAAATGCCCTTTCTGTGGGAGGCGTGTCCTCTCGATACCGTTTCCGTGGCCGAGCCCAAGCGGCGCCTCGAGCCCATCAACATTCGTGAACCGCGCACCGAGCGGGAGTGGGCGACGGCAATGGAACGAGTCCTTACGCACTACCACTGCGCTGACCAGAGCGCGGCCGGGTCGCGCTTTGACACGACCGTGCAGGGCCGGACGGCGGTTGGTCCCTACGGGGGCAAGAACCACCGCATGCCCACCAATCTCTATGTATCGGCGCCGCTGCGCGGCAAACCTTACGGCGTCGTCGCCACCGTGGCGATCAACCCGTTCTACGGCGAGATCAATCCGGCGGCGATGGCCAAGCTGATGATGATTGAAG
>WNGK01029137.1_pt1 | contig 11785 bp, 12 predicted proteins | sample 5400601 | NCBI WGS metagenome assembly WNGK01 (sample SAMN13153376, study PRJNA577476) | soil metagenome | isolation source: 60 cm soil or saprolite under Garry oak tree replicate 1 | place: USA:California | collected 2016-06-15
CCCTGGCCTTGCACCGCCTCGAAGGTCTGCGCACCGCTCTCGGCCAGAATGCCGACCAGGTTGATGGCGAAATGGGAATCGCGCATCGCAGCCTCGACGGAGGCCGGGTAGCGCAGATTGGCCTGCACGGCATGGACCTGGCCGACCTTGCCACCCGGCTGCAAATGGCCTGCGAGTTCCGGCCGCCGCACCGCGACCCGGATACGGTAATCGCGTTTGCAGAGCGCGCGCACCACGTTTCGCCCCAGAAAGCCCGACCCTCCGAAAACCGTGACCAGAGTGTCCAGATTCGATGCCATGAGGTCTATTTCCTGGGGTCAAATTCGAGAGGCCGCGGGCCTGGTCAGCGGTTCCGCGATACGCCATCAGGTCCGCGCTGTATAGTATATTTGGCTCGCGGCGCGCCAATTTGACAAGCGCGCGACCGGTCCGTACTAACCGGCCCGAGCCCAGGTGGTGGAATTGGTAGACGCGCTGGCTTCAGGTGCCAGTGGCTTAACGGCCGTGAAGGTTCGAGTCCTTTCCTGGGCACCATCATCACTTGGAGTGATCGAAATCCTGATTTCTTGCGGCGCGCTTGGCGGCCCTGACGACAGTCAATTTTCTTAAGGGAGTTTCACGCCACGCCCGTTGCCCGCGCCAGCAGCTTCACCGCTTGTTCGGCGCGATGGATCGGCTCCAGGCTGCGATAGGTACGCGCGAGCAAAAGCGCGCCTTCGAGTTGGCTGAGCACCATGGTCGCGGCCAGATCCGCATCGCCCGCCGACATACCGAAGCGGAACAGCCCGCGTTTGATCTCAAGCTCCCATTTCTGGAACGCGTTGCGGGTTGCGGCGCCAAGCACTTCGGATTGCGCCGCGGTTTCCAGCGCAGTGGTCGCGATCGGACAACCCTCTTTGTAACCGGAGCGCTCAAGGTCCGCTGCCAAGCCGCGAACAATCGACACGAGAAAAATTTCGGCGCTCTCGGACACCTCGGCCGCGTTCGCGATTCCCGAGCGCACGGCTTCCGCTGACAGCGCCAGAGCAGCCTCGCCGATTTGCTCCTTGCCTTTGGGAAAATGGAAATAGAGCGAGCCCCGCGGAGAGCCCCCAGCGGTCAGAATGTCGTGTAGCGCCGTGCCGTGATAGCCCTGTCGGCGAAACAGTTTCGCCGCCGCCGCCAATGTTTTCCCTTTGGAATCAGAACCTTTTGCCATGCTCGAAGATATATCGGTTGGAAATCAGTATGTCGACCTTCATAATATGTAGGACGACATACATATGCGCCCCAATGTGGAATCCGGACTCGAAATCTGGCCGCAAGCAGAACTAGCGCATGACCCGCCAGCCTGAATCTCAATCCGGGCCGAGTCCGGCCGCGGCCAAAGCTCACCTCGTCTTCCCCTTCGCGCTGCCGTCGGCGGGCTTGGCCCTGATGCGCATGCCGCCAACGATCTTTTCGACGTCGAACGCGCCTGTTTTCCGCACGAGATCGCTGAGCTTGCTATGACCGTAAGAGCGCACGTCGAAATCCGAAAAAAGGTTTGAGATCTGCCCGCCGACTTCCCCGAGCATCACCCACCCGTCCTCGCTGTCGATTTGTGAAATGGCCTTTTCCAGAATCGGAATCGCCGCGGCCCGCGGCTGCAACGATTTTGATTTCGAGGGCGTATCCGCGCCAGGAGTTACAGCCTCCGGAAGCAAGTTCTCGGTGTAGATGAACCGGCGGCAAGCCTGTCGGAAACTCTCCGGCGTTTTCTGTGCACCGAAACCGTAGACATCGGCGCCCTCTTCGCGCAGGCGCGAGGCGAGCCGCGTGAAATCGCTGTCGGAAGACACGAGGCAAAAACCGTCGAATCGCCCACTGTGCAACAGGTCCATCGCGTCGATGACCAGCGCAATGTCGGACGCGTTCTTGCCCTTGGTGTAGGCAAACTGCTGATAGGGGTCGATCGCGTGCCTTTGCAGGATGTCGAACCATGATCTGAGCTGCGGGCCGGAAAAATCCCCGTAGATTCGGCGAACGCTGGCCTCGCCGAACTTCGCCACTTCCTCGAAAAGGCCGCCCACGATTTGCGGCGAGGTATTGTCGGCATCTATGAGCACGGCAAAACGGGGCAGTCGTTCTTGTTCGGCTTTCATCACGGGACCTTCGGTTTTGGTGGCGGTCAATGCATACTGGCGCAATTCTGTCTGATTCCGGAAAAGCGCGTTGAAAATACGACAGCGGGATATTTCCCGGGTCAGGTTCGCAAACACCATGACCGTACGCCTGCATCGCGGCGATCTGCCTGATCTCGCCCGCTACACCGATTCGGTGGCGATCGACACCGAAACCATGGGGCTGCATCCGCATCGCGACCGGCTCTGCCTCGTGCAGATGTCGAACGGCGATGGCAGCGCCGATGTGGTGCAGATCCCGAAGGATCACGCCGCGGCGCCGAACCTGAAGGCTTTGCTGACCAATCCGCAGATCATGAAAATCTTTCACTTCGCGCGGTTCGATCTCGCCGCGCTCTACAATGCGTTCGGTGTGATGCCGCAGCCGGTATATTGCACCAAGATCGCCTCGCGGCTTTCCCGCACCTATACTGATCGGCATGGCCTGAAGGATTTGGTGCGCGAGGTGCTCAACATCGATCTGTCGAAGCAGCAGCAATCGAGCGATTGGGGCTCGCCAGCCCTGAGCGAGGCGCAACTGGCCTATGCGGCGTCGGACGTGCTGCATCTGCATGCTTTGCGCGAACGCCTCGATGCCATGCTCGCGCGCGAGGGCCGCACCGCGCTGGCGCAAGCCTGTTTCGAGTTTCTGCCGACGCGCGCCAAGCTCGATCTGCAGGGCTGGGATACCGAAGACATTTTTGCGCATTCTTGAACGACGGCGCTTTGCCGCGGTTGCCGCCCCGTTTCGGTCACACTCGTGACGCGACGTCCGGGCTGCATAATCCGGCGATTGCGGCTAGAATGCCGGGTGACGAGAGCGCGTTGGAGCAGCAGTGAACTCGATTCAGAATCCAACCTATCGAGCCGGAATGGAGGCGCGCTTTGCCATCGCTGCGCGCCACAGCCGGATGGTGCGAGCGCTCCGCATCGCGGTCCCCACGGCTGTGATCCTGGCGATGACGGCCATCATCGCGGTCTCCATCTTCAATCCGTTCCGGCTGTTGCTGCCCAAGCTGCCGCTCGACGTCGGCAACCTGGTCGTCTCCGGCACCAAGATCACGATGGAGTCGCCGCACCTGTCCGGCTACACGCCCGATCGGCGGCCATACGAACTCTGGGCCCATACCGCGACCCAGGATCTGACAGATCCGGATCATGTCGATCTCAAGACGTTACGGGCGAAGTTCTTGATGGAAGATCGGACGACCGTGATGCTGGACGCCCGCAACGGGTTGTTCGATACCAAGGAGCAATTGCTCGAACTGCGCAAGGATATCCTGTTGCAATCCTCGACCGGCTACGAAGCGCGCCTGACGCAGGCATTGGTCGACATGGGCAAGGGCACGGTGACGTCGGATGAACATGTCGACGTCAAATTGCTGAACGGAACGCTGACGGCCGACAAGCTCAGGATTACCGGGGGCGGAGAGATAGTGAGGTTTGAGGGCAACGTCGTGATGAATTTGGATAATCTTTCCGCCGATGGCGCGTCCAGCGAACCCGCAAGTGCACCCGCTGCGCCAGCAGAGACCGCCCAGCCGGCCAAAACGCGGTCCATCTCGGGCAAGTCCGCCAACTCGAAATGATCTTTGGGATGATGATTTCTCCGCGCAGCATCCGGATCCGTCGGATCGCGCCGTGCGTCTGTGCGGCCGCCTTGGCGCTTGCGGTGATCGCCGCCGGCAATGCCGGCGCGCAGAGCGCGGTGCAGGGCGTGCCCAATGCGATGCAGGGTTTTTCGCAGAACCGCGACCAGCCGATCCAGATCGAAGCCGCTTCGCTCGAGATGCGCGACAAGAAAAAGGAGGCGACATTTGCCGGCAATGTCAAGGTGGTGCAGGGCGACACCACCATGACGTCGAAGACGCTGGTGGTGTTCTATGATTCGACGCCCGCCCCTGCCACGGCGCCGGCCGCCAATTCGAAATCCGCAAAATCGGCACCCATGCAGTCCGCAACGCCTGGTCCCGGCGGCAGTTCGTCGATACGCCGGCTGGAGGCGAGAGGCAGCGTGGTCGTGACGCAGAAGGATCAGGTCGTGACCGGGGAGACCGCCGTGTTCGAGACCAAGACCAACCTGATCACCATGCTTGGTGGCGTGGTTTTGACCCAGGGCAAGAATGTGCTGCGCGGCGACCGGCTGATGGTGGATATGACGACCGGTGTGTCGCGGGTGGAATCCGACTCAGGCCGTGTGCAGGGCCTGTTTCAATCATCCGGCCAAGGCGGGCCGACAATACCTGGCGCACCGTCCCCAGCCGCCCCGTCGGGCTCGGGCACCTCAAATAAACCGAAATAGTATCAATTACTTGTGTGCTACGCGCGAGCCGCGAGGTTGAAGCCTGCGGCGCAAGCCTGTATCTACGGACACGGCCAACGGCGCGATCCATTCCTCGAATGGAGGGTGTTTCGCTGGGCAAGGGACATCCGTTCATTCATGTTGCGCGGGCGAATCGAATCGCCGCGGCGGGTCGCGAAATCACCGTGAAAGGCTTAAGCGAAGCAGGGATGGTGGATTTACTCGGCATGTTCCGTCGACGCCCGGCGAAACGCAGTGCGCCAGGATTTGCGCGCACGCGCGCCGATATCACCGCGCTCGGTGATACCATCGGCGACATGCTGAGTAGCCCGGTGCGCGACGCGCCTCCGATTGCCCGCGATGCGCCGCTGCCGAAACCGCATGCGCCTCGGATAGAGAAACCGCGCCCTCGTGCCAAGACCAATGGCGGGGGTGCCCCGCAGCTAACGCAGCGGACGGGCTATCTGGCTGTGCATAGCGTGGAAAAGCGTTTCGGCACCCGCCAGGTCGTACGCGGCGTCAGCATCTACGTCCGACGCGGCGAGGCCGTGGGTTTGCTGGGTCCGAACGGCGCCGGCAAGACCACGGTATTTTACATGATTACCGGCCTGATCAAGGCAGATCGCGGCACGATCGAGCTCGACGGCCACGATGTCACCAAGCTACCGATGTATCAGCGCGCGCGATTAGGCATAGGTTATCTGCCGCAGGAGGCTTCGATCTTTCGCGGTCTCACGGTGGAGCAGAATATCCGCGCCGTGCTGGAGGTCGTCGAACCCTCGAGGAGAAAGCGTGAAGCCGAGCTCAATTCTCTGCTTGACGAATTCAACATCGCGCGACTGCGCAAAACGCCGTCGATTGCGCTATCGGGCGGCGAGCGGCGCCGGGTCGAGATCGCCCGCGCCCTCGCTACTCGCCCCAATTACATGCTGCTCGACGAACCGTTCGCCGGCATCGATCCGATCGCGGTTGGGGACATTCAGGATCTTGTCCGCCATCTCACCAATCGCGGCATCGGCGTGCTGATTACCGACCACAATGTCCGGGAAACGTTGGGACTGACCGACCGCGCCTATATCGTCTATGCTGGCGAGATCCTGACCGAGGGCAATCCGGACGAAATCGTCAATAATCCGGATGTCCGGCGCCTTTACCTTGGCGAGGAATTCCGCCTCTAGCCCTTTTTTCTCATTCGTCAAGCCGTGTACATCGGCTTTGGACTGGTTTAAGCAAGAATCGGACCAACTTTTAGGATCGGTTCTTGCCTCCATGGCGCTGACGCAGAGATTAGAGTTCCGCCAGTCGCAGTCGCTGGTGATGACGCCGCAGCTGATGCAGGCGATCAAGCTGCTGCAGCTGTCCAATCTCGACCTTTCGGCCTTCGTCGAAGAGGAACTGGAGCGAAATCCGCTGCTCGATCGCGCCAGCGACGGCACCGAGCCGCCGGTTGCGGGTGAACCCGTGCCGGAGCAAGCTGAATTTTCCGACCACGAGGACGCCGGTTCCGCCTATGGCGACGCTGCTGCCACCGAGCATTCCGAGATGACCAGCGGCGCCGGCGACGGTTTCGAGCCGGCTCAGGAGGAGTGGTTGAATCGCGACCTCGGCAGCCGCACCGAGATCGAGCAGACCCTTGATACCGGGCTGGATAACGTCTTCTCCGAAGAGCCCGCCGAAGCCGCCGCGCGGAACGCCCAGGATGCGGCCCCGACTGCGTATACCGAATGGGGCGGCGGCGCCTCCAACGACGAGGCTTACAATCTTGAAGCCTTCGTCGCCGCCGAGGTCACACTGGGCAGCCATCTTGCCGAACAACTGGCGGTGGCTTTCACCGCGCCGGCGCAGCGCATGATCGGCCAATACCTCATCGATCTCGTGGACGAGGCCGGTTACTTGCCGCCGGATCTGGGGCAGGCCGCCGAGCGGTTAGGGGCGTCGCAACAGGACGTCGAAGCGGTTCTCGCGACGCTGCAAAAATTCGATCCACCCGGGGTCTGCGCGCGAAACTTGAGCGAGTGCCTTGCGATCCAGCTACGCGAGCTCAACCGCTACGACCCCGCGATGCAGGCGCTGGTCGAACATCTGGATCTTCTGGCGAAACGCGATATCGCCGGCTTGCGAAAATTCTGCGGTGTCGATGATGAGGACATCACCGACATGATCGGCGAAATTCGCCGTCTCGATCCGAAGCCGGGTTTGAAATTTGGCTCGGCGAAGATGCAGACCATGGTGCCGGATGTCTATGTGCGGCCCGGGCCGGACGGCGGCTGGCATGTCGAGCTCAACAGCGACACGCTGCCGCGCGTGCTGGTCAATCAGACCTATTATACCGAGCTGTCGAAGACGATCCGCAAGGACGGCGACAAATCCTATTTCACCGATTGTCTGCAGAACGCGACCTGGCTGGTGCGCGCGCTCGATCAGCGCGCCCGCACCATTCTCAAAGTCGCAACCGAGATCGTGCGCCAGCAGGACGGCTTCTTCACCCACGGCGTGGCGCATCTGCGACCGCTCAATCTCAAGGCGGTGGCGGACGCGATCCAGATGCATGAATCGACGGTGTCGCGGGTCACTGCCAACAAATACATGGCGACCAATCGCGGCAGTTTCGAATTGAAGTATTTTTTCACCGCCTCGATCGCCTCTGCCGACGGCGGCGAAGCCCATTCGGCGGAGGCGGTCCGTCACCACATCAAGCAGCTGATCGATGCCGAGGACCCGGCGGTGATCCTCTCGGACGATACCATCGTGGAGCGGTTGCGCGAATCCGGCATTGATATCGCCCGTCGCACCGTCGCGAAGTATCGCGAAGCGATGCGAATCCCGTCTTCGGTACAGCGCCGCCGCGACAAGCAAAGCATGCTCGGTAATGCGCTTTCGGCGCCCGTCGCATCTTCCGATCGCTCCCGCTACACTCAGCCGGCTTGATTGCATCCCGGCTAAATCGGATAGTGTCGGTTCCGCACTGGCGTCCCAAATCCGAACTTCGCCATACCTCGCAGCACCAGTCCAATCGAGGCATCAAAATGACTCTCCGGATCTCGGGAAAAAGCATCAGCGTCGCTGAGCAAGGATGGTTTCGGTTTCCGCACCGACTGCGCGCTGCATCTGGATTCCGGAATTACGCTCGAGGCCGATTCCAATGCCGCCGATGCCTATGCCAGCGCCGACCAGGCGCTGCTGATGATCGAAAAGCGCCTGCGCCGCTACAAGAGCCGCCTCAAGGACCGCTCGGCGCGCAAGGCGCACGCGGCTTCAGCGGCGCTTGCCGAGATGAACGCCCCGACACTCGACGCCCCGAGCTACGTTATCGAGGCGCCTGGCGAGGGCGACGACGAGGTCACCGGCTACAGCCCGGTCATCATCGCAGAAGCGACCACGTCGCTGAAGCGGCTTTCGGTCAGCGAAGCCGTGATGGAGCTGGACCTGACCGGCGCCGCCTGCATCGTGTTCCAGCACGGCGGTAGCGGACGCGTGAACATCATTTACCGGCGGAGCGACGGCAATGTGGGTTGGATCGATCCCCCTGTGATTGACAACCCCGGGAGGTAGACGCCAATCGGCATTGACGTGCAGGGGCACCCTCCCTATGGTCCGCCGCCCTCGAGGGAACGCTGGAAACAAACAATGTCGCGGGAGTTGGCACCGGTCTTGTGTTGGAGTAGAAGCCCCCCAATTAGGGCCCGGGCCTAAGCCCGCCTCCCCTTCTTGACGCCGCCCCGCTAGAGCCTATTTCGCAACCTGACGGTTAAATTCACCTCGGAACGCCCCATGACGATTACCGACCTGGTCGCACCCGAGGCGGTTCTCCCGGCTTTGAAGGTCAACAGCAAGAAGCAGGCGCTGCAGGAGTTGGCGGCGCGTGCCGCCAGCCTTACCGGGCAGAATGAACGGGCGATTTTCGAGGTTCTGCTGCAACGGGAGAAGCTCGGGACCACCGCGGTCGGCTATGGCGTTGCCATCCCGCACGGCAAGCTTCCGAAACTGGAAAGGCTGTTCGGCCTGTTTGCGCGTCTCGAACGCCCGATCGATTTCGAGGCAATGGACGGCCAACCGGTTGATCTGGTGTTCCTGCTGCTGGCACCGGAAGGCGCGGGCGCCGATCACTTGAAGGCGCTCGCCCGCATCGCACGGCTATTACGCGATCAGGACGTCGCCAAGAAGCTGCGCGCCTCTCGCGATGCGCAGGCAATCTATTCGGTGCTGGCCTTGCCGCCCGCGAGTGCGGCGTAAAATCCCAAGGCCCTCATCGCCTGGCGCACTGGTCGGCCTTGCGCAGACCACGACCGCGCTGGCGGCAATTCATCTTTTTCGGAAAATGCTGTTGCGAGGATCGATGGATACGCGGTCCAGCCCGCGTATGACACCACCATCCGCCATTGCCAGTGACAGCAGCAAACATCGCGTCCGCTACACCGTCAACCGCTGCATTCAGTGAACGCTGACGGCCTGCAGCTCGTTGCTCCAGGCATTCGCGATCGCCGCTTCCCGGCTATCGGTGAGCATGATCGGCGTACCGTCGGCCGCGTGCAGCGCAAACAGCTTCAATCCCGGCGCGATCGCAGGCGCTTGGGGGAACAAGCCCGGCACGTCCTCGGAACGGATCTGCTTCACATAGGCGATATGGCCCTCACCCAGGGTCGCCAAGGCCTCCCGCGAGACGCCCTTCGGCTCAAACTCAACATTACCTTCGGTCATGGTCTCGACTCCTCTACCAGACTAAGCGGTCGAGTCCGCTACTCGTTCCATTATTCGTGTTCATTGATAGCAATTGTCTTAACGATCCTTTCCGGCTCAGGCCGGGCTAAATCGATCGACAACAGCCCGTTTTTCAGGTCCGCGCCCAGCACCTGCATCCCCTCCGCCAGCACGAAAGTGCGCTGGAAGTGGCGCGCGGCGATGCCGCGATGGATGTATTGCCGGGCCTTGTCGTCCTGCTGGCGACCCCGGATCACGAGCTGGTTTTCCTCAATGGTTACATCGAGTTGGTCGCGGGTAAAACCTGCCACCGCCAGCGTGATCCGCAGCCGTTCGGGTTGGCCGTTGGAGCGGTCGCACCTCTCGATATTGTAGGGAGGGTAACCGTCGGCGCCCTTGACGACGCGATCGAGCGCACGCTCGATTTCGTCGAATCCAAGCAGGAACGGGCTGGATAACGAGGGAACACGAGACATATTTTTGCAAAGTCCTCTCGAAGCGACTTTGAAGTTTCAGGGCCCTTGCGGCGCCCCTAATAACCGTCTGGCGGACTTGCCCTCCGGTCGAAATTGAATATGGGCATGATTCTACAGGGGTTCAAGCACCTCACGGAACCGGCTTGGCCATCAAGCGTCATTCCGGGGCGCGTTGAAGACGCGAACCCGAAATCTCGAGATTCCGGGTTCAACGCTTCGCGCTGCTCCGGAATGACGCTCAGAGATCGATCCGCTTGCGGCCGTCGGCGGTGAACAAATGCAGCTTTTGCTGCGGGGCAATCGCCCTGATCCGCTCGCCGATGGCGGGCGCGATCGCGCCGGGAATCCGCACGATCACCTCGCCTGGCGGCAACTCCCCGGGATTGGCGGCAACGCCCTGTACCTCATGCCGGCGGGTGCCGTAAAGGAAGGTCTCGGCCCCGACGCGCTCGATCGCTTCCACCGTGAGGTCGAGGGCAATGCCGCCCGCGATGGGGTCGCTCGAAATCACAAAATCCTCGGGCCGGATTCCCAGAATGCCGCCTTCACTTGTCGCGCGGCGGTCGCCCGCGAATTGCGATTTGATTTCGTCTGCGCGCAGCGCCATCAGATTCATCGGCGGCGCACCGATAAACGAGGCGACGAAGGTGGTCGCGGGCTTCTGATAGATCGCGAGCGGGTTGCCGATCTGCTCCACCCGGCCTCCATTCATCACCACCAGAATATCGGCGAGCGTCATGGCCTCGAGCTGGTCGTGGGTCACATAGATCGATGTAGTGTTTAGCCGGCGCTGCAATTTCCGGATTTCGACGCGCATCGCGATGCGCAGCTTGGCATCGAGGTTAGACAAGGGCTCATCGAACAGAAATACTTTCGGCTGCCGCACGATCGCGCGGCCCATGGCGACGCGTTGGCGTTGTCCGCCTGAGAGCTGCCGCGGCTTGCGGTCGAGCATCGGCCCGATTTCGAGAATGCGCGCGGCTTCCTGGACGCGGGTATCGATCTCGGGCTTCGGCATGCCGCGGTTGCGCAGGCCATAGGCCATGTTGTTATAGACGCTCATATGCGGATAGAGCGCGTAGTTCTGGAACACCATGGCGATGTCGCGATCGGCCGGCTCGATCCGGTTGACGATGCGCCCGCCTATGTCGATGTCACCGCCGGTGATGGTCTCGAGCCCGGCGACCATCCGCAGCAGCGTGGACTTGCCGCAGCCGGAGGGCCCGACCAGCACGCAGAACTGGCCGTCGCCGACTTCGAAGTTGATCCCCTTGATGGCCTCAACGCCACCGGGATAGGTCTTGTGGACGTTGCGTAGGGCGACGTTAGCCATGGAAATCCCCAGCAAATAGCGAATGGCCGGTAGCGAATAGGGAAGAGCAGCAAGCGCCGGCTCCGCCTTCCATTGGCCACTCGCTATTGGCCATTCGCCTCTTCATTTCTCCGTCTCGACCAGCCCGCGCACGAACAGCCGTTGCATCAACACCACCACCGCAACGGGGGGCAACATCGCGAGAACGGCCGTTGCCATCGCCAGCTGCCATTCGGCCAGTTCGTCGGTCGTCGTCAGCATCTTCTTGATGCCGGTGACGATGGTCTGCATCGAATCTTGTGTGGTGATCAGCAACGGCCACAAATATTGATTCCAGCCATAGATGAACTGGATTACGAACAGCGCGGCGAACGTGGTGATCGATAGCGGCAACAGCGTATCCCAGAAAAAGCGGAACGGTCCGGCGCCGTCGATACGCGACGCCTCCAGCAATTCGTCCGGCACGGTCATGAAGAATTGCCGAAACAAAAGCGTGCCGGTCGCGGATGCGATCAACGGCAGGATCAGCCCGGCATAGGTGTCGAGCATATGCAGGTCGGATACCACCTTGTAGGTCGGATAGATGCGGACCTCGACCGGCAGCATCAGCGTGACAAAGATGATCCAGAACGCCGTCTTGCGGAACGGGAAACGGAAATACACCACGGCATAGGCGGACAGGATCGAAATGAAGATCTTGCCCACCGCGATGCCGATCGCGGAGATGAACGAATTAAGCAGCAAATGGCCGACCGGCTCGCGGCTTGTGCGCGAGCCTCCAACGAAGATGGCCCGGTAGTAGTTTTCCAGGATATGGCTGCCCGGCGAGAGCGGCATGTTGGCGCCGACCACGGTT
>WNGK01007067.1_pt1 | contig 11784 bp, 13 predicted proteins | sample 5400601 | NCBI WGS metagenome assembly WNGK01 (sample SAMN13153376, study PRJNA577476) | soil metagenome | isolation source: 60 cm soil or saprolite under Garry oak tree replicate 1 | place: USA:California | collected 2016-06-15
CTGATCGAGCTTTGCCTCGCCGACCTGCTCCCGACCAGCACTCAAGAGCCAGGCGCGCTGGCGGGGCCACTGGCGGTGCTCCCGCTCGCCTTGCTGGTCACCATCCTGGCGCTGACGCTGACCCTGGCCCTGCGCTCTGGGCAGAGCGGCTGGCGACAGCGACCAAGAACGGGACCCTCGATGACCGCGCGCGGCGACGCCACCCCCGACAGCGCCTGGATAGGAGGCTTATTCTATTACAATCCCGACGATCCTGCGTTGTTTGTCGAAAAGCGCTCCGGTCTGGGGTGGACCCTGAATTTTGGCCACCCCCAGGTTAAGCTGATCCTGATCGGCCTGCTGCTGGTGCCCCTGGTGCTGAGTCTCCTGCCCATCCTCTTCCCGCAGTGAGGAGGGCCTGGGGCACCTCGACTCTTCTGCATTTGGGAACCATCTGACCAGGAGCGAGCTGTCAGCAGAGAGGGGACCGGGCGTTCGCCCGGCACCAACAAGTACGGCACTGCTACAAGTGCTCTCGCATGAAAGGAATGCGTATGCAAGAACAGAGTACTCCGCGCCGGGGAGGCGCCGCCTTCATCTGGAAATGGAGCGCGATCTCTGGGGTCACGCTGGGAGTGATCCAGATCTTGCTCTCCCTGCTCTCCCTTGGACTGCTCAAGACGGTCCTTGACCTTCTCGTGTGGCTGATCGGGTTTTTCTTGATCGGCCTGGCAGCCTCCCGTCACACCGGCAGGATTGGGACAGGCGCGCTGATCGGGCTGGTCACGAGCCTGATCGCAGTGCTGTTTGGGATCATTCAGATGACGGCCAATGGGCAAGAGATCACTCAGGCCATCCACAAGGCGCAGCAACAGGACCAGAGCATCCCGTCCAGTACATTACGCGCGATCGCGATCGTTGGCATCGTCATCGGACTGATCGTGACGGTCGCCATCGAGCTCGGTCTGGGGGCTGGCATCGGCGCGTTGGGCGGTCTGGTAGGACGGCGCCAGGCCCCGCCCGTCGCATCAACACCCGTTGCAGAGACTCTGTGGACCCCGCCGCCATCTCCCCACCCGCAGCCTCCCCAGCCGCCCGGCCCGAAAGAGCGCCAGGAGTAGCACGTTGCGGCGTGTCTTGAGCATGCTGAAGGAGAAACATGGAGATCGGCCTGCAAGATGTCTATGCGAGAGGCTGGATGTCGAGAAAGGAGTGAGGAGATGCCCTCAACGCTGCATATCCCTCCCGCCCTGGTCATCACGACTGCCATAGCAGTGGTCTTTGTCATTGGATATCCGCTGGCTTTAGGGGTGATTGTCCGCAAGAAGTTCGCGGTGGGCTGGAAATATTTCTGGTTTGGCGCCCTGGTCTTCCTGGTGTTCCAGCTGCTCACGCGCACGCCTCTCGTGACGGTGCTTCAGGCGACGGTGCTGATGCACCTGCTGCTCACCTCGACCGCCTTCAGCTGGATCTGGCTGGTAATCCTGGCCATCACCGCCGGGCTCTTTGAGGAAGTGGGACGCTATGTTGGATATCGTCTCTTCCTGCGCCGGGAGCCAAAAACCTGGGCGAAAGCAGTGATGTTTGGCCTGGGACACGGCGGCCTGGAATCGATGGTGGTGGTTGGGGGACAGATCGTGCTCACGGCCATCAACGATGTCGTGCTCACGACCATCAATGTGAACACGCTGCCCCCCGCCCAGAGACAGGGCGTCCTCCAGCTATTCGCGGCCATCAATGCGGAGCCCTTCTGGCTCCCGTTGCTGGCGGCCTGGGAGCGACTCTGGACGATACCGGTGCAGATTGCGCTTGCCGTGATGGTGGTGCAAGTGTTTCGCCGGCAGCAGATCCGCTGGTTATTCCTGGCCATCCTGTTCCATGCGCTGGTTGATTTTTTGGCAGGCGCCTTGCCACAGGCGTTTGGTCAGAGCATCACGATCACGCTGCTGGTTGAGGGCATCGTGTGCGTGTTCGGGCTCATCGGTGTGTGGATCATCTGGCGCTTGCGCGAACCGGGAGACTCTGCGAAAGCAGGGCTGACTCTTCCCCCCTCTAGCAACACCACAGGAGTCTCCGAAATGGAATGGCCCCAGCGATGACAGCGGACGAGGGGAGGAAGTCGATTCGCGAGGAGCGCGTGGCTCGTACTCTGATTGGCGATCACCATGCTCACGCGAGGACAGCGCAAGCAACCAGCAACACGCCACGTTTTTGTCCTGAGAAAGGAGACATGTTATTGATGGGGCAGGACCCGTGCTCTCCGCCCCTCCACCGGAGTCGGAAGGGCAAGAACAGGCGAGCGGAATGCAAGCAGAACAGGTCTCATCCCCACATGTCCGCGCTGAGCCCCTACCTTTGGCTCCCACAGAGCAGGAGGATCAGGTTCGATCTCGGAAGAAGGCTGCGTCGCAACCCGCAGCCTCAACCAAATGCACGTTTTCCGGGGTGGTGGTTTCCATTGACTTCAAGCGTTTCCTGGAAAGCAGTGTTGCGCTGGTGGAATGTCCCAATTGTGCCGCAACCCGCACCCTGGAACCGCATGGTGGAGTCCTGCGGGCCGTCGTCTCACGACAAACGCAAAATGCAGACACGTGCGACTTCCCGACGATGGGCACGGATTGATTCGCTCTGGAAGGTTGTTGGCAGTTAAAGATCATACAGACGGAAATCAGAAAGCGAGGTGTCCATATGGGTGTCTGGTCGCGTGAGGGCATTGATCAATCTGCCGAGAGATCGATGTCAAGACGGTCTAACGCTCTATCTCAGCAGGCTGCGGGCGAAATCTGCCGGGCTCTTCCACCCGCTCAAACCACAGAAATGAGGCGACACCATGTTCGTTTTCTCCTGGCCTGAATTGGCCATCTTGTGCGGCGCAGCGTTGCTCGGCATCGTCTGCGTCACGCCCTACACTCTGGAGCTGGGCCGCGATGCGTTCACAAAGGCGCAGGAGCGGATGCACCAGCCTCTGTGGGTGCTCGCGCTGCTCCAGGGCGCGCAGAGCTTCGTCCTGATGGGAGTGGCGACCGGCCTGGGATTGCTCATCGCGCACCATATCGGCCTGGGCGCGCCGTTGCTAGAGGGCCTGCTGGGAGGCAAGCCGGTGACAACTCAGGCGCTGGCGGTCATCGCGCCTGCGCTGATCTTCGGGATAGCTTCCGCTGCGGTCCTGCTGCTCCTGGAGATCACGGTGTTCTGGCCGCGCCTGCCCCAGGCCATGCGCACCACTTTTCCGATCCCCGCCCTGTGGAAACGCTTCCTGGCGTCCTTCTACGGCGGCATCGATGAGGAGCTTCTGTCCCGCTTGTTCTTGCTCTCTTTGCTGGCATGGCTCATCGGCTTGGCCTGGCATGTGCCTGACGGCAAGCCAACGCTGGGGGCATTGTGGCTCGCCAACATCCTCGCTGCGGTGATCTTTGGCCTGGGTCATCTGCCGACCACTGCCACGCTGGTAAAGCTCACCCCCTTGTTGATCGGGCGTGCCATCCTCCTCAACGGCATCGTTGGAGTCGCCGTCGGCTATCTCTTCTGGCAGTATGGCCTCGAAGCGGCGATGCTGGCCCACTTCACCGCTGATCTCGTGCTGCACGTCATTGGAGACTCCATCGCGAAAAAGGTACGTTCGGCGGGGGCCTCATGAAACATCAGACTGACACCTGCCACAAAAAGCATCCCTCAACCCTCTTTATTTGTGACGATCATGTGATGGTCGTCACGATCCTCCTTTCTCAAGCGCGAGAAAGAGAAGGAGAAAGGATGCTATTCCATTCGAATCGGAGAGTTCTCTCTCCAAAGAAAGAAAGGAGCACAGCTCATGATTCTGGTGACCGGAGCAACAGGAAACATTGGGCGGGAGGTCGTCAACCTTCTGCTGGCTTCCGGCGCGAAAGTGATGGCCTTCACCCGCCATCCAGAGACTGCTGCGTTGCCTGACGGCGTGCGTGTCGTTGGTGCCGATCCCTCCCACCTGCAGATACTAGAGCTGGAACTCGAGGGCATCGAGGCAATTCTCATCAGCCCGCGCGCCCTTGGGGATGCCACTGCCCCAGCCGCCACCGCCGAACTGCTGGCGATGGCCGTCAAGCGGGGAGCGCCACGGGTCGTGGTGTTGTCGGCAGCCACCGTGGAGTACGGAGGTGGGGAGCAGCGCTTCGCTGATGCCTTCCAGGGAGTTGAGGACGCCACCAAAGCCTCTGGATTGCCCTGGACGCTCCTGCGTTCGACTGACTATGCTTCCAATGCCCTGGCCTGGGCGCCCCAGATCCGTGCGACCGGCGTGGTGTCTGGCGCCTATGGTGATGGCGCGACCTCGACGGTCCACAATCAGGATGTGGCCGCAGTCAGCGCATTGGCACTGACGGACTCCGCCCACATTGGCCAGACCTACCTGCTCAGCGGCCCACAGTCCCTCACCCAACGCGACAAGGTTCGCCTGATCGGCCAGGCCATCGGCCGCGAACTCCATTGGCAGGAGATCCCGCCGGCGCAGGTTCGCCAGGCGATGCTCGCTCAGGGCCTTCCTCCGGACGTTCCCGACCGACTGCTGGGATACTGGGCCAGCCTCGAAAAGACGGCGGGACCCTCTTCGACGGACGTGTCACGAGTGCTCGGCCGCCCCGCCCTCACCTTCGCCGAGTGGGCGGTCGAGCATGCCACTGCCTTCCAGCATTGACAGGGAAGCTGTCCAAAAAAGGCAGCTTCCCCCTCTGACGCCTGGTCGGGGACGGTCATGGTTCTCACGACAAGGTCTCTGCGAGGTCGCGCAGGAGAGGCGTTCAAGCACCTTCTCCTTGGTGCAAAAGAAAGAGAGAAAGCACATGGCAAAGACCAATCAAGCTCCACGGTTTGTCCGTCTGGCAAACGGTTTGACGAAAACCTTGCTGCGCACGGGCTTGCCGCTCAGCGGCTTCGGCTATCCCATGTACCTGCTCACGGTGCGTGGACGCAAGAGTGGGCAGCCTCATACCACTCCAGTTGTCATCGTTGAGCAGGAGGGGAAGCGGTACCTGCTCTCCCCCTTTGGAGTGGTGAATTGGGTGCGCAATCTGCGAGCGAGCGGTGTGGCCACCTTCACCCGTGCACGTCGGCACGAGCAGGTGCGCGCGCGTGAACTGCCCAGAGATGAAGCGGGTCTAGTGCTCAAAGGACTGCTGACCAGTGGCAAGAATCCTCCGATCCTCGGCTACTTTGGGGTCAGCGCGCAGTCTTCTGCTGAGGACTTTGAACGCGCCGCAGTGGAGCATCCGGTGTTTGTGTTGGAAAGGACATAGCGCTCCCGGCGACCATGTGGGACCTCTTCCCGGCTGTCGAGGAGGTCCCACTCCCGCCTGAGTATCCTCCACCAGGAGGTGGTGAGGTAGAATCAGGCAAGGAAGAAAAGGAAACATAGCCCGGTGAAAGGCAGGAACCAGCGTGGAATCGTTTGAAACCTACAGACCCTACCTGTTTGCCGTCGCCTACCGCCTGCTCGGCTCGGCGATGGACGCCGAGGATCTGGTGCAGGAGACCTACCTGCGATACCAGACGACACCGCCAGAGAGCATTCACTCGCTCAAAGCCTATCTCACGACGATCCTGGTGCGCCTGGGCATGGATCAGCTCCAGCTGGCGCGCAGAGCGCGAGAAGTGTACGTGGGTCCCTGGTTACCGGAACCGATCCTCACCGAGGAGCTGGAAGATCCAGCCCATCCTGAAAAGCGCGTCAAGAGGGAGGAATCGATCTCGCTGGCATTCCTGGTGCTGCTGGAGCAGCTCCAACCGTTCGAGCGCGCGGTCTTCCTGCTCCACGAAGTCTTCGAGTACCCGTTTGCTGAGATCGCTGCCATGCTTGGCAAGAGTGAAGTCGCCTGTCGCAGTTCGTTCAGTCGGGCCAAGCAGCATCTGCAGGCGCATCGGCCCCGCTTCACACCCGCGAAAGAAACACACCAGCACCTGCTCGCGAGCTTCCTAGAGGCGGTGCAGAGCGGAGACATGACCAACCTGACGCAGTTGCTCGCCGAAGAGGTGATCCTGTGGACAGATGGAGGTGGAAAAACCAGAACCGCCGCGCTGCGTCCGATTTCCGGACGGGAAGCGGTGATCCGCATCAGCCTCAAAACGAAGCGCTTTTGGCCAGAGGGGATGCGTTACGAGATCAGGGAAGTCAATGGAGAACCTGCCCTGGTCGGTCGCGTTTTCGGTCGAGCCTGGACCGTTCTGGCTCTAGAGGTGGAGCACGGCTAGATTCAGGCGATTCGAATCATTGCCAACCCGGACAAACTCAGCCGGGTCTGAAGAGCAAAAGGACATTACCAATGGAAAACGAGACAGCTTTCTCCCATGACTTCCCGACGCAGGAGGTGGAACTAAGATGCTTCCTTGTGGTCAGCGACTACGCTCGCGCGCTGGCATTCTATCGCGATGTGCTGGGAGCGCGAGTTCTGCATGAGCTTGCCGGGACGCTGTGCGAACTGCACTTTGCGGGGAGCCAGATTCTGCTGTCGGCGCCTTTTCGTTCCCGACCAGACAAGCTAGACGTTCCCGATCCGCCGCCTCCCGACCACATGGGCGCGATCCTCGATCTCTCCATCCAGGTGCCTGACTGCCTGGCCGCCTACCACCTCCTGCGCGCTCGCGGAGCGGAGTTTCTGACTCCCCCGTTCGAGGGGAGAGAAAAGACCCAGGCCTTCTTGCTTGACCCAGATGGGCATCTCATCGAGATCTGGCAGGCACGGGGAAAGTAAAGCAGAAACGTCCAACCCGTTTGCAGATGGCTCCGCGTGGCGCGGGGGAAGGGGAGAATGATCATGCCCATCGTGGCGACAACAGACCAGTGTCAGATCCCCCACACACGGCAGGCGGCCAGGCGAGAGCTTGTCCGATCTGTGCAAGAGGGGATGACCGCACGAGAAGCGCGCAGACGCTGTCCTGTGCGGATGCATCGCACGACGGTCTATCGACTGCTCAGTCGTGTCAAGCGCGAAGGCGAGCGGGCCCTGGCTGAGCGGCGACACGGTCACCCCGTCAAACTACGTGGAGAGGTTCTCACCTTTCTGCTGGACTACTGCCAAAGTCAACCTGCTATTTCCAGCGCAGAAGTCCAACACCTGCTGGCCGAACGATTTGCGCTCTCGGTCAGCGTGAGCCAGCTCAATCGGGTACGGGCCGCGCACGGCCTGAGTCGCCAGCCTGTGCCATCGATCCCGCGAGAAAAAAAAGCCGCAAACTGGCGTCACCATTGCCCCAGGATATCATGAGCAAGCGAGTGGATTGCTGTTGTTGGCAGCAGCCACTGAAACCGGCCTGCTCACTCAGTTAGAACAGGCGCTACCACCCCCGGACCCAGCACGCCTTCCCCTGGCAGGCAGTGCAGCAGTCCGCCGACGCCTACTACTCACGCTTCTGTTTCTGGGAGCGGTTGGGCTCGCGTGCACGTGGGATCTGCGTGGATACACAGCCGATGGTCTGGCCTTGCTCACCGGACGGACGCAGGCCTATGGCTATCGCTACACCGAAGCCTTTTTGTCACAAGTGGCCCGTGCCGATGGGGCCGAACGCTGGACTTCTGCCCTCGCGTGCTGGGCCACCCAGCTCTGGCATCCGACCGAGCACACAGGAGAAGCCGAACACCCCTATGCGCTGACCTACTATGTGGATGGCCACCGGAAGCCGGTCTACAGTGACGTGCTCATCCCACGCGGACTGATCGGGCGTCTGGGCGTGATTCTGGGCTGCCGAGCGCTCCTGTTGCTGCACGACGAGCAGGGCCATCCCCTCTGCGTAACGACCCATCGTGGAGACCAGCATCTCACAGTGGGCGTCCCCGCATTTCTGGAGCGGTATGAACAGCATACAGGAAACAGCCAGGTCACGCGAATGATCGTAGATCGCGAGGGCATGGCCACTGAGTTCCTCGCGAGGCTCCATGCTGAGGGACGCTATGTGGTCACCATCTTGCAGACCAATCAGTATCGGGATCTCTCCTCGTTTTCTGATGTGGGAGCTTTTGTGCCCCTGAGCAGGGATATCCACGGACAGATCATCCGTGAAGTGGCTCCCGCTCGCATCAGCTTGCCCCGTGAGGACCATCCTGACGATCCCCTGTGCTTGCAGACAGCCCTCATCCGTGACCTGCGCCGGACGGTTCCGATTCGGCCTGATCCAGAAGAGGCACCATATCCGTCGCGTTGGGACAGTGACCTGCCCAATGACCAGCGGACCTGGTGGCGCGAAGGCTGGCAAGCTACTGCTGCTCCGGCCAAAGAGACGACGGCGAAACTGATCCCCATTGTGACGACAGAAGAGACCCAGCTTCTCGATGCCATCAAGCTGGCTCAGACCTACATTCATCGCTGGCCAGCTCAGGAAAATATCATCAAAGATTATCTTTTGCCCCTGGGATTGGACACCAACCACGGGTTTGCCAAGGTGGCGGTGGAAAATTCGGAGGTGACAAAACGACGAACGCACCTGGAGCAGCGTCTTGCTAGACTCAAACAACGGGCACAGAGCGCGGGCAAACGCGAAGCGCAGGTCAGCCGACGCCGAGAGCGGCTGCGCACAACCTTCGCAAGCCGGAGCAAAGAATTGTATCAGGAGCTATGGGCATATCAACGCACCCTGGAAGAGCAGGGGATAGCCGATCACGTGCTGCGACGGGAAGTCAAGGAACGCAAAACCATTGCGGATGCCGAGTTGGAACAGCTGCGCGTCAAAGAATGGCAGGCGTATGAACAATGCAATGCGGAGTTCCGCAAACAGGAACGCTACTGCAAAGAGCAACGCGAGGTTCTTCGCGCCTTAGAGGAGCTCAAGGCGCAGGAGCGAACGATGTACGAACTCGACAACCGAAAGGATCAGGTGATGACCGTGTGCAAGGTAGCCGTGGCAAATCTGGCGATGTGGGTGCGCGACCGGTATTTTCCGCCATCGTATGCGCAGGCCACCTGGAAACGTCTGCTGCCATTTTTTCAGCTTCCAGGCACCATCACGCAGGACTCTACGATGGTCCAGGTCGAACTACGTCCATTCAATGATCGCGCGCTCAATCGAGATCTGGCGTTGCTGTGTGAACGGGTCAACCAGGCGTCGCCTCGCCTACCCGATGGACGCCGACTCTCGCTCACCATCCGCTCGACCTGTTGCGTTCTTGCTGCGCAGAAGGTGGCCAAAATACTGTGAGTCCCTGATCACCAGACGCTGCGGGCCATGCTGCTCGAAATGTACCGACGGGGGACCACCTTCTGGGCCTGGTCCATCGAAGAATGGGAAGAAAGTATTTGCCAGAATGATCACCAGTTTTGTCTTCGCTATGGACGTCTGGGAAGGAGAACGCGGGCGCGTCGTTACCTTCCTGTACTGGCCTATCTGCTCAAAGTGTATCCCCGAATGGAGCGACTCATTGAGTTGGTTGATATCCTTCCCCTGGCATCTACCGTTTTTGGCAAAGAGGCGCTGGCTCGTGCTTTAGAGCCACCGCTCAAGGTCTTGCAGGGATGGGGCTACAGCCTGAACCAGCCCTGGCTCGTCAATGCCTGCATTGGCTACCTGCTGCTATGCAATGGCAGTCCCCACCTGGAACACCTCTCTTTTGAAGTCCTCGAAACGGTCTCACAGACGTGTTCTCTCACCTGCGTTCAGCAGAGTCTCTACCGGATCTCACGTGCACTCTGGGCTCTGGGCATCATCACCCATCCGCTGCCTGAAGCTCGTGTCGTGCCGCCTCAGTGGAAAGGTTCGACCGATGACATCGCCCCCGGATGGCTTGCCGCCTGCTCACGCTGGAGAGACCGCTCTCCTGCACAGAGTGCTGAACATGGCTACTACCACTTACTCAAGGCGGGTCGCTGGCTCGCTGTCAATTATCCTGAAATCAAAGACCCAGCTGATGTGACAGTGGAGATCGCCGCAGCATTTGTGGCGGCAGTGAGCGACATGAAGGTAGGAGAATGGACCCAGGTACGTCATGCCCCTGAGCGCCTGGGGCAACCCTTACTCCCACGTGCGAAAGACGGCCTGCTCAAAGCCATGCGCTACTTCTTCCGTGATTGTCAGGAATGGGGATGGATTCCCATTCGCTTCAATCCGTTACGCGCCTTGCGTACCCCTCGCTCCATTCTTCATCTCATTGGACCGGCTCCACGCGTGATCAGCAAGGAGTCGTGGGCCAAATTGTTGTGGGCGGCCATGAACCTTGAATACGGGGATCTTCCCCTCTCAAAGGATAAAAAGAGTGTCTATCCACTGGAACTAGTGGGTCATCTGTCAATCACGTAGGCTTTTAACTGGGTTCATTGAGAAGCCCAGTTGACGACTGGGAAGCTCCCATTTCGCCTGATCCCATGGCCATGGTCTAACGGGAGGAGTGCGGAAGTGGTAGACTGGAGGAGCGAGAGAAGGAGAAAATCAATGACACAGCCCCAGAAACATCCCTTGCGCGCCGTGAGCGAGCAGGAAGAGCGAGAATTGCAGCGGCTGGTGAAAGCGACGAGCGAGCGGCTGGATGTGGTGCGCAGAGCCAAAGCGTTGTTGGCCGTGGTGGCAGGACAGCCCTTTACGCAAGCGGCTCATGAGGCAGGATTGAAGAGTGGGGATGGGGTGGGCAAGTTGGTGAAACGCTTCAATGAGTATGGACTAGCGGCCCTGTCGATTGCCGCTGGAGCGGGACGCAAGCCGACCTACACGAGCGAGCAGCAAGCGCGCATCTTGCAAGAAGTGCAACGCCCTCCCGATCGCCGGGAAGATGGCACAGCGAGTTGGTCGCTCTCGACCCTCCAGCAGGCACTGCGCAAGACGGACCTGCCCGACATTGCCCGCGAAACGATCCGCCAGGTGCTGCATGAAGCAGGCTACAGTTTTCAGCAGACGCGCACCTGGTGCCGCACCGGCTCTGCACTGCGCAAGCGCAAAAGCGGCACGGTGACGACCTATGACGAGCAGACGCCGGAAAAAAACGACTGATCGAGTTGGCGTACGAACAGGCGGAAGCCGCCGGGATTGTGCAGCTCAATGAAGACGAAGCGGGCCCGTACCAGGCTATCCCGCAACCTGGGGCCTCGTGGCAACCAGAAGGCCATCCCGTGCTCCAGCCGCACGAGTATGAGCGCGGGGGCACCGCCAAACTGATGAGCCTCTTTCGGCCCTCGACCGGCATCCTCAACGCCAAAGGGGTGCTCTCAGTGACCAACGCGATCTTGCATCCCTGGCTCAAAGGGGAACTCTCGGCGATGTTGGTCGCCATCGAGAAAGTGCATCCACGCGAAGAGCTCTCCCCGGAAGCGGAGCGCCCGCTGTATGCGCAGTGGAAAACCTGGCTGTGGCCGCATGAGAGCGACGAGGGTCTTCCCCCGTTACGCATCATCCTCGTGTTGGATAATCTGGCCGGGCATTTGTCCTCTGATTTGGTCGTGTGGTTCTTTGAGCATGGGGTGATGCCGCTCTACACGCCCGTTGGCGGCTCGTGGCTCAACATGGCCGAGTCGGTGCAGCGCATCATTGTGCCCCGCGCTTTGGCCGGACAGCATCCCCAGAGCGCTCAAGAAGTGATTGACTGGTTGGAGCAAACCGTGGAGGGGTGGAACAAACATCCTACGCCTTTTGTGTGGAATGGCAAGCGCCGACGGCGGCGCGAGCGGGCTCGAGTACGCCGTCTCGCGGGCTCGGGGGCGGCCCTCGTCAAGGGCTATGTGATTGACAGATGACCCACTAGTGTATCGATAAGCATGAAGAACCTAGGCGGAACCAGCCGCCAGCAGAAAGAGCAGGGAAACGCTCTTTCCGGAGTTAACAAAGTAGCGATATGTTATTTGATCGCGAACCATTGTCCGGGTC